>Ga0153954_1000786_pt1 | contig 21687 bp, 17 predicted proteins | sample TSFL038MetaG_FD_102277 | JGI IMG/M metagenome (GOLD analysis project Ga0153954, IMG submission 102277) | Attine ant fungus gardens microbial communities from Florida, USA - TSFL038 MetaG | ecosystem: Host-associated > Fungi > Mycelium > Unclassified | place: USA: Florida, Wekiwa Springs State... | reverse complement strand
TCGCATAAGTCGAGAATTTATAGCCGCGGCGATATTCGAACTTATCGACCGCCTTCATCAAGCCGATATTGCCTTCCTGGATCAAATCGAGGAATTGCAGGCCGCGGTTCGTATATTTCTTGGCGATCGAGATGACGAGGCGCAGGTTCGCCTCCACCATCTCCTTCTTCGCCTGGCGCGCTTCGCGCTCGCCCTTCTGCACCATCTGCACGATCTTGCGGAACTCGCCGATCTCCAGCCCGGTCTCGCCGGCCAGCGTCTGGATCTCCTGGCGGTGCTGCTTGATCTTTTCCTTGTCCTTGGCGACGAGGTTCTTCCAGCCTTTGGCGGAGAGTTTCGAGACGCGGTTGAGCCAGCGCGGGTCGAGCTCGGAGCCCTGGTAGTTCCTCAGGAAGTCCTCGCGCGCGACGCCGTGACTTTCGGCCAGCCGCATCAGGCGCCCCTCGTAGCCGACCAGGCGCTTGTTGATGTCGTAGAGCTGCTCCACCAGTGAATCGATGCGCGCCTGGTTGAGACGCAGCGACTTCACCTCAACGATGATGTCGTCCTTGAGCTTCTTGTAGCGGCGCTCCTGCGCCGGCGAGAGCGTGGTGTTCTTGAGCTTGAACTCGATATCCTGGTCCTGCAGGCGGCGCAGCCGCTTGTAGGCGTCAGCAACGTTGTCGAAGGTCTCGAGCACCTTGGGCTTGAGCTCGGCCTCGATCGCCGCCAGCGACAGGGAGTTCTCCATATCGTCGTCGTCGAACTCGGCCTCGCTGGGCGAGGGCTCGGCCCCTTCGGCGTCATCGGAGGCGCCGCCGTTGATCCGCTCACTGCGGTCCGGGGCGCGCTCCGGGGCAGACGCCGTCTTGAACGGCGTGGCGGTCGCGGGCGCCGCGGGTGGTGCGGCCGCCTGGGCGAGTGCCGGCCCACCCGAGGGCGAAGCCGTCCCGGCCGGGTCCGCTTGGCCATCGGCGCCAGCGGGCGATGCCGGCATCGCCTTGGCGTCGGGACCTGCGTAGGTCGCCTCGAGATCAATGATGTCGCGAAGGAAGACCTTCCCCTCGTTGAGCTCGTCGCGCCAGATGATGATGGCCTGGAAGGTGAGCGGGCTCTCGCACAAGCCGGCAATCATGGCCTCGCGGCCGGCCTCGATGCGCTTGGCGATGGCGATTTCGCCCTCGCGGGACAGCAGCTCGACCGAGCCCATCTCTCGGAGGTACATTCGTACCGGGTCATCGGTACGCTCCGTGGGCTCCTTGGTCTCGGCCTTGGCGGGGAGCTTCTGGGCGACCTCAACCAGCTCGCCGCCGTCGGCCTCGGCCTCCTCGTCGGCCTCCTCGCGCTCGCCTTCCTCGTCGTTGGCTTCCTCGGTCTCGACGACGTTTACCCCCATCTCGCTGAACATCGCGAGAACGTCCTCGATCTGCTCGGAGTTGACCTCTTCGGAGGGCAACACCGAGTTGATCTGGTCATGCGTGACGTAGCCCCGCTTCTTGGCGGTGCGGATGAGTTTCTTGACGGCTGCATCGGACAGGTCGAGCAGCGGCAGCGGCGTGTCCGGCGCCTCGGACGCCTCTTTCTCAGGCGCTTCCTCTTTCTCTTTTTGTGCCGCCTTCGTCTTGGTTGCCATCAATGCCTCTCCTCGACGCCCGTTCTGGGGACGCCCGTACCGTTCTGCACACCACCCTACCCTATGCGGGGAGAGTCGGACGGTCACCCAAAGGGCGGCCCGTCACCTGGTGCCTCCCTGATTCGGTCCCGCTGGAGTTTCGCCGGGGCCGCTTAAGCCCCGATTAACCCTCCACCTACTGGAAGCTCAAGGGGTTATTCCAAGTTCCATGCCAAGCCGGCAACCCCCGACCCAGCGTTTCTCTACGTCCGCATTCGTAATCACAGAGACCGTGCCGCCCGGCCCGAGGAGGTCCCAAATCCCTCGATCAGCGCCTCGGTTCCATCGAGCACTGCCAGGCGGGCCTTCACATCCTGCAACCAGGAGTAATTGGCCTCGGTGGAATCCTGTCCCAAGGCCTGCTCCGCATCTCTGAGTTCCTTAATTAGGGAATGCCACTGTTGATGCAAGGCAACCAGCTGCTTCCAGGTCGTCAGCACGTCCTCCGGCGCCGCCTCGCGGCCTGCGCCCCAGACCGATGGGGTGGTGATAGCTCTTTGGATGCGGGATGCAAGGTCGGCAAGGCCGCGCCGCCCCAATTCGGCGATCATGGCCTCGCTGTCCGACGCCTCGCCGTGGGCAATGATGTTGATCAGCTCCTGCTTGATCCGCGCTGCGTCGGCGTGGCGGAACTCGAACGCGGCGAGCTCTTCGAGATGCTCGTGCAGCAGCCACGGATGGTTGATCACCGCCTGCAGGATGAGCGCCTCGCGGCGGGGAATGGCGGCACGGTGACCGCGGTGCACCGGACTCGCTGCGAGCTGCGGACTGGCAACCACGTAAGGCTGGCCGGGAAGCGCGCGTGGCGCGAATGGCGTCTGGCGAGCAGCGGACGAAGCGTTGCGGAACGGCCCGGCGGACCTGGAGGCGCCTCTATGGGCGGTCCCTCGGTTCGCCGTGCGCCAGTCGCCATTGGCGCGAGATCCTGCCCGTTGCGGCGGCCGCTCGGCGCCCACGAACAGCTGGTGCAGCCGGTTGCCGAAATCCTGGCGATAATATTTGCGCACGGTGTCATCACCGATCGCAGCGGTGACCTCGCCGAGCCGCGCCTCGAAGGCGGCGCGCCGTTCCGGCGTATCGAGGCCGTGGGTTTCGGTCTCGCGTGTCCATAGCACCTGCGCGAGCGGGCGCGCGGCGCCGATCACCTCGTCGACGGCCTCGCGCCCGCTGGCGCGCACCAGATCATCGGGATCCTGCCCTTCCGGCAGGCTCGCGAACCTGAGACTCTTGCCGGGCTTGAGCAGCGGCAGCGCCAGATCGACCGCACGGTAGGCGGCGCGGTGCCCGGCACCGTCGCCGTCGAAGCAGAGGATCGGCTCGTCTGCCATACGCCACAACAGCACCAGTTGGTCAGTGGTGAGCGCGGTGCCGAGCGGCGCCACCGTCCCTTCGTAGCCCGCGCGCACCATGGCGATGACATCGACATAACCCTCGACCGCCACCACCGCCGCACCTTTGTGGGCCGCGGCGCGCGCGTTCGCGACGTTGTAGAGCGTCGCACCCTTGTGGAAGAGCGGCGTCTCTGGGGAGTTGAGATATTTCGCCGGCGCCTCCTTCTCGAGCGCGCGGCCGCCGAACGCGATGACGCGCCCGCGCAGATCGGTGATCGGGAACATCACGCGGTCGCGGAAGCGGTCGTAGGGCACCGGGATGTCTTCGCCCGCGACCAGCAGACCGGCCTCCACCATGTCCTCGGTCGATACGCCCTCCTTGCCGAGATGCTCCTTGAGCGCGAAGCGATCGGCCGGGGCATAGCCCAGGCGGAACTTGAGCTGGGTCGCCGGATCGAGCGCGCGATCGGCGAGGTAGCCGCGCGCCTTGGCGCCCAGCCGCGACGCCAGCGTCGCCTCGAAGAATTTCGCCGCGAGCTCGACGATGTCGTTGAGCGTCTTGCGGCGCTGGTCGCGCACCTCCTCGGCACGGTCGACCTTGGGCAATTCCATGCCCGCCTGCGCCGCCAGCCGCTCCACCGCCTCGGGGAACGTCAAGCCCTCGGTCAGCATGACGAAATCGAAAATCGTGCCGTTCTTGCCGGAGGAGAAATCGAACCACGCCATCTTCTGGTCATTGACGAAGAATGACGGAGTCTTCTCCTGGTTGAAGGGGGAAAGCCCCTTCCATTCCCGCCCCGCTTTCTTGAGCTTTACGCGCCGGCCCACGACCTCCGAGACCGGAAGGCGGGCGCGCAGCTCGTCGAGAAATTGGGGCGAAAAACGCATGCAACTTCGGCCTGGTCGAGGATCAACTGATTCGCTCCGGCGGCCAGTATAAGCCAGCGATCCGCGCGCGCGGCACCCGTTGGGATTGTCCCGGCTATTCACAGGGTGGGCAGACGTGGATAGGCAGACATGGGTGGGCAGGCGACCTGAACCGTAACGCCTGGGACTCCTCCGCAGGCGGCCGCTAAGATCGGCCGCACAGGGAGGAAGTAATGACCGAGCCGAACAATCCGATGACCCGCCGCAACATGCTTGCGAGCGCAACCGTAGGCGCGGGCGCGGCAGCGCTCGGCGGCGCGGCGGCGGCGGCGCAGACCGGCACGCCGAAAACGTTCGTGCTGGTGCACGGAGCCTGGCATGGCGGCTGGTGCTGGCGGCGCGTCGCCGATCTGCTGGAGAAGCAGGGCCACAAGGTGTTCACGCCGACGCTGACCGGCGTGGGCGAGCGCTCGCATCTCATGAGCAAGGACATCAACCTCGACACCCACATCACCGACCTCGTCAACGTCTTCAAATGGGAAGACCTCAAGGACGTCTGCCTGGTGGTGCATTCCTATGGCGGCTGGCCGGGCTCGGGCGCGCTCGAGCAGATCGGCGACCGCGTCTCCGCCATCGTCTGGCTCGACGCCTTCAAGCCCGAGGACGGCCAGCGCAGCGCCGATTTCGCGAGCGAGTTCAGCCGCAAGGCGCTGCTGGCGGCGGTCGAGAAGGGCGAACCGAGCCGCCCTTCGCCCAAGGCCGAGGCATTCCACGTCGTCAACGAGAAGGACCGCGCCTGGGTCGATTCCAAGACCACGCCGCAGCCCAACGGCGTCGCGCTGCAGCCGATCAAGCTCACCGGCGCGCGCGAGAAGGTGGCGAAGAAGACCTACATCCGCGCCCCGCAATATACGCAGCCGGCCTTCGACAAGGCGTTGGCGGAGTGCAAGGCGGACCCGTCCTGGCGCACCTTCGAGGCCACGAATTCGGGTCACGATGTGATGGTCGACGCGCCGGAATGGCTGGTGGAAATTCTGCTGCAGGTGTCGTGACGCGTTTGTAGGATGGGTTGAGCGTAGCGAAACCCATCAACTTCGTGCCGCGGGCGAGATGATGGGTTTCGCAGCGCCACGGCGATTGCGTCGCGTGGACGGATATCGGACGCGCTGCTCAACCCATCCTACGATTTTGTCGGGCCGAGGATCAGGTCGCACATGGCCTCGGCCATCATCTCGATGTCGCGCAGGTCGTTCAGCCGTCGATTGATGACGAAGCCGTCGTAGGCCATCATCAACAGGTTCGGCAGCAAGTCGTAATTGAGCGGGCGCGCGGGATCGGCCGGCACCGCCTGCTTCAACAGGACAGCGAGGCGCTCCTCGGTCCAAAGCAGCAGAGGCATCGGCTTCTTCTCGCTTGGATCGGCCGATGCCAGCGCTTCCATGTGGCTGTTGGCGAGGCCGATATTCTCAGTCGGGATATCGCGCCAGATGCCGAGCAGGAGGCACCGCAGCCGCCCCCGCGCGCTTGTCTCCTTCGCGACCCGCGCCTCGAGCCGCTGGAACGCCTCGCGGTACCAGGGATCGAACACGGCGTAGAGCAGGTGGATCTTTGAGGGGAAGTAGGAATAGAGGCTGCTGACGCCGCAGCCCGCGACATCCGCGATGTCGAGCAGCGTGGTGCCGTGATAGCCGCGCTCCGAGAACAGATCGCGCGCACTGTCCATGATAGCGTTGCGAACGGTTTCCCTTTTGACCTGGACCACGGCGCGACCTTCACAGTGGGAGCATGATCTTTGTCCGAAAACCGGCAACCACTTTTCGGGATCATGCTCTCTCTAGAGCGGGATCGAGAACGGCGCCTGCACGGCGTCGCAGTTGGCGAGCGCGACGCGCTTGAGCCGGATGCGGAACGAGCCGTTGTCGCGCGCGAGCTGATAGGTCTGCCGTCCGCTGAACAGGCGCTGGCGCTCGCCCTGGTGCTCGACGCAGATGAACGCGGTGCCGACCGTGAAATCGTCGCCTTCGTGCGCGAGCACCTCGATGTTGCTGACGAGGTGCGTGGTGCGCGGCATCGGTGTCAGCACGAGCGCCCGCGCCTCCAGCAGCCGCCGCACGCGGATGGCGAGGATCGCATGGTCCTCGTACATGATCGAGGCGACGCCCTTGGGATCGGTCTGGTCGGGCCGGCTCGGCATCCAGTAGATCCCCTGCGGAGCGTAGAGATCGAGCCATGCCTCGAACGCGCCGGCGTCGAGCAGGCTCGCTTCCCGCAGGATGAAGAGCTCGATCTCGCGCTGCATCTCGTAGGGCAACATCAGGCCGCCTCTGCGGTCATGTGGTCGACCCAGGTCGCAAACTGAACCCGCATCGGCATCTCGCTCGCGGCGCCCGAGACGCTGCCGTCGCCGTCGCGTTCGTCGCTGTCGAGACCGCGCGAGAAGTCGATCCACGGGCCGGCATCGCGGGTAAGACCCTGCTGGCAGCGCTCCAGCATCTCGACATCGTCGGAGAAGATCATCGAGGCCGGCGAGCTCAGCGTGGTCAGGAACCGGACCGCACGATGGAAGATTTCCTCCGGTGCGCCTTTGAGGCGGAAGCAATGGACCCGGACGATGGTGCGATCGACCGCTATCGGGATCGCGATGCGCATCTGCTGATACTGCGCGTTGATGACGAGGTTCGGATAAACGATGTTGTTGAAGCGCCGCATTGCGAGGATGCCCGCGGCCCGCTCGGGTCCATGCTTCGCCGCGAGCGCGGCCTTGTAGGCAGCGGCGACCGGATCGGCGTCCTCCTGCACCAGCACGCCGCTCTTGTAGAAGCTCGTCATGAAGACGTGGCCGCCCTTGAGTCCGTCGAGGCGGATGCCTTCCCATTCGTTGCCGGTGAAGCCATTGGCGAGCAGCATCTCGCGGGTCTGATCCTGGTCGATGATCGAGGCATTGGCCGGCGCATTGCGCGCCGGTATCACCGACGAGGAATGCACGAAGCTCGGATGGAAGATATCCGCGGCGTTCTCCATGTGGAGCTTCCAGTTGCCGCGATATTCCAGCGCGAAGTACGAATCCGCGATCTCGACCTCGCCGTCGGGCGCGCGATCGACAAGATTGTCGATCACCTCGGTCATGCGGCCGAGATGCTCGGTGAGCGGCGGCGGATCGTCGGCGAGATTGGCGAACACGAAGCCCCGATAGCTCGCCACCTGCTTGATCCGCTGCATGTGGTTGTTCGGGTCGGCGAGGTCGAAGTCCTTGGGATAGCTCTTGGGGTGCGGCACCGAGGCGAGCGAGCCATCGGGCCGGAAGGTCCAGGCGTGGTAGGGACAAGCCAGCAACCGGCTGGAGCCACCGTCGACCATGCACAGCCGCGCGCCGCGATGGGGACAGCGGTTGTGCAGCACGTAGATCTGCCCGTCGCTGTGGCGCGTCACGATCACCTCGTGCGCGGCAAGCCTGGTGCGCACGAAATCGCCCGGCTTCTTGAGCTGGCTCTCATGCGCCACATAGATCCACAGCCGGCCGAAGATGCGCTCCTGCTCGAGCGCGAACACCGCCGGGTCGGCATAGGCGCGCCGGTGCACGTGGTCGGGCCGCACCATGTCCCGGATGTCTTGACTGCTGAGAGGCGCAACCGTGTCGGTATCGTCCATGAGAGATCCCGTCATGCTCGTCCGTCCGAATGCTCACATGCTCAATTCAGCAACGTGCCGAAGACCTCGCCGAACGCCGGCGATGCCTCGAATCCCACGCCGGGCGCGTCGGGCAGCGCCGCTTCACCGTCACGTACGGCGATGCCGGCGGTCAACTTTCCGAACAACGTGGCCTGGTCCATCGCGCTCTCGGCCAGCCCGAGCCCAAGCCCCGCGACCGCATTGATCGCGAGCAGGTGACCGGCATGGGGTGCGCACCGTTCCCGGCGCCAGCCGTGCGCGGCGATGCGGTCGAGGATGCGCAGATATTCGACAATGCCGTAGCTGAGCGAGATATCGAACTGCAGCAGGTCGCGGTCGCTGCGCAGGCCGCCGTAGCGCGCCAGGTTCTGCGCGTCGTCCGCGGAGAAGAGATTCTCACCGGTCGCGAGCGGCGCCCGCGAGACGGCGGCGAGCTCGCGGGTGAGCACGAAGTCGAGCGGCGGCGCCGGCTCCTCGATCCAGGCGAGCGGATAGGCCGACAGCGCCTCGACGTAGCGCAGCGCGGTCGCCCGATCGAAGGTGCCGTTGCCGTCGACCGCGAGCGTCATGCCCGCCTCGAGCACGTTCAGCACCGCCTCGACGCGCCGCAGGTCCGCGTCGAGCGCGGCACCACCGACTTTGATCTTGAAGCGGCGATGGCCCTCCCCAATCGATCGGCGCACGTCGTCGCAGAGGTCTTCGACGTCACGGCTCGGCCGATAGTGGCCGCCGCTGGCATAGACTGCGATGCCGGATGCGACCGGCCGGTCGCTGTGGCGCCGCGCCAGCACGCGCCACAACGGCTCATCCTCGACCTTGCCGGAGAGATCCCACAGCGCGGCGTCGATCAGCCCCACCGCCCCGCTGCGCTCGCCGTGGCCGCCGGGCTTCTCGTTGCTCATCAGGATCGCCCACGCCTTGTGCGGATCGATGCCGTGGCGATCGTCGGCGTAATCCGCTGGATCGGCCGCGAGCAGTCGCGGGATGAAGCGCTCGCGCAGCAAACCGCCGTGGCCGTAGCGTCCGATGGAGTCGAAGGCGAGGCCGGTGAGCGGCTTGCCGTTCCTCCGTGCATCGGTGTGCACCACGAGCACGCTCGCAGTCATGTCCTCGAGACTGATGCTCGCGTTGCGGGCGGCACTGCGAAGGCCGATCGTTTGCTCGGTAATGCCGACGATACGCATCGCGCGGTGCGCGTCAGTCCTGCTCGGCCTGACGCCAATCGTGCGGGGAAACGTCGAAGACGATTCCGTTGATGTCCTTGAACTTCTTCTCCGCGTCGACGCCCGGATAGCTCGGCAGCTGCATGAAGAACTCGCCGCCGAAGCTCGCGATCTTCTTGGCCGTCGCCTCCTCGTCCTCGACCACGAAGCCGATGTGATGCAGCCCGGCCCAGTCCGGGCCGCCTTTGCCACCCTTCGTCCCCTCCGGGAAGTGCAGCAAGGTAAGGTTCATGGTGCCGTCGGAGAGCGAGATCGCGTTGCCGATCGGGCTGTCGACCTTGCCGACGCGCTTGAGATCGAAGACGCCCTCGTAAAAGGCCGCAGCCTTCTCGAGGTCCGGAACCTGGATGGCGATGTGTCGGATCTTGCCCATGGCGTTTGCTCCTGCACGGGATGGCCGCAGATAGAATAAGTCAAAACGTCCGGGACGCGCCAGTGCAAAACATAATAATAACAAGTATCCGGCAGAACGAATGAGCTTCGGTTTTGGGCAATCTGCCGGTCGGCGTCCCCGACCCCGGAGGGAAAATGAGAGCCCGCCTTCTGGTCGCGCACTATGTCCAGCCGACAAGCCACCCCTCAAATCTTTGATATAACTATATTTTGCCAAATCATCCGCTGGCCGCGACGCACAGGAAGCGACGCCCACTAACCCTGCCGCGGAGATCTTCGGGCGCGACCGCCTGCCCACATTAAAATCGACGACCGCGATTTCATGCTGCTTGACCGTATTGTCGAAGAATTCCATTGTGTCCGAGTGTAATCATCCCAATACCGAAGGAGATTATCCGCATGCCCGCGTCTCGCCGAAAATTGCGCAAGCGCGTTGAGGCCGTCATCGCCGGGCTCGCCTTCGGCCTTTCGCTCGCGGCCAGTTCCACCGCCGGCGCGGACGAGGTCACGTTGAAGGCGGCGGTGTTCGTCCCGCCGACGACGACCTACGGGATCCCGTTCAAGCGCTTCGTCGATCGCGTCAACGAGACCGGCAAGGGCGTGCTTCAGATCCGCGTCGTTGGCGGCCCGGAAGCGGTGCCGGCGGACGGCCAGGCGCAAGCGGTGAAGTCGGGCGTGCTGGACATCGCCTCGATCCCGCCCACCTACTACAAGAGCGCGATGGTGGAGGGCGACGCGCAGATCCTCACCGACCAGAACGTCGCCGAGCAGCGCAAGTCCGGCGCCTATGCCGCGCTCAACCAGATCGCCATCGAGCGGCTCAACTCCCTCTACCTCACGACCTATGGCATGGGCGTTCCGTTCCATCTCTACGTCGCCAAGGAGTTGCCGATCACGAAGCCGGAGGACCTCAAGGGTCTTCGGTTTCGCGGCCAACCCAACTACAACGCCGTCTTCAAGCATTACGGCATCGCCGGCGTGAACATCGCCGCGCCCGAGGTCTACACCGCGCTCGAGCGCGGCGTGGCGCAGGGCTACGGCTGGCCGCTGTGGGGCATCAACGACTTCGGCTGGGACAAGCTGACCAAGCTGCGGATCGACCCCGGCTTCTACAACGTCGTCGTGAACATTCTCATGAACAAGCCGAAATACGATGCGCTGACGGCGGAGCAGCGCAAGGTCATCGACGACGCCGTCGCCTGGTTCGATGTCGACAACGAGAAGTATACCGCGGAGACCACCAAGGCCGCGCTCGACGCGCAGGCGAAGGACGGCATCAAGATCGCCGACTTCGGGCCTTCGTTCAAGAAGACCGCCGTCGATCTCTACTGGGACGACCTCAAGAAGCTCAGCCCCGACAGCGTCGGCAAGCTGCAGGCGCTGCTGACGAAGTGAGCCGCGCGCGGAGCCGGCCAATGGCCAAACCTTCGTCGCCTTCGGCGCCAAAACCTTCGGCGTCGTGAGCATGCGCGCGCTATTCCGGCTCAATGGCTGGCTGGTGCACGCACTGTGCGTGCTGGCCGCGGCGCTGATCGCGGCCATGATGCTCGGGATCAGCGCCGAGGTCGCGCTGCGGATGTTCGGCTTCCCGTCGATCGTCGGTCTCATCGAGCTCACCGAATATGCCCTGTTCATGTCCACGTTCTTCGTCGCGCCTTACCTCTTGCGCACCAATGAGCACGTGCGCGTGGACATCGTGATGTCGCGGGTCGATCCCCGCTCCGCCAAGTGGGTCGAGTGCGGCGTGCTGGCGACAATCATGCTGATCTCGCTGGTCACCGGCATCGTCGGAGGATGGCTCATGGCGCGCAGCGTGCGCGAGGGCACCTTGCTGTTCAAGGACCTGATCATCCCGCAGTGGTGGCTCGACTGGGTCATCCCGCTCACGTCGCTCGCCATGCTGCTGCAGGCGCTGGAGCTCCTCGTGACGCTCTGGCGCGCGCCTCCCGTTCGTCACGCGGCGACCGAGGCGATCCCTGGCCTGCGTCCGGACGAACTGCCGTGAACTGGGGCGCCGTACTGAGCGTCATGTTCGCGGCCAAGGTCGGCCTGCTGCTGACCGCGTTGCCGGTCGCGTTCGTCTTCTTCGTGATCAACATCGTCGGCTCCTACCTGATCTTCGGCGGTACCGCCGGCCTCGAGCAGATGGTGCGCAACGAAGAGCTTTCGGTCGCGCAGTTCGCGCTGGTGCCCATTCCGCTCTTCGTGCTCATGGGCGAGGTGCTGTTCCACACCGGCCTGGCGATGAAATCGATCGACGCGGTCGACGCCGTCATCCGCCGCGTGCCCGGACGACTGGCCGTGGTCGCGCTGGTCGCCGGCACCATCTTCTCCGCGATCTCGGGCTCTACGATCGCGACCACCGCGATGCTCGGCTCGCTGCTGCTGCCGCAGATGCTCGAGCGCAAGTATGATCAGAGGACCGCGATCGGCCCGATCCTGGCGATCGGCGGCGTCGATATCCTCATCCCGCCGTCGGGGCTCGCGGTGCTGCTCGGAAGCCTCGCCGGCATCTCGATCTCCGGCCTGCTCATCGGCGGCATCGTGCCGGGCTTGATCCTGAGCGCATTGTTCATCGGCTACGTGCTCCTGCGCTGCACGCTCAATCCGTCGCTCGCGCCGGCTTATGACGACGAGAGCAAACCGGAGGTCGCACGGCCGTGGCTCAATCTGCTGGTGACGGTGGTGCCGCTGATCGCGGTGTTCGCCATCGTCGTGGTCAGCATGACGCAGGGCTGGGCGACGCCGACCGAATCGAGCGCGCTCGGCGCGCTGGCGACGATCCTGCTTGCGGCTTGCTACCGCTGCCTCACGCCGCAGAACCTCTGGAAGTCGTTCCGCGGCACGGTTTCGATCTCGGGCTCGCTCCTCTTCATCATCGTGGGCGCCACCACCTTCGCGCAGTTGCTGAGCTTCTCCGGCGCCACCGCGGGCCTGGTCGCCCTGATCCAGGGCTCGAATCTCGGCGAGACCACGATCCTGATCGGCATGCTGGCCACATTGCTGGTGCTGGGCTTCTTCATCGACCAGACCAGCATCATGATGATCACCCTGCCGTTCTACATGCCGCTGCTGCGCGGCTTCGGCGTCGACCTGGTCTGGTTCGGCATCCTCTATCTGCTCTGCATGCAGATCGGGCTGCTCACGCCGCCGTTCGGCCTGCTGCTGTTCGTGCTGAAAGGCGTGGCGCCGCCCGGCATCACGATCGGAACGATCTATCGCGCCGCGATTCCGTATGTCTGGCTGACGATCCTGATGATGGCACTGATCTTCGTCATCCCCGGCATCGTGACCGCCTTTGCGCCAAATTGAGCAACTCGGCGAGGTCTGTTCCCCTCCCCCTTGTGGGGAGGGGTTAGGGGTGGGGGTCGTTGTTGTTGACCGAGCCGGCTCAACAACAACGACCCCCCTCCCCAGCCCTCCCCCACAAGGGGGGAGGGAGCAGGCTGCCCGAGCGGCACGGATGTGGCTCAATCAAGGATGATTCGAAAAAATGGAGAAGGCGCAGGGATGGATCGGCCGACCGATGCCCCGACGCGAGGCGCAACGCTTCGCATCCGGTGACGGCCGCTATACCGACGACATCGCGGTTGCCGGCGTCGCGCACGTCGCTTTCCTGCGCAGCCCGCACGCCCACGCGCGGATTGTCGCCATCGACGTCGCCGCGGCGCGCTCCGCCGACGGCGTAGTCGCAGTCGTAACCGGCGACGACCTTGCCGCCGTCTGCAAGCCCTGGCAGACGCGGCTCGCGCCCTTTCCCGCCCACGTATCGCCGCCGCAACACCCGCTGGCGCGGGCGGAGGCGTGCTGGCAGGGTGAAGCGGTGGTCGCGGTGGTGGCGGCGACGCGCGCGCAGGCTGAAGACGCGGTCGAGCTGATCGAGATCGGCTGGGACGCGTTGCCGGCGGTCGCCTCCCTCGAGGCCGCGGCGGAGCCCGGCGCGCCCACCGCGCACACGGCGATGGCGAGCAACCTCGGCTTCGATCATGCCTTCGCAGCGGGCGATATCGATGCCGCCTTCCGCGATGCAGCCGTGGTGGTGGAGCACGATTTCACCTTCGGACGGCAGACCGGAGTGACGCTCGAGCCCCGCACCATCGTGGCCGAGTTCGATCGTCGCACGCGTCGGCTGACCGTGCATCACTCCCATCAGGTGCCCTACCAGATGCAGGAGATCTTCGCGGCGCAGCTCGGCCTGCCGCTCGATCACGTGCGGGTGGTCACGCCCGACGTGGGCGGAGCGTTCGGCATGAAGCTGTCGGCCTATCCGGACGAGCTCGCGGTTGCTGCGCTCGCAGTGCATCTCGGGCGTCCCGTCAAGTTCACCGCCGACCGGCTGGAATCCTTCGTCAGCGACATCCACGCGCGGGACGCGAAGGTGCGCGGCCGCCTCGCCTGCGATGCGGACGGCAAGCTCCTCGGCATGGAGGTTGCCGTGCGCACCGGCCTCGGGGCCTATACGAACTATCCGCGCGGCAATGTCGGCGAGGCGCTGCAGGCCGTACATATGGCAGCCGTGCCGTATCGACTGGCGAACTTCCGCGGCAGTGTGCGCAGCTTCTTCCAGAACAAGGTGCCGAGCGGGGTGCTGCGCGCGGTCGGCCAGCCCATCGCCTGCACCGTGACCGAGCAGCTCATCGACCTCGCCGCCCGCGCGCTCGCTGTCGATCCCGCGGAGCTGCGGCGGCGCAACTACACGCGCGACGACGAGAAGAACACCACCAGCGTCGCCGGTATCGCGCGGTCCGAGCTCTCACTCGAGAAATGCCACGCGCGGCTGCTGCAGCTGATGGACTACGACCGGCTGCGCCGCGAGCAGGAGGAACTGCGCCGACAAAGGATCTATCGCGGCATCGGGCTGGCCGCGTTCCTCGAGCAGACCTCGGTCGGCCCCGCGCTTTACGCCTCCATGCAGGTGCCCGTGGCCGCGCACGAATCCTGCCGCCTGTCGCTCGATGCACACGGCGGCATCCGTTGCGCAACGAGCGTGACCGACCAGGGCCAGGGCACGCGCTCGGCGCTGACCCAGGTCATCGCCGAGGAGCTTGGCTGCGACCCCGCTGCGGTCGACGTGGTGAGCGGCGATACCAGCGCCACCCCGTTCGGCGGAGGCGCCTGGGCTTCGCGCGGGGCCTCGCTTGGCGGCGAGGCCGCGCTGCGGGCGGCGCGCAAGCTGAAACGGGCCGTCCTTGCGATCGCGGGCTCGCTGCTGCAGGCCGCACCGGCCAGCTTGAGCGTCGCCGGCGGCGCAATCGTCAATGCGGCGGGCCTCGCGCAGATGAGCCTCGCCGAGGTCGCGGTCGCTGCACTCTACCGCGCCAGCACCATTCCGCTCGACGACATCCCGCCACTCGAAGTCGTCGAGAGCTACGCGCCGCGCGACGTGCCTTACGTCTGCGCCAACGGCGTCGAGGCTGCCAGCGTCGAGGTCGATCCCGACCTCGGCATCATCCGCGTGCGCGATTTCTGGGTGGTCGACGACTGCGGGCGCGTGCTCAATCCTCTCCTGGTCGACGAGCAGATCCGCGGCGGCGTGGTGCAAGGGATCGGCGCGGCCCTCTATGAGCACTGCGTCTACGGTGAGACCGGCCAGCTCGAGAACGCGAGCCTGATGGATTATCTGGTGCCGATGGCGAGCGAGATGCCCGACATCCGCGTCGCCCACGTGGAGACGCCCACCAGCACGAGCCTGCTCGGCGCACGCGGCGTCGGCGAGGCAGGCGCGGTCGGCGCGGCCGCCGCGATCTGGACCGCAGTCAACGACGCCTTGGCCCCATTCGGCGCCACCGTCACCGCGCAGCCGTTCACGCCCGAGCACGTGCTGGAGCGGATCGCGCTGGCGAAACGGGCGTAGGGTGGGTCGCCAGCGCGTTCACGCGCGTCTGCGACGCGCTAAGGCGCCTGAAGGATCGATGTGTTACGCACGCTCGCGCGCGCCGGACCCACCATCGTGCCATTCGGCACGGCTGATCGGTGGGTCGCGGCGCGCAACGGCTGTGCCCCATCCGCGGGCACGTCAGGCGCCTTGACCCACCCTACAGAGGACTCAACCGCTCAGCTGGGCCTTCACCAGACCTGAGGCCTTGCCGAAGTCCATCTTGCCGGCATGCGCCTGCGTCAGCACGGCCATGACCTTGCCCATGTCCTTGATGCTGGCTGCGCCGGTCTCCTTGATCGCGGCGGCGATGGCGGCCTTCGCCTCCGCCTCGGACATCTGCTGCGGAAGATAGGCGCGGATCACCTCGATCTCGCCGCGCTCCTGGTCGGCGAGCTCCTGACGGCCTGCTTTCTCGTAGATCTCGACCGATTCCTGGCGCTGCTTGACCAGCTTCTGCAGGAGGCTGAGGATGTCCTCGTCCGAAAGCGCGCTTTTCTTGGCTGTTTCCGCCTCGATGTCGGCGTTTTTGATGGCGGCGTTGACGAGGCGGAGTGTCGAGACCTGGCGCTCGTTCCGCGCCTTCATGGCGGCCTTCAGGGCGGTGTTGATCTCCTCGCGCAGCACGGCTATGGCCTTTCGCAAATTTGCGGCCCGCCCCCTGAGTGGGACACGGGTCAAGCCCGTGATTTAGGCCTTCGATGACCATGACACAACCTTCAGTCCCCTCTTCGAACCAGAGCGCGAGTTCCTGGACAGAGCCCAAACCGACGGCGCTCCTGGTGCTGGCCGACGGCACCGTGCTGGAAGGCATGGGTTTCGGCGCCACCGGCCGGGCGGTCGGCGAGGTCTGCTTCAACACCGCCATGACCGGCTACCAGGAGATCCTCACCGACCCCTCCTATGCCGGGCAGATCATCACCTTCACCTTCCCGCATATCGGCAATGTCGGCACCAACGACGACGACATCGAGACCGTCAACATGGCGGCGACGCCCGGCGCCCGCGGCGTGATCCTGCACACCGCGATAACCGAGCCTTCGAACTATCGTGCTACCCGCCACCTCGATGCTTGGCTGAAGGCGCGCGGGGTGATCGGGCTTTCCGGGATCGACACCCGCGCCTTGACCAGCCTGATCCGCGTCAAGGGCATGCCCAACGCCACCATCGTGCACGAGCCGTCGGGCACGTTCGATCTCGACGCGCTCAAGAAGGAGGCGCGGGAATGGCCCGGCCTCGTCGGCATGGACCTGGTGCCGATGGTGACCTCGGGGCAGCGCTTCACCTGGGACGAGACGCCCTGGGAATGGGACAAGGGCTACGGCCGTCAGCAAGATGAGCGCTTCCACGTGGTCGCGATCGACTACGGCATCAAGCGCAACATCCTGCGCCAGCTTGCCGGCAAGGGCTGCAGGGTGACGGTGGTGCCCGCGACCACATCGGCCGAGGACATCGTCGCGCTGAAGCCCGACGGCGTGTTCCTGTCGAACGGCCCCGGCGACCCGGCTGCGACCGGCGAATATGCGGTGCCGGTCATCCGCGACATCATCGCCAAGGACATTCCGACGTTCGGCATCTGCCTCGGCCACCAGATGCTCGGCATCGCGGTCGGCGCCAAGACGATGAAGATGCATCAAGGGCACCACGGCGCCAATCATCCGGTGAAGGACCTCGGCACCGGCAAGGTCGAGATCACCTCCATGAACCACGGCTTCGCGGTCGACCGCGCGACCTTGCCTGCGAACGCTGCCGAGACCCACGTCTCTTTGTTCGACGGCTCCAACTGCGGCATCGCGCTCACCGACAAACCGGTGTTCTCCGTGCAGTACCATCCCGAGGCCTCGCCCGGTCCGCGCGACAGCCATTACCTGTTCGAGCGCTTCACCGAGATGATGCACAAGCACCGGACGCGAAAATCGTAGCATGGGTTGAGCGCGCTCCGCGGTCCATCCACGCGGCCTGAACGCGGCGCGCGAAACCCATCATCTCACCCAGCGCACGAAGCTGATGGGTTTCGCGCACGCAAGCGCATGCGCTCTACCCATCCTACGACCCGCCCCATCTCGTTCTCGCGACGCCGGACGCCCGAGTTTTGAAACCGCCGCCCCGACGAGGGGCGGATGGAGCGCCGAAAGGCGCACCCGGGGTAGAACAGCGTGCCCTGACGTCGAGCACGCCGGACGCTTGCGAGGCGCCGGGCATTCCCTCTCGCTCAGGGACGCCCGCCTCTCGGCGCTCCAACCGTGGCGGTTTTCACCCGGGGGGCCGCACATTGCGTCGTGGGATCGATCCGAAGACGCGGTGCGGGCTCCGCCCCACCAGGGTGCCTGGCCGGCGGTGGCCCGGGCCTCCGCGACGTGGTTGCGAACCAATCGCCGCGGAACGCCACTCCCCGCTCCGCTATCGAGAACGCCTCGCGAAAGCGCCCCTCATGAGCGAGGATGCCGTTCCATAGATTATTCTCGTTACGTAGTCAACATGTTTCTTCGAATTGCGCACTCGTCCTGAGGGCCGACACACAGGGCTCACTTGACGAATTGCGCTTCCAAAACCGCCCCGGTCGCCGGATCGAGCCTGACCCGATATCCGCTCCAAGTGTTCGCGTATAGGCCATCGGCCAATCTAACGGAGACGAACGTGTCGTTGCTCGTGTCGATAAGTTGTGCCCTCCAGAGAACGTTACCATTTGCATCAACGCACAACAGATTCTCGAAATATGATCTTCGAGTAGCATCGGGGTCCAAGAGAATAAGGCATCTCGAGTTCCCATCGAGAAGCTCGACCGCGACAATCTTCATCCCGTGATAGGTGCCTTGCCAGCAAAGTTCTCCGTCTTCTGTGCGGAGCACGCGGAGTTGAAGGGTCGAGCTGGAGAAAATCTCATACATCTGAAACAGGCGTCAGGGGTGGGTTTGCGTGCGAAAGAGGGCCGATTCCGTCCCGCCGAATCGTCTCTCACAACGATTTCCGATCAAACGTCGACGTCATGTCTCCTGATTTCAATCAAATCAGGAAGAAGGTCGAGTTTGTCACTTCAACTCCGGTTAGGCCGGCCTGGCGGATAAGGGGACGGCGGGACCGTCGAGGCGCAACGCGTCAAGGCGAGCGACCTGCCCGGGCGTTCCTCCACCAGGTCAGGCACAGCAGGTTGCTGTTGCACGCCGCCCGGACCAACCCATAGGTCAAGCTTGTCGCGGTGGAGGGACAGGCCGGGATAGGAGCGTAAGATCATGAAGGCTTTCATCGCTGCTCTTGTTTTGATCACGCTTTCCGCCGCGCCGTCGTTCGCGCAATATTATGGGCAGGTATACTACTGGCCGGCTCAAGAATACGGACAGTCGCCCGCGAGCCCGACCTACGGCAGCAACGGCTACTGATTTAGTTCAAGTCGAGCGGGGGTGGCCGGACATCTCGGCACCCCCGCGATCATGTCGGCATGTTGTGAACGCCGAGATCATCAAGGCAGTGTGAGACAGGTCTGCCTGGAGCGATGGTCGAGGATTTTGAGTGATGTACTTCATGGCTCAGTCGGCACCTGCGGCGATATTCTGATCTCAATCTCCTGCTTCGCTCTATTCACCCTGAGCCAGTGCGTCGAGGCTGGAGCGGGTAGAAGCTTGGCCCATTCACCTTTGCAATACGCCTCAAGAGCATCACTGCTGAGATGCATCTTCACCTGGTAGTGAAAGAATGACCTGCCATTGTCCTCCGACACGTATGCTTCCGCAAACAGCCCACGCTGCTCGAGCTGTGCCGATATTGTGCCTGGGACGAAGCAGTCCACGAAAACAAACCGGATATTATTGTCGCGGGAAGCACGCAACGCACCGTTGATGCAGCGTGAGAGGCGAGGCCAGAATTCTGATTCTTCCGTTATGGTCATGCCAATTCCTTGATGGCGCGCGGTGATCATACCCTCCCCGCAGCCAACCAACACCTTTAAGACTTGATTGAGAAAAACGTCTTCTACAGATGCCTGTTACGTACACTTGGCCGCACGCGGCCCATGGACCGATGCCAGCATGACAGCTGTTGCGCGGGCCGCCAGCATCTTCTCCGCACGTGGATCGATCGGTCCCTCTGGTTTGCAAGCGCCACGCCACCTTTTCGTCTGGCACCTCGACGACCTATGCGCAATTGCGCCCGGTCGACGTGCGGGAGTTCCTTCAGTCACTCGGACGAAGGCTGATGCCCATCAGCGCGGAAAGTCGTTCCACGTCCCGCTGCTCCTCTGGAGTCAGTCGAATGGATCGACCGGCAACGACATCGTACAGCCACTCCAGGGCGACAACATATTCACGGTTTTCGATGAGGTCCTTCAGCGTCTCGACGTTGTCCCTGTCAATTCGGGGAGCCACTGCCTGAACGAGAGCCGACAGCGACCTTTCCAGTTCACGCCAAAGCTCTTGGCGGAACCGCCTCGCCATCTCGCCTCTCTTGATGGCAGCTTCCGTGTAGATGAAGGTGACTCCCCTATCCTTGTCGTCGAACGCTCCCACCGTCTTCACCACGATGTCACCCAGCGGGCACACGGCGGCGGAGAGCGTGCCAAACTTTGTGCTCACGGACGGGCTGAACCCGGCTCCGAACCCAATCACGTCGTTCAGCCGCGCAAGATTGGCTTTGGTCAGGAATTCGTCGCGCCGGGAAAGGACCAAGATCGTCGACGTCTCCCTCACCGTTTGGAACCAGCACGCGTCCGCGAACTTCGCGGGCTCCACGAGATAGAGCCCAACCGTCCGGTCTCTATGGTCTGGCGCGAAGAAGTCGTCCTCAATCATCACATCATTGAACACGTCGAACTCGCGCAGCAAATGGCCAAAGCCATGCCGCCGGGCTGGAAATCGCTTCCATTCATCGGCGCTAAGTGCTGGGCCAAACAGAAGAAGCCAGGCGCGATAGCCATTGGCGAAAAGCGCATGGATCCCGTGGCTGGCCGCGTCACAGCATGCGTTGACGAGCCCTCGGTAATCGGTCGAGCTGGGAGGATCCTCGACGACGAATTCGACGGCCGCAAGCTTCGTGCCCGGCATCGATGGTACCCAAAGGGCTCCACCATCGTCCTCAACGGACAGGTCGCGGGTGTGCCTCACTCTCAAGGTCCTGACTTTGGCCACGCGCCATGCCTCCCCGGCCTCTTAAGACTTGAAAAAGGCCGTCTACACGATATCCAAGCCGCGCGCGGCCCGTGGACCGTAGTAGCATGACAGTTCTTGCGCGGGCCGCCGAGCCCGGACGTTTCTGTTTGCCGAGCACGGCGCGCCATACTTGCTCGCTCCCTGCCCTGCCCTATAGTCCGCGGCTCCTGCGGGGCGACGTGGGGAAGCGATCAGGGTGAGGCGATGGGCGATTGGATCGCCTTCTGGGATTCTCAACACTCCATCTATGTCAATGCCCGCCATCGCGATGTGCACTACCGCGCCATCGCGCAGGACATCCGCGCCTATGTGCCGGCCGACGCGGTGGTGCTCGACTACGGTTGCGGTGAGGCGCTCTCCGCGGACCTCGTCGCGGCGCCGGCACGACGGCTGATCCTGTGCGAGGCCGCGCCGGCGGTCAGGAAAGCGCTCACGGCGCGTTTCGCCGGCCAGCCGAAGATCGAGGTGCGCACGCCCGAGGAGGTCGCGGCGCTGCCGGACCGTACGCTCGACGTCATCGTGCTGCATTCGGTCGCGCAATATCTCAAGCCCGAGGAGCTCGACGCGCTGCTTGCGCTCTTTCGACGCCTGTTGCGCGGCGGTGGCCTGCTTATCGTCGGCGACGTGATCCCGCCCAGCGTATCGGCGGCCACCGACGCGTTCGCGCTGCTACGCTTCGGCGCGGCCAACGGGTTCTTTGTCGCCGCACTCGTCGGGCTCGCACGCACCGTCCTGTCGAATTACTGGCGGCTGCGCTCGCAGCTCGGGCTGACGCGTTACGGCGAGGCCGAGATCGTCGCGAAGCTCGAGCGTGCCGGATTTTCCTCCCGCCGCGCGCCGCGCAATATCGGACACAACCCGGCGCGCATGACCTTCTTGGCTCGCTAGACCACACGTTCACCACCCTGAGCCGCCGCCTCCGCCACCACCACCGCCTGAGGAGCCGCCGCCACCGGAGCCCCCGCCGCCGCCGCCACTGCTGGAACCCGGCGGGCTCGAGGCCGAGGCAATGGTCTGGGAGAGATCGCCGCCGAGGTGATCGGCGAAGGCGACCGGATCATTGGCCCAGTTCTGATTGCCGCTGTACCAGGCACCGACCGCGGCGGCCGCGCCGGCCGTCGCCAGCACCTCCGCGAAGCGCTTGGCCCAGGTATTCTCCACGTCGAGGGCAACCGCATAGGGCAGGAAGCGCTCGAACAGCTCCGGCGTCTTGTCGGGCGGGTTGAGCGCCTCGAGCCGATCCTCCTCGGCGACGCCGAGATACATCCGGAAGCCCTCGATCTCGTCCATGATCTTGCGGCCGGCGACGGTCGGCGCCTTCAGCCAGCGGAAGCCGAAGCCAACGATGCCCGCCAGCGCTGGCAGCGCGATCGCGGGAATGAAATCGACCGGACCGCGCGCCGCAGAGCTCGTGACGACGAGCCCGACCGCGGCCGCCAGCACGATCATCACGATGCCGGCGGAGCCCATGAGCCAGCCGAGCCTCGGCTGCAGGCGGCCGCCGGAGATCATGCCGGTCCCGCCCATGACGAAGGGTATG
>Ga0153954_1000785_pt1 | contig 21700 bp, 23 predicted proteins | sample TSFL038MetaG_FD_102277 | JGI IMG/M metagenome (GOLD analysis project Ga0153954, IMG submission 102277) | Attine ant fungus gardens microbial communities from Florida, USA - TSFL038 MetaG | ecosystem: Host-associated > Fungi > Mycelium > Unclassified | place: USA: Florida, Wekiwa Springs State... | reverse complement strand
CTTCGTGCTACAACGGCACGGATTTTCGATCGCGGAGATTCGCAAGGCCGCCGCGCCTTCCTGGCTCACATCGAAGCCTGGCGTGAAGAAGGCGGCCGTAGAGGTGGCGCAGCCCGCGCAGGCGCCCCCGGCCGCCGACACGAAGCCGAAGCGACCACTGCCGACCGCCTATGGCGTCTATGCCGAGAGTGGCGGAAAGCTGTACGAGCTCGAAATGTTGCAGGTGCGGGCTCCGGATCCACGGATCGCGATCTCGGCGGCGATCACCAAGCCGAGCCAGGCCGTGGTGCCGGACGGTCATCTTCGCTTCATCGTTTTCCGGCGCGAAAAGGACGATGCGGCAGGCGGGATCGAAGTGCGGCTGATTGCCCGCGCGAAGCAGCCGACCAGCTCCCATCCGACCGGCAAGCCCGCCACATCTTCAAACGACGACGTCTGGGTCATCCGCAACATCTCCATTCCCTATCGCGCGGTGCCGATGAAGGAAGACTCGCAGATGTACGAGATCGAGCCTCGCGATCCCGATGGCGAGCTTTCGCCGGGAAGGTACGCACTCGTGCTGAAAGGGCAGGCCTTTGACTTCACCGTCGATGGCGCCGAAACCGACAAGCGGCACTGCCTGGAGCGGGTCGTTGCCACCAATGGCGTGTTCTACACCGAATGCCCGCCGCAGTGAGCCGACGCGATCGTTAGGGTTGATTGCTTAGGTTAAAGCCGGACTCGCCTTGAGCCGCGTCGCTCGCGAAGATACCAACTCAAGCTGCCGGGTAGGGCTGATCGAACAGTTGAGAAATGCGATCACGATTTCAATTATCCGGCACGGACCGCCGGGTTTTTTCAGGCGTACCCGGCGGTCCACTCCCCGCTTGGGATAAAAACCGGTCCAAGCTTCAAAGAGGTTGCGCCTGGGCGTCCGCCGCGACCGTGATGCGGTAGGCCAACAGCGTCACCCGATTATCCGTGTCGATCTCGAGCTCGACCGTGTCGACGCCGGTAAAATCCTTCTTCGGCGCATAGGCGACGACGATCGTCGGGATCTTCCGCGCGGGACAGGTGCCGTTCGCGGGCACGTTGGCGACGACGATCTGCATCAGCATGGTGCCGTTGGCCGGCTTCTGCCTCACGCCGGGCAACGTGACCGGTCCCGGGTTGACGCTGCAGTCGGCGCGCGGATTGACGAAATTGACGACGGCGACCGCGACGCCCGGCCTGGTCTTGAGCTCTTTCGGAGATTGCGCCAGCGCGGGCTGGGCCAGCCATGCGAACAGTAGAACCGGCAGCAGACGGGCAAGGCCGGTCGGCAATAGCTTCATGTCTGGAATCTCCGTGTCGGCGCGTGCGCCAGCATAGCACGCGCACGACGCTTCCGAAGAGGCTGATGCCCAGGCGGCGGTCGGACCTAGGCGCTCAGGCCGGCATTGGCGTCGAACAGGTCGCGCCGGCCGGATGTGGCCAGATTGCGCAGATCGCCGAGAGTCCCGCGTGCCGATCGGCAATGGCTGCATTTGACGACGGTGGAGGGGGGAGCGAGGGCGGAACCATCGATGATGATGCCGACACTGCCGCACTTAACGCATACCAGCTGAAATGCCATCGTTAAGGTCAATCCAAGAGCTACGAATGCCTACTGCACACGTTCCTGTCGCAAAAATAAGGCAAGCGGCCTGCCGCCGATCGCCGCCGTACTATCATCAAATCGGCTTGTCGGTTCAACATGATAGTCGTATTAACCTCACCGGGTAAGATTACCGCCTGGTTGACTCAAATCTTGACTATCGCCATGAGCGTATCGGACCGCACGGACCATTGGCAGAAAGTCTATCTCACCAAGGGCGAGCAGGAGGTCAGCTGGTCGCAGGCGAGCCCGGAGCCGTCGCTCGGGCTGATTGAGAAATTTGCGCCCTCGCGGCAGGCCGCGATTGTCGATATCGGCGGCGGCGCCTCACGGCTTGTTGATGCGCTGTGCGAGCGCGGCTATCAGGCGCTCACCGTGCTCGATCTTTCGCAGGCTGCGCTCGGGACGGCGAAGCGGCGGCTGGGCGACCGCGGCGCATCCGTGCAGTGGATCGCCGCGGATGTCACCCGGTGGCAGCCGGCGCAGCCATTCGACATCTGGCACGATCGCGCCGCGTTACACTTCCTGGTCGAAGCCAGCGACCGTCAGGCCTATATCGACCGGCTCCATGGTGCAGTGAAGCCGGGCGGCCATGCCGTCATCGCGACCTTCGCGCTCGACGGGCCGGAGAAATGCTCGGGCCTGCCGGTGCAGCGCTACGATCCGGCCGGCCTGAGTAAAGTTATCGGCGATGCTTTCGAACTCGTCGAGGATCTCGCACATCGTCACGTCACGCCGTGGGGCGCAGCCCAATCGTTCCAGTTCAGCGTGCTGCGGCGCAAGTGAACACGCGCGAGGCGCGCGAAGCACTACTTCACTTCCACTTTGGCCTCGTGCGCCACTTCCCGCCAGAGCGCGATGTCCTGCTTGATGAATTTCGCAAAGGCTTCCGGCGAGTCGCCGACGATCTGTATCGCCTGTTGCTCGATCAGCTTTGCGGTTTCCGGATCCTTCAACGCCTTCACGATTTCAGCATTGAGCTTGGCGACGATGGCTGGCGGCGTGCCCTTGGGCGCCAGGATGCCGTGCCAGGCGATCGCATCGAAACCGGGATAGCCGCTTTCGGCGATGGTCGGCAGATCGGGCGCGACCGGGGAGCGGTCCTTGCTCGAGACCGCGAGCGCGACCAGCGTGCCCGCATGCACGTGCGCCATCGCCGACACCGGATCGGCGAACACCACCTGCACCTGTCCGGCGATCAGGTCGGCGACCGCGAGCGACGTGCCGCGATAGGGGATGTGCGTCATCTTGATCTCGGCCTTGTTGTCGAACAGTTCGGTCGCAAGATGATTGGATGCGCCGACGCCGGTGGTGCCGTAGTTGAGCTGGCCCGGCTTGCTCTTTGCGAGCGCGACCAACTCGGCCACCGTTTTGATGCCGAGCGAGGGATTGACCACCAGGATGTAGGGATAGGAGGTGGTCATGGAGATCGGGACAAAATCCTTCTCGGGATCGTAGGACAGCTTGGGATAGATGCTGGGATTGATCGAGATCGGTCCGGATTGGCCGAGCAGCAGCGTATACCCGTCCGGGTCGGCCTTTTTCACGACCTCGGTGCCGATGATGCCGTTGCCCCCGCCGCGGTTTTCGACCACCACGGTCTGGCCAAGCGCGTCACCGACGCGTTTGGCGACGATGCGCGCCACCGAGTCGGCCGAGCCGCCGGCCGCGAATGGCACGATCAGCCGGATCGGATGCGTCGGATAGTCTTCGGCGCGGGCTCTGCCGCTGGTCGTGGAGGCCGCGAAGGCCAGCACCAGTGCAAAGGCAAGCTGCCACGTTCGCATGAGGTTTCAACTCCCTAAGATTGCGCCCGTTCGGGTCTGTTGGTTTTGCCGCAGCTTAATGCAGAAATGCCCGAGCGGTCTATCGCGCAGGTTGTTGCGCTTTTTTACGACGCATCGGATGCTGCTCCGGAAATCGGGAGGAAACATGCTGCAAAAGGTCGATGTGACGCGAAGCCTCGCACGCTATGTCGCGGCGACGCGGTGGGAGGACGTGCCGCCCGAAGTCCGGCATCAGGCCAAGCGATCCTTCATGAATCTGTTCGCGGTGGCGCTGGCCGGCTGCCGCACCACCCCGATCGAGATTGCGCTGCAGTCGCTGCACGAGTTTTCCGGACGTCAGCAGGCCACCCTGATCGGCCGTTCCGAGCGCATCGATGCGCTCAGCACCGCCTTTCTCAATGCGGCCGCCGCCAACGTCCACGATTTCTGCGACACCCATCTCGCCACCGTCATTCATCCGACCGCGCCGGTGGCGCCGGCGCTGCTGGCGCTCGCCGAGTTGCGAAAGGTGAGCGGGCTGGAGCTTTTGCTCGCCTTCATCCTCGGCAATGAGGTGCAGGCGCGCATCGGACTTGCGATCTCGCCGCAGCATTACGACAAGGGCTGGCACATCACCTCGACCTGTGGCGTGTTCGGCGCTGCGGCTGGCGGTGGCAAGCTGCTGTCCCTCAACGAGCATCAGCTGGTGTCCGCGCTCGGCACCGCTTCGACGCAATCCGCGGGCCTCTGCGAATGTCTGGGCATGCCGGCCAAGAGCGTCAGCGTCGGCAACGCCGCGCGCAACGGATTGTGGTCGGCGCTGCTCGCGGCCAAGGGATTTGAGGGCCCGGCCGAGCCGATTGCGGGCCGCCAGGGTTTTTACAACGCACTGGGCGATGTGCCGGAGCTGTCGCGCGTGACCGATGGTCTTGGAGAAACCTGGGAGATCATGGCGACCTCCTACAAGCCCTATCCCTGTGGCTTCGTGATCCATCCGGTGCTCGACTGTGCGCTGGACTGGCGGCGCGATCATCCAAACGCCGAAGTGGCGCGCGTCGTGGTGCGCGGCAATCCGCTTCTCGCCCACCGCACCGACCGTCCCGAGATCTCGACCGGGCGGGAGTCGCAGGTGAGCGTGCAGCATGCGGTCGCCGCGGCGCTGGCGCATGGCAAGGCCGGCCTCGATCAGTTCGCCGATGCTTGCGTGAATGAACCGGCCGTGCAGGCGCTGCGCCGCAAGGTCGAGGTGGTGCGCGACAGCGCCTTTTCCACCATCGCCGCCGCGGTCGAGATCACGACGTCGGACGGGACGGTGCACCGGCTCGCGCAAACCGCGGCGCGCGGCAGCGACGTCAATCCGATGAGCGATCAGGATCTGGAGCAGAAACTTCGCACGGTGGCCGCTTCGTGGAATCCACGCCACGATGTGCAGCCCTTGATCGACGCGGTGTGGGCGCTCGACAAGAGCGACGATGTCTCCGGCCTCGCCGCCCTCGCGGTGCCGCGATAGGACCTGTACTCACAAATCGGCTAGCCGTGTCCGCTTTCGGGCCAACGGGACATGGAGCCAACATCGTTCGCGAAGCCCACGAATGTCTTCGTTTCAGCGGCGTCGCCGGCCCATTGTGAGGAGTCGCAGGATCACTTCTGCTGCCGCATGTTCGATGCGGCGCGCACGCCTGATGGCGTCTCGCCGAAGTGGCGTCGGAACATGCGATTGAAATGAGAAACATCACCAAAGCCAACCGCAAACGCGATATCGATGATCGCCAAGTGCGGATGGTGCGGGTCAGTCAACATCGCGAAGGCACGCTCAAGCCGGCATCCTGCAAGGTGCTCGGTGAACGACTTTCCGGTCCCCTCGAACAGTTTTTGCACGTATCGCCGCGACATGCCGAGCGCCGCGGCGACTTTGTCCAGATCGAAATTGGGATCGCTGAAGCGTCGCGCGACCTCCACCAGGATCGCTTGCAGCCTGGCTGCCTTCACACCACGCTCCGCAACAATGTCTGCAGCTTCGGCGGTCGGCCCGAGCGTCGCGGCCACGAGATCGAGGAGATGCACGCCGATGGTTGAGGCCAGTTCTGATGATCGCGGTTCTCCGAGGGATGCGAGCGACCGCAGGTAGCCGTCGAGGAGTCTAAGCGCCGGTCCGGGACGTACCGGCCGACCTGATAGATCTTCTGGATGCGCAACCAGAGACTTGAGAGTCGAAGCCTGCACGATGACATATCTGACGCTGCCGCCACGCTGCCCAAATACTCGCAACGGCCTTCCCCGGTCGATCAGACAAGCGGAGCCGGCATCATAGGCACGTTCCTGGCCTGCATTTGCGAATTGGACCGGTCCAGCCTTGACAAGGTTCAATCCGAAATCGTCACTGCTATTCTTGAGATGGTGTTTGTCACGGATGAACTCTGCGGGCGTGGCGACAATGCTACAAACGCCAACGGCGCCGAGCGGCACGTAAGTGATGTCGATGCGCGGGCGGCCGCCACTGTGGTCTATTACGTCCAACGCTAGGTTCTGCCGCGCAAACTCCTCACGGAGCGTGGAGAACCGCGCGCGCTCCGGCAGCATCTCGGTCGACCATCGCAAAAGGTGAGATGACGTTGGCATCTCGGCCTCCCCGCTTCGGGGCCCCTCAAGAAATCATATCGGACCGCGCTTCATTGCATGTGTGAAATGGATTACAAAGGGGAGGTTGGCTGCGCGACTTGACCGAGCGTGACGCGTTGCGCTGCACGGGATGAGTTGGCACGCACTCCGTGCAGACTATGGCGGCCAATGAGGCCGCAGCTTCCTTCACTTGCGAGAACAACCTGTCTTTGGCCCGTCGCAAATGGCAGTGACGGCTTGTCGCATGCAGAAATCGATCATGGCTGGAAGCAGCATAGTCGGCATTTGGCCCCTCGGACCCAGGGAGAGGTCCGGGTTGAGTCCGCGAGGTGGGTCAGAGCGGACATTGACCCAGTTGGTCGTCACGCGATTTTACGCGTACACGCCGCCCTAGCTAGTCTAGCCTTCGAAGCGCTTGGCGCCGAGCAGGCCGCGGTAGATTCCGACGTCGGAGCCTTCGATCGCGACGGCGCCGACGGCCTTGGCGTAGTAGTCGGCTGGGCCCACGCCGCCGATGATCGCGTAGCCGTAGCCGGCGTGCTTCATGTCCTCGAGGCAGGCGAGCAATAGCGCGGTGCCGACGCCGCCCTTTCGGGCCTTCGGGTCCACGCCGGTGGGTCCGAAGAAATTGCGGCAGGTGACGTCGTGGCAGGCAAAGCCCGCGATCTGGCCGTCCCTGACGGCGATGAAGCAGGACACCGGTTCGCGGGCAAACGCCACGTCGGTTTCGCTGGCCCAATAGTCGGAGAAATTGTCGCGCACCCAGGCGATGACCTTGTGCTTTTCCGGCGCCAGCGCGCGCCGCAGGCTGACGCCGGACCGCGCGAGTTGCTCCCGCAAGGCCCGGCTATCCGGCAGATCGTAGAGCTTGACCAGCATGTCCATGGGACGAACGCCCTCCGGTGGAAGCGATCTTGCTAACATAATCCGGCTGGTCCACAAATCCGGCAGGGGCCAGGGACGAGCCGTGGAGGGAGTCGAGATGAATGAGAACGCGGCGCCGCGGTCCAATAGCGAGATCGCGAGCTTCCACGCCCACGTCTATTACGATCCCGCCACCACGCGCGCGGAAGCTGAACGGCTGCGGCAATGGATCGGCGAGCGTTTTTCGGTGACGCTTGGGCGCTGGCACGACGTGAAGGTCGGGCCGCACGATCAGGCGATGTATCAGGTCGCCTTCGCCACCGATGTTTTCAGGGAACTGGTGCCGTGGCTGATGCTCAACCATGGCCCGCTGAGCATCCTGGTTCATCCGAACACCTCCAATCCGCGCCGGGATCATCTTGCTGATCCGCTCTGGATCGGTCCGCCGCTCGCGCTGCATGGCGAGAAGCTGCCGGAGGAGGCCGAGCGGGAAGAGCCGTTGCAACCGAACACGCAGCCGACGCTGCGGCCCTGACTGGCACGTTCACAAAAGCAGGAGGCGGTTATGCCGCTCGTTCGCGTCGATCTTCGGAAGGGCAAGCCCGTCGCGCATCGCAAGGCTATCCTCGAGGGCATCTACCGCGCGATGCGCGCAACCTTCGACGTGCCGGAGGAGGATCGCTTCATGACGATCTCGGAGCATGACGAAACCGATTTCGCCTACAGCCCGACCTATCTCGGCATCGCGCGCACCGACGATCTGGTGATGATCCAGATCACCGTCAGCAATACGCGGCCGCGTGAGAAGAAGCAGGCGCTGTTCCGCCAGATCGCCGAGAACCTCAAAGCCGATCCCGGGCTTCGGCCCGAGGATGTCTTCATCAATCTTGTCGAAGTCCTGCCGGAAAACTGGTCGTTCGGAAACGGCATCGCGCAGTACGTCGCCGACAAGCGCTGAAGCTGATGCGGCGGTGACGGTCGACCTCCCATGTGGGAGAGGCCGCATCGCATCGCACCGGTGCGGGAGGTGGAGGTCTTGCCGTCCACCGTGCTCTATGACACCCTCGGATCGTTGGGACATCGGGGACAAGTTGGGGGAGTCAAGGGGCTCTGGAGGACCTGCGCATGAGAATGTCTGCAATTTTGTTGGCGACTATCCTGTCCAGCTTCATCCCGGCCGCTACAGCAGGCAGCTGTGGTCCGGGGTGCCACGCTACGATTTCCGGCGCGTGCGTCGTCGATGGCTGGGGCAAGGTATGGAACCAATGCCCTGTCACGACACGCCCGCGTCCTCCCTGCGGGAAGGGTTTCATCTGGAAGCCTCGCCAGCGCGCCTGTGGGCAGACCGTCAAGGATTGGATCTAGGCCAAGGCACATGACGGAGGCACATGGCGGAGGCGCATGACGGAAAGATCATAGGCGCGCGCTGGAAATTTCCAACCCGCTGTTGATGAGCCTAAAGCGCGGTGAGATCAGGTTGAATCGTCATCGCGCTTTGGCTTTTTGATTGCGCATCAAGGGACGGAGTTTGCGACGAAGCGGCCTCAGCCGAGTTCCTTCCGCACCTTCGCGGCGGCGTCGGCCATCGCCTTCAATTTGCCGAAGGCGACATGGCGCGGCATGTATTTCATCCCGCAATCGGGCGCCGGCACGAGCTTGTCGGCGGGCACGTATTTCAAGCCGTTGCGGATGCGATCGGCGATGACTTCGACGCTCTCGATGTTGGGATCGCCGAGATCGAGCACGCCCAGCATGATCTTCTTGCCCGAGAGGTCCTTGAGCACGCCGAGATCGAGCCTGGGCTGCGCCGCCTCGATCGAAATCTGCTCGGCCGAGGTATCGGCAAGCTCGGCCAGGAAGGAATAGCCGGCCGGCTTGGTCGAGCCGGGGACGACCGCGGCATAGCCGAAGCAGAGATGCACCACGGTCGGCACGCTGATGCCGGCGAGCGCGCGGTTGATCGCCTTCACCGCGTAGCGGCGGGCAGAATCGGGATTGTTGCGCACCCAGGGCTCGTCGAGCTGGATCACGTCGGCGCCGGCCTTCTCGAGCTCGAGCGCCTCGGCGTTGACCGCTTCGGCGAACGCCATCGCCAGTTCCTCGTCGTCCTTGTAGAACTCGTTCTTGGCCTGCTGGCTCATGGTGAAGGGGCCGGGCAGGGTGATCTTGGCGGCGTGGTCGGTATTCTCACGCAGGAACTGCATGTCGCGCAATTCGACCGGACCGGTGCGCCTGATCCTGCCCACGACACGCGGCACGGGCGTTTGTTGCCCGGATCGCGCGGTGATCATGGCGGGATTGTCGGCATCGACGCCTTCGAGCGCGGTGGCGAAGCGGTTGGAATAGCTCTCGCGGCGGATTTCGCCGTCGGTGACGATATCGATGCCGGCGCGCTCCATGTCGCGGATCGCGACGATCGTGGCGTCGTCCTGGGCTTCTTCCAGATGCTCCTCCGGCAGCCGCCACATCTCGTGCATGCGCGTGCGCGGCACCGACTTCGACAGCATGGCGCGATCGACCAGCCATTCCGGCTGCGGGTAGCTGCCGACGACTGTGGTCGGCAACAGGTGCTTGGGCATGTTCACGCGTATTCTCCTCGTTGTTCTTGTTGTCAGGTCGCAGGCTGCAGATTGGCGGGCGCGATGTCGTCCCTGGCCTGCTGGCCGCTGCGGGTGCCGGTCTGCCAGATCGCGGCCTTGCGCTCCAGCAGCCGGATGCAGGCGTTGAAGGCGATCGCCATCGCCAGCACGAGCAGCACGCCGGCAAAGACATGCGGGCTGTCCAGGATGGTGCGGTAGCGCGAGATGAGATAGCCGATGCCGGCTGAGGAGATCAGCATTTCCGAGACGACCACGCCGACGATGACCAGCGCGCCGCCGACACGCAGGCCCGACAGCACGGTCGGGATCGCGGCCGGCAGGATGACGCGGACCAGACGCTGGCTCAAGGTCGCGCCCATGCTGCGCGCGGCGAGCAGGAGTTGCGGATCGATGGTCTGGATCCCGGCGGCGGTGGCCAGCATGGTCGGCAGGAAGCCGTAGATCGAGGCAAAGGCGATCTTCGATTCCGAGCCGATGCCGAGCCACACCGTGAACACGGGATAGAGGATCACCAGCGGCACCGCATAGAGGCTGGAGACCATCGGCATGATCAGGATGCGCGGCTGCGGCAGGCTGCCGACAATGGCGCCGAGCAAAATGCCGCCGCCGCAGGCAAAGACCATGGAGATGCCGACCTCGTAGAGCGTCACCGCGAGCGCCTGGCCGTATTCGCCTGCCTCGTTCCAGCCGGCCGCGAGTGTCGAGGAGAGCGACGGCAGGAACAGCTCGGGAATGACGCCCGCGCGGGGCAGGATCTCCCAGAGCGCGATGAGCGCAATCACGATCAGCCAACGCAGTGTCGATGCTTTCATGGCTGCCTCACGCCGATTTCCGGATGTGGCGCCAGATGCGGTCGCGTAAGCTGCCGAACGCGTCGCCCGACAGCATCTCGTAGGTGCGCGGGCGCGGCAGCTGCACCTGCAGGAGATCGACGATGCGGCCGGGCCGCGCCGACATCACCGCAACCTCGTCGGCGAGATAGACGGCCTCGGTCAGGCTATGGGTGACGAACACCACGGTCTTGCCGGTCGCGGCCCAGATGCGGAGCAACTCGTCGCCCATGGTCATGCGGGTCTGCTCGTCGAGCGCGGCGAACGGCTCGTCCATCAACAGCACCGGCGGGTCCTGCACCAGGCCGCGCGCGATCGAGACGCGCTGCTTCATGCCGCCGGAGAGTTCATGCGGATGGCGCTTGCCGAATCCTTCGAGCCCGACCAGCTTCAGCGCGTCCTCGGCCTTGGCGCGGCGCTCGGCCTTGGCCACACCGCGCAGCGCCAGCGGGAACTCCACATTCTCTTCCGCGGTCAGCCAGGGAAACAGGCTCGCTTCCTGGAACACGACGCCGACGCGGTTCGGATCGGGCGAGGGGATCGGCGCACCGTTGACCAGGATGGTGCCTGACGTCTGCTGGCGCAGGCCCGCCAGCATCATCAACAGCGTCGACTTGCCGCAACCGCTGGGCCCCACCAGCACCACGAAGCGCCCCGGCTTGATGTCGAGCGAGACATCCGACAGCGCCGCCACCTCGGCGCCCGAAGTCCTGAACACCTGGCCGACATTCTGCACCTGGATTGCGCCGGCGCGCTTGATCGGCGTCACGTTCGCCAGTGGCTGCATCGCGTTTCCACCCATCGGATCAGTTCGTTGAAGACAACGGCGACGACGGCGATCATCACCACGCCGGCCAGAAGCTGTTTCATCTGGAAATTCTCGCCCCAGGTCGCGATCTGGTGGCCGATGCCGTCGCGCGAGGCGTACATCTCCGCCAGAATGACGCCGGTGAGGTTGAAGATCATCGAGATGCGCAGCGCCTCGAGCAGGACCGGCAGCATGCTCGGTAGGTAGACGCGGAACGCCGTCTGCGCCGACGTCGCGCCATAGGAGCGCGCCACGGTGAGATATTCCACCTTGACCGATTCCACCGCCGTCGTCGTCGACATGATGACGATGAAGATGGTGGAGAAGAAGCCGAACCCGACCTTCTCGGCAAAGCCGACGCCGAACACCAGGATGAACATCGGCAGGAAGATCGATTTCGGTATCGAGAAGGCGAAGAACAACAGCGGCTTCATCACGTCGGCGAAATAGCGGTGCTCCGCGATCAGATAGCCGATCAGGCAGCCGAGCGGCACCGCGATCGCGAACGCCGCCAGCACCTCGGTCGCGGTGACAGCGAGATCGCTGCGCACGCTCGATCGCTGCAGGAGATCGGACAGCGTTGCCAGCGTCTCGGAGGCCGACGGCAGCAGCCGCGGATTGACGAGACCGGTGCGCGACAGCACTTCCCACAGCACCAGGATCGCGACGATGATCGCGGCCCTGGCGATAGCGACTCCGAGACGGCCTGCCATCTTGGTTCTCAGGGCTTGGTCGGCACCGGCTTGAATTGCGACGAATAGACGTCCTCGGTCGGCACGATGTCCTTCAATCCACCGAGCTTGGCGAGATCAAGCGACAACTGCACGGCGTCCTTGATTTTCGGGCCGTCCATGCTGCCGTCGGACTCGAGCTTCATGATCGTGTTGTCGTATTCGAGGCTCGCGATATCGGGCGGAATCTCGTAGAGATCTGCGATCAGCTTGACCGTCACGTCGCGGTTCGCGCGCATGAACGCGATGGCGCCATAAAGCGCGTTGAGCGCCTTCTGCACCACTTGCGGCTTCGTTTCCGCGAACTTGTCGAGCACGATCCAGCCGCCGGTGAGATTGTCAGGCACCGCGGTGGCATAGTCGAGAATGGTGCGCGCTTCGCCCGATTTCTTGATCTGGTAGCTCAGCGGGGAGTAGACCACGGCGGCTTCGACATTGCCGGCGAGCAGGTTCGGCACCAGTCCGCCGCCGCCGACCGGCACCCGGGTGAAGTCGATCTTCCGGTCCTGGATGGTCCACAGTGCGAGCAGATCGGAGCCCGATCCCGCGGCCGTAATCGCGACCTTCTTGCCGTTGAGGTCTTTCACGTCGAGCGTCGACTTCACCGGCACCATCAATTGCCAGCCGTAATTGCCCATCGCGGCGTTGGCCACGATTTTCGACATCACGCCTTTCTTGCGCCCGGCCGACACCAGCGAGGGCGGATCGAGGATGATGTCGGCGGCGCCGGCCGCCATGCCCTCAAAGGTCTCGGCGCCCGAGCGGTAGATCGTCAGCTCCGCGGTGAGGCCTTCCTTCTCGAACAGCTTCTGTCGCACCGCGGTCTCGGCGATGGTCGTCGGCCAATAGGTCTTGGTCGGCAACCCGACGCGGATGGTTTCGGCCCCTGCAGCGGCAGAGGTCGCCACAAGGGCAAAAGCGGCCAGCGTCAGGGCGCCGCGGCGTGACACGATCATTGTTCAGTTTCCTCCCGATTTTTCAGTCATTGTCGCTTTCTGCGTCAGCTATCGTCAATTGGAAAGCCGGTTTTTTGCAATTGACCCTGTGGAGGCCCCCCGCTACCTCTTCCCAGTCGATCGGCCCACTGCGTGCAACCTTCCCGCGTTGTTTTGCCGCGGTGTCGCCGTTCACGCGTCGAGCGGGGGAGTTCATGAACAGCAATGGCGCGGGTGAAACTGCCGAGTTCGATTATGTCGTGGTCGGCGCCGGGTCTGCCGGATGCGTGCTGGCCAATCGACTGAGTGCCGACGGCAGGCACTCGGTGCTACTGCTCGAAGCGGGCCCGAAGGACAGCAATATCTGGATCCATGTGCCGCTCGGCTACGGCAAATTGTTCAAGGAAAAAACCGTCAACTGGATGTACCAGACCGAGCCCGAGCCGGGCCTGCACAACCGGCAGGTGTTCCAGCCGCGCGGAAAAGTGCTGGGCGGGTCGAGCTCGATCAACGGCCTGCTCTATGTGCGCGGCCAGCACGAGGATTACGACCGCTGGCGCCAGCGCGGCAATGTCGGCTGGGGCTATGACGACGTGCTGCCTTATTTCAAGAAGGCGGAGAACCAGTCTCGCGGCGCCGACGCGTATCACGGCGCCGACGGGCCGCTCTCGGTGTCGGACTGGCGGCATGAGGATCCGCTGTCGGAAGCCTTTGTGAAAGCGGCGGTCGAGGTCGGTATTCCCTTCAATCCGGATTTCAACGGCAAGACGCAGGAAGGCGCCGGCTTCTTCCAGACCACGACGCGGCAGGGCCGGCGCGCCTCCAGCGCCTTTTGCTATCTGCGCCCGGCGATGGGCCGCGGCAATCTCAGGGTCGAGACATCGGCCCTGGCGCAGCGCATCCTGTTCGAGGCACGCCGCGCGAAGGCCGTCGAATACAGCCAGAACGGCAACCTGCGCACGGCGCGGGCGCGCAAGGAGGTGCTGGTTTCCAGCGGCGCCTATAATTCGCCGCAGCTGCTGCAGCTTTCCGGCGTCGGCCCGGCCGATCTCCTGAAATCGCACGGCATCGAAATCGTGCTCGATGCGCCCGGCGTCGGCAACGATCTGCAGGATCATATGCAGGTGCGCGTGGTGACGCGCTGCGCGCAGAAAGTGACCCTCAACGACGTCGTCAACCATCCGGTGCGGCGGGTGATGGCGGGCGTGCGCTATGCGTTCGCGCGCTCCGGGCCGCTGACGATTGCGGCGGGCACGTCGGGCGCATTCTTCAAGACCAATCCGCGGCTCGCCTCGCCCGACATCCAGATCCACTTCATCCCGTTTTCGACCGACAAGATGGGCGAGAACCTGCATCCGTTCTCCGGCTTCACCGCCACGGTCTGTCAGCTCCGCCCCGAAAGCCGCGGTTCGCTGAGGATCCGCAGCGCCGATCCGGCCGCGCCGCCGGAAATCCGCATCAACTATCTCGCGACCGAAACCGACCGCACCGCCTTCATCGACGGCCTCAAGATCCTGCGCAGGATTCTGGCGGCGCCGGCATTGAAGGCCTATTGCCACGAAGAGGTCCATCCCGGCGCGACGGTGACCAGCGACGAGGGTCTGCTCGAATTCTGCCGCCAGACGGGCAGCACGGTCTATCATCCGACCTCGACTTGCCGCATGGGCAACGACCCACTCGCGGTCGTCGATCAGCGGCTGCGCGTGCGCGGCATCGAGGGCCTGCGCGTGGTCGATGCTTCCGTGATGCCCGACCTGATGTCGGGCAACACCAATGCGCCGACCATCATGATCGCCGAAAAGGCCTCTGATATGATCCTGGAGGATGCGCGGTGAGAGAGGAGTCTCGTTAGGTGACGCGGTTTCGGATCGGCACACGCAAGAGCGCGATGGCGCTGGCGCAGACGGAAGAGATCGCGCGCCGGCTGAACGCGGCCGTGCCCGGCATCGAGGTCGAGATCGTCAAGTTCGAAACCACGGGCGATACCGACCAGACCGGAAAGCTGCTGCCGCATGGCGGCAAGGGCGGCGCGTTCGTCGCGCAAATCCGCGACGCCGTCACTGCCGGGAAGCTTCACGCCGCCATGCATTCGCTGAAGGATATGCCGGGCAATGAGGATACGCCCGGCCTCGTGATCGGCGCGACCCTGTCCCGCGATCCGCCGGGCGACGCGCTGGTGCTGCGGCCGGGGCTTTCGCTCGACGAGTTCAGACGCGCGCGCGGCAAGGGTTTCAAGATCGGCACCAACGCCGTGCGCCGCGCGGCTTACGTGCGGCGGCTGTTTCCGGATGTCGAGGTGATCCACTATCGTGGCGCTGCCGACACCCGCGTGCGCAAGCTCGATCACGGCGAGAAGCAGCGGCTTCCCGATGGCGGCGCGGTCGGGCCCGCGGATGCATTGGTCATGGCGCGCTCGGGGCTCGAGCGCGTCGGGCTGGCGGCGCGGATAGCGTACGAATTTTCAGTGCAGGAAATGCTCCCGGCGGTCGGTCAGGGTATTGTCGCGGTCGAATGCGCCGCGCGGGATTTCGAGACACGGCGCATCCTGTCTGCCATCGATGATGCGACCGCCCATGGCTGCGCCGATGCCGAGCGCGAGGTGCTGTGGGTGCTCAACGGCCATTGCAATTCGCCGATCGCGGGATTTGCCGAAGTTCGAGGCGCGGAGATGTCGCTGACGGCCTCCGTGCTGGATCACGCCGGCCGACGCATCATCGAGGCGTCGCGTGCCGGTCCCGCCGATCGTCCGCGCGAGCTCGGCCGCGCCGTCGGCCTCGACCTGCTCGCCAAGGGCGCAGCCGAAATCATCGAGCGCAGCCGGCCGCCTGCATAGAGGGGAACTGAAGGCGTCGAGCAGGCCTGCCTGTCGACGATCCTGGATCTCGCCTGACGGATCCATCAAGCCGTCAAGTGGCTGGACCGTGCGGTCGCGCCGGTCGCGCGTCCCGCCGTCACGATTGAAGCGAGATTCCAGTTCGCGTCGTGCCGCCGGTCGGCGAGCTATTTCGGCGCCGTCGCGATCTTGATGAGACCGCGCTGCCCGGCAGCCGTCAGGTCACTGAGCGTCGTCTTGCCGGCGCGGGCGCATTTGATGATCTGCTTGGCGACGCGCTTGCGCACGGAATGATTCTCGCCCTGCGCGGCCTTCTCGCAAACGCGGTCCAGCGCGAGGTTCATGGCGGCAAGCGTGCGCGAGTCGAAGGCTCCATAGGTCAACATCGCTGTCCCCCATTCCTGAAAAAGAAAACGGTAGGAGGATTCGACCAGCACGTCGCTAACCTATGATATCGCAAGATCAATGCATCGGGAAAATGAAGCGGCAATCATCAGGACAATGGAGCGGCCGACCACATTTCATCATTCATAGATCATGCAAGTTCGAACGCCCGCATCTCTCATCCCTTTTGAACAGAGGGATGGCGATGCGGGCCGGGTTGGTTGTTAACCTGGGATAACGCCGGAGAAAATTAGGAACGAACGCATTGGTGCGGCGTCCTTCACGGGCGGCCGGCCTCTCTCCCGGAATGGCCGGCTGCGCCTCCTGCGACGGCCCCGGCGCAAGGTCGCGACCGGGGCCGTCCAGTTTCAACTTCTCAGGTCTGGCTCAGCATGCGCCGCTATCATTTCGATCTCATCGACACCGACGATGTAACGGTCGCCAATGGCGCGATCCTTGACGATGACAATCAGGCCAGAAGGGTCGCGCTTGACCTGGCGCGCGGGGTGCGCGAGGGCCGCCCGGAGTTGATTGGCTGCGGTTATCAAATACTGGTCAGAAACGAAAGCGGCGAGGAAATATCGCGCGTCTCGATCGACCGGCTTCCGAACCATGCGAGGCATCTCTAGCGCATGATCCGCGGATTTGTTCTGCAGGCCTGATTTGGCGGACTTGGCTACCGCTCTATTCAAGCGTGACCGTCATTGTGACCCGCTGGCTCCTGAAGAAAGTGTGTCTCGTCATTCCGGGTTCGGTCCTTCCGCCTTCGCTCTTCGAGCTACGGCGGACAGGTCGGACCGCCCCGGAATGACAAGAGCTCGACGGGCTTCTCGCGGCGGACCGCGTCCGCGCGGTGGGCAGGTAACAGCCCGGCCTCGTATCGGCGCCCCGGCAAGGGCGCCGCCCGCTGCCAACCGTATGGAAGCCCGCCTTGCCGCCAGGCAGTTGTAAGGCAAGCCGCTTCCGCGGCAACAAGCTGCTTCCGGCGGCCGAAAATATCAAATAGGTTATTGAAAGGGGGGCGTGGGTCTGCGGCTTATCGCGGAAGAGGGCAAAGCCTTGAACCCCCTGATCCGAAAGCTTGAGCAATTCGTCCGCCTTTCCGCGGCTGATCGCAATATCCTCGAGCGAGCCGCGACGAACCGCGTGCGCAAATTCCGACCGCGCGTCGATATCGTGCGAGAGGGAGATCAGCCAAAGGACGTACACCTCCTTCTTTCGGGCTGGGCCTGTCGCTACAAGCAGCTCGAGGACGGCCGCCGCCAGGTGGTGTCCTTCTTCCTTCCGGGCGAGATGTGCAACCTCAATATCTTCATTCTCAAGGAAATGGATCACTCGATCGGAACGATCACGTCGGTCACGATCGCCGACATGCCCAGGGATTTCTTCGAGGAAATCAGCGCCGGATATCCGCGCATCACCACTGCGCTGTGGTGGGAGACACTTGTCAATGCGGCCATCCAGCGCGAATGGACCATGAATCTGGGGCGACGCACGGCGTCCGAGCGGATGGCGCATCTGTTGTGCGAAATCTTCTTCCGATTGCGTCTGGCTGGTCTCGCACAGGGGACCACGTGCGAGTTTCCATTGACCCAGGCGGACCTCGCCGAGGCGACGGGGCTTTCCAAGGTTCACGTCAACCGCACCTTGCAGGAATTGCGCGCGGCCGGCCTCATTGTGTTGAAAGGAAAATCCCTGACCATTCCGAGCCTGCAGCGGCTGATGAGTACCGGATTGTTCAACGCCAATTATTTGCATATGGAACGCGAAGGTTCGCGGCTCGATGCCAATGAATAAGCGGGCGGCAACTGACTGTCGCCCTGACGCATTGCCCGCGAAGTAGCTTCATTTTGGACAAGTCAGCGAAGCCTGGATTCAAAGTCAGGCGGCCCAACAAGCGTCGTGCGATCGCGTGGCGGCCGGGTCTTGATCTCGTGATCGTCAGCGCTTGAACCGCAACGCGTCGATGGTATCCGAGTTCTCGCAATACTCCACGTAGTTCATCGCAGCAGTGCCGGCCGCGAGCTCTTGATGGCATCGTCGCTTGTGCGCACAGAACGAACAGACGCGCTCCATGTCGCGCCATAAGGCCGGCTCCGCGCGCCATAAGGCCGTTTCGTCGATGCCCAGTGCGGTGAGCGTGTACGACAACTCATTCGCGCCCTGCGGACCCTGCCGCACCAGCCTCTCGAGATCGGCGGGCGTCACATTGAGCTCGCGCGCAACTCGCTTCAGCTCGCCCGGATCGGCGGCGAACTCCCTCAGCTCGTTCAACTCTCGACGCTGCTTGAGCCAGTTGCCAAACAGATCGATGGCTTTCGCGACAAATGAATAAGGTTCATGCCCGGTTGTTGTCATCGCATCCTCCAACTTTACGACATGGTTTCCAGCTGGGTTTCTTGCCGGTTGTGCCGACGAGGTCGACCAGGAGGGGCTGTCGCTGATTGGCTTCTGCCAAAACGCAGTATCAGCAATGTGCGGATCGCTCAGCTTCCGCCTCCTGCTCAATCTGCAAGATATAGCTTCGCACGACCTCGAACCCCTCTTCGATAACGTTACTGAAGAGCGGATCTTTCTGATCAGCCAATCTTGCGGCGATCTCCGTCCAGTCCTGAGGTCGTAGCGCCTTGACCGCGGCCGGAAAGAAATAGCGCTCTTCCATCGCCATATGACGCCGTTCCTGCTCGACGAAGTCTCGAATGATGTTATTGACAGATTGTCGCAGGAGCTCCCGCTCGGCCGGTACACTCCCGACGGCCCGCGCGACCCGACGCAAACGTTCGGCGCCCCTCCGATGATCGGCGGCGAGATCGCCGATCCTCGCGGCCGAGGCGGAATCGCGCGCCTTCAGCTTTTCGAATACGATGTCTTCCAGCGGATGGTGGCAGGCGTCGGGATAGACCTGGAAATAAGCGATCACCGCATGGATGACCTCGTAGTCAGGGCGCTCTCCGCGAGCGAAGAGGTCCAGCTCCCGCTCAAGAATCAAGAGCAACGTTTCGATGTTGCGATGCTCTTGGCGCAAGATGTCGATGACCATTGCGCCCCTCCCTAAAGACACATCCTTTATGATAATGGCAGATATTGCGCCGTGAGATATTGAGATGGATCAATAAGGCAGCGGCGCAGGTATTGAAGGTCTGGCCCGCCGCGCACGAGGCGTAGCGCAAGATGGCTCACGCACATCCTGCCGCGGGAAAATGCATCAGCCAGCCGCCGACATCCGCACGCGAAACTAGCTGCCGGCTGCCTCGGCATAGCGCAGCAGCGTCCTTGTGCTCGGCGGTGCTTGAAACGGGTGATCAGCGTGCGAAGAAGCGGGTAATGGGTCCGAACAGAAGAGGCGCGCTACCACCCAAAGAGTGGGAGGCCCCCCCGTTAGAGCGCGATGACTTCAGGACCAGTCGTCACGTCGCAGCTTATCTGTCTGAGCGCGATCCTCGCCGCAAGTGCGTTCGGCGCTTTATTGCCAATGGACTCTTTTCCGCAAAGCATGCCCTTCGGGCTTTACCCAAGGGATCACGCTCAATCAAAAAGCCAAAGCGCGATCAGGATTCAATCCAATCTCATCGCGCTTTAGGTCATCGCGATTAATCGCAAATGCGCCGGCGGACCTCGACGTCCTCGCCATAGCGATTGGTCCGATGGGTGATCACGATCCGGCAGTTCCCGCCGTACCTGTCGTAGTCGCGATAATAAGGCCGGTCCGGACCAACATAGACGCCGTTCGGACCGACGCCGAATTCCACGGCGTTTGCCGTAGTCACCGCTCCCGCGGTCAGCGTAGCCAACGCGGTGAGCGCAAGCATATATCGCTTCATAGGCACCTCCTCTCGGAAAGTGACAATTGGCAAACGAGGAGGGCAAGGATTCGTTCCGGAGCTTCGGGGCGTGCAGTACGCTGCGTCGCGGCACATATTGGAAACCCGTTCCCGAACCTGGTGCGGTGGCCACCCGTACTTGACTGGGAACACGAGGATCCGCCGCGTCTGTCCTTGCCGCCGGGATCCGCGCTGCGGTTCCGATTTTCATTGTGTTGCTCATGCGTCAATCCAGAAGCGCTTCTCATCTGAAGCGCGCCGAATCGTGCCGTCGAAGCCGGACTCGCCATGCTGTCCAGCGCGGGATAGGATGCCTCTAATCCTCGGTGTGCGGGCTGCCAGACGCTGGCGTGTTCGGCACCCCAACGCCTCCGCCCTGGAGTGCGTTTCCGCGTAACGCCTTGCGGCAGCAAAGGCCACGCAACGGGAGGATTTGACCATGTTAATTTGCCAGTGCAACGCAATTCATCGACGCAATGTGGTGTGCGGCGGTGGTGCTGCCCTGTTCAGCGCCGTTGTGGCAACGTTGATGGGCAGCGCGAAGCCGGTGCGCGCAGAGATGATCACCGGCAAGGTTCCGGAGATCGATCGCGTGGCCGTACGCGTGGTGGTCGACAGTTATCAATTCGCCGTGGCGCCGAGCCGGAAGGTTGCCAATGTCGAGATCGAGCACTTCGGCTGGGGTATCGGCGGTGGCAAGCCACCCGGCAAGACGCTGATCAGTGAGTTCGGCCTCTCGATGCACGTCGAGTCGCGACGCGGCACCGAAACACGAAATGTCCTGATGGATTTCGGCTTCACACCTGACGCGCTGGTCAATAACGCCAATCTCGTCGGCATCGATCCGGCCGCGCTTGACGCCCTTGTCTTGAGCCACGGTCACTATGATCATTTTGGCGGTCTTGCCGGCTTCCTGAAGCAAAACAGCGGCAAGCTCAAAGCCAAGCTGCCGATTTACATCGGCGGCGAGGAGGCATTCTGCTCGCGCGAATGGACGGCTCCGCCAGTGCACGGCGACTTTGGCGCCTTGGATCGCAAAGCACTGGAAGACGCCAATGTTGCGGTAACCTATGTGGAAGGACCGGCACTGGTCGCCGATCACGGTTTCACCACAGGGCAGATCGGCCAGACGAGCTTTGAGAAGCTGCTGTCCCCCAGCGCCATGAAGATCGGCGTTGACCACGGCATTGGCTGCTATGCCGACAAGCTTCCGGAGGACGAACGGACGCAGACTGTCATCCCGGACCAGTTCCGGCACGAGATCGCCGCCGCATTCAATCTAAGAGGCCGCGGCCTGATCGTATTGACCTCGTGCAGTCATCGCGGGGTGATCAACGCGATCAAACAGGCCCAGGCCGTTTCGGGCGTCGACAAGGTTCATGCGGTGATCGGCGGCTTCCACCTTGCTCCGTATAAGGAAGACTATGTGGGCGACACGATCACCGCGCTCAAGAGCATCGACATCGACTACGTCGTTCCGCTGCACTGCACCGGTGAGCCATTCTACGAGATGGCCAAGGCCGAAATTCCGAACAAGCTCCTGCGTTCCTACACGGGTACACGCTTCAACTTCACGGCTTAAGCAGGACACTACGCAATCATAATGCTCACGGCCGTGAACGAGCGCATCAGCGGGCTGCAGCGGGCTCTGAGCGCTACCTCATGCGCCACGGCAAACCAGCGCGATCTTCATTGGTCACGGCCCGCCACTTCGCTCCTCGTCGGCTGGCCTCTTCACCAACCACGCTGTGAAGCCATTAGGCGGCAGTCCTGGGACCGAGTCCGCGCCTCAATGGTGATGAGCCGACACGTTCTTCACGCATTGGGACAAGAGATCGGCACCGGCAGACTCGCCCACGTCTCCCAGGCTGATCATGCCGACCATCCGCTTGCT
>Ga0153954_1000784_pt1 | contig 21740 bp, 25 predicted proteins | sample TSFL038MetaG_FD_102277 | JGI IMG/M metagenome (GOLD analysis project Ga0153954, IMG submission 102277) | Attine ant fungus gardens microbial communities from Florida, USA - TSFL038 MetaG | ecosystem: Host-associated > Fungi > Mycelium > Unclassified | place: USA: Florida, Wekiwa Springs State... | reverse complement strand
GAAATGTGTGGCCGTGTCGATCTCTCTGTGCAGCCGATCAATGTCGCATGCCGACGGATTTCGCTCCGCTAATCAGCCTAAAGCCGTTGGCCATCCATGACCCCTGAAATGAAAAGGCGCCCCAGAGGGCGCCTTTTGCTGATCGTGCTTCGCGAAGCGAATTACGGTGACAGTGCTGGACTGCACCCCTGGAGTGAGACACGATAATCGTGACAGGCATTTCGAGGATGGCCCGCAGCTTCCTCCAGACCCAGCAGTCCAGTTGCGGCAGCCTTCGCCCTGCGCTATCGGAAAAATAATTTTTGCCGGCTGCGGAACTTGTCACGCAGTTCGGCTATTGTTGTCCGGCCGGCTGGTGGACAACAAACATGCGTATCTTGGCGTTGGGGCTGATCTTATCTGCGGTCGCGTTGCCGTGTTCCGCTCAAACCATCCTCAAATCCGAACCTCTCTCGCTGGCGCCCTATGAGGTCGCCTTCGTGCAGAATGCGTCCTGTCCTGCCGGCAAGGTGCTCAAGGTGACCGGAGCGATCAGGGGGCTCAATCGCAAGCGGAGTTGTGTGGTGCTCGCCTCCGAGCAGGCCTCACTCGCGGTCGCTACGCCCTGAGCCCGTTGCACATCGGAAGACCCGTTCGGGCTAGCGTGGCGGACGGCGGGGCGAACTGTTGTCGCTTCGTCACCTATATGCCAGGCTTCACGACGTGAACTGCAACTCCTTGCGGGCGAGGCGCTCGGCCTCGGCCTTGTTCCTCGCAGGATCCTCGTTCGGCTCAGCCCGGCAGGGCCGGATTTCGTAGTCGTTGTCGAGCACGGGGTGGGGGGTCGGCTTGCCCTCATCGGACGCGACGTCGACCACCAATCCGCTGAGGCGAGCGAACTTCCAGACGTCGGCCTCGGTTGGGTAGGCCTTGCTCAGCTTGGCGTCATGGCAAAACAGCGCATAGGGCATCAAAACGGCTCCGGATAGACCTTGTCCCCTCAACGCGTGGGCGGACTTCGGGTTGCAGGCGCGGACTCTGGGTTGCAGACTCATGGCTTGCCTCTTGGCCTGCGGACTGTTGCCGCGGATTAAGCCGCCATCCGGGGCCGGAATCGGGCCGATTTGAGCCATTTTGGCGGGAGATCTGAGTCGTAAACGAGAGGTTAATCCCGGAAAAAAGAATCCCCGGGACTCCCGGGCCAGAATCGCCGGAAGCTTCCGGCCATGGAAACGAGCCTTCATACCTTTTGCGGACGAACCCAACTGACGCTCGCGATCGCCCTGGTGGCGGCCTGTGCGGCCAACGTCGCGCTGGTATGCGCCTGGCTGTGACGCGCAAAGATTGACGCGGCAGCCGTTCCCCTGATCATGCCTCCCGCAAAAACAAAAAACAGGGAGGGCGGGATGCTGGAGACGCTCAAGGAACGCGTGAATCAGGATGCGGGTCTGATCCGGCGCGGACGGTATCTGACGACGACCTTTCTCCTGCAATCGGGTGACACGTCCTGGCTGGTCTCGATCTTCGAGGGCCGGATCATCTCCGTCACCCGCGGTCCCTTCGTGATGCCGTCGTCCTCGTTTGCGCTGCGCGCCAGCGCGGCGGAGTGGGAGAAATTCTTCAGTCCCAGGCCGCCGCCGGGCTCGAACGATCTGTTGGCGCTGGTTCGGCGCAAGGTGCTCAGCGCCGAGGGCGATCTTCAGGTGTTCATGGCGCATCTGCGCTATTTCAAGGACGCGCTTGCCAAGTTGCGACCGGTGGGAGGCGCAGCATGAGCGTGCGCTTCGAGCCGATCATCGGCCGCTACATGCATCTCGATCTGTTCGACCGGCCGCACCGGCTTTATGTCGAGGAGGCCGGGCAGGGTACGCCGCTGTTGTGCCTGCACACCGCCGGCAGCGACGGCAGGCAATATCGCGCGCTGATGAACGATGCGCGCATCACCTCGCGCCATCGCGTCATAGCCTTCGACATGCCCTGGCACGGCAAGTCTTCGCCGCCGGCAGGCTGGCACGACGAGGAATACCAGCTCACATCGGCGCAATACACGACCATCGTCCTGACCGTGATGTCAGCACTCGGGCTCGACAAGCCGATCCTGATCGGATGCTCGATCGGCGGCCGCATCGCGCTGCATCTGGCGCTCGAACATCCCGAACGCTTCCGCGCCATCATCGGCTTGCAGGCCGGTGCGCATGTCGATCCCTATTACGACCTGAATTTCCTGCACCGGCAGGACGTGCATGGCGGCGAGGTCTGCGGCGCCATCGTCTCCGGGCTGGTCGGGCCCGACGCGCCCGCGAAGGAGCGCTGGGAAACCTTGTGGCACTACATGCAGGGCGGGCCGGGCGTGTTCAAGGGCGATCTCTATTTCTACAAGATCGATGGCGACATCCGCGGCCGCGTCGGACAGATCGACACAAGGCGCTGCCCGCTGTTCCTGCTGTCCGGCGAGTATGATTATTCCTGCACGCCCGAAGAGATGCTGGCGGTCGCGGGCAGCATTGCCGGCTGCGAAGCCACCATCATGACGGGCCTCGGCCATTTCCCGATGAGCGAGAATCCGGACGTGTTTCTGAACTATCTGCTGCCGGTGCTCGACAAGATCGAGCGGTGACCCGTTCGCGCCGTTACTCGTCGGGCCGCGGCGGCGGCGGCATCTCGTTGAGGGTGGCCTTGAGCTTCGCCAGCGTCTTGCTGAAATATTCCTCGCGCTCGCGATTGAAACGCTCCTGATGCGCGCGGAAGCCGGCGACGCGGGCGCGGATCTCCTTCGCCATTTCGCCCGCGACGTTCGGGCTGACGATGGGTGTAGGAGCTTCCAGGGATGGCGGCGGTTCGGCCGGCTTGACCGGTTCGATAGGCGCATCCGCCTCTGGCGCTGACCGGGCGTTGCGCGCAGCAAGGTCCGGCCGCGCGGGCGCGGGTGTGACTTCGATATCCAGTCGCGCCGCGTCTTGCCCTCGGCCAGTCACGGACTGCACGAAGGCCATGGTCTGCGCGATCAACGCGTCGCGTTCCTTTTTCCAGCTCATGACATACCTCTGCCGCAAAAAAGTCGGGTGTGGGACGGCTGGAATCAAGATCGAGCCCAGGGGCTACGGCGGATAAGTCGCGGTTTAAGGTTAAGCGTGACAAAACAGTCACTTGTTCCGCACGCCAACGGGCGGAAAACTCGGTGCAGTGTTACCTGTACTCGCGCGGATTGACGTTCTTGGCAAAGACTGCACGCGCCACGCGAACCGGAGTCTCGTCGGCGAGATGGGCCGCCTTGCTCTCTACTGGCGCTGGCGCCGGATCGAGCGGGTTGATCGTGACCGCGACGAGGCGGCCGTAAACAGGATGACTGCTGCGAGCAGGAAACGTGCGCAGGAAACGTATGCAGGATCACCATCGCGTTCTATCGGGCAAGTGCGTCGTCGACGGCATAGAGCGCGCAGCGCGCCGAATGCTTGGCGCAGGCGGAAAGCGCCTCGCGCGAGGCGTCGGCAGCAGACGGCATCCGCGATCGCCAGCCGAACGAACCATCCGGCGCCACCGCAAACGCCTTGTGCGGGTTGCGGCCCATGAATTGTGAAAACGCCTGCTTGCCGCTCTCGCCGAGTTGAGGCGGCACCGGCAATCCTGCGCCCAGGATTTGCCGCGGCAGCAGGTTGTGTGCGCGCAGGAAGTTGTCGACATAAGGCGTCCAGGTCGAGGCGCTGCCGGACGAGAACAGATAATGCCCGTCATCGCCAAAGGCCGGCGCGTCGATGAAGGAGACCTTGCCGCCGCCCGCCGCAAAGGAATCGCGAAAACGATGCGCCAGATCGGGGGAGAAGAATCCGTCATTTTCGGCATAGACCCACAGCATCGGCGTGCGCGAGGTCGTTCCCAGTTGCCGGAACAGGTCGACCAGGGCGTTGTCACCGCACACCATGCCGGCGCGGATTGAGCCGCGGCCGCCGGCGAAATTGATCGCCGCGGCGAGCCCCGGCGGCGCCTGCGCGGTGAGGCCGACCGTTGCCAGGCCGCCGGCCGAATGGCCGATCGCGATCATTCCATCGGTCGTGACGTCGTCGCGGTTCTTCATCGCCGCAATCGCGGCTTGTAGGTCGGCGACGGAGATCGCAAGCGCACCGCGATAATCAGGGTGGCTGCAGGAGCCATAGCTGTCGACCTTGTCGCCGGGCGAGGTGCCATAACCGCGCCGCAGGACCACGAGCGCGGCAAAGCCGCGCCTGGCAAATTCGATCGCGATGCCACGATAGCTGCGCGCCGTCATGCCGGCGCGGTCGTCGAAATCGCGCGGCGTGCCGTGGCTGATCAGCGCCAGCGGATATTTGCCGGATGCCGCCGGGCGCATCAGGAAAGCTTCCAATCCTGCCGCGCCGGCAACTGTCATCGGGATGCGCAGGTCTTCGCTGTAGAATTCGGCGGCGTGCGAGATGGACGCAATCAGGATCGCCGCAGCGAACGTTGCGAGTTTCCGCCAGCGCGATGCGTTCATGGGGACTCTGGACATCCGGACGAATGGTGCCGGCTGAGGGGATTGAACCCCCGACCTTCGGTTTACAAAACCGCTGCTCTACCGCTGAGCTAAGCCGGCTCCGGCTCGCCTGTTTAGCGGCGAAAGCCCTCACAATCAACGAACGGATTGGGCGAAATGCGTCCGCCATGACCGAGCCCCTGTCGCGCGGGTCCGGATGCGCAAATCGTGCTCGGAACGGCGAAACCGCGGGGAACGTCGGGGGCAGGGTTTTCTGTTGGCCATGCATTGAAGGACGACCACATCGCGGGTCGTCTCCTTTGATCGCGGCGCGCCGCTCGCCGATCGTAATCTGCAAGGCGCGTTGGGCCGGTTACCATCGCGATCCGCCTGCACATGATCGCTGAGACGACGCCGGTGTAACCGGTTTACCGACGTTAACGGTTCGCTATCGCATGGCTGCCAATTAAGACAGCTAAAAGGCTCCCGCGTTAGGCTTACCGGGAGTTTCGCGGCGCTTCTTAACCCTTGGTATCCTTCATTTGGTTAGATTGCGCTTCAGTCATGGGAAACCGGATGCATGCGTCTTAGGCTGGCAATAGTTCTTCTTGCGGGAATGACGTCCTCGGCCTTCGCCGAGGGATTCGATATCGTGGTGCCGAGCCGTCCCGGCGTGCCGATCATCGTCAATGGCATCGACGTCTCCTACGCCGTGCTTGAAGGCGACTTTGGTCTCGGCAAGGGCGTCAACAATCAGCCGACCATCTATGGCGGCCGTCTTGCCGAGCCCGAGCCCCCTGTCGGCCACTATTATCCGAGCTTTGGCCTGAAGCCGGGCTATGGGCGCCTCGAAATCGAGCCGCCGGCCAACCGCAAGCTGCCGAAGCCGGCCGAGGCCTATCATGAGTCCTGGCACGCGCAGTCGGCGCCGACGCCGGCGACATCTCCGACCACGCAGTCCGACGTCCCGTTCTATCCGCCGCCGGTGATCATGGCGCCGCCCGGGGGCGGCGGTTACTGGCCGCATCATTTCCCACCCAGGGTGCCCATGCGAAGGCCCTAAAGACTGCCAAACCAAGAACATACCCAAACAGGAGAGAGTAATGCGTCACATGATGAAAGGACTGGTCGCGGCTTTTGCCGTGATGACCGCGGGCGCCGCGCCGGCGATGGCCTGCGGCTACGGCGGATGCTGCGGCGGGGTGTTCAGCCCCTGCGCCACCAGCTATGCGCCGGCTTACACTTATGCGCCGGCCTACACCTACACTTACGGCAGCGGTTGCGGCACCTGCGGCAACACTTGGGCCGGCAATACTTGGGCTTATGAGCGCCTCGCCGAGCCGACCACGCAGTACTACTACGTGAACCAGGGCCCGACCTATAGCGGCCCGGGCGCCTTCGCACCGTATCCGACCTATCACGAAGACGCGGTGCCAGCTTACGGCTATGGTTATGGCTACCGCTACCATTATGGCTACGGCTATCGCCATCACTATCGCCCGTACTATCACGGCTACCGCTATGGCTATGCGCCGCGTCGCTATGCGTATCGCCACTGGGGCCACGAAGGCTATTACTACGGCCACCGGCTCGTGCGCCGCTATTACTGAACCACCTCACTGGAAGAACGAAGACTGCAGCGTCCGCTCGCCTTGGCGAGCGGGCGTTTGTCTTTTTCAAGCCGCGACGTTCTCGTCCGACGCCGCTTGATCGTCGCAGCCGTGTCGTCGCGCCGTCGCTGGGGTCAGGTCATCAACCCCAGGCGCGTCGCGCCGACATAGAGCGCGAGCACGGCGGCGTTCGACACGTTGAGGCTCTTGATCTCGCCGGGCATGTCGAGCCGTGCGACGGTGCTGCAGGTTTCGCGTGTCAATTGCCGCAGGCCCTTGCCCTCGGCACCGAGCACGAGCGCCAGCGGCTCCTTCAGGGCAATCGCGGAGAGATTGTCGCTGCCCGCACTGTCGAGCCCGACGGTCATGAAGCCGCGTTCGTTCAGCCGCGTCAGCGCGCGGGCGAGGTTTTGCACGGTCACCAGCGGTACCAGCTCGAGCGCGCCGGAAGCGGCCTTCGCCAGCACGCCGGTCGCCTCCGGACTGTGGCGCGCGGTGGTGACGATCGCCTTCACCGCGAACGCCGCGGCCGAGCGCAGGATTGCGCCGACATTGTGCGGATCGGTGATCTGGTCGAGCACCAGCACCATGCCTTCAGCCTTCAGCGTCTCGATGTCGGGCGAGGGCAGGGGATCGGCCTCGGCCAGAAGGCCCTGATGCACGGCATCTGCCGTGAGCAGCCGGTCGATTTCGGCGGGCCGCACGATCTCCGGCGAGATGCGGGTGGCGATGTTCTCCTCGGCGAGCCGCCGCGCGGCGTTTTCGGTCAGAATCAGCTTCCGGATGCGCCGTTCCGGGTTCTGCAGCGCCATGGTCACGGTGTGCCAGCCGTAGAGCACCACCGGGCCGTCATGGTCGCGATCCTGCCAGATCGGCCGGCGGGCGGCGGCATGGGCTCTGTCGAATGGCTTGCCGCCACCCCGCTGAAATCGCGGTTTTCGGGTTCGATCTCGATCGCTCATGGCAGGCTTGTGTCACGGGTTCCGAATAATGGCAATTTGGGCTGATTCTGGGTGGATTTAGGGGGACACCTTGGTTGACTTTGCCGGGTCGTTTCGATCATAAACGCGCCCGGTCGCGACCCCGAGACGGGTGATCCGCGGCCTTCCTCTCCATGGCCGGTCCGTCGCCGCAGGCGATGCGGATCGTGATGCCGTCGAGTGGGGGAGTGTCCCGAGTGGCAAAGGGAGCTGACTGTAAATCAGCCGCTTCAACGCTTCGCAGGTTCGAGTCCTGCCTCCCCCACCAGCCTTCGCTCGCTTCGCGAGCTACGGCTCGGCAAGCCGAAATTCACTACTTCCTAGCGAAGCGAGCGAAGGCTGCCGCGCCGAAGCCCAACGGGCGCAGGCGGGCTGGCGCGATTGTCAAGTCTAAGCTCTGTTCGGTGTAGTCTTGGCGGAGCCAAGCCAGGATCTGCAGCCATGACCCCACCGTCTCGCGACCAATTCGAAATGCGCCGGCTGGAGCAGCTCTCCAACACCATCTTCGGCGTGGCGATGACGCTGCTGGCCTATGACCTGCCCAGGGCGGCCCATTTCGATCAGGCGCCGGACTGGAGCGACCTTTATCACGCCTTTGCTGGGCGACTCGTCGGCATGGTGCTGAGCTTCGTCATCGCCGGCGTGTTCTGGTTCAGCCACCAGCGGCGGCTGGCGCGGCAGCCGATCGGCAGCCTCGGCGTGGTGATGCTGAATCTCTTGTTCCTGCTCTCGATCATTTTGCTGCCGGTGACCAACGGGCTCTATAGCGGCTATGGCATGAGCGGCGCGGTGGCCGTGCTCTATGGCCTGCATCTGACCGTGATTGCCGGCATCAATGCCTGCCTGTGGCGGCTCGCGACCGGGCCCGGCTTCGATCCCGAGCTCGCGGCGGCGGTGTTCCCGCTACTTCTGTTCGTGCCGGGCACCATCGTCGCCGCGATCGAGCCGCGCTATGCGATCTATTTCTGGCTGCTCGCCTTTGGCGGGCTCGTGGTGCGGCGATTGCTGAGCCTGCGCGAGGAGGGGGCGAACTGAGCGCGGCAAGTCGGCCCGCGTTGTGCAAAGCCTTACGTCGCAGGAATGTCCTCTGTCTGGGGGACGGCAACGCCGGGATGATAGGTGATGATCGGGCGAATCTCGTAGACCGCGCTCGGGTTGGCGCGGCGCAGCTCGCGCGCGGCGGCAATCGCCGCATCGTCATCAGCGCAATCCAGGACGTACAGGCCCAACAACTGCTCCTTGGTCTCGGCAAACGGCCCGTCGATGACGGTGCCGTTGCCCGGACCGCGCAGTGTGCGCGCCTTCGCTGTCTCGCCGAGCCGCGCCGTCGGCCCGAGGCGCGCATCGCGGTTCACCTGCTCATGGGCCTTGAACAGTTTCTCCATCACCGCGGCGTCCTCTTCCTTGGTCCAGGACATGACATCGCTTTCCACGTGATAGGCCAGTATGGCGTAAAGCATTTTCTATCCTCTTTTCTCGGGGCACACGATCCAAGGACGTTCGAGAAAGCCTTGATCCGACAATTCCCCTTCGTTCAAGGCGGTCATGGTGTCGCCCGGGGGCGCCACGAAACAGTCCTGAAACGCGATAAATGCCCGCCCCGCGTGAACGCGCCCCTTTTGGCAGCCGACTGATGGCCAGAACGCAGGCAATCTGCGCATGCATCCAGCGGAGAACGTCATGTTACGCCAGCAGCCCCGCATCATCAGCGACCGCGCCAAGGACAATGCGAAGGCCCCGGTATCGTCGCAAGCCGGCGACTGGCACGATCTGATCGGCCATCATCGCTACTACGGCAGCTCGGCCATTGCCGGCGAGCCGATCGCCGAGAGCCGCCGCGGACCGCGCGCGAGCACCGTCAACGTCTGCGGCTTCTGAAGTCCGAGGTTCAACGTCGCTCCCACGTCGACCCTCAGCGCAGGAATGATCCCGTTCGCCGTGCGGCCCGGCGCGAGTCGCATGCAAAGCGCGGCGGGATTGCTCCCGCCGCGCTCCAACTGTTTCAATCTCGCTGGTCCAGGGCTGGAAACGCCCGGATGCCAGGTGCTACATCACCTAGCGGGCGATCCCAGCGAGGTGACAGCGCTTGAGACAAGACACTGGATCACCTCCTTTCATTTGTTAACGGGACGCTGAATATAGGCGGCGAATCGGCCGAGGTTAAGGGCGGGATCGGGCCGAATCCCCTGGGAACAAGGTTTGGTGCGACCTGGTGCAGGCAGTTGAGGCGGGCCGCGCGCCGTGTTAGGTCAACGCCAGATGCGGGTGTAGCTCAATGGTAGAGCAGCAGCCTTCCAAGCTGAATACGAGGGTTCGATTCCCTTCACCCGCTCCAATATTAACCTGACATTACAATTTGTTATCGGCGTGACGCTACGTCAGCGGCTATACGCTGGGTGCCCTGCGGGGTGCCCTCCGCATCCACAGAAATAAGTTTTCCACATTATGCATGTCATCTCATGATTAAAGTGAAAGACCTGCCGTTGTTCGACGCTGCGGAGTACCTGGACACGCCAGAGGCGCAGGACGAATACCTGCGCCTGGTGATGGCCGATGGCGACGCAGACGAAATCCGCGACGCGCGCAAGGTGGTCGCCAGGGCGCGGCGCATGGCAGACACAGAAAAAGCCGCCAAGCAGGCGGCCGCGGATTGACAGTCTGGCGATTCAGCGAGCCGCGCTCAAAACGCGGATCAGTTTCGATGCGCGACCACTTGATGAAAAATCGTCTCGTCGTTGGCGTTGTCGTAAAAGCGCAACAAGCGTTGTGTTAGCCAACTCCCCGACAGTGGGGAGATGTGCTGTGAGAAAGACATGCTTGAGTGCGCCGATAAGTCTCGGTGCAATGGCGGGGTGCGTTCTTTTGGCGGCCGTTCCGGGCGCTGCGGTCGCACAGCAGCAGAACAACTCAGGGCAAAATCCTTATACGGACTTGTCGGCGTTTTTGTGGTCCGGAAATCAGGGCGTGCCGCAACAAGCCGCGACTGCTGCCGCGCCTGTGCTGTCATCGACCGTCAGTCAGATCGGGATGAATAATACGGCGACAGCGGCCCTCGTCGGCAGCGGGAACGTCACGAACCAGTATCAGAATGGTTCGCAAAACGTCTCGAACCTGTCGGCGAACGGCACGCAGAACGCGCTGACGACAACCCAGATCGGAAATAACAACACGTCGAACATCAGCGTGTACGGCAACAACAACAACATCAGCAATCTTCAGGTGGGCTCCGGTCTGACCTACCAGCTTCAGGTCGTCGGAACGAATGCTCCGGTATCCGTCCAGCAATACGGGAGAAGGTGACTGTGCCCCGCGGAGTTTCCGGACGAGTGCGATGGTTTGCGCTTCCGGGCGTCGTGATTGCGGCAATCGGAGCGCCAGCTTTCGCCGGTACTTTGGTTTATACGCCGACCAATCCGTCATTTGGCGGAAATCCTTTGAACGGTGCAACGCTGCTCGGCACGGCCCAGGCGCAGAACCAGCACTTGCCGTCGTCGACCAGCGGCAGTTCCGGTGGAAACAATACGCTGACGCCGGGCCAGATATTTGCGCAGCAATTGACAAGCCAGCTTTACGCCTCGCTCGCGAATAAAATCACATCGGCGATTTTCGGCCAGAATGCCGCGCCGAGTGGCACGTTCTCCTTCGAAGGCACGACGATCACCTATACCAACGATGGCTCGAACATTCACATCACCATCAATGACGGGCAAACCACCACCACCGTAACCGTGCCGGCAGGAGCGATGTGAGGCGCCTTGCGGGGTGATTGGCGGCGTGGCGTTGGGTAGAGAAGTATGATGTCCAGAAATATTGTCCGTCTATTGTTGTTGTCGTCGGCCGCAGCGCTGCTAGCGGGCTGCATGTCGGTAGGTGGACAGGACCTTCTCGAGCAGCCTCCGATTCTCACTCCGGCTTCGCCGATCGCTGTCGATCTTGAGAACCTGCCGTCTCCGAAGCGCAAGCTCGACATTGCTGTTTATCAATTTCCGGATCTGACGGGGAAGAACGAGCCCAACGATAACGTGGCGGTGTTCTCACGCGCCGTGACTCAGGGCGGCGCCGGTTTTGTCGTCGACGCGCTTCAGCGTGCGGGTCATGGTCGTTGGTTCACGGTGGATGAACGAGGCAGCCTGAACGATCTGTTGCAGGAGCGTCAGCTCGTGAAGGCCACTCGCGCCGAGTTCGAGGGAGACAACGCCCGTCCGCTTCCGCCGGTGCGTTTCGCCGGCCTGTTGCTCGAAGGTGGCATCATCGCCTTCGACGGCAACGTGATGACGGGCGGCGCGGGCGCGAACTATCTCAATATCGGTGGCAACGTGAACTACCGGCGAGACACCGTGACGGTTGCGATGCGGGTCGTGTCCGTCCAAACCGGCGCAATCCTCACCAGCATCACGACGACCAAGACTGTCTATTCCGTCGGACTTCAGGCGAACGTCTATCAGTTCGTGTCGGTCAACAAGCTGCTCCAGGCGGAAGCCGGCATCACGAAGACCGAGCCGACCCAGCTTGCCGTCCGTCAGGCCATCGACCTCGCAGTCTATGCGACCATCCTTCAGGGCGCGCAAAAAAAGCTCTGGGGCTTTGCCAATCCTGACGCGAGCCGCGCTATTCTTGAAAACTTTGCTTCAAGCGAAGCGGTCACGCCGACCGATCTGCCTGGCAGGACAAAAAAGCCGGAAAGCTGATCTTTCGCCGCAAGGATGATGCTGACGCACGGCAAGGCGGGCCGTAAGGCTTCGCCCGGACGGCGCGCGGTTGTCGACAGCCAGCTTCGCCAAGGCGCGCAAATCAACGCCTGAGATCGTCAAACGGTTCGACGCGCCAGAGGCTTCGAACTCCTGGCGCGCCGCCTGACGCTGCTGCCGCATGACTTTTCCTCGCCTTCGTCCAACTCACGAACAGATGTATCGCAAGCGCCTGAAATGAGCAGAATCAATTAAGGGGCAGGCTCCGATGTATTAAAACTTTCACTTGGGAATGATTTAGATCGTTAATTGAGTGTTAAGGATCTTTCGGGACTCGCCCGGTGATCAGCGACGCTCGTGGGTAGGGGGGCAGCGTCCTCCCCAATTAACGGAGTGTTCCTATGAAAAAGCAATTTTTGCTCGCGTCGGTGAGTCTCATCGCCACCGTGTTGGCTTCGGCTGCATACGCAGACGATCTCATCGCCAACCAGGCGAACATCAACCAGACCGGTGACATGGGCACGGTCACCATCGATCAGACCGGCAACAACAATACCGCAGGCTCCATTACCGATCCAACGCAGGGAACGGGCTCGGCGCTGATTCAGAGCGGCACCAACAATAACCTCACCCTCACGCAGTCGGGCAACAACAACACGTTCACCGGGGTGAACGGCGTGTTCCAGTACGGCAAAGGCGGCAGCGCAGACGTAACCCAGTCGGGCAACGGCAGCACCGTGACGCTCTCGCAGGGCGGCACCGCCAACGGCGTCTTCAATGAAAACGTTGCTCCGGAAGCCTCGGCAATCGCAGCCGACGTCATCAATCAGAGCGCGAACAAGAGCACGGTGACGCTGACGCAGACCGGCAAGAACAACACTTTCGACATCAATCAGGGCGGCGCCAACAACACCATCGACATCACGCAGGCCAACAAGGGTAACGAAGCCGACGCCACGCAGGGCGCAAACGCGACCAACGGAGCGATCACCATCAGCCAGAGCGGTAGCGGTGGCAAAAACGGTCGCGGCAACTGGGCCGTGGTCAACCAGTCGGCCGGAAACGGCTCCGCGACGACGCTCACGCAAGTCGGTTCGGCCAACAACTCGTCGACCGATCAGCTTGGCAACAAGAGCTCGATCAACCTGTTCCAGAATGGTCAGTTCAACGTCATCACCGGTACGCAATCTGCCTCGAACAGCAGCGTGACGATCAATCAGGACAGCTCGGGCACGACGTTCGGCGAGAATAACGCCCGCTTCACGCAAGACGGGACGCTCGAGACGATTTCGCTGAACCAGACGGGCAGTTCATCGGCTCAGGTCAGCCAGAGCGGCAGCAACAACCTGATCACGTCGACGCAGACCGGCGATGGCCACAACCTGAACACCTTCGGACAGGCTGGCAACAACAACATCCTCACCAATACCCAGACCGGCTCGTCCAACACGCTGTGGGCGACCAACTTCCTCGGCGGACAGGTTGGCAATCACAACCAGATCGTCAACAATCAGAGCGGCTCCAATCAGACCGTCTTCCTCGACGGCCAGATTGGCAACGGCAACGTGTTGAACATCACGCAGGACAACAGCAACTTCAAAGGTGACTGGAACAACATGTCCATCGCCCAGGGCACCAGCAGTGCTCCGTCCACCAATGGTATCATCCTCGTCAGCCAGATCGGCGGATTCGATGATTTGACGGTCACCCAGTCCGGCAACCACAACACGCTGAGCTCCGGTCAGCAGAACCTCTCGGACTCGGCCACGTTGGCGCAGTCCGGCAACAACAACATCATCAGCAATGTTCAGTTCGGCAACAACGACAAGGTGTACGGCGGCACGCAAGTGATCAACGGCCTGTCGTTCGACACGGCTGCCACGCAAACCGGCAATGGCAACCAGGTCAACACCACCCAGGCCGGGGCGAACGAAACCCTCGCGTTCACCCAGACCGGCAACAACAACTACCTCTACAACGGTCAGTCGACGGCCAATGATACATTGACCGCGGTCCAGACCGGGAACAACAACTACATCTACTCCAGCCAGTATAGCGCCGGCGTGCAGGTAGCCAGCCTGACCCAGATCGGTAACAACAACTCGATCTACGGCATCCAGGCAGGTGGCGGCAACAACACTGCCACCGTCACGCAGTATGGCAACTACAATGCTGCCGCCTACAACCAGGTCGGTTCTGGCAACGTCGTCAGCATCACTCAAGGCAAGCACTAAGCTGATGAACGACTTCGGAAGGGGCGCGTCATGCGCCCCTTCCTTTCTCGCAAGGAGGCAATCGGATGTTGTCTCGCACGATCAGAAAAATCTCCACGCAGTTCGCCTCAGCGGCCGTCATCTCATTGAGCGCGTTTTTCACGCTTCAACCCAGTTCGTTCGCGGAGGATCAGGACATGAGCGTGGTCGCACATGCGTCTGCTGGACCACTTGAATGTGAAATCCGCAAAACCGGCAACGACGGATCGGTGCAACTGACCGGCGTTGTTTCGAGCACCGCCGAGGTTGCCGGCGATTTTCGCTTTCTGCTGACAAAATCGGGACCGTCCGGCACGTCCAACGTCAATCAGGGCAATTCGTTCAATCTCGCCGCCGGGGCACAAACGCATGTCGGTCATGTGACAATCAACCTCCGGCATGACGATCATGCCGTGGTGGAATTGTCGGCGACCTCGAACGACGGCGTCGTATGTCGCGCAACTGCAGCTCTCGAACTTTGAGTTTGACCTTGTCCGAGAATATGCGAGTGAGTAGTCCGCACAGCTCATATGTCGAACGGTTGGATCAAGCGCAGCGTATCATGACATTCTTCAAGGCGATCCTGGCATCCACCGTCATGCTGTTCAGCGCCGACGCGGCTCTGGCTCAGCGCGCTTCGCCACCCGTCGCGACACCGGGGGGAGTGGCGGCGGCGGCATCGGTTGGTGCCGCGGCGCCGCCGCGATGTGACGCCAATTGCGTTCGCAACAATGCCGGACCGGCGAGCGACGCCTGCGCGCCGCAGATCGCAGGGCAATCGCCGTCGGATTTCGATTGGAATTCGCGTCCGACACAAGGGATTTTCCAGCAGGCCGACCCGTCGTCTCCCGCCGACGCTGTCGTTCACTATCGCGGCGATGCCGTTCGCTTCATCAAATCACAGAAGGCATGGGTTCGCCTGAGCTATGAATGTGCCTACGACGTCGACACGCGAACGGTCGTGTCCGTGAACGTCCGCGCAGGCCAATTGGACCAGCCGCCGCCGGCGGAGGCACAGCCTCTCACAGGCGCGGCGGCAGCAAGTCCGCCGCACCTGTCATCGCAGGCGCTGGCACAGGCAATTCAACAGGCCGCGTCGCAACCAGCGCAGATTCAGCAGGTCCCGCATAAAAGACCGCGGGTCTGGGAGCCGAGCGCGGTGGAAATCCAGCAGCAGGCGCCCAATCCCCGGCATTAGTCAGGATTTGATGATTACCTCGGAGAGGCCGCCGTCGCTGTCAGGCGAGATGGTATAAGCGCGGCCTGAATTTTTTAAAGAGCCTCACGCATGACCGGTGAGACCGCACTATGAAAGAGCAATACGCTAAATCGTCAGCGGGCGCATGAACGCCCGCTGACTCATACAGGAGGAGGGCCCTAGCTTACCTTCCAAATAGGTGAAGTGTACGGCCACCCGGATTGCTTTTGGGCGACGGTTTAATCGTTCCCATGCTTATGGTGATGATGATGACGGTGGTGACGGTGGTGATGCCAGTGACGCCGATGTTCGCGGCGCCTCTCGCCGAATTCGTCGAACTTGGCCTTCTGGTCGGCGTCGAGTGAATTATAGAAGGCCAGCAGTTTCGGACTCGTTGCTTTCAGTTCTGCGAGCCGCTGTTCGAGAACAGTTTGCCGGAAGGCCAGCTTGCCCTCCAGATTTGACAGATTGGGCTTGTTGGCACAAAGCGCAGTCTTGAAGTCGGCGCGCGCCTTGGCGCGGGCATCTTGCAAATCCTTGAACGCCGCCTTTTGAGCATCCGTCAGCTTGAGACGTTCGGTCGCACGATCGGTCACGTGCGCTTCGCGAGCGGAGGCGTCCGCAGCTTTGCTGTCAGAGCAGATCCGCTCGATCCGCGTCGCCCGATCGTTATTGGCGTCCTGCGCCATCGCGAGTGAACTTGCAGTCATTCCGACCGCGAGAGCGGCGCAGACGGCGATAGTTCTGGTATTCCTCATTTCATTCCTCGGTACTTGGTCGGCAAGGAGCTCGTGTCGATTAATGCCGATGGTGGTGGTGACGATGGTGGTGGTGGTCGGGATGCGCGCTGGCCACCGATGGAACCGCAACTGCCGCAAGAATGAGGAGGGCGATGAGATGGCGCATGGAGCGCTCCCTTATCCGGTCGGAATGACCGTAGCCAGACCTACGGGGCGGCGCATGAACTAAGACTTAACGGGCTCACACTTTGAGAAACGGATGCAATGACCAGCGTGACTGTAGCGGAGCCATTTCGGATCGATCTCGATTGCACGGTTGTAATCAGCATTCGTCCATTCGGCGATCGCCTCGTCTAATTGCCCCTTCTGATTGCACCATCGAAAAATAGTGAGAGAGCCTATTGCAACCACGGTGCATCGCCTGGTCCGTTTGGCACCTCATCGGCGCTTCGTTGCCGAACCGATCGAGACGAAAACGGCAATCAAAAACGGCGCGGCCTTATCGTCATCGTCGATCTTCAAATTATCGATCATCAATCCTCCAAGACATAAATCCTCCAAGACACGAATCCTCCAAGACACGAATCCTCAAAGGCACGCCTCCTTTCGCAGCACATGCAACTTCGGCCATCGGCAAGAACAAATGTCAGTCCAAAGACGAGCAAGAGAACGACCCGCAATGTTGCGATTTTGAGGGTCCTGAAATTGGAGACGAGGGCCTCGATCTCGGCGCGCGCCTGAAAGCAGTGAAGCGCCCATCGCGGCTTTGCACGCCACAATTGAAAAGGCGACTGTTGCACTCGAGTTACAGGGGAGCGCCGAATCAGGCGCTAGTCTTGGTAGGCACGCCGGTGGGAAACGGCGGGCTTTGATGAAGAGGTTTCGGGTAGGCAGTATTGGAATGACGGGCGCCGCCTCGGCTGCGGACATGGCTGTCAAGGCTGGTGATTGAGGGCACAGGAATGTGCCGATCAAGCTGGGGGCCTGAAATGAAGTCCATGCGAACTCTCGTGCTCCTTTCTTCGGCGGCGAGTCTGGCTTCCGGCGCCGTCCAGGCGGCCGACCTTCCGGTCAAGGCCAAGGCGGTCGAATATGTGAGGATTTGCTCACTGTACGGTGCCGGCTTCTGGTACATCCCGGGCACCGATACCTGCATCAAGATCGGCGGTTACCTGCGCGTCGACACCACGTTCAACGGTGGTGGCAGCCACGGTCAGCCGGCGTGGAGCGGCGATTCCGGCCAGCGCAACCGGTATTTTGATGACTTCATCTCGCGCTCGCGTATGGCGCTCCAGATCGATACACGCACGGCCACCGAATATGGCGTGGTGCGCACGTACGGGCAGGGGAACTTCCAGTTCAACAATTTCGGCAGCTCCAACAATTCAACCATCGGTGCGATTCCGACAATTCCAGCCGGCCTGAATGGCAGTTTCCTCAACGGCGTCGGCGGCGGTTATGTCGCGGTCGAATACCTGTTCATCCAGTTCGCCGGCTTCACGTTCGGTAAATCGGCTTCCGCCTATGCGACGCCATGGCAGGGCTTTCCGTCCAACATCACGTCGTTTTTGATGGGCGGCCAAAACTCGGACACCGGCGTCAACAACATCCAGTACACCGCTCAATTCGGCAACGGCATCTCCGGAACCATTGGCCTCGACGATCCCTCCGTGTGGGATCGCACCTCGATCTATAATCTCTCGACCGGACTGAACGCCGTCGGTACCGCCGGCTACGCCTATGGCGGCAGCCATTCGCCCGACATCGTCGGCAACATCCGCGTCGACCAGGCCTGGGGACTGTTCCAGATTTCGGCTGCCGCCCACGAGGTCGATGCCTCCTACAATATCCTGACGGCATCGAGCGCGGTTCCGAATAATCTTTCGGAAATTTCCGGCCATCCGGACACCAAATGGGGCGGCTCGGTGATGGCGGCGTTGGACATCAAGAACATCCCGACGGGAGCGGGCGACGATTTCAAGATCGACGCGAGTTACGCCAAGGGTCTTACGAAGAACGTGATTTCGACGGCATCCAGTTCGCCAAATTTCGCGATGTTCGGCGGCAGCGGCATCGCCTATCAGAGCATTGGTTTTGGCGCGACCACGGACGCGGTCTTCCTGCCAGTGCTGAACGGCGGCACCGGCGATTTGAAACTGACGGAGGCCTGGGGTGTCCGCGGCGCGTTCACTCACAATTGGGATCCGTACTGGAACTCCGCCATCTTCGGGGCCGCGTCCTGGGTGCATTACAACGGTTCGGCCGGCGATCTCACCACGGCAAAGGGGCAATATTGCTTCCAGTATGTCACCAGCAACAAGCTGACGGCTGCGAACACGTCGGCGGATTTCAGCTGCAACCCTGACTATGCCGTCTTTCAGATCGGCTTCAACACCCGTTGGACCCCGGTCAGAAACCTGACCTTCACCGGCGAAGTGCAGTATGTCCGCCTCGACCAGAATTTCACCGGCACTGCGGTGCTGACGCCTTCGGCGCCGAAGCCGACGGCGAGCTATCAGTTCAGGGATCAAGATACCGTACTGCTGCAAGTTCGCGTGCAACGTAATTTCTGATTCCAGCGTCTCTGCATCTTCGACCACGGTGCCGCCACGAGGTCCCTGACGGGGTTGCCGCATGGACCTGGCCACACAAGGGCCGTCGAACAGGCAAATTGATCTGGATACCGACCCAGTGTATCAAGCCCGCTTGCATCACGTAGCGGGAAGTCAAAAATGGCCGGAGCGGATCTGGATGGTGTCATTCGGTCAACAGCGAAGAAGCAGATCAAGGTGTTGGTCGATGCCGCCAAGAAGCAGCACGGCCGGTTGATGGGGCAGGCGGCCAAGGCCAAGGACAAGGCCGCCAAGGAGCGCTACAAGCATCTCGCCAGGAATACGCTGGAGCTCGCGGCCGCTGCGGCGCGCCGGCTGGGGATCACCGCGGAGAACGCGGCCGATTCCTATCAGCGCTCGATGAAGAGGATCATCGAAGAGCAGGCGGCGGCGAAGGCCGTCGAGGAAAAGCCGGCACCGAAGGCCGCCAAGGACAAGCCCGCGAAGAAGGCCGCCAAAAAGGCTGCCAAGAAGAAGGGCTGAACCGGATTCGTCCTCCGTCAGAGCGCCGGTTTCTATTGATCCAGCGCATTGAACTCGAACGTCCAGTTCACCCCCGAGGGAAGAAAGTCGAGGCTGCCGCGGCCGTTCAGCGCGCGCGGCACGATCTGCTCGATCACCACGCGGCCGAAGCCGCGGCGTTGCGGCGGCGTCACGATCGGCCCGCCCGTTTCCGACCACGAAAACCGGATGTTCTCGTCAAGCTCCCCGAGCTGCCAGCGGATCGCGACCTCGCCCTTGGGCATCGACAGCGCGCCGTGCTTTGCGGCGTTGGTCGCCAGTTCGTGCAAGGCCAGGCCGATATGCTGCACGGCGTCGGGTCGGAGGACGATCCGGGGGCCGGAGGCGTTGATCTGACCTGAACTGGTTTCGCCAAAGGGAGACATCTGCGCCGAAACGAGTTCGTGAAGCAAGGCGCCGTGCCAGTGGTCCTTGACCAGGAGATCATGGCAATGCGCCAGCGCCTGCAATCGCTCCAGGAAGCGCGTCTGATACTGCTTCACGTCGTCGGCATATTGTGCCGTCTGCTTGGCGACCGCCATCACCACCGCGAGCAGATTCTTGGTGCGATGCGACAGCTCGTCGACGATGAAGCGGATGTGCTCCTCGCGCCGCTTCTGCTCGCTGATGTCGACATGAGTCCCGATCCAGCGGTAGACGGTCGATGTCGAGTCGCGGAGCGGAATGGCCCGGGTCAGGAACGGACGGTATCGACCGTCCTTGCCGAGCAGCGACAGCTCCATCTCGAGCGGTGCCCCGGTGCGAAGCGAATGCGCCCAGGAGCGGCCGGCGTCCGGTAGCGAGGCGGAGGCAAGCAGCGCCTGCCAGTCATGGACGCCGCCTTCTCCGACCGGCACGCCCGTGTATTCGCACCATTGCCGATTGATCCAGAATATCTTGCCGGCGGCATCCGCCATCCAGACCAGTTGCGGGATGCAATCGGCAAGCGAGTGAAATTGTGCCTCGCTGCTGCGAAGTGCGGCTTCCGCGCGCTTGCGTTCGGTGATCTCCTCGGCGGCGACATTGACGCCGACAACGGTGCCGTCCGGTCCCCGCAGCGGGTGCCAGTAGGTGATCCATGCGCGGTCTTCGTTCTGATCGGGGCGCTGGCCCGCCACCTCCACGCCGGTCACGGGCTGGCCGGTCAGCACGATCGAGCGGACGATCGCTTCAATCGAGTCAGCCAGCGCCGGCACGCATTCCCGCACCGTTCGCCCGATATGCCCCTCGATCGAGATGCCGCATATTTCGGTGAGGCGCTGGTTGATGTGCAGATAGCGGCAGTCCGGCGACAGGAAGGCGAGCCCGATCGGCGCAGTATCGTAGATCAACTGCAATGCAGGCTGATGGGCGAACGGCAGGCCGGGCAGGGAAGAGAGCGGCCGGTCCGCCGTCGCTTCGGGGCGTACATCGTCGGGCACCAAACACCTCGTTGGCGATTCTCGGTTCGCTGCCGGCCCCGTCAGCGAACCGAGTCTACACCCGTCTCCTGGCGGCACGTCAACGACATCACCCTATAGCGAGACGGATGGAAGCCATGTGATGTCGCTCGTCGATCGAGAAAATTCCCAACTGCATTCCCCGCCGCCGTTGACACCCGCACCGCCGCCGAAGACGGCTTGGAGGTCGAAAATCTCTCGCCGTCGGCGTGTCACGGACAGCATATCGAAAATCCGGGCGCTCAGGGTTTAGGACCTCGATATGGACAACTTATGGTAAATGTCCGTCGACAAAATGGTTGAGATGGAGAAGGCGCTGACCATCCGACTTCGCCGATCCTGGGTCGCCGGGCGACCTGCATCTTTCCCACGGCTCGAGTCTAATGCGCCGCAGCATTCCAAGGCAATTGCGCGATTGCGAATGTTCTTTTAAGCAACCTGCATGATGCCGCCCGCCGTTGACCCCATCACACGCTCCGTTGTTCAGCACAGGCTGAGCTCGATCGTCGCCGAGATGGGCGAAGCGATGTTGCGGACGTCCTATTCCCAGATCCTCAATTCCAGCCGCGATTTTTCGCTCGCGATCTGCGACGTGCAGGGGCGGCTGATCGCGCAGGCCGATCACATTCCGGTTCATGTCGGCGCGCTGCCCTGGGCGACGCGCGCGGTCGAGGAGCGCTTCAAGGACGTCGCGCCCGGCGACGTGATCCTGATGAACGATCCCTATCACGGCGGCAGCCATTTGCCTGACGTGACCGCCTTCGTACCGATTTTCGACGGACCGCGCCGGCTGTTCTGGACGGTGGTCCGCGCCCACCAAAGCGACATCGGCGGCGCCACGCATGGGGCCTACAATCCCGACGCCACCGAGATCTGGCAGGAAGGCCTGCGCATTCCGCCGATCAAGCTCTATGAAAGAGGGCGCCTGCGCGACGACATCCTGGACATGATCGCGCTCAATGTCCGCAACCCGCATGATTTCCGCGGCGATCTCGCGGCGATGATCGGCGCGGCGCATCTCGGCGAGCGGCGGATGCAGAAGCTGTTCTCGGAAATGAGCGCGCCGCTGGTGGAGGCCGCCGTCGAGGCGGTGCTCGATGCCGCCGAGGCGCAGGCCCGCGCCGTGGTCGCGACCTGGAAGGATGGTGTCTTCCATGGCGAGGCCTTCCTCGACGACGACGGTCGCGGCAACAACGACATCCGCATCGCGGCCAAGGTCACCAAGCGCGGCAGCGACATCGAGGTCGATCTTTCCGCTTCCGATCCGCAGGTG
>Ga0153954_1000783_pt1 | contig 21746 bp, 20 predicted proteins | sample TSFL038MetaG_FD_102277 | JGI IMG/M metagenome (GOLD analysis project Ga0153954, IMG submission 102277) | Attine ant fungus gardens microbial communities from Florida, USA - TSFL038 MetaG | ecosystem: Host-associated > Fungi > Mycelium > Unclassified | place: USA: Florida, Wekiwa Springs State... | reverse complement strand
GTCCGATGCGAACTTCGGAATCGAAAGGACACTAGCAACTCTATGATTCTAGTGCCCCTTTTGAACCCGAAGTTCGCAACCGCATGCGCCGCGTAATCGTGCGAACTTCGGGTTCGGGGCACTGGTGATTTCGGCCGCTCGCAGTGGCCGTCCACGGATTGTGGAACCCACTGCCCGCGGCTTGCCTCAATTCTGATGGCATCACAGTTATATGGCACCCCAAAAGGTGTGATGGCATGCGAGCGGTCAGCAGACGGATCTGGACCAGGCTCGGCTTGGCGGTGTTGCTGGCGGCTGCGACCGCGGCAGCCACGGCTGCCCCGAACCCTGGCCCGAAATCGAGCGAAGGGTTTCAGACCGCGGCCAACAACGCGATCCTGATCGACGCCGACAGCGGCACCGTCCTGTTCGAGAAGGCCGCAGACGACCTGATTCCCCCGGCGAGCCTGTCCAAGCTGATGACCAGCGAGGTGGTGCTCAACGAGATCAAAGAGGGGCGGCTCAAGCCGACGCAGGAGTTCCGCGTCAGCACCAACGCCTGGCGGCGCGGCGGCGCCCCCTCGCACACCTCGAGCATGTTCATCGCGATCAATACCCTGGTATCGGTCGACTCGCTGCTGCACGGCGTGATCATCCAGTCCGGCAACGATGCCTGCATCGTGCTCGCGGAGGGTATCGCCGGCAACGAGAGCGCGTTCGCGGAGATGATGACCAAGCGGGCACGCGAGATCGGCCTGGCCAAGTCGACGTTCGGCAATTCGAACGGCTTGCCCGATCCGCGCCAGCTGATGACGGCGCGCGAGCTCGCCAAGCTCGCCCGCCACATCATCCGGACCTATCCCGAGTACTACAAGCTTTACGGCGAGCGCGAGTTCACCTGGAACAAGATCCGCCAATTCAACCGCAATCCGCTGCTCACGATGAATATCGGCGCGGACGGCCTCAAGACGGGCTTCACCAGGGAGGCCGGCTATGGTCTCGTGGGCTCGGCGGAGCAGAACGGCCTGCGCTTGATCGTAGTGGTCAACGGCCTCAAGAGCGAGAAGGAGCGTGCCGAAGAGGGCAAGAAGCTGCTGGAATGGGGGTTCCACAGCTTCCAGTCCGGGCTCTTGTTCAACGAGGGTCAGGAGATCGCATCCGCCAAGCTCTACGGCGGGGAGAAGGGGCACGTGCCGCTGGTGGCGGCAAAAGAGATACGCCTGATGGTGCCGCGCGGCAGCCGTGAGCGCATCATCGCGCGGGTGGTCTATAATGGCCCGGTGCAGGCACCGGTGCAGCAGGGCCAGCACATCGGGACGCTCAAGATCTGGCGGGGAGACTTCGTGGTGCTGGAAGTGCCGCTGCAGGCCGGTGACAGCGTGGGTACCGGCACCATGTCCCAGCGCGCCTTCGATGCCGCTTCGGAGCTGGTGCTTGCCCTGTTCCGCGCAGGGTTGCAGCGGCTGTAGCGACGGAATAGCGAGTGGCCAATGGCGAATATGCGTGGCCGTTTCATCACCCTCGAGGGTGGCGAGGGGACCGGTAAATCGACCCAGGCGGCACTGCTGGCGCAGCGCCTGAAGGCGCACGGCATCGCGGTCGTGCTCACGCGCGAGCCCGGCGGCTCTCCGGGCGCCGAGATCATCCGGCATGTGCTGCTGACGGGCGTGGCGAAGCCGCTCGGCGTGGAGGCCGAGGCGCTGCTGTTCGCCGCCGCCCGCGATGATCACGTCCGCAACACCATCGCGCCGGCGCTCCAGCGCGGCACCTGGGTGATCTCGGATCGTTTCATCGACTCGACCCGCGTCTATCAAGGCCGCGAGCTCGATCCGAAATTCATCCGCGCACTCGAGCGTGTGACCGTGGGCGATCTCAAGCCCGATCTCACCCTGATCCTCGATGTCCCGGCGGAGACGGGCCTGAGCCGCGCGAGCAAGCGTCGCGGAGGGAAGGACGTGGCTGACCGGTTCGAGGCGGAGGCGCTCTCGTACCATAAGGAGCTGCGCGACGCTTACCGGCGCCTGGCGGCGGCCGAGCCCGCCCGCTGCGCCTTGATCGATGCCACCGAGCCGGAAGGCAAGGTCGCCGAGCGGGTCTGGAAAGCGGTGCGGGAGCGGCTCTCGCCCGCGATCGCGCCGATGCTGGCGGACGTTGCCTCGTGAGCGCTGGCGAAGGCGAGGCCGCGGCGCCGCTGGCGCCGCGCGAAACCACGGATCTTTATGGCCATGACGAGGCCGAGCGCAGCCTGCTCGAAGCCTATCGCAGCGGCCGTCTTCCCCACGCTTGGCTGCTGACCGGCCCGGTCGGGGTCGGCAAGGCGACGCTCGCCTATCGGATGGCACGGTTCGTCCTCGCCCATCCCGATCCGCGTTCCGAGGTGGTGGTCTCGGCGCAATCGCTCCACGTCGATGCAGATCATCCCGTGGCCCGCCGCATCGCGGCACAGGCGCAGGGCGATCTCTTGGTGCTGGAGCGCACCGTCAACGAGAAGACCGGCAAGCTGCGCCAAGACATCCAGGTCGACGACGTGCGACGCACCGTGGGCTTCTTCGGCTCGACCGCCGGGGAGGGGGGCTGGCGCGTCGCCATCGTCGATGCGGTCGACGAGTTGAACCGGGAGGGCGCCAACGCGCTGCTCAAGGTGCTTGAGGAGCCGCCGCGCCGGGCATTGCTGCTGCTGGTGAGCCACTCGACAGGCCGCGTGCTGCCGACCATCCGGTCACGCTGCCGCCTGCTCGCGTTGCGGCCGCTCTCGCCGGACGACCTCGCGCGCGCCTTGGCCGCGGCCACCGGAGGGCAGGAGGGCGACGTCGCCGCTGCTGCCGCCGTCGCGGAAGGCAGCGTGCAGCGCGCCCTGACATTCCTTGATGGAAATGCGCTGGCGCTGCGCAACGGCATCGTCACCCTGCTCGAGGGCCTGCCGGCGGTCGATCCGGCGGCGTTGCATGCGCTCGGCGATCGCCTCTACGGCACCGATGCGGTGACGCTCGCGGCGTTCGTCGATACCGTCAATGCGTGGCTGTCGGCGCAGCTGGCGCATGGAACGATGGAACCCGCACGCCTCGACCGCCTCGCGCGGGCCTGGGAGAAGGTCAATCGAGCCGCGCAGGACGCCGAGGAGTACAACCTCGAGCGAAAGCCTCTCGTGTTCAACGTGTTCGGATGGCTGGCGGAGGCCGTCGCATAGAGCATTGGATCAGCGACGCGCCGACGCCTTGCGCGGAGCACGCTGTGGCTTGCGAGGCTCTGATTTACGACGCGGTGGCTTGCGGGGCTGTGAGGCGGGTTTGCGAGGCAGCGGGGCGGCTGGTTCGGATACGGCGGCAACGCTGTCTTCGAGCACGGTTTCGGCGACCGGATCTCCAAGCTCCCGAAGCTGGGCGAGGATCGCATTGGCGCGTCCCTCGACGGCCGCCCGCGCGCGAGCCAGGATCTCGTGCCCGCCGGCCGGCATGGCCGCCACCTCCGCTTCGGCCGCCGCCGCGTTGGCGATGACCGATTGCGCGAGCACATCCACACGGTCGATGACCTGCTTGGGATTGAGGCCGCAGGCGCGGGCGAAGCGCTGCCAGTCTCCCCCGTTGAGATCGTCGAGTTTGCTCTTCCCGCCGATCCTCTGAGACAGATTCTTGGTGACGTGCTCCCACGCCTCGCCGCACATGACGTCGTATGTCGGGGCGAGCGAAGCGCCGGTCGCTCGGATCATGATCGCGTAGTTCTTGGCGTGCGCGTCGGTGTTGCAGGTCAGGGCATTCAGCACCACCATGTCGAGCAGACGCACGACGTCGGTCGGCGGCATGTGCCGACGCGCCACCGCGAACATGTCCTTCAGGGTCGGCCCGACAATTCCGGTGTGATTGGATTCGTACTTGGCCGACGGCGGCTTGCCGAGCGCCTGGCAAAAGTCTTCCTGATGCAGGCGACGCCAGCGGCCGCTCGCATTCGTCCGGTCATACCGTTTCACCAGCAGATAGCTGCGCGCGCCGGCCTTTCCGGTGGTGATGTCCGGCGTCGGCAGGCCCATCAATCTCGCCAGCGTCAGGCAGAACGCTTCGTTCTGGACGCCGCCCTGGAGCCGCGGGGCGTCCGGCTTGAGGATGTGCGTCGACGGCGAACCGTTCGTGGGAATGCAGATCACACCGGCGTCGTCGAGCGCGACGGCAAGCTTCGTCTGCGCCCCCGCCAGGGACATCGACACGCCTTCATCGCCCGCCAGGAACGGCTTGTTAGGCAGTTCCTGGATGACCTTCTCGAGGTCTTCCGGCTTCTCGAGCGCCCGCCACAGGACCGAGCCGATCCTCCCGGGCTGACCGATGGAGAGGGCGCCCGCAGTGTCGCCGCCGATCGCAGAGAGCAATCCGACCACGTCGCCGGCAGCCATCCCGAGAAGCTGTCCGAGTGTGCGCAACTGTTCATTCTCGGGCAGCAGGTTCGCCGCCCAGGGCAGGAAGATCTCCGGCGCGATGCGCTCCGATCCCAACGGCATCGTGGTCGAGATCGGGAATGCGCCTCTCAGCTTGATCCACTCGGGATCGTAGCTGAAGCTCGGCCCATCCTTGTCGATATCGATTGTTCCGACCGCGCGCTGTTCAAAGAAAACACGTAGACGCGTCATTCATCCATCTCTTCCGGCAAATCCGGCAGGTCTTGTTGTGTGATCGCCGGCGCAGCGCGGGCGGTCAGAATATCGGCGAGCTTGAGCCCCAGGGCATCGGCGACCAAAAGGCTTCGCCCCAGCTGGCAGGAAGATTTGCCAGCTTCGAGCTCGATCAAGAATCTGCGGCCAACCCCCGTCGCCAACGCCAGTTCGTCCTGGCGCATGTTCAGCGCCTTCCGGCGGCTGCGAATCAGCGAGCCAAAAGCTGATGCCACTCCGGATGCCCGCAGATCGGCAGCGTTCGCGCTCTCATCCATTGGACCCCCACGTTCCCGAGCGGGAATATTTGGAGAGAAACCTCAAGATTTCATGAAAATGTACCCGGCCAGGAACATTTCGGCGCGGACGCGGTGCTCAGGGCCGGAAAGTACCCGTGCGGGTACTTCAGGGGCCGAAGCCGCGCACAGTCCGCCGCGGCCTTTGCGCTGGCCGACAGTCGGAAACAATTGCCGTGTCCCGGTAGCAGCTATTTTAAGATTTCAGGCTCGAACTTCGGTGGCCAAAACGATGGCTCCGCCCACGTGCGCCCGGTGACGCGACAGAAAGGGCGTCGCAAAGATGGTTCAAATGAAACACATGCTGCCGCGCTCCCGCCTTTCCAACTACAAGCATCTCATCGCCGTCTTGGCAGGAGCGATGGCGCTCATCTCCGGCCCCCTGCGAGCGCAGGAAGGCTCGCCTGAGGGACAGTGGCTCGCCGAGGATATCGGGGGGAGGGGCGTCGTCGACCGCGTGCGGACGACACTTGAAATCGCAGGTGAAAACGCGAGCGGGCTCGCCGGCTGCAACAGCTATCATGGCAAGGCGTCCATTGGCGGCATGGCCATTTCCTTCGAAAATGTCGCCAGCACCCGCGTCATGTGCTCACGCATGGTCATGGCTCAGGAGCGCGACTTCCTAGCCGCATTGGCAACGATCAGAAGCTGGAAGGTCGAGGGATCGAAGCTTCTGCTGATCGATGACAAAGGCCGGGTCGCAATCCGCTTGGACGAACTCAGCACGGCGCCGAAGGCGGACGCCCCGGAAGGCGCCGCTCCGCCAGCCGCCGCATCTTCGCCCGAACCACCATGGATGCTGCCGGCTGCCATCGAAAGGATCATCGCAGGCTACGCCACGCAGTGCCGCAAATTGGGCGGCACGCTTTCAGCCGACGCCAATCGCCCCCAAATAATGGCCGGTGATTTTGACGGTGACGGCAAGCCGGATTACGTCCTGAACCCCCAGAATTTGCGATGTAGCATCGCCGCGACCGCCTTTTGCGGGAATGGCGGATGCCAGATCAATATCGCCGTCTCGGGCAGCGGCTATCATGATCCAATCGCGGTGCTTGGTGGGCAACCAACGCTGTCGCAGCGATCAGACGGCGTACATGTGGAGGTCTGGGTCGATCGCTCGCACTGCAATGTTGCGGACCGCACCAAAGCCTGCTGGGTCGACTATTCCTGGCGAGATGGCAAGCTCCAGACGACGTACCAAGCCAGCCCGCGGTCGGATTGAGGCAAGGCGTCACCAGCGTCAGCGGTTCCGCACGCGGGAGCACATCGCGGAACCGGACCCGTAACGCCTACAGCCGCAATCTCCAACGGCCCGGAGGTTTCCGGTTAATCGCGCCGATTTTCGGTCGGCTTGCCGTGGCAGCAAGCGGTTGATACCTAGTCAATGAACCGATATGGCCGGGAAAGCAGGCGCGAAGCGCCGTCTTCACGCTTGAAGTCCCGGCCATAACGCATTTGTTTTGCTAGAGAATCCACCGATGGCCGATAAGCCCCGCTATTACCTGACCACGGCCATCGCCTACCCGAATGGCCCGCCCCATATCGGCCATGCCTACGAGGCGATCGCGACCGACGCGATCGCGCGCTTCATGCGCCTCGATGGCTACGACGTCTATTTCCTGACCGGCACCGACGAGCACGGCATCAAGATGCTGCAGACCGCCGGCAAGGAGAAGATCACGCCGCGCGACCTGGTCGAGCGCAACGTGCCGCGCTTCAAGGCGATGGTCGAGCGCCTCGAGTGCTCGAACGACGATTTCATCCGCACCACCGAGGAGCGCCACCACAACGCCTCGATCGGTATCTGGGAGAGGATGGAGGCCAACGGCGACATCTATCTCGACAAATATTCCGGCTGGTACTCGGTGCGTGACGAGGCCTACTACGACGAGGAGGAGACCCGCCTCACCGAGAAGGGCGAGCGTCTGGGGCCGCAGGGCACGCCGGTCGAATGGGTGGAGGAGGAGAGCTACTTCTTCAAGCTGTCGGCCTATCAGGACAAGCTGCTGGAGCTCTACGCGAGCGATCCCAGCTATGTGCTGCCGAAGGAGCGCTTCAACGAGGTGCTGAGCTTCGTCAAAGGCGGCTTGCGCGATCTCTCGATCTCGCGCACCACCTTCGACTGGGGCGTGAAGGTGCCGGGCAACCCGAAGCACGTGATGTACGTGTGGGTGGACGCGCTCACCAATTACATCACCGCCGTCGGCTATCCCGATACGCAGAGTGCAAAATTCCAGCGCTACTGGCCGGCCGACCTGCACGTGATCGGCAAGGACATCGTACGCTTCCATGCCGTCTATTGGCCGGCCTTCCTGATGTCTGCCGGCATCGCCGTGCCACGGCGCATCTTCTCCCACGGCTTCCTGTTCAATCGCGGGGAGAAGATGTCGAAATCGGTCGGCAACGTGATCGACCCGTTCGCGCTCGCCGACGCCTATGGGGTCGACCAGCTGCGCTACTTCTTCCTGCGCGAGGTGCCGTTCGGCCAGGACGGCAATTACAGCCACGATGCGATCGTCAATCGCATCAACGCCGACCTCGCCAACGACCTCGGCAATCTGGCGCAGCGCTCGCTCACGATGGTCGCGCGCCAGCTCGGCGGCGTACTGCCGACACCTGCGGCCTTCTCGGATGCCGACAAGGCCATTCTCGCGGCCGCCGACGGTATGATCGGCAAGGCGCGCGAAGCCATGAAGGCGCAGCAGCTTCACCAGGTGCTCAATGCGGTCTGGGCGGTCGTGGCGGAAGCCAACCGGTATTTCGCAGGGGAGGCGCCCTGGGCGCTGGCCAAGACCGATCCCGCCCGCCAGGGCACGGTGCTCTACGTGACCGCAGAGGTGATCCGGCAGGTCGCAATCCTGAGCGCTCCGTTCATGCCGCGGTCGGCGGCGAAGCTGCTCGATCTCCTGGCGATACCGGCCGACGCGCGCCAGTTCTCGGCGCTCGGAGGCGCACAGCGGATCGCCGCCGGCGTGACGCTGCCGGCGCCGAGTCCAGTCTTTCCCCGCTACGTCGAGAGCGAGGGGAGCGCACAGAGTTGATGCTTATATAGAGCGGAGCAGCGCCAGACGCTGGCTCGCGACAGAGAGGACGGCCCATGTCGGACCAAACCGCGGAAGACCCCGGAACAGAGGAAGAGCGGCCGTGCCTGCATTGCCTGATCGCCGACCTGATCGACGATTTCTATGCAGAATATGGCTCTCCGAACGGCGAAAAAGACACCGTGGACATGGACGAGATCATCTCGTCGCTGGCCAAGGTGGTCGCCGAGATGACCTATGGCTCCGACACCGCGCTGCGCAAGCGCGTGGTGGAGGATCTCACGCGCGAGATTGCGCATTTCGAGGAGGAGTACGCCAGCTCGCCGGGCACGTCGGATATGCGGCATTGATGATACGGGCTACATCACCGATACCATGCTGATCGACAGCCACTGCCACCTCGATTTCCCCGATTTCGCCGCCGAGCTCGACGCGGTCGTCGCTCGCGCCCGGGCGGCCGGCATCGCGCGCATGGTCACGATCTCGACCCGGGTCAAACGGCACGATCAGGTCCTCGCCGTGGCCGAGCGCTTCCCGGACGTATACTGCTCGGTCGGCACTCATCCGCACCACGCCCACGAGGAGCTCGACATCGGCACCGACGAGCTTGTCGCGCGCGCCCGCCATCCCAAGGTGGTGGCGATCGGCGAGGCGGGCCTCGACTATCACTACGATTCGAGCCCGCGCGATGCGCAGGAGCAGGGCTTCCGCAATCACATCGCCGCGGCGCGAGCGACCGGGCTGCCGCTCGTCATCCATTCGCGCGACGCAGACGCCGACATGGCGCGAATCCTCGAGGAAGAAGCGGGGAAGGGCGCCTTCCCCGCCTTGCTGCACTGCTTCACCGGCGGCCGCGAGCTGGCGCAGCGCGCCATCGCGGTCGGCCTCTCCATCTCCTTCACCGGCATCCTCACGTTCAAGACGTCGAACGAGCTGCGCGCCATCGCGCAGAGCCTGCCGGCCGACCGCATCCTGGTCGAGACCGACGCGCCATATCTTGCCCCCGTGCCGTATCGCGGCAAGCGCAACGAGCCGGCATTCGTCACCGAGACCGCCAAGGTGCTGGCGGCGTCCCGTGGCGTATCCGCCGACGAGATCGCACGGGTGACCACCGACAACTTCTTCCGCTTGTTCCGCAAGGTCCCGCGCCAGTCCGTGACCTCGTCCGCGGCATGACACCGACGATCATCCAGACAATCGACGCAGCCGCATGACGCTGAAATTCACGATCCTCGGCTGCGGCTCCTCCGGCGGCATTCCACGCCCAGCTCTGGGCTGGGGCGTGTGCGATCCCAACAACCCGAAGAACCGCCGCCGGCGCACCTCGCTGCTGGTCGAGCGCCGCAACGGCGTCGGTATCACCCGGGTCCTGGTCGATACCTCGCCCGACCTGCGCGAGCAGCTGCTCGCGGCCGAGGTCGATTGGCTCGACGCGGTGCTCTATACCCACGAGCATGCCGACCACACCCATGGCATCGACGACCTGCGTGCGCTCTTCATCAAGCGTCGGCGCCGGGTCGATGTGTATCTCGACCCCGACACCGCGGCGGTCATGCGGACCCGCTTCGGCTATTGCTTCGTGTCGCCGCCCGGCAGCGAATATCCGCCGATCGTGACCGAGCATCGGATCACGCCCGGGACGCCGATTACGATCACCGGGGAGGGTGGCCCGATCACCGCGCTTCCGCTCCTGCAGGAGCATGGCGACATCCCTTCCCTTGGCTTCCGTTTCGGGCCGCTGGCATATTCCTGCGACCTGTCCGGCATACCGAGCGAGACCGTACCGGCGCTCGCCGGCCTCCAGGTCTGGATCGTCGATGCGCTGCGCTATACGCCGCATCCGAGTCACTTCAGCGTCGACGACGCCCTGGGCTGGATCGGACGGATCAAGCCGCATCGTGCCGTGCTCACCAACCTGCATTCCGATCTCGACTATGAAGCGCTGCGCGCCAAGCTTCCGCCTGGCGTCGAGCCGGCCTTCGATGGCATGACGATCGAGCTTCCGGCCGAAGCGAAATAGCGACGCGGGCCGCAGGAAACGGTCATGGCGATCATGGCGCCATCCTTGGCCAACCCAGCGGACTTTTCGAAAGCCTGGCTGCGCGCAGGCCCGGTTTCATGGGACATACAGAGATATTCCATAATATCTCTTATGCGAATCAAGCCTGGGGCCCGGCAGGGTCCGGGACACCGTCCGTGCCGTCGGATCGCTCTCCTCTTTCACCGTTCTGGTTAGGAGCCGCCACATGTCCAACAGCATCAATCGGCTCATCGAAATCATGGCGGCGCTGCGCACGCCCGGCACCGGCTGCCCGTGGGACCTCGAGCAGAGCTTTGCGACCATAGCGCCGTACACGATCGAGGAAGCTTATGAGGTGGCTGACGCCATCGGCCGCGGCGATCTCGTCGACCTGCGCGAGGAGCTTGGCGATCTGCTGTTGCAGGTCGTGTTCCACGCGCGCCTGGCGCAGGAGCAAGGCACGTTCGATTTCGACGACGTGGTGGCGACCCTGGTCGAGAAGCTGATCCGGCGCCATCCGCATGTGTTTGGCGATACGCGCAGCCTCAGCCCGGAGGCGGTCAAGGCTCTATGGGACGAGATCAAGGCACAGGAACAGGCTCAGAAGGCGCATGCGCACAAGGCGGCCGGCCAAGGCGTGCAGGAAGGCGACGGCGCGCAGGAGGCGGCGGGAGCGCTGGCGGGCGTGCCGGTCGGCCTCCCTGCCCTGACCCGTGCCCTCAAGCTGCAGGCGAAGGCAGGCAAGGTCGGTTTCGACTGGAACGATCCGCACGCGGTGCTCGCCAAGATCCGCGAGGAGGCGGACGAGATCGAGGCTGAGCTGGCGGCGGGCGACCGTAGAGCGGCGAGCGCCGAGGTCGGAGACCTCCTGTTCGCCGTGGTCAATCTCGCGCGCCACCTGGATGCCGACCCGGAGGCGGTGCTGCGCGCCACCAACCGGAAATTCGAGCGGCGGTTCGGCGCCATTGAGCAGGCGCTGGCGCAAGGGGGAAAGGCTCCGCAGGACGCCACGCTGGCCGAGATGGACGCCTTGTGGAATGCGGCCAAGGACGCCGAAAAAGCGCAGAAAAACGTCCCCTGACGCGAGGCCCGCTGACGCCCGAGCGGGAGCCGATTCCGACGAGCCCCTACTCCACGCCGGCGGCTTGCAGATATTGCGTATCGATGAACTGCTTCGCCGGTGGCAGCGGCGGCTTGAGCGTGCCGGCCTCCGCCATCATCGCGATCACCTGATCGAGGCCGTGACGGTCGATCTCGCCTTGTCTGGGCAGCACGCCGCGTTCGGGCTCGAAGAACAGCTTGAGCGTCGCGCGCGCGATCTCCTCCGACGCGTTGGTGCTCTGCATCACCGTGTGCACGACGATGTCGCGGTTGGCGCCGTCGCGGATGAATGCAAATGAAGCGGCCAGTGCGCGCACGTAACGGACGACCGTCTCCCTATGTGCTTGCGCCCACGAGCGCCGCACCGCGGTGACGGTGTAAAGGAGTTCAGGCACCGCCTCGGTCGAGGTGCCGATCATATGAAAGCCCTGGGCGGCCGCGGTGAGATCCTGCGGCTGCCCCAGCACCACGGCGTCGCAGTCGCCGCGCCGCAAGCAAGCGAAGCGCGCCGAAGTGCCCTCGATCACCCGCACGCCGAACTCGCCGCGTTGCAGGCCATGCAGCGCAAAAAGCTTGCGGATCGACAGCGATATCGTCCCGTACTCGTCGGCCATCCCGACGATCTTGCCCTTGAGGTCGGCGATCGCGGCAATCCCGGGCTTGGCGAGTACGTTGTAGATCGGGTTGTTGAACTCGGCCGCGATGGCGACCGCGTCCGAGCCACCGAGCGCTGCGCGGATCAGGAACGGCGTCGCGACATGGGTGACATCGACACTGTCGTTGTGGAGGGCGGTGATCTGGTTGTCGGCGCCGCCCGGAATGGGCTGTAGCAGCTCGACGTCGAGCCCCTCGCGGGAAAACAGACCCTGGTTCTTGGCGATCGCCACCGGAAGCGAGAAGATGCTGCGTGCCGCCGAATAGGCTTGGCCGTAGCGCATGTGCAGCGGCTCGGCCCGGCTTGCCGGCATTGCGGTAAAGAGGATGGCGGCAATAAGGATGGCAGCAATCAGGAATGCGATTGCGCCAAAAACGGGCCGTATCATACGTGGCCTCTTTTTGTTGTTGCCGGTCGTCGGTGTCGTTGCCCGGTGGTGTTACGGGGCATCGACCTTGAACTTGGCGCGCACCTTCTGTGCATTGGCGGGGTCGGCGCGCACCGTCATCGCCAAAGCGCCGTCGTCGCGCAGGGTGCGGGCCATCACCTCCGTGTGGCGATGCAGCCAGCTCGCGCCGGCGCCGTCGGCGGCGTCGAGCACCAAGTCGAACGTCACGCGACCAGCGGCGAGCCGCATCTCGATCTCGGAGGCGAGCTGATCGAGCCCCTCCCCGGTCAAGGCCGATACCAGCACCGGACGGCGCTCGTCCGGCTGCCGCTCGGCGAGATTGCGGACCTGTTCCCGCGCCTCATCATCGAGACGGTCGATCTTGTTCCAGACCTCGAGCAGCCGGCGCCCGTCCTGCGACTCGACGCCGAGCTGGCCGAGCACCGTCTCCACGTCCTGCGCCTGTGCCTGCGCATCGCCATGCGACACGTCGCGCACATGCAAGATGAGATCGGCCTCGATGACCTCTTCCAGGGTCGCGCGGAACGCGGCCACCAGCATGGTCGGCAGATCCGAAATGAAGCCGACCGTGTCGGACAGAATGACGCGCAAGCCCTTCGGCAGATCGATCGCGCGCAGCGTCGGGTCGAGGGTGGCGAACAGCATGTCGGCGGAGAGCACGCTCGCCTGTGTCACGCGGTTGAACAAGGTGGACTTGCCGGCATTGGTGTAGCCGACCAGCGCCACCACCGGATACGGCACGCGCTTGCGGCTGTCGCGGTGGAGCTTGCGGGTGCGCTTGACCTTCTCCAGCTCGGCCTCGATGCGCGCGATGCGCTCCTCGATCATGCGCCGATCGGATTCGATCTGGGTCTCGCCCGGCCCGCCCAGGAAGCCGAAGCCGCCGCGCTGGCGCTCGAGATGCGTCCAGGAACGCACCAGCCGGCTTTTCTGGTAGGTGAGATGGGCAAGCTCGACCTGCAGCGCGCCCTCGCGGGTGCGGGCGCGGCGGCCGAAAATCTCCAGGATCAGCCCGGTGCGATCGAGCACCTTGGCGCCCCAGGCCTTCTCGAGATTGCGCTGTTGCACGGGCGAGAGCGCGCAGTCCATCACGACGATGCCCGCCTCCTCGCCTTTGACGAGGCCGGCGAGTTCGTCGACCTTGCCCTTGCCCACATAGGTGGCGGGGCGGATCTCGCCGAGCGTCACGATGCCGGAGGAGACCACGTTGAGGTCGATGGCACCCGCGAGGCCGACGGCCTCGTCGAGTTTGGCCTCCGGTGAACGCTGCGCGGCAGCGGCGCGTGCATCCGCGGGCGAGCGGCCGCGCAGATACGGCTCGATCACGATCGCGCGGCCCCTTTCCGAGCCCTCGCGAGGGCTCAAACGGTCACCAGGGCTATCGAACCGACGCGGCTCCAACTAGAGCATGATCCCGTAGGGTTGCAGACCCTGGGATAAGACCATGCGGCTGGACGAATGCCTAGAGCGAATTCGCAATTCGATGTGAATGCCTGCGAGCCCTAGACCTTGTCCCCCGCCGGTGCCTCCTCGGCCCCTTCGAACAGCTGGATCGGGTGGCCCGGCATCACGGTCGATATTGCGTGCTTATAGACGAGCTGCGAGTGCCCGTCTCGCCGCAGCAGCACGCAGAAGTTATCGAACCAGGTCACCACGCCTTGCAGCTTCACCCCGTTCACCAGGAAGATCGTGAGCGGGGTCTTGTTCTTGCGGACATGATTGAGGAAGGTGTCTTGTAAGTTTTGTGAGCGGTCGGCCGCCATTGTCGCTGTTCCACTTTTTTCTGTCTTTGCTGCCGCGGGCCCCTGCCCCGCGACATTTATTGCCAAGTTGCATAAACATTGCAGTGCCCAATTTCTAGCCTGGCAATGCCATGGAACTTGGACGTGACCATTACAGGGCACGGCCACGGGCCACGCAAGCACAAGTTGGGGGCAAAGGGTGCCCTTATTGGGGCGAAATAGGGCTACCCTATGAGGTCCTGACGCCCTTTACGACCATTCCGCGTATTTATGGAAGGCTTCGCGCAGCGCCGACGCGATAAGCCCGGGCGCCCCGTTTCCGATGGCCCGGTCATCGATCCGCACCACCGGCATGACGATCTGGCTGGCCGAGGTCACGAAGGCCTCGCGCGCCCCATAGGCCTCGTCGGGGGTGAACGGGCGCTCTTCGAGCTCCAGCCCCTGGGCCTTGATGACCTCGATGAGCACAGTTCTGGTTATGCCTCGTAAGATTCCTTTATCGACCTGCCGGGTGACCACCTTGCCGCCCTTGGTCACGATCCAGGCGTTGCTGGATGATCCTTCCGTGACGTGCCCGTCCCGGTCCACGAACCAGGCTTCCTTGGCGCCCTTCTCTCGCGCCGTCTGCTTGGCCAGCACGTTGGGCAACAGCGACACCGTCTTGATGTCCACCCGCTCCCAGCGATTGTCCGGAAGGGTGATGACCGCGATTCCCGCCGCGGCGGTGCGCTCGTTGCCGGCCGCATCGAGGTTGCGGGCGGTGACCACCACGCTGGGGCGCGTGCCGGGCGCGGGAAAGGCATGGTCGCGCCGCGCCACGCCACGGGTGACTTGCAGATAGACGATGCCGTCGCGGACCCGGTTGCGGCGCACGCATTCGCGCAAGACGACCGCAAGCGCGGCGCCCGACATCGGCATCGCGATGCGCAGCTCGGCAAGGGAGCGGGCGAGCCGCTCCATATGGCGGCGCTCGTCGACGATGCGGCCACCGCGGATCTCGCACACCTCGTAGACCCCATCCGAGAACTGATAGCCGCGGTCTTCGACATGGACCGCGGCGTCCTGGTGGGGAACATAGCGGCCGTTCACGTAGGCGATGCGCGCCAAGGCCAACCTCGTCACCGTTAATTTTCGTTGACGGCCTACATATCAGTTCGCTCTGGAGCGGCGCAAACCGCGCAGCCTGCACGCTCCGGCCGACGCTTCGACGCCATGGGTGGTGCCCGATTTTCAGCCGGAACGTGAACCCGAACTTAATCTCCCGCGACCAATACCAGGGAAGGCTTCCTAAAAAAGGCCGGTTTGACAGGGCGACATATGACCGACACTTCCCTCCCCGGGCGCTTCGCCGAAAGCGATTTTCGGGTCGGCCGGGTTCTCAATCGGACGACCGCGGTGCTGTCGCGAAACTTCCTCACCTTCTTCGTGGTGACGGCGGTCGCGCATCTGCCGAGCCTGCTGCTGACCCGCAACTCGTTCGCGATTGAAGACGCCTCCGGTGAGGCCATTGTGCAAAGCCTTGTCCTGCTTCTGGTCGGCGTGGTGCTGATGATCGTGCTCAGCACGCTGAGCCAGGCCGTCGTCCTCTACGGCGCATTCCAGGACATGCGTGGTCGCCGCGTCAATCTGACTGAATCCCTGCAAATCGGGTTGCGGCGGTTTTTCCCGATCATCGGTCTCGCCTTGCTGGTGTCGATTCTCGGGATGCTGTCCGCCATTCTCCTGATCTTCCCGGCTTTGATGCTCTTTACGCGCTGGTTCGTCGGCACTCCAGCCTGCGTGGTCGAGCAACTCGGGCCGTTGCGAAGCATGGGGCGCAGCGCCGAGCTCACCAAAGGACATCGCTGGAAGGTGTTCGGGCTCCTGGCCGCGCTGACCGTTCTCGGCTTGATCGGCAGCGGCGTGGTCACGTCGAGCTTCGCCGCGATCGGTGGCCAGGTTCTGGCGGCGATCGGCGAGTTGGTCTGGAACGGTATCTGGGGCGCCTTCTACGCCATCGCCGTGGTCGTCACCTACCACGACCTTCGCGTCGCCAAGGAAGGCATCGACATCGACCAGATCGCGTCGGTGTTCGATTAATGCGGCATCATCCGCCTGCCTTGGTTGGCTGGGCGTACTTGTCCGCGCGCACCTTGCCGAACAGCTGCTCGCGCTCGAGGAAGCCGCGTTCGGCGGTATAGAACTCGCGCAGGAACGGCACCACCTCGCCCGGCGCGAGCGGGGCGGTCCAGCCGATCTTGCGGCAGATCTTGTCGCAGACCTCGTTCAGCACCCGCGTCGTCTCGGCCGAGTCCGGACGCCGCAGGAGCTCCTCGAGCACCTGCAGCTCGAACGCACCGTAGGCCTGCAGCTGCTGCTCGGTGAACGTGAACTGCGTTGTCTTCTCGACGATGTCGCTCGACAGCACGCGCTTGGGCAGCGAGATGACCATGGTGCCGGCGATCAGGTCGCCGCCCCGCATGCGGTCGCGGTTGATGAAGGGGAGCGCGGCGAAAAACAACAGCCACACTGCGATCGCGAGGCTCTCCCAGTTTGCGCCCCGCATGCCGCCCCAGGTGAGCAGCACACCCAGCGGAATGAAAGTCTCGACCTCGCGCGTCAGATTACGCGCGACGATCGCCGACGGCAGCAAGGGCCCGCCGGCGCGGTCGATCACGCGCAGCCACACCAGGCGCTTGCCCGGCGTCGAGCCGCGCCAGGCGAGCTCGAAATAGACGAAATACATGTTGCGGACCACGAACCCGACGAACAGCGCGATCGAGATCGCGATCAGGCTGCCGCCCGTTTTCGCGATTGCGGCGATGATCGGGATGTAGATCGCGAGCGTGAGCAGGAACCAGATCACCAGATCGAGCATGAAGGCGACCAGCCGCTCGCCATAGTCGGCGAGGTCGACCGTCACCGGAACGCCTTCCGGGGTGATGATCTGCCGCCGCTCGCGCCTTACCCCTTCGAGGAACTGCGCGGTGCGATCGCTCGCGGTCTCGGCCACGCTCATGGCTTGCGCTCGCGGCCGGCGAGGGAGAAGTAGGCGAGCCACAGCGCGCCGACACCGAGCCCAATGGCGAAGCGCCAGGGCGTGCTCTGGATCAGCTGCCGGAATCCTCCTTCGAGGATGGCGGCGACGAACAGCATCAGCACGGCCCCGACTGCGATCTGTGCGGCTGCGCGGCCATGCAGCGCGAGGTTCTCGATGCGGGAATAGCGGCCCGGAAACAGGATCTTTTCGGCGATCACAAGTCCCCCGGCAGCGAACAAAGTCAGCGCGCCCAATTCGGTCACGCCATGGATCGTCAGCCAGCCGACGAAGTCGAGCGTAAGGTCGCGATTGTGGTGGATCGCCAGCATCGCCCCGAGCGGCAGCCCCTGATAGACAGACAGCATCACCGTCGGCACGCCCGCCGCCATGCCCAGGCCGAATGTCATGATGCCGATCATGGTGTTGTGGCTGAACAGCACATTGGCGAACAGCCCGAACGATTCCACGAGCCCCGGCCACGGCGCAAAGATCTCGTTGTTCAAGAGGTCGGCGCGGGTGCTGGCGGGACCGCGTCCGTCCGCGAGCCCCGATGGGACGAAGGAGGTGTACCAGGCTTCGTCCTGCACAGTGAGCATGAACCCGGCCACGGTCCCGACCACAAGACAGAGCGCGGCGATCACGATGTGCCAGCGGGCCGAACGCACGGCCGCCGGCAGGTCGCGACCGAAGAACGTGCGCAAGCCCTCGAGCGGGTTGGCGCGCAGCCCATACACCGCCAGGAACGCCCGCAGCGCCAGGCTCTCGAGATAGAGCAGCAGGTTGCGGTCGAGCGCGATGGTGCGCGCCACCGACAGCGACGACAGCGCGGCACGATAGAGGATCGGAAGCCGCTGCAGCTCGTCCAGTGAGAGCGCCCGCACCCCGCGCCGCTCGACCCGGTCGACGAGCCTCTCGAGCTCCCGCCACCCCGCTTCGCGGCCCTTGCGAAACTCGCTGCTCTTGAGCACGAGCTCCGGCTTGGCGGGAACGGCGGCTCTGTCGGCTGCCGGCGTCAGCTCGGGCATGGTGTCGGTCAGGGTCATGTCAGCCCGCATTGCGCGTGTAGGGTGGGCAAAATCGCATGGCGCGGCATCGCCGCGCAAACACCCGGCACGTGCGATTTTGCCCACGCGTGGTCCTGTCGCCGTGGCTCGACGCGTGGGCAAACGTGCGCGTGAGCGTGCATCACACTTAGGTCGTGCCGGGCACGTTCGCCCACCCTACAGCGCGAAATCATATCAGCCCGCGCTGCTTGATCAGAAGGTAGCGGTTGATCAGCGCGGTCGAAAGGCCGCGGCTGGGAACGTCGAGGCAGTGTACGCCGAGCCGCTCCAGACGCTCGAACACGATGCTGCGCTCGCGCAGGAAGTCGTGGGCGATCACGGCCTGCGCCACGTCCGAGAAGCGGTCGGGCGCGGCGTCGACGGCGCGCTGCAGCAGCGAGCCCCGCTGGGTCACGAACATGACCACGTGGCGGTTGGCGACGCGCTGCATGCTCTCGATCAGGAGCTCGGCCGTGATCGTGTCGACGAAGTCGGTGAACAGGATCACGAGCGCGCGCCGCTTGAGGCGGACATTGAGCTCGGCGAGACCGAGGGTGAAATTGGTCTCCTGGTGATGATAGTCGAGTTCGGCGGTGGCGCGTTGGATGCGGCCGAAGCTTGAGACCCCGCGGATCGGGCGCAGATATTGCCTCACCGCCGCGTCGAAGCCGTAGGTCCCGACGAAGTCGCCCCCCTGCAACGAAACCCAGGCCAGCAGCAAGCCGGCGTTGATGGCATGGTCGAGCCTGGTGATGGCGTCCACCGGCTCGAGCATCAGATAGCCGGTGTCGAACGCCATCACGACCTGATGGTTGCGCTCGGTGCGGAATTCTTTGCACAGGAGCTTGCGGTGACGGGCCGAATGCTTCCAATCGATGAAGCGGCTGTCGAGGCCGGGCGCATATTCGCGCAGCGCATCGAACTCGGCGCCCTCCCCGGTCTGCTGCTGGGTCTTGATGCCGTGGATCGCCTCTTGCGCGAAGAACTGCAGGGCGCTCCCCTGCACGCCCCGCACGTTGGGCAGCACGTCGATCGTGCGGCCGACGGCGATGCGGCGGGTGTGTTCGATGAGGCCGAGCGGCCCGCGCCAGCGCACCCACAGCCGATCGATGTCGATGCGTCCGCGTCGATGCGGGATGACGGGAAGCGCCACGGTGAGTTCGCCGCCGGCCGGGAGCGTGCCAACCACGATCTCGGGCGGCTCGACCGCGCCGCGCTGCTCGGCCAGCAGCTCGAAGCGGGTCGCGCGGCGCGAACGGCCGCCGGCGATGGTGACGGAGATGGCGCCGCGGTCGCCGATATAGAGGCGCTGCGGCACGGCGATCCTGGGATCGACGTGCCGGGGCGGAAACGCCAGCATGGCATCTGTCGCCGCCGCCAGCACCACCAGGATCGCGTAGTTGAACGAGAGCGGCCACAGGCCCGGATTGTAGATCACCACGAACAGCGCCAGCGGGATGCCGGCGGCGAAGATCGCAACGGCGCGTCCGGTCGGGCGGGTCATGATCGCATGGTCCGGAAGAATGGGAGCCGGCGCAAGCTCCTGTTACCGCGGGGCCGGGGTCTGGTCGAGGATCTCGCGCAGGATGCGGTCGGTGGTCAGCCCTTCGATCTCCGCGCCCGGCGACAGGGTGAGGCGATGGCGCAGCACCGGCAAGGCCAGCCCCTTCACGTCGTCGGGGATCGCGAAATCACGCCCCTGCAGCACCGCGAACGCCCGCACGCCGGCGGCCAGCATGTTGGCCGCGCGGGTCGAGGCCCCGACCTCGAGCGAGGCATGAGAGCGGGTCGCGCGGATCACGTCGACGATATAATCGATCAGAGCGTCGGAGAGGCTGACCTTGGTCACGGCCTCACGCACGGCGGCCAGCACCTTGGCATCGGCCACCGGCTTGAGCGCGAAATCCTCGAGCCGCGGCATCGCGGAACGGTGGCCGTGGCGGCGCACCACCTCGCGCTCCTCGTCGCGGCTCGGATGATCGATGATGATCTTGAACAGGAAGCGGTCGAGCTGCGCCTCCGGCAGCGGATAGGTGCCCTGTTGCTCGATCGGATTCTGCGTCGCCACCACCATGAACTCGTCGCCGAGCGCATAATCCTTGCCGTCGATGGTGACCATGCGCTCGTTCATGGCCTGCAGCAGCGCGGCCTGGGTCTTCGGGGGCGTGCGGTTGATCTCGTCCGCCAGCAGCAGCTGGGTGAAGATCGGCCCTTTGGTCAGCACGAAGGCGTTGGTCTGGAAGTTGAAGAGATTGGTCCCGAGCACGTCCCCGGGCATCAGGTCCGGTGTGAACTGGATGCGGCCGAATTGCAGGGCGAGGCCGGCCCCGAATGCGCGCGTGATCAGGGTCTTGGCCGTTCCGGGCACGCCTTCGAGCAGGATGTGGCCGCCGACCAGGAGGCTCGTCAGCATGAAGTCGATGACCTCATCCTGCCCGACGACGGCCTTGCGGACCTCGCCGCGCACCCCCTCAGCGAGCGCGCGGATGTCTTGAACGTCCATCAAGGATCTCCCCCTTCCAGCGATGAATGTCGCGCGCGAGGCGAATGAGCGGCGTGAGGTCGCGGCGTGGCGCGCCGCCGAGCGCATCCGCGCGCTCTACCACGTCCGCGCAGTCGACCGAAACACCGCGCGATGCACCCACGCGCGCGAGCCAGTCGAGAAGCGCGTTCCCGGCCAGTCCGCGCGGCGCATGCAGCTGGCGCGCCACGTCGCGGACGGTCTCCTCGATGTAGCGGGTGATGATCGGCCCCTGGTGACCGGTGTACTCGATCAGCCGCGCCATGTTCTGGAGCAGCCCGCTACGCCCCGCCTGCAGTGCCGGCGGCGCCTGCTGCGGCGCGCCGAAGCGCGCCATCGTCGCCCACAGCAGCAGCGCGATCGCGATCAGCGCCTGCACCGTCGCGATCACGAACGGGAAACGGAACAGCAGCAGGAACGGGCTCGCCGGCTTGGTGGCGTAGCCGTGCACGGTCTCGTCGAACACGACCGGCCCTGCCGCGGCGCCAGCACTGCCTTTTCCCTGGGCGCTGCGACCGCCTTTTCCGCCCGCGGCCTGCGCGGGCGGGCTGCGCAGCCGTTTGACGATGGCGACTGCAAGCGCCGCATTGTTGTCTCGTGCAAGGCCGTGGTTGGAGATCACGTCGGGATCCGCAAGCACCCAGATGCGGCGGTTTCGGTCCGTGATCTCGCCGATCAGCATGCCGCGCTCCGAGCCGATGATCGGCCGCAGGCCCGTCCCGCGCACGAGCTGCGCCGGCGAGACGAGGCTCGGCGTCAGCGCCAGCGCATTCGTGCTCCATTTCACGTCGGCGCTCTCGCGCACCACCTCGGCGCGCGGCGCGACCAGGTTCAGTGCCCACTGCGCGTCGCCGAGGTCACGCTGATGCGCCTCGCGCAGCCATCCCGACTTGCGCTCGCTGGCCTCGCCGCTCCACTTGGGCAGCACCAGCAGGATGGTGTTGGCCTTGAGCAGGGTGCGGATGGCTTCTTCCGACTGGCGGATCGGACGCGGCTCCGCGATCACCAGCACGCCGCCCGGCGAAAGCTTCTCGAGCGAGTCGTATTGGCTCTTGATCACCGGCAAACCGAGGCGTTGCAGCACCTCGGCGAAGCCCGCATGCCCGATCGCCGAGCGCGAGAACGTGCTGGCGCCGGTGCTGTCCTGCCCGCTTTGCTCCCCGCCTCCGCCCATCAGGTAGAGCGTGAGTGCGAACAGCGCGACAGCCCCCGCGGTCCAGGCGATCAACACGCGCGGGGAGAAGATCGATTCGGCGCTCATGCGGCCGCACCGGAGCCGCGGAT
>Ga0153954_1000782_pt1 | contig 21792 bp, 20 predicted proteins | sample TSFL038MetaG_FD_102277 | JGI IMG/M metagenome (GOLD analysis project Ga0153954, IMG submission 102277) | Attine ant fungus gardens microbial communities from Florida, USA - TSFL038 MetaG | ecosystem: Host-associated > Fungi > Mycelium > Unclassified | place: USA: Florida, Wekiwa Springs State... | reverse complement strand
CAAGCTGTTCGAGATCTGCCGCCTGCGCGACGTGCCGATCGTCACCTTCATCAACAAGATGGACCGCGAGGCCCGGGATCCGATCGAGCTGCTCGACGAGATCGCCTCGACCCTGGCGCTCGACGTCGCGCCGATGACCTGGCCGACCGGCTCGGGCTCGGCCTTCAAGGGCACCTACGATCTCGCCAACAGCCGCATGCTGGTGTTCGACAACACCGACCGCAGCCGTATCGGCGAGGTGATCGAGAACTACGAGATCAAGGATGAGCGGCTGGCCGAGGAAGTCGAGCTGGTGCGCATGGGCTATCCGTCGTTCGACATGGACTCCTATCGCGGCGGCCATCTCACGCCGGTGTTCTTCGGCTCGGCCTACAACAATTTCGGCGTGAAGGAGCTGCTCGACGCGATCGCCGCTTGGGCGCCGCCGCCGCGTCCGCAGCCGGCCGAGCCGCGGCCCATCGAGCCGACCGAGCCCAAGGTCGCGGGCTTCGTGTTCAAGGTCCAGGCGAACATGGATCCCAACCATCGCGACCGCATCGCCTTCCTGCGGCTCTGCTCGGGCAAGTTCCGGCGCGGCATGAAGCTCACGCAGATGGGCACGGGCAAGACCTTGTCCGTGAACTCGCCGATCCTGTTCTTCGCCCGCGAGCGCGAGATCGTCGACGAGGCGTGGCCGGGCGACATCATCGGCGTGCCGAACCACGGCGTGCTGCGCGTCGGCGATACGCTGACCGAGGGCGAAACGGTCAAGATCGTCGGCATCCCGAACTTCGCGCCGGAAATCCTGCGTCGCGTGCGGCTCGAGGATCCGATGAAGTCCAAGCAGCTCAAGCGTGCGCTCGACGATCTGGCCGAAGAGGGCGTCACTCAGGTGTTCCGCCGCGTGATCGGCGGCGACAACATCGTGGGCGTGGTCGGCGAACTGCAGCTCGACGTGCTCAAGACCCGCGTCGAGGCCGAGTACAACGTGAATATCGACCTGGAACCCGCGCCCTTCGAGACCGCGCGCTGGATCTCGGCCGAGAGCAAGGCCGACCTCGAAGCCTTCATGGCCGCCAACCGCGGCGGCATGTCGGAAGACCGCGACGGCTCGCCGGTGTTCCTGGCGCGCAACGCCTGGGAGCTGGGCTACATCGCCGAGAAGAGCCCGAAAGTGAAGTTCTCCGATATCCGCGAACGGGCCTAACGATTTGATCGTTGGAATGAGTGCCTCGGATTGATTCTTAAGACCTTTTTCAGGGTCCATTGCGCGCAATCAATCAAGGAGACGGCTCGCTCTTAAAATCGGCGGATGATCAAATTTGCATCTGCTGCGCACCGATACCTGTTGCCTCACCAGGATCCGCCGACGAACTGACCGAGCGCATCCTTCGACAAGGAACATTGCTTGGCAATGCATCCTTGTTTGCCGCTTTTGGAAACTACGGCTGGGACGACAGCGTCTCCCTGCCTGCGTCTTACATTCCGCCATCAGCACCAGATGAAGTACCGTCCCAACCTGGCCTGCAGCCGAGCGCTAGCGAATACGAAGAGCACGTGGAGTGTCGTAACCAATGCCTGCAGAAGTGGGGACAATTGTGGGCGGGGAAAGGTCCGGGCGCGGTTGCACTATACAGAAGGTGCATGCACGAGTGCATGGAAGCAAAGGGTCTGCCATACTCGTGAAGAGCACAAGGAAGCCGGATGCAGCGTGCGGTTGCCGAAGAGATCATGCGAGCAGCGAAGGAGCTGGACCAGGTATTTGGGCGGCTGGATATTGCCGTGCACGCCGTTGAAGACGAAGAAGAACGCCGCAGGATGCACCGCGTTTTGGCTGGGGCTTACGCAGACCTACTCCACCATGTCAGCCGATCAGTGCTCGTCGAATTTCCGGATCTGCATCCGGATTCGCCCCCAAACTTCAGACCCAACAAGATCTTCCGGCCCGGGCTGCCCGTCCGGCGTATCGATCCAGGGCCGGGCTTCAGCGAGGCCACAATCCACGACGGTCGGATGTATCTCTCGGGTGTAATGCCGCAGGACAGTTCGCAGGACATTGCGGGCCAGACCCGACAAGTGCTGACTGGGATCAAGACTGTACTGGAGAAAGGAGGGAGCAGCCGGCCTAAAATCTTGAGCGCTCTGATCTTCCTAGCAGACATGAAGGACTACGCCGCCATGAATGCCGTGTGGGAAGACTGGATTATCGCCGAGGCATCGCCTTCACGAGCGACGGTTCAAGCCAAGCTCAGCGATCCTATGGCAAAGGTCGAGATCATGATCGTGGCCGCACTCTAGGAGCGCACTCATTCATTGTTCAAAATGCGCGACTGAAGAGAACGGTAATACACTTCGCGCGCCGGTCGAGAACCCGAACCCAAATGGCCGTTTTTCGACGTCACCAGAAGCGCATCAAGATGGCCGGTATGGTCGGCCACCCCGTTAAATTTCCTGTTTTCTAACGAGAACTGACGAACGCACGGCCGGTCGAAAGGATCACTTTGTCCGGCCGCAGGATTAAAATTTTGGTCGCTCCAATTTTCTTCCCCATTCAGATGGGGAAGTGCCCGCGCGCTTCGCGTGGGCGATGGGGTCAGATCGTAGGCCGAAGGCCTGCAGTCATGACCCCTCCAGTGCTGCGCACCACCTCCCCATCTGAATGGGGAGGAAGAAGGCTTTCACTTCTTCGGCGACCAGCCGTAGGCCTTGGCGCAGGCGCCACCCATCAGCATGGCGCGTTCGCTGTCGCTGAGCGTCTTGGTCTCGAGGAAGGGCTTCACGGCCTGCTCGTAGTTCACGACGGCGAAGGCGCGGGTCCAGTCGGTACCCCAGAGACAGCGCTCGAAGCCCCAGGCATCGAACACGCGCTTCAGCGGGTCCCAGATATCGTTGAAGGGATAGGGCTGCTTGGAGAGGGTGCAGGCGCCGCTCACCTTGATTACCGCGTTCGGGCGCTTGGCGAGCTCCAGGATCTTCGGCAGGTCGGCCCAGGGATGCTCCGGCGCCGGCGGAACGCGCGGCTGCAGGAGGCCGAGATGGTCGACGATGAAGCGCGTGTTGGGATGGCGGTCGATGATTGCCATGCCCTCGTCGACGCGGCCCCAAAATAGGAAATTGACCGGAAAGTCGTACTGGACGGCCGCCTTGCAGATGCGATCGAGGCCGGGATCGTCGGCGGCGCGCTTTTCTTCCTCGCGGAGGAAGATGCGGATGCCGACGGCGCCTTGCGTCTTCTTCCACTTGGCGACGACGTCGGCCACGGCCTTGTCGTCCGGGTCGACCGGTTTGACGATGGCCATGCGGCCGGGATGGGCACGCGCTACATCCTCGGCATAGCTGCCGTCGTAGCGGTACATTGAAAAGGACGAGATGAAGATCGCGCCGTCGACGCCGACCTTGTCCATCGCCGCGACCATCTCGTCGCCGGTGACGTGCGGCGGCCAGTTCGGCACGGTGGCCCAGGGCCGCTTGGGCGTGTTCGCCTCGTAGGCGTGGACCTGGGAATCGATAATGGCCATCGGTCGTCTCCTCTCGCTTACGCTTTCTTCTTTTCAGTCACAGGTGTGGTGACGTTCTGGGCGCGCAGGGTCGCCAGCGCGTCGGCCTTGAGGTCGAGCAGCTCGGCGAGCACCAGATCGGTATGCTGGCCCAGAGTCGGTGCAGGCCGCTTGATCTCGGACTTGCCACCGGTATGGAGGCGGATCGGCGAGATCGGCACGCGGGTCTTGCCGCGGCGTGGATGCTCGACGTCGACCCAGAAGCCGCGTGCCTCGAGATGCGGATCGTAGGCGACTTCGCGCGCAGTCTTCACCGGCGCGCAGGGAATGTGCGCGTCGTTCAGGTGCTTCAGGATCTCGTCCTTGGTCTTGTCGATCGTCCAGGCGCCGACCATGTCGTCGATCACCGCCATGTTCTTCGCGCGCCCGGGCGTTGTCGCGAAGTCCGGGTTCTTCAGCAGGTCTTGGCGGCCCAGCATCTCGCACATCGAGGTCCAGTGCCGCTCGGCCGAGGTGAAGATCGCGACATAGCCGTCGCTGCAGCGATAGGTGTTGTAGGGCGCCATCGCGAGCGCGGGATGACGGTTGCCGGTGCGGTCGGGCACGTTCTTGTCGCCGTCCATGACCGCGCCCAGCGCCGAGGCGATCGAGACGGCGCCGGCCTCATGCATGGCGACTTCGACCCGTTGGCCCTTGCCGGTGCGTTCGCGTTGCACGAGCGCGCCCAGGATGCCGGCGCAGAGATGGATGCCGGCCAGGAAGTCGCAGACCGCGGCGCCGGCCTTGGTCGGCGGGCCGTCGGCGTCGCCGGTGGCGTTGGTGATGCCGCTCATCGCCTGGATGGTGACATCCATCGCCGCGAGATCGCGATAAGGCCCGTCGAGGCCGAAGCCCGAGCTGCCGCCATAGACGAGGCGCGGGTTGAGCTTGCTGAGAACGTCGTAACCGAGGCCTAGGCGCTCCATCACGCCCGCGGCGAAGTTCTCGATCAGCACGTCGGCCTTCTCGACCAGCGCCAGGAACAGCTCCTTGCCGCGCGGCTGCTTGAGGTCGAGCACGACCGACTCCTTGTTGGAGTTCAGCATGACCAGCGGGTAGGGTTCAACCTCGCGCTTGCGCCGGCGCACGACGTCGCCCTCCGGCGGCTCGATCTTGAGCACGCGCGCGCCCATGAAAGCGAGCTGCAGGCCGCAATAGGGGCCGTTGTAGATCTGCCCCAGATCGAGGACGAGCATGCCGTCGAGGGGACGGCGTATAGCGGCAGTCATTTGGCGGGATGAACCTTCTTCCAATGTCTTGCGATGTCGATGCGGCGCGTCACCCAGACCTTCGGCTGGCCGGCCAGCCAGTCGAGCAGGCGGGCGAGGCCGTGGGCGCGGCCAGGATGGGCGATGATGCGATTATGCAGGCCGAAGCTCAGCATGCGCGGCGGGTCCTCCTCCAGCACGCACTGCACGGCGTTCTTGATGTAGGCGAAGTATTCGTCGCCGCTGGTCATGCCCTGGCGCTGGAAGCGCACGTCGTTGTGGGTGAGCGAGTAGGGCACGATGAGCTGCTGTCGCTGGCCGACCTTCAGCCAGTAGGGCAGCTCGTCGTCGTAGGTGTCGCTGTCGTACTCGTAGCCGTTGTCGAGCAGGAGGGTGCGCGTGTGCATCGACGGCGCGTAGCGGGTGTACCAACCGGCGGGACGCTCGCCGATCGTCCCGGTGATGCTCTCGGTCGCGAGCCTGATCTGCTCGCGCTCATGGTCCGGCGCCATGTTGCCGTGGATCTCCCACCGGTAGCCGTGGCCGGCCACGTCCCATCCGGCCTCGCGCATGGCGGCACAGGCTTCGGGGTTGCGCTCCAATGCCTTGGCGATGGCGAAGATCGTGACGGGCAGCTTGCGCCTGGTGAAGATGCGATGGAGGCGCCAGAAGCCGACCCGGCTGCCGTATTCGAACATGCTCTCGGCGCCGAGGTCGCGGCCCTTCACGGCGGCGGTCGAACCTTCGGTCAGGCCGGTCTCGGAGGCGGGCGCGCCGTCGGGCACGGAGAGCTCGCCGCCTTCCTCGTAGTTGATGACGAAATTCAGTGCGAGGTGCGCGCCGCCCGGCCATTTCGGATCCGGTGGATTGCGCCCGTAGCCCACGAAATCGCGGACGCGGCCGGCCTCTTCGTCGGTCATGGTTCTTCCTCCCGATTTGAACCTTATCGCGATCCGGCGGAATGTGCTCTACGCTCAGCGCATGAGCGCTATCAAAAGAATCGATCCCGGACCGCGGCTGAGCGAGGCGACCGTGCTCGGCAACCGAATTCATTGCTCGGGCATGATCCCCGAGGATATTTCGCAGGACATCACCGGCCAGGTGAAGCAGGCGCTTGCCGAGGTGGATTCGCTGTTGGCCAAGGGCGGCAGCGACAAGACGAAGATCCTGACCGCCACGATCTGGCTCGCAGACATCGCCGACTTCAATGCCATGAACGCGGTGTGGGATTCTTGGGTCATGCCCGGCCAGACGCCGGCCCGCGCCACGGTTCAGGCCGCGCTGAGCGATCCGAAGATGAAGGTCGAGATCATGGTGGTCGCCGCGATCTAGGGATGTGGCCCCCACGGCGCGGCGTTCAGGAGCTTCACTTCCTGGGTCATCACCAGCGGGCGGAATTTGGTGGCGAAGCCTTCGGTGAAGGGTTTGTTCTCGAACACGGCGGCCCAGTGGGCGCGGCGGTCGGCATCGTCGTCGAACTTCCACAGATGGACGATCTGGTTGATCGTGCCGGTATCGCCCTGGAAATAGCCGATCAACTTTTTGGAATGCCCGCCTCTTTCGAGCGCCGGAAATCCGAGTTCCTGATAGAGCTTCGTCGCCTCGGCCATCTTGCCGACATAGAGCGTATAGGTCCGCAGTTCATAGAGTGCCATCTTCGTCTTCCCTCTGCTAAGGTCCGCCGCCCAATCGAGAGGAGAAGAGACGATGGCAATCAAGCGTGTCAACGCGGGTCCCCGCATGTCGAGTGCCGTGGTGCATGGCAACACGGTCTATCTCGCCGGTCTCACCGCCGACGACGCCAAGGCCGACGTGAAAGGACAGACCAAGCAGATCCTCGACAAGATCGACCACTTCCTGAAGGAAGCCGGCACCGACAAATCGAAGATCCTGTCGGCCAACATCTGGCTGACCGACATCGGCACCTGGGGCCAGATGAACGAGGTGTGGGACGCCTGGATCTCGCCCGGCAATGCGCCCGCGCGCGCGACCGTCGAGGCCAAGCTCGCCAACCCGGCGCTCAAGGTCGAGATCATGGTGCAGGCGGCGATCTGACCGCCCGCTTGCCGCAAAGAGAGAGGGCCGGCAATCGCCGGCCCTTTTCATTTGGAGCGCGGGCCTCTGGCCCGCTCATGATGCGGGCGGGACGCCCGCGCTCCGAATGACTACATTCCATTGTTCAAAATGAGTGGATAGGGCGTGTGGACGTAAACTCCGGTCGTTTGAGTTGCGCACCGGAGGTTCACTCATGTCCATGTCGACGGAAAACGTCGAGAAAACCATTTTCGATCCATTTAGGCACCATTTCGACCATTTATCCGCGGGCGCGACAGCGGGAAAACGCTTCTGCGCGGGGCTTTTCGTCGATCGGTGCCCGAGAACACCATTAATAAATGGCTAAAATGGTCGAAATGGTGGAAGCCGTCCTAGTTGATCGGCCCGATGATCTTGCCCGGGTTCATAATGTTGTCCGGGTCGAGCGCCTTCTTGATCGAACGCATGAGCGACATCGCCTCGCCATGCTCCTCGTAGAGGAACTTGATCTTGCCGAGGCCGACGCCGTGCTCGCCGGTGCAGGTGCCGCCCAGCGCCAGCGCACGCGCGACCATGCGGTCGTTCAGTGCCTCGGCGCGCGGCAGGTAGGTCGGATCGTTCGGATCGACCATCATGGTGAGGTGGAAGTTGCCGTCGCCGACATGTCCGACGATGGGTGCGTAGAGGCCGTTGGCCTGGATGTCCTTCTGCGTCTCGAGGATGCATTCGGCGAGCTTCGAGATCGGCACGCAGACGTCGGTCGCCCACATGCCCCAGCCCGGCTTGTAGGCCTTGGCCGCCCAGGCCGCGTCGTGACGGGCCTGCCACATCTTGCTGCGCTCCTCGGCCTGGCTGGTCCAGGCGAAGTCGCCGCCGCCGTGCTCTGCCGCAAGGGCCTGCACCATTTCGGCTTGCTCCTTGGTGCCGGCTTCGGTGCCGTGGAATTCGAGCAGCAGCAGGTTCTTGTTGGGCAGGCTGAGCTTGGAATATTTGTTCACGGTGTCGACCGTGTAGGTGTCCATCAGCTCGATGCGCGCCACCGGAATGCCGGACTGGATGGTCTGGATCACAGTGTTCACGGCGCCCTCGAGGCTGTCGAAGGCACAGGTCGCCGAGACCATCGATTCGGGCATGCCGTAGAGACGAAGCGTGACCTCTGTGATGATGCCGAGCGTGCCTTCGGAGCCGACGAAGAGCTTCACGAGATCGTAGCCCGCGCTCGACTTGCGCGAACGGCGGCCGAGCCGCATCAGCCGGCCGTCGGCGGTGACGACCTGCAACGACAAGACGTTCTCGCGCATCGTGCCGTAGCGCACGGCATTGGTGCCCGAAGCCCGCGTGCTGGTCATGCCGCCGATCGAGGCGTCGGCGCCGGGATCGATCGGGAAGAAGAGGCCGGTCGCCCGGATGTACTCGTTGAGCTGCTTGCGCGTAACGCCAGGCTGCACGACCACGTCGAGGTCTTCCTCGTTCACCGCCAGCACCTTGTTCATGCGGCTGACGTCGACGGAGATGCCGCCGTTGGGTGCGGAGATGTGGCCCTCGAGCGAGGTGCCGGTGCCATAGGCGATGATCGGCGTCTTCAGGCGCGCGCAGATCTGCACGATCTTCTGCACTTCCTCGGCCGACTCGGCGAATACGACCGCGTCGGGCAGGTGTGCCTCGTGGAAGGAGATGTCCTTGCCGTGCTGCTCGCGCACGGCGTGGGCAGTGCTCACCCGGTCGCCGTACAGGGCCTTCAGCTCGGCGATGGTGGCGTCGACATTGGGGGCTTTAGCCTGGGCCGCTGCGGCCATGCGGGTTCTCCTAGAATTGGCCTCTTGGATACGCTCAAATGAGGGCCAAGCCAACTGGACGCGAAGCCGCCAAAAGGACGTGAAAATGCGCGATGTTTACGTGGTCGGTGCCTACACCACGACCTTCAAGAAACACCCCGGGATGAGCTTCGGCGACCTCGCCCGTGAGGCGTATATGGGCACTCTTTCGGATGCCGGCATGAAGAACGGCGCCGACATCGAGTCCGGCTGGCTGGGCAATTGCGGCATGGGCTTCTGGGGCCAGAACTCGATCCGCGCCCAGGCGCTGTTCCAGCCACTGGTCGAGGAGGGGCTGTTCCCTGAGCGCGTGCCGATGTTCAACGTCGAGAATGCCTGCGCCACGGCCTCGACCGCCTTCATGGGCGCCTGGAAGGACGTGCTGGCGGGCACGCACGAACTCTCCTTCTGCATCGGCGTCGAGAAGCTGTTCAGCCCCGATGCGCCGGAGCGCACCGCGGGCCTCTTCAACCAGGGCTACATCACCAGCCAGCACGAGCGGCTGGTCGAGGAAATGAACCGCGTCGGCAAGATGGTCGGCTCGGAGTTCAAGCCGGGCGACGACCGCACCATCTTCATGGACACCTATGCCATGCAGGCGAAGTGGCACATGTGGAAGTACGGCACGACGCAGGAGCAGATCGCCTCGGGCGCGGCCAAGAACCACAATTACGGCGCGCTGAACGACAAAGCGCAGTATCGCTTCCAGATGACCCGGCAATCGGTGCTCGAGGACCGGCCGGTCTCCTATCCGCTGACCCGCGCCATGTGCGCGCCGATCGGCGATGGCGCGGCGGCGGCGCTGCTTTGCTCGGCGGAGTATCTCGAGAAGTTGCCGGCGTCGGTGAAGGAGCGCGCGGTGAAGATCGCGGGCGTCGGTTTCTCGGGCGGCATGTATCGCGAGCTCGACAAGCCCGGCCTGACGCGCGCGGCGGCGGACAAGGCCTACAAGATGGCTGGATTGGGGCCACAGGACATCGACGTCGCCGAGGTGCACGACGCCACGAGCTTCTGCGAGATCTACCAGTGCGAGATGCTGCGCTTCTGCCCCGAGGGCGAGGGCGGCAAGTTCGTCGACAGCGGCGCCACCGGTCCCGGCGGCAAGCTGCCGGTGAACACGTCCGGCGGCCTGGTGTCCAAGGGGCATCCCGTTGGCGCCACTGGTCTCTCCATGCTGGCCGAGCTCGCCACGCAATTGCGCGGTGAGGCGGGGCCGCGCCAGGTCAAGGGTGCGGAGATCGCACTCGCCGAGAACGGCGGCGGTGTCATCGGCATGGAAGAGGCCGTGGCGTCGGTGATCATCCTGAAGCGGGACTGACGTGCCCGACGCGGTGAGCTTGCACGACTGGGACCTTCAGCCGATCCTCGACTGGCTGGTCCATGAAGGTCGGCTGATCCCCAATCCAGCGAAGTTGATCGAGGAGCTGGGCAAGCGGCTGGTCGCGGCCGGCGCGCCCCTCTCGCGCCTGACACTCGGCTTGCAAACGATCCATCCGCTCTATCGCACCATGGGTTTCGAGTGGAAGCCAGGCCAGTCTGTCACGCAGACCGGCCGGCCGCACGGCATCGAGAACACACCGGACTATATCGGCAGTCCCATCCAGGAGCTGACCGAGACGCGCCGTCCCGTGCGTTATCGCCTCGACAAGCTGATGCCGGAGAACCATCAGATTCTGCAAAGGCTCGCCAAGGAGGGCGGTACCGACTACTACGCCACGCCCATGCGCGTGGCCTTCGGCCGAACGCCCGCCGTCACCTTCACCACCAACCGGCCCGAAGGTTTCTCCGATTCCGATATCAGGAAGTTCGACGAGTTGCTGGACTATCTCGCACCGATTGCCGAGAGCCAGATCGGCCGGCGCGTGTCGCAGACCTTGCTCGACACCTATCTCGGCCGCATCGTCGGCGAGCAGATCCTGGGCGGCTTGATCAAGCGCGGCGACGGGCAGGAGATCAACGCCGTGTTGTGGTTCTCCGACCTGCGCGACTTCACCGGCCTCAACGAGCGCATGGCGGCGCCCGATCTCATCGAGCTGCTGAACAACTATCTGCAGCTCGTGGGCGATGCGCTCGGCGCCTATGGCGGCGAGATCCTGAAGTTCATCGGCGATGGCGTGATGGCCTACTTCCCGGCCGAGGACGCGCTGTTCCTGCCCATGGTCACCAACAACGCCATCGCTGCCGCAAAGCGACTGATCGACGATATCGAGGCGGCCAACGAAGCGCGCGCCACGGGTGGCCACGATCCGGTGCGCTTCGGCGTTGGTCTGCATGTCGGGCCGGTGACCTTCGGCAATGTCGGCACGGAAGACCGGCTCGATTTCACCGTCATCGGTCCCGCCGTCAACCGCGCGGCGCGGCTCGAGAGCCTGACCAAGGTGCTCGGCGTGCCGGTGCTCGCTTCTGCCGAGTTCAACGCCGCCTGCACGATCCCCATGAAGTCGCTCGGCCGGCACGTGCTGCGCGGCGTGCCCGAACCGGTCGAGGTCTTCACCTTGCCTTGAGGTGCGCCTCGAGGAAGGTCTGTGTCATGACGAAAGAGTCCGCCGCGGCTTCGGCGTTGCCGCCGACCATGTGGTCGTGAGACCAGGTCGGCAGGCCGCCGCCGTCGAAACCGTGCACGGCGCCAGGATAGACCTTGATGGACGGTGCATGTGTCATACCTGCCTTGCCGGCCACCATCTTCTGGCAGTTCACGGCGGACGACCAGTCATCATCCTTGCCGATAAGGATCAGGAGATCGGTGGCGGGTTGCTGGAACGGTGGATTGGCGCCGCAGCCGGGATAGTAGGCGACGCCGACCCGGAACGGCTTGCCGCCGCGATCGACCGGCACAGCCCGTTCGAGCACAGTCTCCAGCACCGTGCTGCCGCCATGGGAGAAGCCGATCGTGCCGATGCGGTCGGCCTGGATGTCGGGCAGGGTGCGCAGATAGATCGCGGCGTTGAAGGCATCCTGTGCGCGCAGCCTGGGCGCTATGCCGCCGACGTTGCAGACCGATTTCACGTTGCGCGGCCGGAAACTGTCGAGCACGACCGCGACATATCCCCAACCATTGAGACGCGCAGCCCAGCTCCTCTGGTTGGCGCCGACGCCGCCGCAGCCGTGAAGCACGAGCATCGCGGGAAAGGGGCCGGGGCCAGCGGGACGCCACAGCTCGAAGGACGCGCCGCTATTGGGACCGCCGACGGATTTGGCGTCGAAGGTCAGAGGTTGGTCGTCCGCCAACACAGAGCCGACAGTCGCGAGCAGAGCAACGGCGGTGGAAAGGATGAGGCGTATCACGCCGACATTGTATCAGAGAGCGCTGCGCGTGCCGCCCTGCGACGCGCAGCGAGAGGCTTTGGCCGCGAGCCGTTGGCGTGCGGCACAGGCTCGTGCCAGTCTCTCTGCATGGAAGAAACGCCTGTCATTGCCAGCCTCGATCGTGGCGTCCTGACACTCAGGCTGAATCGTCCGCAACGGCTGAACGCCATGAGCCAGCCGCTGATCACGCGCCTGCGCGAGGAGATCGCGCGAGCCGGCGGCGACCCCACTATACGCTCCATGCTGCTGACCGGCACCGGCCGCGGCTTCTGCGCCGGCGCCGATCTCGCGGGCGGCGGCGTGGGCTCGGCCGGCGCGGATGGCAGGCCCGATGTCGGCGCGGTCATGGACCAGCTCTACAATCCGCTGATCCGGGCCATCCGTGAGCTGCCCAAGCCTGTGATTGCCGCCGTCAACGGTGTGGCCGCGGGCGGCGGTGCCAATCTCGCGCTCGCCTGCGACATCGTCCTGGCGGCGCGCTCGGCGCGTTTCGACCAGGCCTTCGTGCGCATCTCGCTGCTGCCCGATCTTGGCGGCACCTATTTCCTGCCGCACACGGTGGGAGACGCCCGGGCGCGTGCGCTTGCGATGCTCGGCACGTCGGTGCCGGCGGAGCAGGCCGAGCGCATGGGCATGGTCTGGCAGGTGGTCGATGATGCCGCGCTCATGGACGAGGCGACGAAGCTCGCGCGCAAACTGGCGGCCGGTCCGACGCTCTCCTATGCCGCGATCAAGAAGGCAATGAACGCCGCCGCGACCAACACGCTCGACCAGCAGCTTGATCTCGAGCGCGATGCCCAGCGCGATCTCGGCCGCAGCGCCGATTTCAAGGAGGGCGTCGCGGCCTTCCTCGCCAAGCGCCCCGCCAACTTCACCGGACGGTAATCCCATGTCGCTCGTTCTTCTCGCCAAGGACAATGGCCTTGCCACGCTCACCCTCAACGCGCCGGAAAAGCTGAACGCCGTCTCGCGCAAGATGATCGCCGAGCTCAAGGGGCACTGGGAGGCGCTGGCCGCCGACGACAGCGTGCGCGCCGTGCTGCTGACCGGTGCAGGCCGTGGCTTCTGCGCCGGTGCCGATCTCGCCGATCCCGACCGCGAGGCGAGCGCCACGTCCGATTCCGGGTCGGCGCTGGAGAAATTCTTCAATCCCACGATCCGCCTGATGCGATCGATGCCCAAGCCGATCGTCTCGGCGGTGAACGGCGTGGCGGCAGGCGTCGGTATGAGCTTTGCGCTCGCCTCCGACATCGCCATCGCCGGCAAGTCGGCGTCGTTCCTTCAGGCCTTTGCACGCATCGGTCTCCTGCCCGATGGTGGCAGCACCTGGTTCCTGCCGCGGCTGGTGGGCGAGCAGCGAGCCCGCGCGCTCGCCATGCTGGCGCCGCAGATCAAGGCCGAGCAGGCCAAGGAATGGGGCCTGATCTGGGACGTCGTCGACGATGCCGAGCTGATGTCCAAGGCGACGGAAATCGCCCGCCGGCTGGCCGAAGGCCCGACACTTGCGCTCGGCCGCATCAAGCAGGCGCTGAATGAGGCGGGCGGAAACGATCTCAATCGCCAGCTCGATGTCGAGCGCGATGCGCAGCGCGAGCTCGGCAAGAGCGAAGACTTCAAGGAAGGAGTCGCGGCCTTCCTCGCCAAGCGCAAAGCCAACTTCAAAGGCAAATAAGGGAAGGACGACCATGACGACGCCGCAGGGCATGACGCCACACAGGGAAATCACCTCAGGTCTCAAGTTTCCGGAAGGTCCGATCGCCATGCCGGATGGCTCGGTGATCCTGGTCGAGATCGCGCGCGAGACGCTGACCCGCGTCATGCCCGACGGCAAGCAGCACATCATCGCCAAGCTGGGTGGCGGTCCCAACGGCGCGGCGATGGGACCGAACGGCAAGATCTATGTCTGTAACAACGGCGGCTTCAACTGGATCGAGCGGCCCGACGGGCGCCTGTTCCCCGGCACGCAGCCCGCCAACTACAAGGGCGGATCCATTCAGGTCGTCGATCCGGAGACCGGCAAGTTCGAGACGATGTATGATTCATGCAACGGGCGGAAGCTGAACGGGCCGAACGATATCGTCTTCGACAAGGACGGCGGCTTCTGGTTCACCGATCTCGGCAAGACGCGCGAGCACGACAGCGACCGCGGTGCCGTCTACTACGCCAAGGCCGACGGCTCGAAGATCGAGCAGAAGGTGTTCCCGCTCGAGCGGCCGAACGGCTGCGGCCTCTCGCCCGACGAGAAGACGCTCTACGTCGTGGAGACGCCGACCGCGCGCTGCTGGGCCTTCGAGCTCTCCGCGCCCGGCGTGATCAAGGACGCCAACGGTCCCTATCGCGGCGAGAAGGGCCGAGTGATTGCAGGCCTCGGCGGCTACCAGATGTTCGATTCGCTCGCCGTCGATTCGGCGGGCCATGTCTGCGTTGCGACATTGATCACCGGCGCCGTCTCCGACATCTCGCCCGACGGCCAGTCGGTGACGCAATACAAGCTGCCCGACCCGATGGTCACCAACGTCTGCTTCGGTGGCAAGGATCTGCGCACCGCCTTCGCCACGCTCTCCATGACCGGCAAGCTGGTGAGCTTCGACTGGCCGCGGCCGGGCCTGAAGCTCAACTACTTGAACAAATAGAGCCGAGCGTCCACGGCCGATCCATTGATCAGAATGCCGAGGGCACGCGGACGCGAATAAACTCCGCCCGCGTGGAGACCCGGATCCACGGCTTCCAACCGAGTCGTTGGAGGTCGAAGCGCGGGGGCCGCAGGAGACGCTGCACGGTGGGGCAGATCAAGGGCGGCGGAGCAGGATTGGTATGGCCAACCTCACCGTTAGATTTGGTACATCTGACAGTCACCATTGGTAACCAGCTCATTCGGAGCGCGGGCTTTCAGCCCGCACAAGGAAGCGCGCCACCGAGGCGGAGATTACTCCGCCGTGAGTGGCGCGCGCCGATGACTATGAGCCGGCCAGAGGCCCACGCTCCGAATGGTAAACATTACCCTTTGGCTGCGGCCCTGACCTCGCGGCTGGCGACGATCTTGCCGGCCGAATAGGCCTCGTGGTTGGCGTCGACGTCGGAGAGTTTGTAGCGGTAGTTCACCATCATGGCGTAGGACTGCTTCAGCCCATTGCTGCTGGTGTCGGCGAGCCAGTTGATGCGCTCGACGATGGCGCCGTTGCCGAGATGGAAGTGCGCCACCCGATCGAGCGCGCGGCCGCGCTCGTCGGTGCTGGTGAGATAGCGTGCCGTCATGCGGGTCAGGATCGGCCGAAGCGCCTTGTCGATCGCCGGCACTTCCCACCAGACAGGCTTGTCGAGCAGCTGGCGCACGGCGGCGGCACCCGTCGCTTTGTCGATGACGGGCACGAGCGAGGCGATCTCGGCCTGCGTCAGCGCAGAATCGCCCTCGGTCTTCAGTCGTTCGTCGATGTGGCGGCGCAGCCCCGGAATGGGCGAGAGGGTGGCGAAGTCCTTGATGTTGGGCAGCTCGCGCGCAAGTTGCTCGGCCACGCGCTTGATCAGGAAATTGCCGAAGCTGATGCCGGCCAGGCCCTGCTGGCAGTTGGAAATCGAATAGAAGATCGCCGTGTTGGCGCCTTCCGGCTCGTGCGTCTCGGCCTTGGCATCGAGCAGCCGCTGCACGCTGCCGGCGAGACCGCGCACCAGCGCCACCTCGACGAAGATCAGCGGCTCTTCCGGCATGCGCGGATGGAAGAAGGCGAAGCAGCGGCGATCAGAATCGAGGCGGTTCTTGAGGTCGCGCCAGGAGCGGATGGCATGCACGGCCTCGTAGCCCACGAGCTTCTCGAGCAAGGCCGCCGAGGAGTCCCAATCAATGCGCACCAGGTCGAGGAAGGCAACGTCGAACCAGGCGCCGAGCAGGGGCCGCAGGTCCTCGCTCAGAGTGCGCGCCGCGGCGTCGTTGCGGCCAAGTGCCAGCAGCTCGGCACGCAGGTCGACGACGAATTTCACGCCCTCCGGCACGGCCACGAAATCGCGCATCAGCCGCACCGCCGGCGCTTCCAGGACCTTGGCCAGCGCGCGCGGCGGCTCCTTGGAGGCGCGCCAGCGTTCGACCTCGGCGACCACGGCCTCGCGCGGCAGGCCGTAGTCGTGCGCCAGCATCAGCAGGAACTTCTTGCGGCCCGCGGCAGAGAGCGAGAGATAGGACTGCCCCAGCTCGGCGGCGCGTGACCGTCGCGCCGTTTCACCGCCCTTGCCTTCGAGACAGGCATCGATGCGATTCCTGAGGCGCGGCAGATCATCGTCGGGCAGGTCGGGCCGCAAGGGCGCGCCCACCACTTCGCGCGCGCCGCGTGTGGTTTCGACAAAAGCATGACGCAGCCGTTCGATGGTGCGGCTGGCGGTATTGGAGAAGGGAAGTGCCATGCCGGGATTATGTCACGGCTGGCGTGGCATCACAGCGGCAGCTATTTCCAATGCGGCGGCTTGGTCTTTTGCACGATCTCGAGCTGTTGCATGCGCGTCGACCAGGCTTTGAGCGAGGGCGGCAGCAGATCGGTCGGAATCTCCGCCGGATTGCGTCCGCCGATGCGCTCGATTAGCGCCACCATCGGATAGAGTGTGAAATCCGCCGCTGACAACGCGCCGGCGAGATAGTCGCCCGCGGGCAGGTTGGCCCAGCGCGTCATCTCGGTCCGGACGACGGCGACTTTCTCTGCGCGTTTGTCGGCCGGTGCCTTCTCGAATAAGGCCTCGAACATCGCCTCCATCGGTTCGGCGAAATAGGTATCGGCTTCACGAATCAGCCGGCGCTGGGTGGCGCGTTCGCGCAGATCGGCAGAGAAAAGGCGGGGCGCGCCCGGCTTCTTGTCTTCCAGATACTCCACGATCGCGGAGGACTCATAGAGCGCGAAGCCGTCATCGAGGATCGCCGGAACCTTCTGGCGCGGATTGATCTTCTGGAACTCGGGCTTGGCAAGGTCGCCCGCGTCGAACGACATCAGCTTGAAATTGTAGGGAATACCCTTGTGTTCCAGCGCGAGCCAAACGCGCCAGGCGAAGGGCGAACCGGATCCGTAATAGAAATCGAGAGCCATCACTTCTGCTCCAACACGCGCCAGAGATACCAGGAGGCAACCGTACGATAGGGCCGCCATTTTTCCCCATGACGTTCCAGTGACCGCGGCGAAGGCAGCGCCCGCTTGTTGAAAGCCTTCGCATAGGCCTTGCGCAAACTGTAGTCGTCGAGCGGCAGCACGTCGGGTCGGCCGAGCCGGAACATCAGGAACATCTCCGCGCTCCAGCGGCCAATGCCGCGCACTTGGATCAGCCGCTCGATCAACAAGGCATCTTCCAACGCATCCGCTTCCTCGAGCGTCGGCAGTTCGCGGGCATGGACGCGGCGGGCAAGGTCCTGCATGGCCAGTACCTTGGCGCTCGAGAGACCGCAGTCACGCAGATGTTCGTCGGGCGTTTTCAGGATATGCACCGGCGTGAAGCCCTGCTTCGCGCGCGGGTAAAGTGCCTCGACCCGGCCGTAGATTGTTGCCGCAGCTTTGTTGGAGAGCTGCTGATAGACGATCGCCTCTGCGAGCGCGCCGAACAGGCTACGCGAGGCCTTGAGCTCCATGGCAAAAGGACCTATGCGGGCAATAATGTCGCCCAGGGCAGGGTCGGCGGCGCGCAGATGGCGGATGGCTTTGCGCGGATCGAAGCCGAAGTCGGTCATCAGCGGTCGAAGAGGGGACCCGCGCTCAGCGCCTTGGCGCCCTCGATCTCCAGGATGCGCCGCTTGGTGGCGACGCCACCGTTGGCCGAGAAGCCGCCCATCTTGCCGTCGGCACCCAGCACGCGATGGCAGGGCATGATGATGGCGATCGGGTTCTTGCCCATCGCCTGACCGACCTCACGCGATTCGTGTGGTTGGCCCAGACGTTTGGCGATCTCGCCATAGGTCATGGTCTGGCCAGGCGGGATGGTGCGCGCGATGGCATAGGCGCGCTGATGGAAATCAGGTGCCTCGCCGAAGTCGAGCGGCACGTCACCGAGATCGATCTTTTCGCCTGCCAGCAGCTTCAGCACGCGATCGATCACCGCCTGCTTGCCGGGCGGCGGCGCCTGCTCCTCCGCATCCGGCCAGCGACGCTCGATGCGAGCGCGAGTAGCGGCGGGGCTCTCTTCCGGCAGCCGCAAGCCCACGATCGCTTCGTCTTTCCAGACAAGGCTGCAGGTGCCGATCGGCGTGTCGAAGAGCGCAAAGCCCAGGGTCATGACCGGAAGATTGTCCTAACCGGTCATCTGGTCAAGGGGTGGCCTTCGACGAAATCTGGGGGAAATCAGGCGGCCCGCTGGACCAGTCTTCCGACCTCCTCGTTGATGAGGGCACGGTAGGGGCCGTCATTGCCCAGAAGCTCCTCGGGCGAGCCGTCCTGCAGCGCGAGCCCGTGCTGCAATACGATGATTCGATCGAAACCGCGCAGGGTCGAGAGGCGGTGGGCGATGGCGATGACCGTGCGCCCGCGCATCAGCCGATCGAGCGCCTGACGGATCTCCTCCTCTGAGCGGCCGTCAAGCGACGACGTCGCCTCGTCGAGCAACAGGATCGGCGAGTCCTTGAGGAGCGCACGCGCAATGGCGATGCGCTGACGCTGGCCGCCCGAGAGCCGCGTGCCTCGATCGCCGACGACCGTATCGAAGCCCTTAGGCAGTTCCTCGATGAAGGCACGGCAGCGCGCGGCCTCGGCGGCCTGGCGCACTTCGCGGTCCGTGGCATCGGGCCGGCCGTAGCGGATGTTGTCCAGCACCGAGCGGTGCAACAGCGTGATGTCCTGCGGCACGAAGGAGATCGCCTGACGCATGCTGTCCTGCGTGATGCGCGCGATGTCCTGGCCATCGATCAGGATGCGGCCCTGATCGACGTCGTGAAAGCGCTGCAGGAGCGTGAGCAGGGTCGACTTGCCACCGCCCGACGGTCCGACGAGCCCCGTGCGCTGGCCGCCCTCGAAGTGCAGGCTGAAATTCTCCAGCACCTGACCGCCGCCGGGATAGGAGAACGACACGTTCTCGAAAGCGACGCCTGGCATGCGTTCGCGTACCGGCACCAGCGGCTTCGCTTCGGGATGGTCGCGCAGCATGTGAGGCTGCAGCAGGGTGGCGATCGCTTCGGACAGGCGCGCCATGTGTTGCGTAACGTCGACCAGCGCCACCGCGAGATCGCGCGTGGCGTGCAGGATCGTGAAGCCCAGGGTGCAGACCAGCACGACATCGCCGCTGCTGACCTGCCCGTCGTTCCACAGTACGAGAGCCCAGGCCAGCATCGCGACGGTGAGCACGATGGTCACCAATGCATGCATGATGCGGAGCTTCTCGAGGTACTGCAGGCTCTTGCGCCGCGCGGTCATTTCCTCGCCGACCGTTTCGTCGAAGCGCTCATGCTCGCGTGATGCCGCAGCGAAGGTGCGGACCAGCGGCATGTTGCTGATCACATCAGCCAATTCGCCCTCGACCCGGGCAGCCCGATCGGCGAAGCCGTGATGCAGTGGCGTGCCCGCCTGGGCAAGACGATACATCGTATAGATGAGGATCGCGGCGACGACGCTCAGCGCGAGGGTCATCGGCACGCTCACCATGGAAAGGTACGCAATCGCACCCGCGGTCGCGACGACGGGTGGCATCACATTCCAAGTGAAGAGATTCTCGACCGCGAAGGCTGCGTTCGAGGTCGCCGTCACTCTTCCGGTCAAGGTGCCGGACAAGCGATCCGCGAAATAGCTCGGTGAATGGCCAGTGAGATGGCGGAAGAGCTCGCCGCGCAAATCTCCGCTCACGCCGACAAAGGCGTGACTCGAAACCCACCCTGCGAGTCTCCACAGGAGATTGTCCGCGGCGATCAGCGAGACGAGGACCGTGAAGGCGAGCCAAATAGTCGCACGACCGGGGCCGGCCGACAAAGTGTCGACCAGAAATTTCACGGCGTACTGGGATGTTACGGAGCATCCGACGGCGCCGAGAACGGCGGCGAGGATGACAGCATGCGCCCAAGGGCGCCGTAGAACGTAACGGAGAAGGAACGAAACCGGTTGCCCGGCGTAATTACTCAGACTGTCCATGGCCTTAGCGTAACGGCGAAGCGGGGATTTGGTGACGGTCGCCACGTGAGAAATTTGTGGCCGGATGTTGAAGCCGTGAGTTTCGTTCGAGGAGGGTCTGTATGCGAATCGCGCAAATTGCTCCGTTGACTGAGGCTATCCCCCCAAAACTCTACGGCGGCACCGAGCGCGTCGTATCCTGGCTCACGGAAGAACTCGTAGATCTCGGCCACGATGTAACATTGTTCGCCAGCGGCGATTCCCAGACCCGCGCCAAACTCGAGCCGATGTGGCCGAGCGCGCTGCGCCTCGACGGTACGGTGCGCGACCCGATGGCACCACACATGGTGATGCTGGAAAAGGTCCTGCAACGCGCCGCGGAATTCGACATTCTGCATTTCCATCTCGACTACTATCCGTTCTCGATGTTCTCGCGTCAGTCGACGCCATTCATCACCACGTTGCATGGCAGGCTTGATCTGCCGGAGCATCAGATCGTATTCGATACTTTCACCTCGCCAGTGATTTCGATCTCGGAGTCGCAACGCGGGCCGGTGCAGCAGGCAAACTGGGTACGCACCATCCACCACGGTTTGCCATCGACCTTGTTGACGCCACGCAAGGCCAAACCCTCGTATCTTGCTTTCCTGGGTCGCATAGCGCCGGAGAAAGCGGTCGATCAGGCCATCTGCATCGCGCAGTCGAGCGGCCTGCCGCTCCGCATTGCCGCCAAGGTCGATCGTGCCGACCGCGAATATTACGAGGAGCAGATCAAGCCGCTGCTGGCCTTGCCGGGCATCGAATACATCGGCGAGATCAGTGACCGGGAGAAATCGGAATTCCTGAGCGGGGCGATCGCGCTGCTCATGCCGATCGATTGGCCCGAACCGTTCGGTCTGGTGATGATCGAATCGATGGCCTGCGGCACGCCGGTCATTGCCTACGGCTCGGGTTCCGTGCCCGAAGTCGTCGAGGACGGCGTGACCGGCTTCATCGTCAACGACGAGGTGTCGGCCGTCGATGCGCTGACCAATCGGCTGCCGAAGCTCTCGCGCGCAAGCGTGCGCAAGCGCTTCGAGGAGCGCTTCACCGCGCGGCGCATGGCGAGCGAATATCTCGAGGTTTACGAGAGCCTGCTGGCCGAACACACGCCCAAGCTTCGGCTGGTCAAATCCTGATTCAATCCCAGCAGTTGTAATAAAACGGGCACCGACCCCAGCTATTGTGGACGGATTGAGTTCTGCGGAACAAGGTTGGTCCGTCCGCCAATGGATAGTCGTGTCCGCCTGAAAGAGGCCGTGCGTCGCCATCGCACTTTGAGCCGTGAAGGCCTGCTGGAGCGCCTTTTCGAGAAGCTCTTCAATGGCCTCGTCTACTTCCAGATCTGGGAAGATCCCGAGATCGATCTTGAAGCGTTGCAGCTGCAGCCCGACAGCCATGTCGTGGCGATCGCGTCCGGCGGCTGCAACGTGCTGTCCTACCTGATCGATGGCCCCGCGCGCATCACCGCGGTCGACCTCAGCCAGGCCCATGTCGCGCTCAACCGGCTGAAGCTTGCGGCGGCGAGCCGGTTGTCCTCGTGGGACGCCTTCTATCGCTTCTGCGGCGCCGCCGACGACAAAGGCAACATCACGGTCTATCGCCAGCAGATCGCGCCGTACCTCGACGTACAGAGCCGCGCCTACTGGGACAAGCGCAGCCTGCAGCAGTTCGGCCGCCGTCGCATCTCGATCTTCGCGCGCAACGCCTATCGCCATGGCGTGCTGGGTCGCTTCATCGGCTTCAGCCACGCCATCGCCCGGGCCTACGGCGTGGACCTGCACGAGCTTCTGAGCGCGCGCTCGCTCGACGAGCAGCGCCT
>Ga0153954_1000780_pt1 | contig 21861 bp, 21 predicted proteins | sample TSFL038MetaG_FD_102277 | JGI IMG/M metagenome (GOLD analysis project Ga0153954, IMG submission 102277) | Attine ant fungus gardens microbial communities from Florida, USA - TSFL038 MetaG | ecosystem: Host-associated > Fungi > Mycelium > Unclassified | place: USA: Florida, Wekiwa Springs State... | reverse complement strand
ATATCGGACAAAGTCACTTTCAGTTCGGGAATTTTTTTCTTAAGAGCGATTCCCAAACATCCGGAACCGCAACAGAGATCCCACAGTGTGGTAAGGGGCGCAATCGACTGGGCGATCCGGTCAGCCAAAAGTTCCGTTTCTTGCCGTGGAATCAACACCGCCTTATTCACTAAAAATGTGCACCCAAAAAACTCTACCTTTCCATGAATATAAGGATTAGGCTCCCCCTTTCCTCTTCTGGCCAGGCGACTGCGCAACTCATCCATTTCTTGATCAGACAATGGACGTTCGAAATCGGTGTAAAGCTCCATCCGCTTGACCCCCAGGGCATCGCAGAGAAGATCCTCAGCTTGCCTGCGCGGGTTTGCGATCCCTTTTTGCTTGAGAAACTCAGTTGAGAGCTTAAGAATTTCTAGTAATGTTTTCATAAATATTTTTTTCCGTGAACGTGCCCGTGTGCGTGCCCGTGCCCCTGCCCGATCTTGTCTTTCACTCTTGATTTCAACAATGAATAGAAACGGGCACCGGCACGGGCACGCACACGGGCACGTGGAAGCTATTCACTCCTGCAACTTTTGCTTGTGGAAGTAAGCCACGAGCGGGGTCGTCAACTTTTCCAATTCCCCTTCCATAACGCGATCTAAGCTATATAAAGTCAGTTCGATCCGGTGATCAGTCACGCGATTCTGCGGAAAGTTGTAGGTTCTAATCCGCTCAGAGCGGTCCCCTGAGCCTACTTGCGCGGCGCGGGTGCTGGCCATTGCTTGCTGTTTTTTCTCCTGCTCCACTTCGGCCAATTTTGCCTTAAGCAAGCGCATCGCCTTATCTTTGTTTTTGTGCTGGCTGCGCTCCTCTTGGCAATACACGACAATGCCTGAAGGCATATGGGTGAGGCGCACGGCACTGTCGGTGGTGTTAACGTGCTGCCCACCCGCACCTGAAGAGCGGTAAGTGTCAACACGTAAGTCTTTTTCATCTACTTTGATTTCGACATCTTCATCGGGCTCCATCAACACAGCTACGGTGATCGCAGAGGTGTGTACCCGCCCCTGCGCTTCAGTCTCAGGGACCCTTTGAACGCGGTGGGTACCGCCTTCATGCTGCAAAAAGCGGTGCGCATTGGGGCCAGAAATGACCATCACATATTCTTTAAAGCCCCCGATTTCCGATTCGGTGCAAGAGAGCAATTCGTAGCGCCAATTCATTTTGTCGGCATACATTTTATACATCCGCACACAATCGCCCACAAATAAAGCCGCCTCATCGCCCCCTGTACCGGCGCGCAATTCGATGATCGTGTTGCGGTTATCGTTGGGATCGGGAGGTACAAGGAGATTTTCTAACTTAGCTTCTAACTCAAGGACCTTCTTTTCGGTGGCCTCGCTATCTTCCCGCAACACTTCCACAAAGGCAGGATCGCTCTCTGCCTGCATCATGTCGCGGTTATCGATGAGCTGCTGCTTCGACCGCGCCAATTCTTCGGAGATTTGCTTGACTTCGGTCAGATAAGCATGCTCTTGAGCGAGAGCGCGGTAGAGCTTTTGGTCGTTAAAAATATCGGGCTGCCCCAGCTTCGATTCCACTTCATGGTAGCGGCTGAGGAGCTTTTGGATCTTGGTTTGCACAGGATGGCCTCAAAAAGGTGCTTAAAAAAGGCTTAAAAAAAGTGGGCGCCCGAGACCAGACGCCACATAAGTTTTACCAGCTAGACGCTGGGTTTAGCAAACTACTTCTTTTTCTTTTTGGCAGGCTCTGCAGCTTTTGCAGCAGGCGCTGCTTGCTTTTGTTGTGCAGCCAAATAACGGTTTTTGAAGCGGTCAACACGCCCTTCAGCGTCGACAAACTTGTTGCTACCTGTAAAGAAAGGGTGGGAATAAGCGGAAGTCGACAAATGGGCGACTGGATATTCTTTCCCTTCAAACTTTTCAGTATCTTTGGGTTGCAGTGTGGAACCGATTACAAACCGCTTGCCAGTGGTCGAATCGACAAACAAGACTGGTTGGTACTTCGGATGGGTTTGCTTTTTCATTCTAAAACTCCTAACTTTGATATTCGAATTTAATCGCTAATCGCATAAATTACAAGTATTTTCTGCCTCTAATTTAAGGAGTCGGCCCCGCTGATGAAAACCACCCTTGGAACGATGCCGTTCGACACACCCTCGATCATTAAACGCCTCATGATTGCCACGGCAGCGATCTGCATAGTCGCAGCTCTTTCCGAACCGTTCTTTCAGACGATTTTTGGCACCGCTGGTCTGCAGCAATGGCTGAGCCTGTCTTGGTATGGAATTAGAAATTTTGCGATCTGGCAACCCCTCTCCTACCTCTTTGTGCAATACACGGGCACGGCTATCATCACCCTCCCCTTCCTACTTACCCTGGTCTTTAACCTTTACATGCTCTGGATCACCGGTTCTTCCGTCGTCCGTGCTGTGGGTGAAACTCCGTTTTTGCGCTTCTATCTTCTTGCGGGGATCTTTGTTGGTTGCTTAAGCCTCTATGCCATGAAGTTGACGGGGCAATATCAAGTGCTTTCAGGTGCTTGGCCGGCCATCTGCGCCGTCCTAACCGTTTGGACCTTTCTCAACCCAGAGCTTGAGCTCCTGTTCTTTTTCATCTTCCCTGCGAAAGCCAAATGGCTATTTCTCGCCATCCTGCTCGCTTTCCTCTTGATCGATCTCACCCAAGGGCTTTGGGTCAAACTCGTCTTTAACCTCACTGGTGCCCTCTTTGGCTGGCTCTACGCCCTCTTCTCCTGGGATATCCACTCCCCTTGGCTCCTGACTCGCCAGATCGAACAGTTTCTCCTGCGCATCAAACAGAGCGCCTCCTCCCCCAAAATCTACGACATCAAAACGGGCAAACCCGTTTCCAAAAAACCGGTAACGACCGACGATGAACAATTTGTCGACGAAATGCTCGCCAAAATTTCCCAAAAGGGGCCCAATTCCCTCACCCGCCAGGAGCGGCAGCGGATGGACGCCATCTCCGCCCGCAAACGCAAGAAGTAGCCTATTATTCCACGGACATAGAGACAAGAATCCCCAAAGATTATGTTGCAAAACATAATGTTTCGCTGCATAATCTTTAAATATGGAGTTCGTTAATCGAAAAGTAGAATTACAGCGCCTCGATCGGATAGCTAAAAATTCTGATGGGGGAGTTGTTGTCTTATGGGGGCGTAGGCGTGTGGGTAAAACGCGCTTATTGCTAGAATGGACTAAAAAACATCACGGAGTTTATTACACAGCTGATGAATCGGTGGCTTCTTTGCAGCGCAAATATTTCGCCGAAGCCCTTGAACTTAAGCTCACTGGATTTGCTGACGTCGAGTATCCTAATTGGCAGACTTTTTTTAATAGGTTAAGTAAAGAAGCTGCTTTTAATCATTGGCAAGGACCCATAGTGATTGATGAACTGCCTTATCTTATCACCGTTTCTCCTGAGTTTCCCTCCATTTTGCAGCGGTTTATCGACCACGATGCTAAACGGGCTAAGTTGACACTAGCCCTTGCAGGTTCTAGTCAACGGATGATGCAAGGAGCCATCTTAAATGCAAATGCCCCCCTTTTTGGTCGGGCGCAAGAAATAATCAAATTGGCTCCAATCTCCGCAGGCTATATTGATGAAGCGCTTCATTTAAAATCTCCCAAGGCAGTCGTTGAAGCATATGCGATCTGGGGTGGAATTCCCCGTTATTGGGAATTGGCTCAAAATGTATCTGGCGATCTCTTTGAACAAATTGATCAACTCGTGTTAGATCCGATGGGCCCTTTGGGAGATGAGCCCAACCGTCTACTTTTGGAAGAAACTCCCCCTGCTATAACATTAAGACCACTTCTTGAAGCCATTGGCTTAGGGGCCCACCGCTTATCGGAAATTGCAGCCAAAATTAATCAACCCGCCACCGCACTTTCCAGACCCATGCAACGTTTGATGGAACTCGATTTGGTAAAAAAAGAGATTCCTTTTCAGGTCAGCGAGATCAATTCAAAAAGAACTCTGTACAAAATAAAAGATCCTTTTATGCGCTTTTGGTTTGAGGTGGTAGCCCCACGCAGAAGTTACTTTGCTCAAACTAGCGCATCCAAAAGAAAGGAATTATTGAAAGAATATTTGCCTTCCTTATTTTCAAATTTTTGGGAGGAATTATGTCGTGAAAGCCTTCCGCTTTTAACTAAAGATTGGGAAGTTCCTTTTGACGTGGGCGGAAGGTATTGGGAAAAGCAAGCGGATGAGTGGGATATTTTGTCGGAATCAATCGATGGGAAAACTCTATTAATTGGGGAAGCTAAATGGCTAAAAAAAGGGATAAATTCCTCCCAAATTTATAAACTTGTGGAAGATCTACGAAAAAAAAGATCCCCCTCCCATTTATCCAACGGCAGAAAACATATCTTTGTCCTCTTTTTGCCTGAAAAACCAGAACACCTCACTTTACCGGCCGACTGCAAAGTAGTCGATGCCACGGAAGTGATCCAAAATTTAAAATTAAAAGTCTAAATCAAAATAATTTGTTCGATATCGTTTTCAATTGACTTTTTACTTCAAAAAGTTTATAATATCTTTTATGAATAATACTCACTCAAATAAAGATACCCTTCTTCAATTATATAAAAGCAGCAAGGCGATCGCATTGCGGCAAGAACCAAAATACAAGGAACTCTCCTCTTTTCGCGAAGAGATCCAAGTGACGCCCCTTAAGAGCCACTGGCTCCCTTTCACCCAAGCCAAGCGCAAAGTGCACATCTATCAGGCAACTTTTGCTGGTTTTGGACTCTTGTTTCTCGTTTTGGCCAAATTTGTGGCGGTCACACCGCTGCCTTACCCTTTCCTACTGGGGGCGGCTTTGTTCTTTACCGCACGCAGCTGCTTAGTAGCCTTTAGTGTGTTTACCGCCGCGGTTGCTTTTGCTGCTGCCTTATGGATGGACCCTGCACGAGAGGGGGCCGGCAAAATCAAGCGCCACGTGATCAGTCATCTCAAAGGTCGCAATCCCCATCAGCGGGGCGAATCGTATCAAGAAGCGCTCGATGAGGCTGAAAAATGGCATCGAGAGACGATATTCCTGCTCAAACGCATTCACAAGGCGACGTTAGACCCCAATGAAAAAGAAAAGCTTTCCAATCAAGCCTTGCTTGAATACAGCGACAAAGGGCGCGAAATCGTTAGAGCGTATCGGAAAAGTATTTAAATCATGCTAATGCGAATGAAACTTAATATCTTAAAAAATATAATTAGTGCGTTTTGTCGCAATAAATGGCATAAGTCAGGAAATTTTGCATGCCGGAGGCGATGCCAGCCAATATCTCGCTTAATTTTGATTTAAACCACAGAGCCCACAGAGATCACAGAGAAACACACCTCTGTGTACTCTGTGGGCTCTGTGGTTTAAATTAATCACCGAAGAGTTTGCGGAAAGCGTCTTTGGGGTCTTTTTTGGGGGGGTCTATTCGTCCCTAGACGTTTCGCAAACTCGTCCTTACTGTAGTTTTGCTTTTCCATTTCATCCTTGAAGCTGCATAACAAAGGCGTACTTAGCTCCTACCTCTTGACAATATTCAAATATCTCTTCCTCTTTGAGAAAATTATCAAAACTAGAGCCTGAATGAATGTTTTTACTTTTTCCTTTCTTGCTACTCATATTTTTGTGCTCTTTCTTTTGCTATTTTTAAATCCTGTAAAGGAAGCTTTTGGGTCTTTTTAATGAAGCCATGCAGTAAAATCATTGTAAGCCTGAGCTAGGACTTAGGGGCGCAAGTTGAGTTTAGAAGAGCGCTCAGCCCGCAAGGCCATCAGGGCGGTGCGCAAACCCTCGATGACCCCTTCCTCATAGCGAAAGTGCGGGTGATGCTCGAGCTCAGGATAATCGTTAGGCTGCAACATATCTTCCTCTGTGAGGGTCGGACAAACCCGTTTCCCACAAGCCCAAGCGCGGGCATGTTGCTGCGCAATCAGACCTTCAAGAAGCCGCTCAATTTCGTTCCAAGTCAAGGAAGAATCCATTTGGGGACTCCTGGGGTAGATTTTTCTCCTGCCGCCGCTTTTGAAAAAAATCGCGCAGCAAAAAGGCACAAGGCTCAGCTAGAACCCGTTTTCTAATCTCGATTGTATGGGTAGGATGGGGCTTTTCAAAGAGATCGAGCCAGCTTCCATTGGCCCCATGACGGGTATCTTCGGTACCCCACACCAAAATGGGCACGCGGGAGAGCATGAGGGCCCCTGCGCACATCGCACAAGGTTCTACCGTACAGTAAAGGGTTGTCTCGGCGAGGCGCCAGTTTTCCAAGGCAGCCTCACCAGCGGTAATCGTCAACATTTCAGCATGGGCGGTAGCATCCTTTAACATCTCCACTTGATTATGCCCTCTGGCGATGACCCTCCCTTTATGCACCAAAACGGCTCCAATAGGGACCTCTTTAGCCTTATAAGCTTTCCAGGCCTCCTTCAAGGCCTCCAGCATAAAGCGTTCATCGTCCGTATTTGGGACAAGGGTGGCAAAAGGGAAGGCGCTCATCTACTGGCTCAATTTCCTTTGCAACAGCGACACTTGTTTCTTCAATTGCTCCGTATCGATTCGATATTTTTTCTCCAAACCTTGCAACTTTTTCTCATATTTATCGGTGATCCGGGCAATTTGTTGCTCAAAATGGGTCTTGAGATCTTTATGCTCTTTTTCAGCTACCGCGTGTTTTTCCGCGTGGGCAGCATGTTGAGCCTCTTCTTGGGCTTGTTTTTCCATATGGGTAAATACGGGCTTGGGAAACACGACCGAATTGAGAACTGCAAAAAGATAAGTAGGCAACACCCCAAATTCCTTAGAGGAATGCTTGGCGATCGTTTCCGCTTGAGTGAAAGGGATTTCTTCCAATTCGGTGAAATTAGGGGAGATTTTGGTGAGCTCTTGTTCAAAGAAATCGTATAAATCGGTGTGTTTGAGCAGCCAGCGATTGGTGATAAATTCAGCGAGAGCTTCCCCATTTTCCCCTTGAATCGCCTGGCTATAGGCTTCGGCGAGCTCAGGCGCAGTGGCCTTGCCGTAGTGTTTCCCCACTAAATACTGCTTGCAAAAGGCGGGATCGGAGCGCAAATGCTCATTTTTGAGATCTTTTTTAACGCTATCCACGATCTGTTCCATCCAAGGGCGCAGCATTTGGAATTTATCTTTGTACGTTGCATTTTTTAGCATGATCGGTATCCTTTGATTATAGGTTAGGAGATTAGCAAGCCCTTTCCAAAAAAGCAAGTCAGGTTCACCTTATGGATAAAGAACTCAACCCCAAAACCTTAAAAGAGGCCGATCAAGAGCTGATCACCACGATCGAAGAGAGCCTTCCCTCCGATGCTCTCCATGAACACCCCTTTTATGGAGTGGAGATCGTTCGGCGAGATCAGCAGGAATACATCCAAAACTTGCTCAAAAAGTACAAAAAAGAGCCGATCACCGAAGAGCTTAAAAAAAAGATTTGGGATGAACTCCAAATGGAAAAACATTTGGGCCGGATTGTAATCCCCTTTAAGATGACTTTCAGGCGCGATCCTTACGGAAAATTCCCCGATCAGATCGAGATTATCCTCGATACAAAGGTCTAAGGAAGGCTCCTCCCCCCTTGCATTTTAATTCCTGCTGTGGTAAAATTATACCTAAAGAAAAACAATGTATTTAACATAACGGGGGATTCCGAATGTCTCTTGACAAAGGCACAAAAGACGAAATTACCAAAAAATTCCAACTCCATGAGAAGGATACGGGTTCTGCTGACGTTCAAATTGCAATTTTAACCGAAAGAATTGCAGAACTCACTGAGCATCTCAAACGTTCCCCGAAAGATCACGGGTCCCGTTTGGCCTTGCTCAAATTGGTAGGTCAACGCCGTCGTCTGCTCGATTACCTAAACTCGACAGACACCAAACGCTATCAAACCTTGATCACCAAGCTAAAACTCAGACGGTGATCATTCGCTAGAAATTCAGGTTTTTTAACTGGAAAAAAATAAGAGGCAGCGTTAAGCTGCCTTTTTGCTTTCGTAAATTTTTAAACGAGAGAGGATAATTAGAAATCAGAAACATGGGCCTAAAAGTAAAAAGTTCTTCCTCTGTGTACTCTGTGGTTTTATTTTTTTTATCACAGAGCCCACAGAGTTAATGTTGCAATTAGACTCATCTTTCTGAATTCTACCCCCCTCTCTCCTCACATCCAACAGGAGAACTATGCAACGTAAAACACTAACTGTCAAAGTAGGAGAACATGAGATCCACTTTGAAACCGGCAAAGTCGCCAAACAAGCGAACGGCTCAGTTTTGGTCCGGATGGGCGATACGATCGTCTTTTCCGCCGTCACCGCGGCGGCAGAAGCCGATCCAAAGGTCGACTTCTTCCCTTTAAGGGTCGATTATCAAGAAAACTTCTCGTCCGCAGGTAAAACCAGCAGCGGTTTCGTTAAAAGACAAGGGCGCCCTTCAGAAAAAGAAATTTTGGTTTCCCGCCTAATCGACCGACCTTTGCGCCCCATGTTCGAAGAAGGCTATTATAATGAAGTGCAGGTCCTTTCCTATGTATGGTCCTACGACACCCAGAATCTACCTGAACCTTTAGCTATTTGCGCCGCTTCGGCTGCTTTAACTATTTCAGACATCCCGCTCATTAAGCCAATTGCGGGGGTGCGCGTGGGGTATATCGATAATAAATTCGTCATTAACCCCACTGTTTCCCAAATGGAAAAATCAACCCTCGATTTAATCCTTGCCGGGACAGAAGAGGCAATCTTGATGATCGAAGGGTATTGCGACTTCTTAACCGAAGAGCAAATCCTGGAAGCTCTGGAAAAAGGGCACGCGGCGATCAAAACAATCTGTGAAGCCTTAAATAAATGGGCGAAGGAATTGGGCAAACCGAAACACCGCGCCACTTTACGTCTATTGCCCCAGGAGCTCCTCGATCAGGTGGATCATGCCGCGAAAGAGCCGCTTCAAAAAGCGATGCGGATCAGCGAAAAACAAAAGCGAGAAGATGCGTTAAATGCCGCCAAAGCAGCCGTGATGGCCGCACTGATGCCAGAAGGGAAAGAACCCAAATATCCTGCGACAGACATCGCCAATGCATTAAAGCAAGTTTCCTCGAAGCACATGCGCCATATGATCTTAACAGAAAATACACGCGCAGATGGACGGAATAGCAAGGAGATCCGCCCGATTGATATCGAGCAAGGTTTCCTTCCACGGACACATGGCAGCTCCCTCTTTACGCGGGGCGAAACGCAAGCCGTTGCCGTTTGTACTCTCGGTGGCGAAGGGATGGCGCAGCGCTTTGAAGATCTGCATGGGGAAGGGCTCCATCGCTTCTATTTGCACTACCTATTCCCCCCTTTCTCCGTCGGGGAAGTGGGTCGCGTCGGAGCTCCCGGACGCCGTGAAATCGGCCATGGTAAACTTGCCGAACGCGCCTTAAAAGCGATTTTGCCCAAAAAGGAGCAATTTCCCTACACAATCCGAATCGAGTCCAACATCACCGAATCGAACGGTTCCTCTTCAATGGCGTCCGTCTGTGGCGGCTGCCTGGCAATGATGGATGCCGGAGTGCCTGTTAAGCGCCCTGTTTCGGGGATTGCCATGGGCCTCATCCTCGAAAACGACAAATACATCATCCTCTCCGATATTCTCGGGATGGAAGATGCCCTCGGGGATATGGACTTTAAAGTGACTGGGGACCAAACCGGGGTGAGCGCCTTCCAAATGGATATTAAAGTCGAAGGGATCACTCTCGACATCATGCGTGCAGCCCTTGCTCAAGCTAAAGAAGGACGGATCCACATCCTCAATAAAATGCTGGCCGTTTGCCCAACATACAAAACGTCTCTGTCACCCCATGCGCCTCGTATTGAAACTCTGCATATTAAACCTAGCCACATCGCTAAAGTGATTGGCCCAGGCGGCAAGCAGATCCGTGCGATTATCGAAGAAACCGGCGTCATGATCGATATCGATGATAGCGGCCTAGTCAGTATCTCTTCCAATAGCTTGGAAGGGATCGAAAAAGCCAAAGCGATTATCAATGGCCTCACTGCCGAGGTGGAGATCGGACGCACCTATACTGGGAAAGTCACCTCCGTGGTCGCCTTTGGCGTCTTCGTCGAAATTCTCCCAGGGAAAGAGGGCCTTTGCCACATTTCCGAGTTTGATACAGCCCGAATCGGCAACCTAGCAGACTACGTCAAGCAAGGGGATACTGTCACCGTCAAGGTGCTCGATATCAACGAGCGCGGCCAACTCAAGCTCAGCCGTAAAGCTACTATGGCTCAACCGGTTACACACGGCCACAGCGCCCCAGCTGCCTAAAAGCTCGGGGGCTGCTAGGCCCCCACTTTTCCCTATATAAATTAAATTAATTAGCATTATAATAATATTAACTAGTTAATTTAACTATTCTAGGGATTATTATGTCAGCTTCCGTCAATCATCAAACCCCTATAGCTGCTCCCCACGCACTTCAAGTTGAGGCGAAAGAGAAAGAGGGGGTTGAATTACCCAAAACCGAAACCGTCCATATTCCTAAAGCCGAACCGCGTGGTACTAATTCAGCCGAAAAACGCACTAGTTCGGAAGGACAGGGCCAGCTCGATCAACTACGCTCCGCCTATGAGCAACTTGAACGCAGCAACGCGCATTTAGAAGGACGCATCTCCTCCATGGAAAGTAAACCAGAATTGAAAAATTCAACTGACCTTAAAGATGCCAAGGCTGAATTGTCAGCAAACAAAGCTAAACAGCAAGAAATTGCTGCTAAAGTCAAAGACCTGAGCGCTCAACTCGGACACGAAAAGCCAAAACCCATCGCTCAAGGCGAAAAAGATTATCAAAATGAAAGAACTGCGGCCCGTCAAGAACTCCCTAAAGAAACTCACGGATGGAAGAACGTTATACGGAGAGCCGAAGCCAAAAAGCAAGAAATCTCTACTGAAAGGACTCGGCCCCCTCTTCAGGAGCTCTCCATCGAACCCATTGAAAGACAAAAAGTTTCTAAAGACAAAGTAAAACCAGATCCCAAAAGTTCTCCCGCAGAAAAATCTGCTGCCCAGCGCCGAGGTGAACAATATTTTCTCAAAAGTTATGACCTATGGGGACAACTCAAACTGAGTGAACGTGGCGTGGGAAAAGAGATCGCTAACCTGCAAAGAGAAATCTCTACGGAAAGAGAAGAACGAGCTACCATCAAAGAAAAATTAAATAATCCAAAAACCCTTTTTTCAAAACTGGAAGATTTGCAAAAAAAATTGATTGAAGTCGAAACGAAACTTGAACAATTAGAAGCAAAAGAAGCCAAGACTCTCGCCCTTGCCAACACTACCCAGGGACAACCTGCAAAAATCACCCTTGTTGATGGAGGGCTCAAACTTGAGCCCCGCATAAACAATGAAACGACATCTCCTAAAAGTCCAGAGGCACGCGCTGCTGTCAAGCAGGCCATTGATGAAATGAAGAGTGCCCACGAAGCAGGCGTTAGAGAGGTTATTATGCCCGATGGCTCGACGGAGGCTTTAAATCGACTTCTGGAACGAATCTATAGTTCAAAATTTGGTAAAGAAGTTCTGGATAACAATCCAGATTTAAAGAATGAAATATTCAATCTAGGCTTTGAACTCAATACACGTCAGACTGTCGATGCAGCTCAAAGTTTTGTCGATCTTTACAAAGATTATGGAAAACATCTTCAAACTGTTTCCGCCAATATCTCGCAACACCAAGCTAAGACAATCGGCACTTTGCGCGAAAGCAAACTCTACAATTCTTATAATTTCACTAATGATGCTGAAAGAGAAGCCTTCCTTAATAAAATACCACAACCTAGACTAGAAGAAATCTATCGATCTTTAAATTATGATACAGGGGGAATGGCACGAGATACTTTGGTAAAAAATTTAATGAAACTTTTTAAAGATCCAAAGCTGGTATTGGTTCCAGATGGAGCCGGTAATTTCTTAGAGCTTAATCCAACCATCGAATTCCTTAGCGGACCTAAAGGATTTCAATTCCATCTTGATAGTCTTGCGAAATTAGACACATCTGAAAGTCGTGCTTTTTACGTCGATGGATCTCCAGCCCCTAAATTAGTCATGCAGACAGGCTTAGGGGGAAACACTGAACGAACAGAGAAATTGCTGAAAACCATGGTGCGACAAAATGGAGCTTATGAGAAAATACCTGAAGCCAAAACTGAAGCTGTTCTAACTAAAGCTTTTGACAGCAACCCAAAAAACTATAAACATGGATTTGCTGCCGTGCGATCCATGTCTAGACGCTTAAAACCACAGTAAGAACTATTCTAAAATCACACACTGGGTTGGGCACTTGTCACGATTCATAATCCTATCCTTCTCAATTGCGCGAATATTCACAATCTGAAGCTTAGATAAGTCAGAAAGAAGACCGAAATCGACCGTCAACTGCTTACAACCCTGCAAGTTTAATATTCTCAAGTTCGCAAAGCGATCTAATCCTTCTAAATTGGTCAATTTAGAGCCAGAAAGGTCAATTTCTTCACTCCTATGATGAAGGGAGCCAAGTAACCATTTTAATTCAGAAGCTGTGAAGCGCTCTAGAGCGCGGTTTGTAAGATTGAAAAATGTGGGAAGGTGAGTGGAAAATTCTTTGAGGTTACGAACAGCTTCTTCTTTATTTTTGGACGAAAACAGTTTCCCCAAGATTGATTTTGAATCTTGTTTGGCTGGATCCCATTTATGTTCAAGAGTTTCTAGCCAGCCGGCCGCCTGTTCTATCAATCCATCGCGAAAATAGGCCTTCTTATCGCTGTTTTCGACAAAAACTCCCCTTTCCAATCTAACATCGCTCCTATCGGCAGGCATGTAGTCATGCTTGGCATATTTATAGGCACTTTCGAGTGGTGTCTTTTGATAAACCCGATCCAAACACAATCGCTTGATCCGCTTCATAGAAAGTTTATCGGCCCATTCTTGCCAATTTTGCACATCGTGCAGGGTAATAGCAGCAGGAATATCACGGTCTATTTGTTGATAAAGTGCTTTGTGACTTTCTGATGAATCGTATTTTTGCATCAAGTCCAAAAGCTCTTTAAATTGTGCAAAATTCTCACTTTGAGCCACTAGTGAAATAAAACAACACTTCCTTAAGTCTGGATCCGGCTTAAAATAAAGGTGCGCCGCCACAGCTCGATCTAACTGCACTCCCGCTAGAAAAGGCTTTAACTGCGGCAAAACAGCATCCAGAGCCATTTTTTCTTCGGCATAGTCAATTAGCTTTACGACCTCTTCAGGGGTGGGTTTGTCTTCTTTTAAAAGAGCTCCATATTGCATGAAATGGGCAAAGTAGATGAATACTTGCGGATCAACACCGGCAATTTTGACTTCTTGTTTTGATCCCAATCGGTCGTTGAAATTGGAATAGAATAACCGATCAAATACGGGTGAACCCGCTGAAAAAGCCAATGCCGAATCCAAGACCACTTTCTTTCCCACCAGAAATTGAATATCTTGTGGAAGATGCCCACCCAAATTTTGAATATTCGTGCGAACAATTTGTTTAATCTTCTCTGCTGGAACGGCAAGGGATTCATTGCCCAAACATTTAGAAGCGGCTTGGAAAATCTTTTTCGTGACCTCGTGGTTCCTATTTATCCATGTCCTATTGTGAGCAACAGAATCGATGAAAAGAAGTAAGTTTTCAGAGTCATCATTGGTAGCAGGCCAAACTCCCTTTTCCAGAAGATCGTTGAGTCCTTTTTCCAGCTTTTGACGCTCCCAAGTCTTGGGATCTTTTTTTACAGGTTGACTTGGTGTCACGTAAAGAGAAGGTAAATCTTGGGGAAGCTGAAGGGTCGGGTTCATAAAACCCCTTTTTTACTGTGTATAACCATGTTCCCTCTTAAAAAGTTCAAAGTTTGCGCGGATGGCCTGCTCCCCCCTTTTTTCACTTTTGAGGGTATCGAGGCGGCTTTGGGCGCGAAGAAGTGCGATTTTGCCTTCTGAGCGTTCACTGGGATCGCTTTTGGATACCTCTGTAAAAGCGTGTTGAGTTGCGGCCTGAATCTTGGTTTCCAGTTCGTTAAGCCTCTGGATATCTTGCCCATCCAATTGTCCATACGCTGTGATTAAATCGTTAATTTGTTGTACTTGGAGCCGATAGTCTGCCATATATCACCCCTCGTATTGAAAAATTAATTTAACGAAAGCCACTTAAATAATAGCTTATATTGCATTAATCTGTCAATTTGGGGTAAAAATAATATAAATCTTTAACTTGGAGGCAACTATGCAAGCAGCTCAGTCCATTCAACCAAGCTTACAAACTCATTTGAATACTTTATACCCAGGGTCAGGTTACGGTGCCCCAATCGAAGTTAATACCCCTTATAGCGGTGTATTTGGAGTCCATCCCGCCGAAGTTTACGATCTGGATCGACGCGGTATTGGCGCCATGATCACTAAAATTGAAGAACTGGGTTTAAGCCAAAAGTTGCTTGATCCAAGGGGTTTTTCCCAAGAGGATTTAAAGGTAGACGTTGTTCTTTCTTCCGGAGGAATGCGCTCTTCTGCAACCCAGCTTGTTTTCACCAATGAAAATGCTTTTCATAAATTTAAAGAAGCGATGTTGCAACACCAATCGCAACGCGACCAGACACGCTCCTTGCTTGCTCAACTGTCCACCAAATATCCTAAGAAGACATAAATTGGCTCGATAGGAATCTCTTCCTATCCCGACCCACATTTAAATTTAAGCAAGCTTACCGCCCCCAGGATCAGCTTCCTCTCGCATTTGCAGCATTGCGAGCCAAGTTTGATTGAGCTCTTCAAATCTCTCACTCGCCACTCTTAGTTTCTCTGTCAGTTGTTTTTTCATATCATCAGTTGTCGTTGGGTTCTGCACAATCTGATTGAGTGCATTCATCTCACGGCAAAGTTGATTGAGTAGTCGATTTGCATTAGATTTTGAATCTTCTTCATTCGTATGTGAATATTCTTGTATGAACTCATGGCATTGGTTCATAAACGTTTCAAATCGATTATCAAATTCTTTAGCTTTATAAGGCATCGACACAAAAGTAGAACCACCTGATAGGATACTACCTGTTGTTAGCAATGTAGCTTCTTTGGTTAATTCAGTAGCGCGGTCACGAAGATTTTGCCGAATGACGGTTGTTTCCAAATCAGGAACTCCACCTCGAGAGCGAACTATCTCCATGATTTTTCCATCTAAGCGAGATAAAAGTTGATTCATAGTTGATTCACTAAAAGTATCAAGAGATGGGATTGAAGCATCAAATTGTTTTTGTATAGATCGTAATTCATTAAAATCTGAAATATTTGAATTCATAAATAAACCTATAAGCAAAATCATTAATATACATTTAAATTATATCATTTGAGAATTAAAAAAACCCGAAGAAGTTAAGTTCTTCGGGTTTAATGATTTAGCATTAGATAAGTTTTTATCCAGCTGCAGCAGCGGTCTTTTCGAAGGGCGATGGGGGTGGGGCGACGGGAGCCTTTTTGTGCAGCTCTTCGGCCTCTTTGAGGCGCCCACGTTTGTCTTCTACATTCCATTCGCCGCTCATGATCTTGCGGATATCTTCAGCATCCAGGGTTTCGAACTCAATCAACATTTGAGTCATCAATTCAGCCTTTTCCCGGTTTTCCTTGATGATCTTTTTGGCCAGTTCATACGCTTCATCGAGGATTGCGCGCACTTCGATGTCGATCGCCTTAGCTGTTTCTTCCGAATAGCTTTTCTCGTGATGGGGAACACCCATATAATTTTGGTCGGCGCGCTCATCGTAGGCAACCACGCCCAGCTTATCACTCATCCCCCACTCACACACCATGCTGCGGGCAAGAGCGGTAGCCCGTTCAATATCTTGGCGCGCACCACTGGAAATATCGCTCACAAAGATCTCCTCAGCTACGCGTCCTCCCATAAGGACGGCCAGCTCATCGTGGATCTCTTTTTTCCAGTAGCTCACCCGGTTTTTCTTCGGTAGGAACATCGTCGCCCCGAGCGAAAGCCCACGGGGGATAATGGTCACTTTTTCGATCGGATCGGCATGTTTGACGCATAGGCCAACAACCGTGTGTCCAGCCTCATGATAGGCAGTCGTACGCTTTTCATTCTCGTCGATCTCAAGGCTACGCCGCTCTTTTCCGTATAGTACCTTGTCGCGTGCTTCGACGCACTCTTGCATGGTCACTGCTGTGCGCCCGTTGCGTGCAGCCAAGAGAGCTGCTTCGTTCAATAAGTTGGCAAGATCAGCGCCGGAGGAGCCTGGCGTAGAACGGGCAATCGACATTAAGTCTACCGAAGCATCCATCTTGATCTTACGCGCATGCACTTTCAAGATATCGTAACGCCCTTTAATGTCAGGCAAGCTAATGATTACCCGCCGGTCAAAACGGCCAGGCCGCAAAAGTGCCTTGTCAAGCACGTCAGGACGGTTGGTAGCGGCCATCAAAATGACCCCTTCGTTGGTATCAAAACCATCCATCTCCACTAAGAGCTGGTTCAAAGTTTGCTCCCGCTCATCATGACCGCCGCCAATGCCTGCGCCGCGGTGGCGACCCACAGCGTCGATCTCATCGATAAAGACGATGCAAGGCGCTTGTTTCTTGGCTTGATCGAATAGATCGCGGATACGGCTTGCACCCACCCCAACAAACATTTCTACGAAGTCAGAACCTGAAATCGAAAAGAAGGGGCGGTCCGCTTCGCCAGCGACAGCTTTAGCAATTAAAGTCTTACCGGTCCCTGGAGGGCCGATGCATAAAACACCTTTGGGGATCCGTCCACCAAGAGAAGTAAACTTCTGTGGGCTCTTCAAAAATTCAACAATCTCTTCAAGCTCTTCTAAAGCCTCATCGACGCCGGCTACATCTTTAAAGGTAATTTTGTTAGATCCCTTTGTCAATAGCTTGGCAGGGGATTTCCCGAAATTCATCGCATTGGTCCCCACCCCTTTCATCTGTCTGGAGAAGATGAAATAAAGCGCTCCCACTACAAACAGAACGGGCAGCAGGGTGAACAAGTAGTTCATGTAGTTGGGGGTTGGCTCTTCGCTCTTGAATGTTTTTTCCAAAACGGCGTTGAGCGGTTGGTCTGGGGCTTTAAAGTAGCCCCCTTTATTTTGTGCGAAATTGTTCCATTCTTCCCGAGCATTGATAAACCAATGGCTGAATTGCTCCGGATCTTGTTTTTCAAGGGTGCGTGTGGAAACTTCTTGGTTGTTGAAGAACCAGATCACGTGATCCACTGCTTGGCGCGCTTTGTCGAGTTGAGCTTGATTTTCCTCGAGCTTGTTTTGCAGCTTGGTATATTGGTCGATCGATTCGCGGTAGTTGCGCAGCGAGCGGAGCTTGCTCAAACGGGCATGGTCGTCAAATTGGTTGAGATCATCGACAATTCCTTGTAGATCCCCTAAAGCCTTCTGGTAGGTAGCTGTAGCAGCGGTACCCTTCGCTTCGGAAACATCTTTTTCGATCGCTTTCAACTGTTGTTTGACCGCTTCATTGCCGATCCCCAAATTGGACGAACGGAAATTGCCGATCAAATCGCTGAGATTTTTTCCAAATACGGCGAGGTTTTTTTCACTCGGAGCTTGTCCTAAAGCAGCAAACTGCCTTTGCAGCTCAACCAAGCTTATAACACTTTTGGATGGAATATCTTTGAGCACAATGCTGTAATCGACATCAGCGGTATTGAATGAATCATCCACTACAACATAGCCTTGAGAGGGAATTGAGGTGCCGCTCAGCAGCACGAACCAATCGGCGGCACTGACCACTTTGTCTTTTAAAGCGGTGAAATCTTGGCTCAAACGGTTGCGTTCAGCCAGCAGAGAATGATTTTCCTGCAGGAGCTCCAAATATTTATAGCGGTTTTTTCCCTCATCGGTTTGCCTATCCCGGAATTTACCTGAAAATGTCACCAGGTTATCGTTGAGGGCCGTTTTATGGCTATCTTCTGGTTGCAAAAGCTGCAAGTTGACGAGGTGCTCAAGCTGATAGTTAAAGGATACTTTAGCAAATTTCGAGTCGATGAAGTTTTGCAGCATCATCACAAAGAAGAAAGCTGCCATCACAAACCAGATAAAGCTGTTGGGGAAACTCTTTTTGAAGTCTTTATTATCGTCTGCCATACTCACCTAAAACTATGAAACACTCATTCTGGACGATACCAATCGCGCCAATAGTGTTAAAGAAAATTTTGAAAAACGGGTATTTCTCACTTGATTTCGAGAGAACACGCTCTTAATTATCGTAACACAGAAGCTATTCAATTTCAACCGCAATCGGATTTAAGTGATAGTGTTTACTACGCCAGTGCAATCGTTTTTTCAATTGTAATGCGCCCTCTGTCGATTTTTAAACGTCCACCCGAAAGGGAAATTTCCTTATTGGCTGCTCCCGTTTGGAGAAGGGTAACGGCCGTATCCACCCCTTTTTCGGCGATTTTGAGGTCTAATTCCCCCACCAACTGCAAAATGAACTGTTTAAGCAAAAAGGGGTGGATCTGCTTTCCATCCGCATTTAAATTTATCTCCTTTTGGCCTCGCACTACCCATTTCTCTAAAGGAGCTGTCGCCTCGCGAATAAAGGATTGCAGTTCATCCGCTTCTTTACCCCATTTAATGAGTCGGGGGGAGATCTCTTTCCCGAATTCTTTCGATAAAAAAGGCAATAAAGTTGTGCGCATCCTACCTTTCAAAAAGCGGGGGTCGATATTGCTCGAATCGTTAAAACCTTCCTCACCCCGTAAAAGGAGCCAATTTTCCAAATCGCGCTTTTTTAAGGTAAGTAAAGGGCGCCATAGAAACATCTCCCCGTTCTGCGCTACCGGATTCATGCCGCGTAGAGTCGTTAAAGGAGCTCCTTCGAAAATCCGCTTGAGGATCAGTTCTGCCTGATCATCCCCATGATGGCCAAGCAACACTGCAGCGTACCCCTCTTGCTTAATCAAAGAGCGAAAAAATTCAAGGCGCGCCTCGCGGCATAACTCCTCGAGATTGGGCGATTCTTTGGGGATCTCCAATTTTTTTAAATGGAAGGGGATCTGATATTTTTTAGCCAAAAAGGCCAAACTTTCCGCTTCTTTACCACTCTCCTCGCGCCATCCGTGATCGACATGGGCGACAGCAAACGGGACCGGAGGATGAATTTCCCGCAAAAGATAGAACAGGGCCAAAGAATCAGGCCCACCCGAAAGGGCTAGCAAAAGAGGAGTTTTAAAATCCCACACCTTTTCGAGAAATTTTTTAACTGTGACTAAGTTGGTACAATACATAAAATAACACGATTGCGGCGATTAAGATCCAAAACCAAAACGAGGGGGGATCTTGCCGGAGCGCCAAAACGACACCCCCATCCTCTAGTTGCGACTTATTTTTATCCTTTTTTTTGTCGGACGGCGGTTTGGATTCCGGTTCGTCTTCGAAAAGCGATTGGAGTTCGGGGATAAAACGGAGTAAAATCCAACGTGCGGTTCCTTTGCGCCGGACAGGAGTATCGGGAGTGAGCCGGATATGGCGCCGCAAGTCCGCGATGCTATAGGGACCCTCCTCCTTGCCGTCGATGAGTAGAAACCAAATCTTCTCCACCTACTCCACTCCCTAATTAGTCATTCTACCACAGAGATCACAGAGAACACAGAGAGGCTATTAAAGAACTTTATAGGGCCAACAAAAAATGTTTAAGTGTTCTCTGTGGTTATTTTCTTCGTTACCTACGACTGAAATTGTAACAAAAACCGATTTTTTGGTACGCTTATTTGATGATTCCGCTTGTGTGGCGCTATTTACTGAGCCATTATTTAAAAGTATTGCTCCTCTGTGTGGTTGGCTTTGTCGCCATTTTGCTCACCACCCGCTTGGATGAGATCGCCCATTTTGCCACCCTGGGGCCTGAAGGGGTCTATATTTTGCTCTTCACGCTGCACCAGATCCCTTATATTTTACCCATCGCCCTCCCGATCGCGTGCCTAATTTCAGCGATTCTATTGGTGCAAAAACTCTCCCGCACCCATGAACTAACGGCGCTGCGGGCCGCAGGAATTTCGCTAACTACCCTACTGACCCCTGTTTTACTAGCTGCCGCCCTCCTATCCCTTGGCAATTTTTACGTAGTTTCGGAACTTTCTACAGAATCTCACCTGACCACTGGACTTCTGAAAACGGAACTGCGCTCGATCAACCCCCTCTTGCTGTTGCACAACAAACATCTGCTCAAAATGAAAGGGATTTTTTTACGTGCCCTAGGCCCTTCTAAGATGGGGGAATCGGTCGAACAAGTGGTGATTGCCTCCCCTAATAAACACAACGACCGGATCAATCTTCTCATCGCTGGTAAATTGCGCGCTTCCTCCTCCAAATTTGTGGGGTATCAAATCACGTTTATCTCAAGTATTGGGGAACCTAATGAGATGCGCCCCGACGATATTGCTATCGAAAACTTGCTCCACGCGCAAATGTCGGTCCATGATTTTGGGCAAATGATGCAAAAAAAAGTGTGGACCCTCAATAATGACCATCTGCAAATGTCCCTCTTGTTGGCCAAATTAAATGTGGAAAAATTGGAAGTACAAAAAGCGCAAGGTTCAGCGCTGAAAACGGCCCAACGGTGCGTCGCCAAATGTTATTCGGAAATCTTGCGCCGTCTTTCTATAGCGTTTGCAGTCTTTTCCTTTACCTTGATGGGATGCGCCTACGGCATTTCGATCAGCCGCTTCCAGTCAAACCGCGCAATTTTTATTGTGATAGGACTCGCTGCTTTTGTACTCGTCTCTTTCTTTGTGGCTAAAGGGATCGAAGATCAATTGGTTGCTGCGGCGACCCTTTATATCGCACCCCACCTGATCTTAATCGCTGCCTCTATGCGCATGATCCGGCGCGCCAACCAAGGGGTGGAATAGGCTATGAAGACATTTTTTTTTCCTTTCCAGACGATCTGGCAGCGCTATTTCCTCTGGCAAACGATTAAAACGTTACTGCTTTTCATTGGCTGTTTTTATGGCCTGTATGTCTTGATCGACATCTCAGCGCACGCAGGCAGTTACCATCACTATTTGCGCTTCAATTGGCAAGAAACGGCCCTGTACTATCTCATGGAATTCATCCAGCGGATCGATATCTTGCTTCCATTTGGGCTGTTGCTGGCAGTGATTCGCGTCGTCAGTAACCTCAATGTGAACCACGAATTGACCGCTCTGCAAGCGAGCGGCTATCCGTTAAAAACGCTGATGAGTCCTTTCTTATTCCTAGGGATGGTTTGCACAGCGCTCATCCTGTTAAACACCGAATTTGTGCTCCCTTCCGCCCTCGAAAAAATTAAACGGATCGACGAAAAGCACCACCAGCAAAAGGTCAAAAAGCAAGAAATTCGTTCTGTGCAACACGTTATTTTAGAAGATGATTCGACCCTCCTTTTCCAAACTTATGATACGACCCAACAAGCCTTTTTTGACGTCTACTGGATCAAAGGGATCGACGAAATTTACAAGATGAAATATCTGCACCCGTATACCGAGGTGCCCGTAGGGCAATTTGTCGATCACTTCAAGCGCAATAAACAAGGGGTGCTCGCCGTTGCGGGAAACCATGAAGTGCAACTTTTTCCCGCCATGCGCCTCGACAAAGCCGTCCTGATGGATACCCTGGCCCTCCCCGAAGATTTTTCCCTCACTCAGCTATACAGCAAGTTTCCAGAAGCGGGCAAAGTCCAATCGGAAAAGGACGCCCAAGTGATGAGCATGTTTTATTATAAAGCTATCCTTCCTTGGCTCTGCCTGCTGGCCGTACTTGGCCCCATCCCTTTTTGCGTCAATTACACCCGCAACCTGCCAATTT
>Ga0153954_1000779_pt1 | contig 21899 bp, 21 predicted proteins | sample TSFL038MetaG_FD_102277 | JGI IMG/M metagenome (GOLD analysis project Ga0153954, IMG submission 102277) | Attine ant fungus gardens microbial communities from Florida, USA - TSFL038 MetaG | ecosystem: Host-associated > Fungi > Mycelium > Unclassified | place: USA: Florida, Wekiwa Springs State... | reverse complement strand
AGCGAGGCGTTGGATACCAGTTCACTGCGCCGGTCTCCTTCATCCAACCAGCGTCGTGAAGGGCGACACTATGAACGCAACGCGGAAAAGAGCCCTACAAGACAGCCTGTGAACGTGCGGTCGTCATCCAAGGGCCGTTCGCAAGCCGTCAATCACGTACTGAACCGCCAGCGCTGCCAGCAGCACGCCGAGCAGGCGCCTATTGACAACCATCGGGACACTGAATTTCTTTAGCCGACTTTTTAGAGCTTACGCTCTGACTTCGTCCGCTTCTTGAGCGGTGTCGGTGGCCTCACTCAATGCGGTGAAGTCCGGTCCGGGCAAAAGCGGCGGTGCTTCGACTAGTCGCGCATTTCCGCTTGGGCCATGCGAAGCCGACATCCGCGCGGCGATCAGCACGACCTAAAACCACCACGGCCTCCGCCAGGGGAGCTGACGGAGGCCGCGTAGAACATCGCGTCGCGCCTAGGTTCACGACGCGATGTGGGAGCTCGTTAAGCAGGCGAGGGGCCTGTCGTTTACTTCGATCCCCTCCCTGACCTTCCCCTTGCAAGGGAAGGGATTTTCTTCCGGCGCCGCGGGCCTTGCTGATCGACTGGGATGTCGGCTCAGAACGGCCCGCACGGCCGCGTCGCAATCCAGTTTATGCCCTCATCCTGAGAGCTTGCGCAGGCAAGCGGCTCGAAGGATCAGGCCGAGATCGAGCCACCAGCCCTGTCGGCGCAAACAGCGCCACTAGAACGGTAGCAGCACGTCCATCACCTGCTGGCCGTAGCGCGGTTGCTGGATGTCCGTGATCTGGCCGCGGCCTCCATAGGAGATGCGGGCCTGCGCGATCTTCGAGGAATCGATGGTGTTGTCGCTCTGGATGTCCTCCGGCCGCACGATGCCGGCGACGATCAGCTCGCGCATCTCGAAGTTCACCCGGATCTCCTGCTTGCCTTCGACCACGAGGTTGCCGTTCGGCAGAAGCTGCGTCACCACAGCGGCGACGTTGGTCTGCAAGCTCTCCTGGCGCTGGATCGAACCCTTGCCGTCATATTGCGACGTCCCGTCCGCGGCCAGCAGCGAGCCCGGCAGCACCGCATTCGCCCCCACCGTCTTGGCGCCGATGAAGTTGGTGATGTTGGAGTCTTCCTTGCCGGTCAGGTTGCGTTGGGTCTCGTTGGCGAAGTTGGCCTGGTCGGTGATGTTGACCGTCACCGTCAGGAGGTCGCCGACCTGGTGCGCGCGCTGGTCCTTGAAGAAGGCGCGCGAGCCGTTCCGCCACAGCGAGTTGGGATTGTACGACACCGTCTCGGGCTTCGGCATCGGCATCGACACCGGCTTGTAGCCGGGCTGCGTGGTCGGGTTGTCGATCGCCGTGAGCTTTGGCTGCTCGCCGATCTGCGACAGGCGGTTGATCGCGGAGCATCCGCTGGCAACGCTGAAGGTTGCAAGCACGGCGCCGGTGACTGCGACGCGGTGACAATTGCGACTACGCTTGGACCGGGACATGAATTCTACTCGGCGTTTGGAGTGGCGGGCGGGGCGGTGGCGGAGGCGACTGCGACAGGCGCGGTGGTTTTGGCCGGCGAGGTCGCGGGATCGGTGGCGTCGGAGAGATAGACCGGCGTCGGCGTCGCGACCTGGATCGTGACCTGGCCACGGCCGGTGACGGTGCCGGTCACCGTGCGCTTGGACTGCAGGTTGAGCACGTTGACGACGTCGCCCTCGGTGCCGCTGTCCAGCGCCTTGGCGCGGGTGGTGAGATAGATGCCGGCGGTCTGGTAGATCAGCGTCACGCCCTGGTCGCGCGTCACGAGGTCGGGCCTGACGATGTCGGCGACCTTGAGCGCGCTGCCGGCGCGCAGCGAATGCCGCATCTGCATGCCGACGGCGCGGTCGCGGGTCGCGGCTTCGCCGCCGAGTTCGGCCTTCGGCCGCCGCTCAATCGTCATGTCGGAGGTCTTCAGGAGATCGGCGCGCTCGACATTGCGGGCCAGCACCGCGACCTCGACGGTCTCGACCGCGCGGCCGGTGAAGCGCAGCCGCATCGGCTCGACGCTGTCGCTGTTGGCGATGTCGAAAGTGACATCGAAGCGGCCGCTGCGGGCATCGACGCGCACGGCGCTCGCCTGCATCTCGCCGCTATTGGCAGGGTCGAGCCGCATGTCCTGCAGGTCGCGGTCGAAGCTCAGGCTGATATTGGCGGCATCGCCAAGCCCGCCGCGATGTTCGAGCGCGCTTGCCACCGCCTGCTGGATGTCCTGAACCTCGAGGGTGCGCGCGGCCCGCGTCACCGTTATTTCCTTGATGCCTTTGGTCTGGACACCGATCACCTGATGCGCCGAGAGCGCGGCGATCACCTGTGCCGCCGGCAGCGAGCCGGTAGTGCCGAGATCGGGCGCGCGATAGATCGCGATCTGCGCCGCGCTGCCGGCATTCTCGATGACGTCGCCGATCCGGACCAGGTCCCCGGTGACGGTGACGTTGGCGCGCAGCACCGGCATCGGGATCGCCTCGTCGCCGGCCAGGGCCGCGCCGGGCACGATTGCCGCGAGCAGGGCGGTTGCAAAGAGCATGGAGCGAAGCATCATGGTCGGCCTCCTCAGCGGAACAGTGCGGTGGTGGATTGCATCATCTGGTCGGCGGCGCTGATCACCTTGGCGTTCATCTCATAGGCGCGCTGCGCGGCGATCAGGTCGCTCATCTCCGAGACCACGTCGACATTGGCCTGCTCGAGGCTGCCTTGCGTCATGGTGCCGTAGCCTTCGTTGCCGGCGATGCCGTCCTGCGGCGGACCGGAGGAGGGCGTGTCGGTGAACTGGTTGTTGCCGACCGGCTGCAGGCCGGCCTTGTTGATGAAGCGCGTCAGACCGATCTGGCCGATGATCTGCGAGGTGGTCGATCCCGGCAGCGTCACCGAGACCTGGCCCTGCGTGTTGACGGTGATGCCCGATGCGTTCTGCGGGATCGTGATCGTCGGCTGCACCGGATTGCCGAGCGCGGTGACGACGCGGCCCTGGTTATCCATCTGGAAGGTGCCGTCGCGAGTGTACTGGAACGTGCCGTCGGGCATCTGGATCTTGAAGAAGCCTTCGCCGGTGATGGCGACATCGAGATCGTTGCCGGTCTGCGACAGCGTGCCCTGGGTCATCGAGCGCGGCGTGCCGACGGTCTTGACGCCGCCGCCGATATCGATGCCGACCGGGAGGATGGTGCCCTGGTCCGAGGATTGCGCGCCGACCCGGCGGACGTGCTCGTAGATCAGGTCCTGGAACGCGGCGGTCTGCTTCTTGAAAGCGGTGGTGCGCAAGTTGGCGATGTTGTTGGAGATCACCTGAACGTTGAGTTCCTGTGCCGCCATTCCCGTCGCTGCGGTATGAAGCGCCTGCATGTCAAAATTCCTTCGAGCTTAGCGGTGTTAGGCGGGGACGTCGGCGAGCTTCTCGATCGCCGATTTCTGCAGGTCATTCTGCTGGTTCATGAGGTTGGCGATCGAGGTGTAGGTGCGCATGATCTCCATCATGCGGCTCATCTCGGAGACCGCATTGACGTTCGATTTCTCGACGTAGCCCTGCTGCAGCGTCGACTTGGTGTCCTGCTGGGGGGTGACGCCGTCGCCGGCGGCGAACAGGTTGCTGCCCTGCTTCTGCAGCGTCTGCGGATCGGCAAAGCTCACGAGGCGGAGCTTGCCGCGGATCGCGTCCGTGGTCGCGGTGCCTTCCAGCACGGTGAAGGTGCCGTCGGGGGAGAGGTTTATGTCGTGGTCGGTCTGCTGGAACACGATCGGGCCCGACGTGCCGAGCACCGGATCGCCGCTCTGCGTGACGAGCTGGCCGAGATTGTTGATCTGCAGGTTGCCGTCGCGGGTGTAGCGCTCGCCATTGGCGGTCTGCACCACCAGGAAGCCACCGCCGTCGATGGAGACGTCGAGCGGGTTTCCGGTGTGCTCGCTCGGCCCCGGCGCAAAGTCGCGGAAGGTGCCGCGGTCCTGCACATAGCTGACGCGGCGGTCGCGGCCGAGGAAATTGTCCTCATGGGCGCCCGAGGTCAGAAATTCCTCGAACAGCGATTTGTCGGCCTTGTAGCCGGTGGTGTTGACGTTCGCGATGTTGTTGGCGACGACGTCGAGCTGCCGCTCCAGCGTCATCTGCCGCGAAAGTCCGACGAGAAGAGTGTTCTCCATCGGTAGTGCTCCCCTTTTAACGACCCGCCCGTCCAGTTCTCCCAAACTGCTCGTGCCGGTCTTTGCGAACCGCTTTCAGGCTCTCCCAAGCCCGCGGTTCGCCAAAGGTGTTAGCGAAAGCCGTGCCAGTCTAAGAAATGTATATTTTTCAATGCGTTGGCAATTTCGAGGGGCCGCGGCAACCCGGCAGAAAGGTTTTGTTGACCATGTTTGCCCGGCAACTTTTTCCTAGTGGCCGCACAAAAGAAAGTTTCCGTTAACCATTCTTACCTAGCGTCAACTTCCAGAGAGCGCGTTTGCGCTGGGGGCATTTGTTTCGCGTCGGTTGGTTTCCAGACCGCAGTCGGGCTTTCGTCACAGAAAACCGGACCGGATAACCATGGCTGCAAACGAACAGGAAAGCGGAGCGTCGGAAACCGCGCCCAAGAGCAGGCTCAAACTGATGATCATCGTGGTGGGCGTGCTGGCCGTGCTCGGCGGCGGCGCCGCCAGCTGGTTCCTGTTCTTCCGCCATCACGACGATGAGGCGCATGCGGAAGCAGCACCGCCGGCCAAGCCGCCGGCCTTCGTCGAAGTGCCGGACATGCTGGTCAACCTGGTCAATGCGCCGGGCGAGCACGTGCAATATCTGAAGGTGAAGGTCGTCCTTGAGGTCAAGGAAGAACGGCAGGTCGAGGCGATCAAGCCGACCATGCCGCGCGTCACCGACATGTTCCAGTCCTACCTGCGCGAGTTGCGGCCGAGCGATCTCAACGGCTCGGCCGGCATGTTCCGGCTCAAGGAAGAATTGACGCGGCGTGTCAACGCCGCGGTGGCGCCGAGCCGTATCAGCGCGGTGCTGTTCAAAGAAATCGTCATTCAATAACGAGCGGATTTCAGGGTCATGGCGGAGAACGACGTCGATCAGGATGCGATAGCGGCGCAGTGGGAAGCCTCGCTGGATTCCGAGGATCCGGCGGAGGCCGCGAAGGCGGCTGACGCCAACGAATTGTCGGAGTCGATGTCGCTGCAATGGGCGGCGATGGTCGAGGACGGCGGCCGCGACTTCGGCGCCGGCAAGAACGGTGGCGAACGCGTCCTGTCGCAGGAGGAAATCGACAACCTGCTCGGTTTCGCCGCCGGCGAGGTCAATCTCGACGACCATTCCGGCATTCGCGCGATCATCGATTCGGCGATGGTTTCCTACGAGCGTCTTCCGATGCTCGAAATCATCTTCGACCGCCTGGTGCGGCTGATGACCACGTCCTTGCGCAATTTCACCTCCGACAACGTCGAAGTCTCGCTCGACCGCATCACCTCGGTCCGCTTCGGCGACTACATGAACTCGATTCCGCTTCCCGCCGTGCTCTGTGTCTTCAAGGCGGAGGAGTGGGAGAATTTCGGCCTCGCCACTGTCGATTCCAGCCTGCTCTATTCGATGATCGATGTGCTGCTCGGCGGACGTCGCGGCACGTCGGCGCTGCGCATCGAGGGCCGGCCCTACACCACGATCGAGACCAACCTGGTCAAGCGGCTGATCGAGGTCGTGCTGGCCGATGCCGAGCAGGCGTTCAGGCCGCTGTCGCCGGTCGCCTTCACGATCGACCGGCTGGAGACCAATCCGCGCTTCGCGGCGATCAGCCGGCCCGCCAACGCGGCGATCCTGGTGCGCCTGCGGATCGACATGGAAGAGCGCGGCGGCAATGTCGAGCTGTTGCTGCCATATGCGACCATCGAACCGATCCGCAGCGTGCTGTTGCAGATGTTCATGGGCGAGAAATTCGGTCGCGACCCGATCTGGGAAGGGCATTTCGCGACCGAGATCGCGCAGGCCGAGATCGCCGTCAACGCCGTGCTCTACGAGGCCAACATCCCGCTCAAGAATCTCATGCGGCTCAAGGTCGGCGACACGCTGCCACTTGAGATGCGACCGGACGCGCTGGTCTCGGTGCGTTGCGGCGACGTCACCCTCACTGAAGGGCGGATGGGACGGGTCGGCGACCGCGTCGCGATCCGCGTCACCAAGCAGCTGCGCAAGCCAAGCATGACGCTGGCGATGTTCGAAAAGGCGGATGAGCAGAACAAGATGCTGGAGGCTCAATGAACCCCTCATTCGGTATGGCGATCGAAAGCCTGGTCACAATCCTGCTTGTGGTAACAATCGGTTACTGCATGCTCCTCAATGCCCGCCTGAAGCGGTTGAAGTCGGATGAGCATTCGCTGAAAGCTGTCATTGCCGAGCTGGTCACGGCAACCGAAATCGCCGAGCGCGCGATCGGCGGGCTGAAGCTCGCGGTGCGCGACGTCAACGAGAACCTCGGCAACGAGATCGCCTCGGCGACGCAGCTGTCCGAGCATCTGAGAATGCAGCTTGCCGAAGGCGATCACATCGTGCGGCGGCTGACCAAGATCGCGATTGCGGCCCGCCCCGACGCAACGCCTGATGCGGCGCCGGCCGCGGTTGCGGCGCCTGCGCCTGTGCCAGAACCCCAACCGCAACCCAAACCGATCACCATCAAGCCCGCAACCAAGCCCTCGACCGCCAAGGCCGTCGCGGCCGCGGCAGAAGCTTTTTCCGAACGTAGAAGGTCCGGCGGCCTCGCAGCATGAAATCCTTTCGCAATATCCGCGTCATTCCCGTTGCTGTCACAGCGATTTTCTGCCTCGCAGTGTTGAAGATTGCCGGCCTCGTGCTCGAGGGCGGCTATGTGTTCGCCCACCAGCCGGCGCGGTCCTGGGCACAGGAAAATCTCAATTTCCCGGGCGCCAACGCGGTCAAGAAGGAAGAGCCGTCCGATGTCACCGGCTCGGTCGAGGGCAAGCCGAAGGAGCCGGCGAAAGAGGACGCGCCGAAGCCTGAGGCGCCCGACACGAAGTCCGAAGGCATTGTGATCCATCCCGAAGACAATCAGTCGCCGGTGTCGCCCTCCGAGCGCGCCGTGCTCGAACGGCTTCAGGCGCGGCGGCAGGAACTGGATGCGCGGGCGCGCGAGATCGACATCCGCGAAAACCTGCTGAAGGCTGCGGAAAAGCGGATCGACTCCAAGGTCGAGCAGATGAAGGCCGCCGAAGCGCGGATCGCGACCGCCGGCGAGCAGAAGGCTGAAGCTGAGAACGCGCGCTTCAAGGGCATCGTCACCATGTATGAGGGCATGAAGCCGAAGGACGCCGCGAAGGTGTTCGACCGGCTGGAAATGCCGGTGCTGATCGAGATCGCCTCGCAGATCGCGCCGCGCAAGATGTCCGACATCATGGGCCTGATGCAGCCGGAAGCGGCCGAGCGGCTGACGGTCGAGCTCGCGCGGCGCGCCAGCGGCGGCGACAAGGCATCCGAGAACGTCGAGCTTCCCAAGATCGAAGGCAAGGTGTTGTCGCAGAAGGCGAATTGAGCGGGACTATTTAACAAGGCCTTAAATCGGCGACTCTAGATCGTCAGGGGCATCTCGCCGCCTGGCGGATCGCTGAACTGGAAGATGTGCTGAGATGGCGCGAACGTCTGCTGCTGGATTTTGGTCGCAACTCGGCGACCGCGCGTGGAGTATCCCCCGCTGTCTTCGCGGAACGCGGTCACTCGCGACCGCTTTCGTTCTGCTTGCGCTCGCCTTTCCTCAAATCTGCCGCGCCGATCCGATCAAGGGCGAGCCGACGTTTTCGGCCGCCGGCGGCTATGCGCGGCTGGTGATCAAGTTCACGGAGGATGTCGGATCGCAGGTCACGACCGCCGGCTCGATCATCGTGATCCGCTTCGAAAAGCCGGTCGACGTTCCCGTCGACAAGCTGGCCGAGTCGGTGCCCGACTACATCTCGTCCGCCCGCCGCGATCCGGACGGCATGGCGATCCGCATGTCGCTCGCGCGCCGGGTCACCGTCAACACGATGGCTGCGGGCGAACGGGTATTCGTCGATTTCCTGCCCGAGAGCTGGACCGGACCGCCGCCGAGCCTTCCGCTCGACGTGGTGCGCGAGCTCGCCGAGCGCGCACGCGTCGCCGAGCGCGCGCTTCGCATGCAGCGCGCGGAAGCGGCTGCCAAGAAGAAGCCGCCGGTCCGCGTGCGCGCCCTGGTGCAGCCGACCTTCGTCCGTTTCGTGTTCGAATTGCCCGACGGCGTCGGCGTTTCCTCGGTGCTGAACGACCAGAAGCTGACGCTGCAGTTCGGCGGTACGCTCACCTTCGATCTCGCCGACGCCAAAGTCGCCGCACCGCCGAACATCGCCTCGATCAACCAGAAGGTCGACGGCGATATGAGCCAGGTCGAGATCGCGCTGATCGGCGATGTCGACGTGCATTCGTTCCGCGAAGAGAAAAACTACATCGTCGACGTCTCCTTCCAGCAGAGCGACAAGAAGGCCGAGTCGGCGCCGGCGGCGGTGATCGCACGCGCCGCCGCGAGCGCTTCCATGCCGGCGAAGGATTCGCGGCCGCCGCAGCCACCGGGCGAGATTGCGCAGCCGACATCGGAGGCGATCGCGCAGCAGATGAAGATGGCGGCGTCCAACCCGGAGCCAGCCGCGAAGGCGGCGGCGACGCAGCCGCCGAGCCTCGCGCCGGCTCCGCCGGTGCTCGCCGCAAAACCATCAGATGAATCCGCGACCAAGGAGGCGCCGGCTGCGGCCTCCGAACCACCAAGGGCCGGTGTGCCGCTGGTCCAGGTGCCCCAAGCCGAGGCACCGCCGAAGGCCGCAGTCGCCGAGAAGGCGCCGCCCGCCGTCGAAGTAACACCGGCGGGTGTTGCGAGCGTCGACGCCGTGCGAGACAGCGAGGGCCTGCGCCTGATGTTCTCGTTCGGAACAACCACGCCTGCGGCCTCGTTCCGTCGGGGCGACACGGTGTGGGTGGTGTTCGATTCAACCAAGCCGCTCGATCTCGAGCCGATCCGCACCAAAGGTGGCGCCATCATCGGCGAGGTGCGCCGGATCCCGCTCGAGAACGGGCAGGCGCTCCGGATTCGCCTGAACCGGCCGCTGCTGCATTCGCTGACCAGCGATGAGCGCGCCAGCGGCGAAAACTGGACGCTGGCTTTTGCCGACAAGGCGCAGACGTCGCCGCAGCCCTTGATGGTCGTGCGCAACATCGCCGATCCCAAGCTTGCCAATGTCGCGGTGCCGCTGACCAACCCGGGGCAGCTGCACCGGCTGCTCGATCCCGACGCCGGCGACACGCTGATGGTGGTGACCGCGCTACCGCCGAGCCGCGGCTTCATCAAGCGGCAGGACTTCGTCGATTTCTCGCTGCTCGACTCCGTCCAGGGCGTCGCGATCCGCCCGAACTCGGACAATGTCGCAATCCAGGTGACGCCCGGCGGCGTGACGCTCGCCAAGGCCGGCGGGTTGACGCTGTCGGCGGTCGACAGCGCCTCCGAACGAGCGCCGACCGCCATGCGGCCGATCTTCGATGTCGAAGAGTGGCAGAAGAACCAGGCCGGCAGCTTTCTTACCCGTGAACGCGAACTGATGCAGGAGCTCGCCGCCGCGGAGCCCGAGCGACGCCCTGAGGCGAGACTGGCGCTGGCCCGCTTCTACATATCGCGCGGCTTCTACGTCGAGGCCAAGGGTGCCTGCGACATGGTGCTGCAGGACCCCAACCTGAAGGATCTGGAGCCGCTGGCGCTGATGGCGCACGCGGTCGCCAATCTCCTGATCGACCGCCCCGACCCGGCGTGGAAGGACATGGCCAGTCCGGCCGTCGGCAACAAATACGACTCGCAATTGTGGAAGGCCTTTGCCTATGCGCGCCAGCACAAATGGGCGGAGGCGCGCGAGAAATTCAAGAATGTCGAATTCTCGATCGCCGCACTGCCGCTGGACCTGCAACGGATCGTCACCATCGATTCCATGCAGGCCTCGCTCGAGGTGAAGGACTATGCGGGAGCCGCAAAGCGGCGGGCCGAGCTCGAAGTCATCGGTCTGCTGCCTGAGATGAAGCCCAAGGTTGCGGTGTTGCGCGGCCGGCTTGCGGAGGGGCTGGGGCAGGAGAGGGACGCGCTCGACGAATACAAGTTCGCGATCGCCTCTCCCAACCGGCAGGCCGCGGCCGAGGCCAAGCTGCTCGAGATCAGGCTGCGCAAGAAGCGTGACGAGATCAACCAGGCCGACATGCTCAGCGAGCTGGAGACGCTCTCCATCACCTGGCGTGGCGATGCCATCGAGGTGCAGACGCTGCAGATGCTGGCGCAGATCTACAGCGACACCGGCCGCTATGCCGAGTCGCTCACGGCGGCGCGCACCGCGACCAAGCTCGAGCCCAATTCCGATGTGTCGCGTCAGGCGCAAGACGACGCGGCGGCGCTGTTCTCGGAGCTTTACCTCAGCAAGAAGGGCGACGACCTTCCGCCGATCGATGCGCTCGGCATGTTCTACGAATTTCGCGAGCTGACGCCGATCGGCCGGCGCGGCGACGAGATGATCAGGCGGCTCGCCGACCGGCTGGTCGGGGTCGATCTCCTGGATCAGGCCGCCGAGCTTCTGCAATACCAGGTCGACCATCGCCTGGAGGGAGCAGCGCGCGCACAGGTCGCGGCCAAGCTTGCGATGGTCTATCTCACGAACCGCAAGCCTGACAAAGCGATTGCTGCGCTGCGGTCCACGCGCATCGCCGACCTGTCGGGCGAATTGCGCCAGCAGCGCCTGCTCCTGGAAGCACGCGCGCAGAGCGACATTGGCCGTTACGACCTCGCGCTCGAAATCATTTCCAATATCTCCGGCCGCGAGGCGATCCGGCTCCGTTCCGACATCTATTGGGCGGCGCGCCGCTGGCGTGAATCGGCTGAACAGATCGAGCTCTACTACGGCGACCGTTATCGCGACTTCAAACCGCTGAACTCCGCGGAGAAGAGCGACGTGATCCGTGCGGCGGTCGGCTATGCACTGGCCGAGGATGCCATCGGGATGGCACGGTTCCGTGAGAAATACGCGGCGCTGATGAGCGGCGAAGCCGACAAGACTGCCTTCGATGTCGCAAGCAAGCCGGCTGCCGTGAACAGCGGCGAGTTCAGCACCATCGCCAAGATGGCGGCCAGCGTCGATACCCTGGATGGCTTCATACGCGACATGAAGACCCGTTTCCCTGATGCCACCGCCCGCGCGACGATGCCGCCGGGGGTGCAGAGTGATCCGGTCTCGACCGGATCGCTGCCTGCGATCGTTGGCGTCAAGCAGGCCGACGCGACGCGCTAGCCCAGCATCCTGTTCAACCGCGCGTTGTCGCTGCATGAAGGGATCGGCGACCACGACTCTATCCACAGCGACGGCTACGGCAGCTTGACGGCTGCAGACTAAGCGGCGTGCGCCGCTTGTCGCACCGCATCAAAGCCGCGCGACTTAAGTCTACCGCGATAATTAGCAACTCCTGAGCGCGTTTCCTGTTATGCGGCCAGGGGCAAGACAAGAGGCAACATAGGAGCCGCAGAGTTATCGAGCTTAGGATACACAAAAATTGGGGCGCGTTCGATCGCTCTCGTTGGTGATCCCAACACGAGGAGAGAGATCATGATCAGATGGTTCAGCACCTCAGCGCACCGCGGACTATCAGTCGCCGCTGCCGCCCTATGTATATTCGGCGCGACCACGACCGTACTCGCGGCTGAAACGACCAATGCAGCAAGTTCCGAGATCAAACCTTCGCCGATCCAGTTCGGTGCAAGTTACGGCTCGCTTACTTTTCCGGAAAAATTCCCCGATGGTACGACGCTGTCGATCACGCAGTGGAGTCATTTCGTTCCGAGTTACGACAACTGGTTTGACGCCTATGCGCAGCAATGGGGCGCAAAACACAACGTAAAAGTAACGGTGCAGCATATCAGCTACGCCGATCTCAATTCGACACTCGCTGCCGCTATTGCCGCAAAGAGCGGGCCGACGCTCATGCAGATGAATGCGACGCCCGCCGCGTTCATTCAGGGCCTGCAACCTCTGAACGACGTCAACGACGCCGCCAAGGCGGCCTGGGGCGAGGGCGTGGCTCCCTGTACCCGCCAGACCTATCTTCCCAACAAGCAGGAGTGGTACGCCTATTGCGTCGGCTGGGTCGTTGATCCCGGCGACTATCGCATCTCGCTGTGGAAAGATGCCGGCTATCCGCAAGGACCTGTGAGCTATGAAGATCTTCTGAACGGCGGCAAGAATATCTATCAGAAGACGGGGCTTCCGGTCGGCGTCGGGATGTCGCCCGAAATCGACTCGGAATTCTATGCACGTTCGCTGATCTGGTCGTTCGGCGGTCGCGTGCAGGACGCTTGCGGCAACGTCACGCTCGACTCGCCGCAGGTAGTCGACGCCGTGAAGTATCAGGCCAACCTGTTCCATGCCGCCGAAACCCCGGAAGTATTTTCCTGGAATGCGGCCTCGAACAATCAGGCATTCGTGTCCGGCCGGGCCTCCTACATCCAGAACTCGATCTCCTTCTACCGGACGGCCCAGGAATCCAATCCGAAGACCGCGGCTGACACGGGCTTCAGGCCGGGGCTGAAGGGTCCGAACGGCGAGGTACATCAGACAGCGCATGTGTGGTTCATCTATGTGCTGCCCAAATACGTCACCGACGAGAACCAGATCAAGGCCGCAAAGAAGTTCATGCTCGATCTGACCTCGAACTACAGCGCCGATACCTACTACAGCAAGCTGTATGACTTCCCCGCTTATGCCAAGACAGTACCGCAGCTCGAGGAGAATGGCGGCTGGATCGATCACGATCCGTGGGGCTCCGACCCGCCCGACAAGCTCTCGGTGCTCAAGGGAGCCCTGCAATGGACCGCATGGCTCGGCTATCCCGGCTACGCCAACCCGGCCACGAGCGAAGTCTACAACACATTCCTGCTCTCGACGATGATGGCGCAAGCGGCGCGAGGCGAAAAGACGCCGGAGCAGGCGGTCAAGGACACAGCGGCGCAAACGCAGCAGATCGTCGAAAAGTGGAAGCGGCTTGGCTATGTCGGGTGCGGCCCCGAGGCCAGCACCAAGTAGCACGAGGATCGGAGCCGTGGCCGCACTGGAAGTTAGAGGCCTCGAGAAGCGCTTTGGTGATTTCAAGGCGCTCAGCGGCATCGACTTGGTGACCGGCGAGGGCGAATTTCTCACTATCGTCGGTCCCTCCGGCTGCGGCAAGACAACCCTGATGCGCCTGATCGCCGGCCTCGAAAAACCGACGGCCGGTGATGTCTTGCTCAACGGCAAGCCGATCACTCCGCTGCCGCCGCGGGCGCGCAATATCGCCATGGTGTTTCAGAGCTATGCGCTCTATCCGCATATGTCGGTTGCCGACAACATCGCCTTTCCCTTGAAGGCGCGCGGCGTGGCGAAGGCGGAGCGGGAACGGCTGATTGACTGGGCGGCCGGAATCCTCGGCATTGAAGCCTTGCTCCACCGCCGCCCGGCGCGGCTCTCCGGTGGTGAAAAGCAGAAGGTGGCGCTGGCGCGCGCATTCGTGCGCAAACCGTCGCTCTTCATCTTCGACGAGCCGCTAAGCTCGCTCGACGCACAGGTGCGGGCGATAGCGCGCGCTGAACTGCGACAGCTGCACGATCGCTCCGGCGTCACCACCGTCTATGTCACTCACGACCAGGTCGAAGCGGTGGGCCTCGGTGATCGCGTGGCGGTGATGCAGGCCGGCGCATTGCGTCAGATTGGCTCGCCACAGACGCTTTACCGCGACCCGGAGAATACATTCGTCGCCAGCTTCATCGGCACCCCGCCGATGAACCTGCTGGAGCGCGACGACACGATCATCGGTTTTCGCCCCGAGCACGTCCTGCCGCGCGCGGTCATGCCCGCATCAACTGATGTGGCCACGTTCCGCCTGCGCGTCACGCGGATCGAATTTCTCGGCGCGGAGTGGCTCGCTTATGGCAGCACGAACGACGAATTCGGCAACGCTAGAGTGCTGTGCCGGCTGCGCCAGGACGCCGTCGGAAAAATAAGGACCGGAGAGATTCAGGAATTCGTGGTGTTGCGCTCGCAGCTGCGATTTTTCGACAGGAGGACCGGAATGCGCAGGGCTCCTGCGCCGGTTTAAGGGAGTTAGCGTGAGAGGCCAGGTGAGGCGTCACGAAAAGGTCGGAGCAGGGGCGGCGGACAGCTACGCCGAACTACCGCAACCGACCAGCCGAACGAAAATAGCCGATCGCGACCGCGTGGTCGGCGCCATCATGCTGGCGCCCGCGGTAATCTATGTCATCGCCCTCGTTGCGTTGCCGTTTTTTCTCGCGGTAGCCCTCAGCCTGAGTGACGCGACCGTCGGCAATCCCAGCATCCGCCACTTCGTTGGTCTCGACAACTTCATCAGCGTTGTCCGCGAGGACGCGTTCATCTTTGCGCTGCGCAACAGCATCATCATCACGGCGGCGACCCTGGTCCTGCTCACGATCCTGACGGTCCTTCAGGTCGAGCTCCTGGCGCGCGACTTCCGTTTCAAGCGGCTGGCGCAGATCATCCTGATCCTGCCCTGGGCCATGCCGGTGGCGCTTGCCGCCGTCGGCTGGCTCTGGCTGCTCGATTCGGAGTTCAGTCCGATTGACTGGATGCTTCGGGCGCTCGGTCTGCTCGGTCCCGGCACGGTACTCGGACCGGCCAACAACCTCTATTATCTCGGCCGCGAATGGCTTGGCATGGGCGCGGTTATCGTCATCAACGTCTGGCGCACGCTTCCGCTATCGACCATCATCGTCCTGGCCGGCCGTACTGCCATTCCGTGCGAATTGTTCGAGCAGGCCGAACTCGACGGCGCCGGCTACTTCCGAATCCTGTTTCAAATCACCCTGCCAGGGTTGGCGATCCTGCTCATTGTCGCCATTCTGTTCACCGTTCTCGTCATCTTCGGCGACATGACCGTTGTGGCGCTGACCACCAGAGGTGGACCGGGCTACACGACGCAGATACTGCCATACTGGGCTTACCTGAAAGGCATTCAAGGCGGGGCGCTCAGTCAGGGCGCGGCAATCGCTCTATTCCTGTTCCCGGTGCTGCTGGCCGCTTCCATTCTGGTCCTGCGCATGGCCTATCGGCGGGAGGACTAGCAAGATGCGGCCCGCAAGACTTTTCCGCACGTGTGGCTTCTATCTGGCGCTAGCCCTGTTCTGCTTGTTCGCGATCTTTCCGGCCGCGTGGATGGTGATTACCGCGTGCAAGCAAAATACCGACCTGTACGACCCGACCAATAATCCATTCTTGTTCAATCTGCCGGCGACACTGAGCCACATCGAATTCCTGTTCAGGCAGACGAATTACCCGATCTTTCTCTGGAATTCGTTTTTCATCGGCGTCATCGTTGTCATCATCACGCTGGTGCTCGCCGTGCCCGCGGCCTACAGTCTGGCGCGCCTGACCGGGCACTGGGGCGAGCATTCGAGCATTGCGATCTTCCTCGTCTATCTCATTCCGCCCACGCTTCTCTTCATCCCGTTGTATGAGATCGTGACCCTGTTCGGCCTTGCCAACACCGTATGGTCGCTGATCCTCGTTTATCCGACCATCACTGTTCCATTCTGTACCTGGCTCCTGTTGAGCTTCTTTCGTTCGATCCCGCGTGACATCGAGGAGGCCGCCCTGACCGACGGCTGGAGCCGCGTCGGCGTTTTTTTCCGCGTGGCACTGCCGCTCGCCATTCCGGGCATCACGACCTGCGTTGTGTTCGCCTTCGCGCTGTCATTGAGCGACTACATCTATGCGGCGGTATTCGTGAGCTCTACCGCGAGCCGCACCGTGAGTGCCGGAGTGCCGACGGAGTTGATCCGTGGAGACATCTATTACTGGCAGGCGCTGATGGCGGCGACCGGCATCGTCGGCATTCCGCTCGCGGTGGTATACGGCCTGCTGTTCGATTGGCTGGTCAAAAGCTTCCAGGTCGAGCTGCCGCGTTCGCCGCGCGCCTGAAACTCATCAGACGGTTGGACGTTCCCAGCAGGAACTGGCCGCAAGCACTGGCAGGAACGTCAATCCGCGAGGTGCTCTCGACAGACGCGCTCCGAAGCGGCAATTTGCACCCGTGCAAACCCGCCGGAGGACACGTCATCATGAGCAAGCCCGTGAAGACCGAAGCCGAACTCGTTGCGATGGCACGGGCGGAGTTGAAGGTTCATTCCGATTGCCCCGACGGCATCACGATCTCCATTATCCGCGATGGCGATGGCTGGGAATTCCGCGCCAGGGCCGACGAGGCGACTGTGGCGAAGGCCGGCTATCCCGAATGCGTCGCCATGCTGGTGCAGATCGGCGACCATCTGTCCAAGCAGTATGACGTCGGGGGCTAGGGCATTTTCCGGATTGCCTGCATCTTGAGCCAGCCTCTCAAGACGGGGGAATAAAGCTGCGGCTTATCCCCCGTAGCTCTGCACCAGGCTGCCCGCGACCAGCGACCAGCCATCGACCAGCACGAAGAAGATCAGCTTGAACGGCAGCGACACCACGACCGGTGGAAGCATCATCATGCCCATCGACATCAGCACCGAAGCCACCACGAGGTCGATGATCAGGAAGGGCAGAAACAGCAGGAAGCCGATCTCGAAGGCCCGCTTGAGCTCGGAGATCATGAAGGCCGGCACCAGGATCCGCAGCGACATGTCCTCAGGCGTCGCCGGAGGCGGTTCACCCGACATATCCATGAACAGCTTCAAGTCCTTCTCGCGCACGTTCTTTTGCATGAAGCCGCGCAGCGGTACGGCCGCGCGCTGCAGTGCTTCCTCGACGCTGATCTGGTTCGCAATCAGCGGCCTGATGCCGTCGTCATAGGATTTCTGCAGCACCGGCTGCATCACGAAGGCGGTCAGGAACATCGCGAGCGCGATGACGACAGAGTTCGGCGGCGCGGTCGTGGTGCCCATCGCCGTACGAAGCAGCGACAGCACCACCACGATCCGCGTGAACGAGGTCATCATGACCAGGATCGACGGCGCGATCGAGAGCACCGTCAACAGCGCGATCAACTGGATCGCGCGTTCGGTAACCCCGCCATTGCCCTGGCCGAGATTGATGCTGATGTCCTGCGCGAACGCCGGCGCCGCGAACAGGCCCGCGGCGATCAGTGTGGTCAGGAATAAAAAAACTCTACGCGGAAGGGACGCCGGCCTCACGGAGACGACTTCGGGCGGCCGAGCAGGGACGCCATCTCGTCTTCGAGATTCTCGAAGCTGGTCTTCGCAGGAGCAGGAGGAGCCGTCGGCGGAGCCGGCGGCGCTTCATTGCGCGCCGCGGCGCGCACTGGCGGAGGCTCCGGCGCAACCGGCGGAGCGACGTCGGGGCTGGCGGCCGGCCGGCGCAGCGCGGCTTCCAGCCGTTGCGCCATCTCGGCGAGATTCTCATCCGCGTTCGCATTCGGATTCGATGAAATCGGCGCCGGCGCGACCGGCTGCGCGGCTGCGGCCTGCGGCTGCGGTGGTGGCGAAGGAGGAGGCGGCGGCGGAGGCGGAGGTGGCGAAGCCCGTTCGGGCATCGGCGCGCGCAAAGGCGGTGACATCTTGGAGATGTCGCGCTGTGGCCGCGGCATCAGCGGCTCAGGACGCGCAGGCATCCGCGGCGGTGGCGTCGGCATCGGCTCGGGCCGCGGCTCCAGCCTGGGTTCGGGACGTGATTCGGGCCTGAGATCCATCCGCGCTTCCGCTCTCGGTTCGGGACGGTTGAGCGGCTCAGGCATGAAACCGGTCAGCGAATCACCGCGCCGTTCAGTCATTGCCGGTGCCGGCCGGCGCACTTCATCGGCGAACGATGGCCGTGCCGGCCGTAGCGGCGGCGGCTCCATCTGCGGCTCCGGATGGTCGAAGCCATCGTTGCGGTCAGCATCACTCCAGGCGGCGTCGGGCAGCGGCGCGATTCGCGGCGGGGGCGGCTCGGCGGTGACGCCGGGCGGACGCTGCGGCAATTGATCCCGGTTCGCAGTGGCGCGCACGATGTTGGGCTCGACCACGATGTCGGTCGGGCCGCCGATCATCAGCAGGTGCTCGACATTGTCGCGCCGCACCAGCACCAGCCGGCGGCGGCCGTCCACGGCAGCGGCGTCGATCACCGCCAGGCGTGGCATGCGGCTACGATTTGGATTGGCGCCGAGCCGGTTGGTGGCGAATCGCCGGACCAGCCAGGCAGCAAGGCCGATCAGTGCCAGCACGGCCACGAACGCTAGAAAGAAAGTCACTGCAGGCATGTCTGTCCCCGGCAAATAGCGCCCTTATCAGGCCTCTCGTCGGTCCGAACGCGCGACACAACGGCGACCGAAACTTGAGGTCGGAACTTGTCTCTTAACTTTCCACGGCACGAATTGCCGCCCCCACACCCTTAATAACCCATGAATCGGTTGAACCAAAACGACTTCTTGGCATCCGGGACCAGGCGATTGGATGGCGTTAACGCAGCCATTGGTGGCAAAAATACGCTCGGCGCCGCCGGCATGGGGCGTCTCGATCCGGGACATCGGTAAGCGCTCAGCCCGCAAATCTTAACCTGCTGTTAACCATACGCACGGCAAATACTGCCTACCTGCGCACCTTCAGCGCGGCAGGCAAATGGAAGCAATGCGATGGCCATCAGCGATATACCCGTCCTGTCAGTGTTGCGAACCAAGATGCAATGGCATCAGGAACGCCAGCGCGTTCTTTCGGAAAACGTCGCCAATTCCGATACTCCGAGCTTCAAGCCGCGCGACCTCGTCGAACCGAAATTCGATCAGAACGGCACGCCGACCGGGGCCATGGGCGCGCTCGCAATGATTCGCACCAGCGCCGGCCACATCGCGCCCACCAACGGTGGCGGCGAGGATTTCGACCAGAATCGCCGGGCTGGCTTCCAGACCCGTCCGGCCGGCAACGCCGTCAGTCTTGAAGACGAGATGCTGAAGTCGTCCGCCAACCAGATGGACTATGAGGCGGTCACCTCGCTCTACAGCAAGAGCCTGCATCTTCTGAAGACCGCCATCGGCAAGGGTTGAGAAGGGTTGAGAACGGCTGAGACAGGATTAGGGGCAAGGGAAACGGCACAATGGCAGACGACGTAAGCAGCGATTTCGCCCGCTCGATGGGAATTGCGACCTCAGGCCTGCGTGCGCAGGCCGGGCGGATGCGGGTCATCTCGGAAAATATCGCCAACGCGGAATCAACCGCGCCGACCGCCGGTGGTGATCCTTACCGCCGCAAGGTTCCGACTTTCTCCTCCACGCTCGACCGTGCGCTCGATGCGCGCGTGGTCAGCCTCGGCAAGGTTGCGCCCGACAACTCTTCGTTCCGCGTCAAATACGATCCCTCCAACCCCGCCGCGGATGCCACCGGCAACGTCAAATATCCCAACGTCAATCCAATGGTGGAAATGACCGACATGCGCGACGCGCAGCGGTCCTACGAGGCGAACCTCAACATCATTAGCGCGACGCGCCGGATGATCCAGCGCACGCTCGATATCCTCAAGACCTGAAGCTCTACATCCTTAACATCTAACAGGGAACGGAAGTCATGGCCTCTCCAGTCGCAGCAGCAAATGCCTATGCGAACCTAGCCCGCGTCCTCGACACCGGCGCGACCGGAAACGGACTCGGCGGCCTCGCGCGCGTTCGCGATCTCATCGGTACCGGTAACGAGGACGCTGGCGGTCCCTCGTTCGCCGCAGTGCTCAAGGACGCCATCAGCGGCGTCGCGGAAGCGGGACGCAAGTCGGACGCGCAGTCGGTCGCGATGGCCGGAGGCAAGGCCAATGTGATGGATGTGGTGACGGCTGTCGCGGAGACCGACGTCGCGGTGTCGACGCTGGTCTCGGTGCGCGACCGCGTGATCCAGTCCTACGAAGACATCATGAAGATGTCGATCTGAGGCAGCGAATAGCGAGTTGCGAATAGCGAACAGGGAATGGCCGGTCGAATTTACGCCATTCGCTATTCGCTACTCGCCATTCGCGGGAATCGGCTCAGCGCCGGTTATCGAAACCAGGGCAACTGCAAACGAGAGCGCGAAATGACCGGTGCTGAAACTCTTGACGTGGCGCGCGATGCGATCTGGACCATCGTGGTGGTGTCGTCGCCGCTGATGGTGGTCGGGCTCGTGGTCGGCGTCGTGGTGTCGCTGTTCCAGGCGCTGACGCAGATCCAGGAGCAGACGCTGGTGTTCGTGCCGAAGATTCTCGCGATCTTCGTGACATTACTGCTCGCGCTGCCGTTCATGGCGGATTCGCTGTACGGTCACATGATGCGGATATCGTCGCGAATCATCGGCGGGTAGGGCATGAGTGTCGTGCGGTGACTTTGACATTCGCCTCCATGCTTCCACGTGCCGGCATGGCGGATGTCAGATCCGACACCTCGCGATTATCGTGGAGCCGGCACACTCGGCATGCGCATCGACGTCTCCCTGCTGCCCGCTCTAGCCGCGGCCTTCATGCTTGCCTTTGCGCGCGTCGGCGCCATGGTGATGCTGTTGCCGGGGCTCGGGGAGTCCAACATCCCTGTTCGCATCAAGCTGGCCATCGCGCTGCTCTTGACGCTGATCATTCTGCCGCTGCATCGCGCCGCCTACCAGATCGACCTGCAGTCGCTGACTTCGCTTCTCATGCTGATGATGCGCGAGATCGTCATCGGCATCATGCTCGGCGCCACCGCGCGGGTGACGCTGTCGGCGCTGCAGGTCGCGGGCGCGGTGATCGCGCAGCAGATGGGGCTGGGCTTCGTCACGTCGGTGGATCCGACTCAGGGCCAGCAGGGCGTGCTGATCGGAAACTTCCTCACCATGCTCGGCATCACCCTGCTGTTTGCAACCGACAGCCATCATCTGGTGATCGAGGCGCTGGACGACAGCTACAAGATATTCTCGCCCGGCGAGCTGTTGGCGACCGGCGATGTCGCTTCGCTCGCCACCCGCGCCTTCGCCGCCGCCTTCAAAATCGGCTTGCAGCTGGCGGCGCCCTTCCTGGTATTCGGCCTGGTGTTCAACATCGGGCTCGGCGTGCTGGCGCGGCTGATGCCGCAGATGCAGGTCTATTTCGTCGGCATGCCGCTGTCGATTCTCATCGGCTTTTTGATTCTCGCGCTCGTGATCGCAGCGATGATGGGAAACTTCCTCGACTATTTCACCGGCGTCATGCACGACCTGACGCCGCTCTAGTTCTGACGCCAGTGAGGGCCTGATGGCGGACGAGAGCGACACCTCAGACAAAACAGAAGACCCGACGCAAAAACGTCTCGACGAGGCGCTGGAGCGCGGTGATGTCGCGAAAAGCCAGGAGATCAATACCTGGTTCCTGATTGCCGGCGGCACGCTGGTGATGTCGACCTTCTCGGCGTCGATCGGCACCGGCATCATGCAGCCGATGCGCAATCTGCTGGCGAATGCCTGGATGATCCGCACCGACGGACCCAGCCTGCTGGCGCTGACGAAGAGCCTTGGCTACGTCGTGGCCGGCGCGGTCGGCCTGCCACTGGTGTTGCTGGCGCTGGCGGCGATTGCCGGCAACATGCTGCAGCACCGCCTGGTATGGTCGGGGGAATCGCTGAAGCCCCAGCTCAGCAAGATCTCGCCGATGTCCGGCTTCAAGCGGATTTTCGGAAAGCAGGCGGCGGTCAACTTCGGCAAGGGTCTGTTCAAGCTGATCGTGCTCGGCTCGGTCATGACCATGATCCTGTGGCCGGAACGCCACCGGCTGGAGTCGATGGTACGGCTCGACCCGGCTGCGCTGCTCGGGCTCACTGAATCGATGGCCGTGCATTTGATGGGTTCCGCGGTTGCGTTGCTCGCGGTCGTCGCGGTCCTCGACTACCTGTTCCAGTACCGTACCTGGTACGAGCGGCAGAAAATGT
>Ga0153954_1000778_pt1 | contig 21941 bp, 16 predicted proteins | sample TSFL038MetaG_FD_102277 | JGI IMG/M metagenome (GOLD analysis project Ga0153954, IMG submission 102277) | Attine ant fungus gardens microbial communities from Florida, USA - TSFL038 MetaG | ecosystem: Host-associated > Fungi > Mycelium > Unclassified | place: USA: Florida, Wekiwa Springs State... | reverse complement strand
TTATGGAACAGACAGTAAGAGCGGCCTGATCACGACGGATACGATCGAGCGTTTTGACGCGAGCGGATCGATCGGCGTGAACGCCATGACGCCTTTCTTCGATATCCAGACGGGAGCGCAGTCCTCGAGGTAATCTACGGCTCTCTCGGGCGGACATATCTGTTCGCCTCAACGGACTTTCACACCGAGATCGCACTCGCACTCCCGGCAAGCTTCCTCAGGCTGGCCATCTGTCGTACGAACGACAGATGGCCAGCCTGATTTCGTAGGTGGCTTCGTCGGAGTTCGACCGGACAGCGGCAATGTGCGTGGAGCGGTTTTGCCGAAGCTGATTGATTTCCGGAGAGGACTCAGGACAGCCTGTGTGGCCCTGTCCCGAGATCGAACATAAGTCATGTAGTGATTGATGGTTACTTTGGCAACAGGTCTTTTTCCTCTGGCCGTGCTTATCGCATTGTTGCAGACGCAAGAACGAATCATAGGTGTCGTAAAAATCAAATATCCGCGCAGCGCGATTCTTGTCGGGCAGACCATGGCCGGCCGGAGCCGTTCGCGAGGGCCTTGGCAAATCAGGGGCACCCTTACGGGACCCAAAATCACCGAAAAAATGGAACCGGTGGATTCTGTGCGCCCTCATTACAGGCATGACAAGTGAGATGGAGAACCAAAGCTGATGGCGAATCGACGAAATGGTTCTACGCTTCACTGGCTCGAGGCCTTGAATCACGAGGGGGCGTTGGGTCGGATGAGCGACGGTCAATTGCTGGAGCAATTCCAGGCGCAGCCTGGAGTTGCGAGCGAGGCGGCATTCGAGGTGCTGGTGAGAAGGCACGGCCCCATCGTACGAGCACACTGCCGAGGTATTCTGCGCAACGACCACGACGCTGACGACGCGTTTCAGGCGACTTTCCTCGTTCTGGCACGGCGTGCTTCAAATATCCACGATCCTGACCGCCTGGCCAACTGGCTCGTTCGCGTCGCTCGGCGCATCGCACTGCGTTCTCGAGGAGAGACGGCACATCGAGTCGCCTTTGAGCGACAGGTCGCCGTCGACCATTTGAAGGCCGCTCCCGCCGCAGTCGATTTGGCCGGAGCGGAGACCGTGTCTCTTGTCCGCAAGGCGGTGGATCGGCTCCCCGAGGCCGATCTTCGCCTCCTTAGACTGACGTACTGGCAGGGCAAGACCTATCAGGAAGTTGCCGAGATGCTTTCGTTGCCAGTCGGGACGGTTCGAAGCCGTCTATCGCGCCTCCGCGAGCGGCTGCGAGGGAGCCTGATCCGCCTTGGACTGGCTCCCGCTCTGGCCGTCACGGGTTCGGCGTCGCTTGTGGAAGAGGCCTCGGCTGCGCAACTTTCGGAAGCGTTGGTGCTGCAGACGGTTCGCGCGGCGATCCGATCGACTGCTGGTTTGACCACGGCCGTTGAAGCTGGGACGGTCTCGGCGACAGTGGCCGCGCTCGTGAACGGAGAACTCTCGATGATGCTCCCGATCTCCTGGAAGACGGTCGCTATTTGCCTGCTCTTTGGGGGGACTGTGACCCTCGGCGGCGTGTCGGTAGCTCTGCGAAATTCCGACGCGGGAACTGATGAGCCTGCGCGGGTTGGAGTTGCCTCGCAACCTGTGAACCAAACACCCCAGAAGAAGGCTGAGAGCAAGTCACTTCTCAAGAACCGGGGCGTTGAGGAGGGGGAGGGCGATCTGCCCAAGGCCTGGACCGTGGGCGCCCGCATTTCAGGAGTGGAATACCTCTGGAGCCGGGACATAGGCCACATGAGTAAGGCGAGCCTTTGCCTCAAGAAGACGGCCCAACGCTACTTTCCCATCGCGGAATGGTCTCAGACGCTCGAGCACACGGGCAATAGTCCTCGCCTCAAGGTTTCGGCTTGGGTCAAAGCCGATAAGGCCACCAAGGCGATTTTGGACGCTCAGTTTCTGGACGGCAGTGGAGAATCGAGCCACGCCTGGGTTGCCTACATCGGACCCAAGGAAGCCGGTAAACCACCTGTGACCCATGACTGGAAACGATATGAGGGGGTTGTGACGATCCCGCCGGGTACCAAGCAAATCGCCATCGCTCCTCAGATCTACGGCCCCGGCCGCGTCTGGTTCGATGACCTCGACGCCGAGTACACGAACGATCCCACGACCGACCCCACAGGCTCTTGAGCTTCACGGTCCTGCAAATGTATGATCACGCTGGCGAAGAGTGACCGGTGATTTGAAGTTCGAGGAACAGTTATCGCACCGGTGTTGAGGATTGGAGATTCAACTGTGGTGTTACCACCGCGGTTCGATGGTCTCATTGTGGGCAATAGCTCGAGAGAAGTGACGCCGAAGAGTGCCCTGACAGAACGGGAATTGGCCCTTGAGAACCCAGAGCCAGGCTCTTTCTGTTAGGCACTCGAATGGAGAAATCGTTCTGTGCCCGGATTTATGACCATCATCCTCGTCCTTTTCGTCTCGTCGGGTTTGCTTCTAGCGGCGGTCGCCAGACCCCTGATGTTGCGCAAAGTTCAGCCGAATTCTCTGTACGGTTTCCGAGTCCGCAAAACGCTGGAGGATCCCAAAGTTTGGTACGACGCCAATGAGTTTGCAGGAAAATGCATGTTCCGGTCTGGAGTGGCGACCGCGCTCGCCTGTGCGATCCTCTACTTCGTTTCCAGCGACCCCCTGTCTTACGTTTGGGATTGCGTGGCAATCGCCATGTGCGGACTCGCCCTGAGCTTGTTCCTGAGCTTTCGTTTCCTCAAACGATGTTGAGTTAAGCGGGAAACGTAATCAAATTTTGTGAATTGATATGTGCCGAATTTTTTTCTGAAGTTTTGAAGTTATTGAGACTCAGTAAAGAAATCTCTGTGCCGCAAGACTCTTGTAGGGCAGGCCTTGGCCTGCCCTACAGAACAAATCTTGAAACGTGGCTCTGGTTGGAAAAAAGAAGCATTACATTTCTGACTCTTAATAGTATGGCCTCTTTCGTCTCTTGGTAAGAGCGAGAGACGGAGTTCAGGCTGTGCGCGATCGCTGCGAAAACCACACTCCGTTCCGGTTTTGTCATCGAGGCGATCCCGGGACCAATCAGGTGTTCCGACTGTCATCTGGTCTCTGTGGGGCCGCGGCTTCTCAGGAACTGAGGTGGGTTCATCGAGTGACGGGATGGTTGGAAGGACCTGTCGCCACGGGAGACGTATTCGGGCGGACTAGGGTGAGGTAAAGCGTTTCCGGCTGAGCTTTTTCGACATTGAACCCACTTACAGTTTCTTGAATCTCAGTGATGAATCGAGGATTTCTCTGGAGTCGGGAGAGTTCGCCCGGCATCAAGGGCAAGAGGATTTTCCCGGACTGATTGACTTCTTTGAGGAATTGTTCCCAACTCTGAACCAAGGTCGCCGGATGGCCGAGGGCGAAAATCGTTCCAGGTGGCTTATAGCTGGAGAGGAGTGAGCGAACCCCTAACGACGTCTCGAGGGCAGCGAGGCGATGACCGACGACGGCCGAGGTTCGGTACGGTTCCGCCGCAGGCAGAAACCAGCCCGCGAAGGTCGCGAGTGAAACCGCCGTGAAGGCAATACCCCCTGGGATCGCGCGCTCGATCCGGCCCGCCGATAGCTCGCGGAGACTGAACACCGTCGCTGCGCCGATCAAGGCGGCCAGAGCCAATGCAGGCGCTTGCATGCCCGACGGGAAGAACCTGAGACCCCCACCGACCAAACACGCTGTGATGACGAAGCCAAACGTTGCGATCATCGCCAAGGCAAATCGGCCTAGCCGCCACGAGGGGACCTTGAGTTTTGCGTCGCTCGATAGGGCGAGCCGCCACGCGACCAGGAGTGCGGCCGCAGGCACGGCCGGCAAATAGTAGTGGATCAATTTTGTACGCACACACTCCAGCAGGATGAGCGGTCCCACGACCCAGCCAAACAGGAAGCCGACCAGGGGCGTTTCTTTCCGGCCCGACCAGGCCGATACGAGGGCTCGAGGGAGCAGAGCCGACCAAGGAAAGAGGCTCGCCATTCCCAGCACGACGTAGTAGCCAGGGAACCCGCCGTGTTCTTCGAGTTGGCGCGTCGCTCTCTTGATCACATGGAATCCTATCGCTACGTTGAAATACTCGCCGTGCGAACGCAAGAATATGGCAACATTCCACGGGACCACGATCGCCGCGAACAGTAGGGGCCCCCAACGCCATCGGAGCCGAGAGAGGTAGGTGAGCGGGTTGGGTCCACCGCAAATCCAGGCGGTAATGGCCGAAGCCACGAGCAACACCGGAGCGGCGGGTGATTTGGTCAAGACGGCGAGTCCCAGGAGTGCCCAAAACACTGCGGCGGCTCCCCGGGAAGGCCTTTGCCAGAGCTCCCAGAGCGCGATCTGGCAACCGACGAAGAAGAAGGTCAGGGTCGCATCCGTGGTGGCCAACTTCGATTCGGCAACCATGAGCGGCATGGTCGTCAGAACGAGGGCACCGAGACGGCCGACCCGATCACCCAGGACGCGTCGGCCCCACCACCACATCAGGACAACTGTGCTTGTGCCCATCAGTGCCGACACCAGACGGGCTCCGAACGGGGTGTCGCCGCCGATGGCTGTCCCAGCGAGCATCAGCCAGTAAATCAGAATGGGCTTATGATAACGGGGCTCGGCGTTGAAGGTGGGATGAACCCAATCGCCGCTTTGCCGCATTTCCCGCGTGGCTCCCGCGTATCGCGGCTCGTCCCGATCCCAAAGGCTCATCCGGCCATTACCGATGAGGTTGAGAGTCAAAGCCAGCAGACCGATCAATACGCCCTCGCGGATGACGGATCGGCGCGAGCGAGACCCCGAATTCGTAGCCGATGAAGGCGTACCGGTGTCGACGGTGATCGGGTCAAGCGGCATGAACGTTCTCGCTATCTACAGGGGGAGAGATCCCCAAGAATGTGAAATTTGGTGCACCGCGAATGACCGGCATCACCAGCGCTTAAAATCAGGATGCGCGATCCTATCGCTCAACATCCAGTCGGCGGCATCTGACCAGAAAACAAGAAAATGAAGAAGACCACTTGGGGCGAAAAAAGTCGTCTGTGAAAATACTGCTATCAACACTCTTTGCTTGGCGGCTCTTGAATCGTTGTAAGGACGCCGTTGCGAGGGGGACTGGTGCGATCTAACTGCTGTGTCTTCAAGGACTTTGCGCAGAGGTAGGGAGTTAGCCTCCTGGCTCACGCGGCGACAGGTTTTTCGCAGTCCTGCGAGTACCTATTGCTGTTCACCACCCCCTTCACGGTTGCGGCCGAGACACGATTTGGCATTGATCAGCAGCGTTTCACCCGGAATGGCGGTGAAATGATCAGCAACGATGCTTACTGATCCCGAAGCTTGACCCTCGGTTGTGTCGCCGCGTCTCCCAATCGTGGAGGTTGCGAAACAAACGAGGGTCTTCCTTCGGGGTGGGATTTGTCCGAAGGAGTCGCGCAGGGATCTGCTCTCGAGCTGGCTGACACCTAAGCGGCCACTGATTCGGGCTCAGCAGCGTTGGCGTGCAATCCGCGGCCGAAACGATTGGCACGACGACATCGTCAGGAACAAAATCGAAGGGATTGGGCGATGTTTGTCACAACACCATCCAAATACTGTTCGAGGAGACCAAGACCGGCTCTAGGGAAATCGCTTCACTTGTATTTGGTTTTATTTGTGTAGATGTACTAGTTCAATGTTTGGGTTTGGGAAGTTTTTTTTTGACGTCAAAATAGCGATAAGTTCCGCCGGTCGCTCTCGAGCGGCATCGAGGCCTAGCCTAGAGACAGGCTCATGTCCTCACTCATCCGTTACCAAACTCGGCGAGGGGGATAGCACTCAAGCTCCGGCAAGGTACTTTGGCGGCTCACGTTGGCCGTTCCGAAAAAGCGGCGGTCGAGATGACCGAAGTTCATGATGGTATTCGAATCCCACACGAGCTGCCGAGTTTTGGCGTCGTAGGCGAACAGAGCGAGCTTGACCACCGCGTCCTGACGATTCTTACGAATCAAGCCACTGGCATCGGATCCGCTGGTCGTAATCGGTAGAAAGCCCAGTGAAAACGAGGTAGGAAGGGAGATGCGGCAATCGACCTCGTCCGTGCCGTAAGCTCCGACCGCGGCTTCGACGATCGTTTGGGCATCCTTCTTATCGCTGACGAGGAGGAGCCCTTGCCTTGCCATCTCCCGGCGAAGGCTAAAAATGATCCACCCCGAATCGGTTGCGCTCACCTGCGTTGTGTCGAGAAAGACGTGGTGGCCCGAGAGCGGGTGAAAGTCGATCGAGGAAATGGCTCGGTCGGATGTCCCTGTCAGCAGGAGTTCCTCAGTACCAGCCCGCGAGGAACCCGTTATCTTGGTGGTGATACTGGTGCAACCACTCACCGACATGACCAGAGCGAGCAACGGAATGCCCGCAATTCGGCGCATGGTCGAACCCTCCGTATCATACCGAAGTCATTAGAGACTTCGTATTCATCGGCAGAACCGGAGAGTTGGGATTAATCCTAACGAACCGAAGGATGGATTCATCTCGCCGTCTACGTTTCGACCTCTCGCTCCTCTTGACGAACAGGCTCGCCGGTACAAGAAGAACGTCCGCCCGACATGGACTCACCTGAAATCGTCACGGCTGAGGCGGAAATGGCCGAGGGAAGCCCAGACAGAGCTTTGGCTTATCCGGCGCTTCTTGGGGCTGCGCCACCCCGGTCGCGAGCAAGCGAGGCCACTCAGACTTGGCCCCTGGTAAGCTTCTACAGATGGGTAACTCACCACATTAGCGAGTCGGGGAGGTCAGATCGGGGCGGACCTGGTTGAACTCCTTGCGGAACCAGTCGATATCTGGGCGTGATTGAGGAAACTGAGCGATGTTGACGGTTTCCAGGGGGTCAAACAAGCGGTCGTACAGCTCTTCATGTCCATCGTCTCTGCGAATGTAGACGCGGTCTCGCGACACGAGTGAACTGACCGGACCACGGGAAGGCGGTAGCTTCTCCGATTCAGGAAAGGCGATGTTATGTTGGAGTTCGCAGAGCACAGGGGAGGTCTCTGGGGGTTGCTCGGGATCGTCGCTCAAGAACTGAGTGAGGGATCGACCAGGGAAGGGATTTCGTGGGCCCAAGTCGACCCACTCGGCGATTGTCGCGGGGATGTCGCGCAGGCTGACCGGATTGTGGATGATTCTGGGGGACGACGAGCGGGAGGGCGGAATCACCAGAAGGGGCACATGCGCTTCCTCGCAATGGACACTCGCTCCATGGCTGATCATGCCGTGCTCGCCTAATTGCTCGCCATGGTCGGACGTCACGATCACCAGTGTGTTTTCCAGCAATCCCCGGCGCTCGATCTCATCAAGAAGTAAGCCGACTTGCTGATCGAGGTAGGCGATGCAACTATCGTACGAATCGTGATACAGGTTCAACGCCTCTTTTTCGATGGCTTGGAAATTGGGGTCGGTCGGGTCGGGCTTTGCCGCCACCGCGTCTATGAATCTGTTGTCGATTTTCAACTGTTCGGGACGTGGTAAGGCGGCCAGCCCAAAGCGTAAGTCTGTGTCCCCATGGAAGATGTACGGGCGGTGTGCGTCGTAATAGTTGAGAAAGACGAAAAACGGCCGATCGGCGGGTCGTTTCCCAAGCCAGGCGAGGACATCGCGGTTGAGCATCGCCGCCGTTTTCCGGACCAACGTCTCTCCGTCCTCAAACGCCTTCGGGTAGCCGAAAGCCTGAATGACCCGCCTCCCTAGACCGGAACTCCAGACGGTCTCGAAGAGCGAGACGGTCTGGTTCTCGTAGGCGTCCTCAAACCGGGCGAATCCCCGCCCTAAACCGTAGAGGGCGTTGCAATAATGGATGTTGCCGACGAATCCGGCGGTGGCATAACCTTCCCGTCCCAGGATCTCGGCCAAGGTTGGGAACGTCCCATCGAGCGGCACGCCCGGCGCCACGGAAAGCTCGTGGGGCCAGCGGCCGGTCATCATGCTGCCGTGCGCCGGCGAGGTCCAGGGGGCGGTCGAGCGAGCCTCGGTAAAGACGGCCCCTTGGCGCGCCAGTCGCTCCAGGTTCGGCGTGGTCGGGCGGTAGTGTCCGTAAAGGCTCAGGCACGTAGCACGGACGGTGTCGAGTACGATCAACATCACGTTGGGGGCGCCGGGTTTCGCGGGCGGGCAAACGGATAGGGCCCGGGTTTCGGCCAACCTCACTCGCTCATAGGTTAGGCCGGTCCACAACGCCAAGCCCAAGGCCATAGCCGGGAAACTCACGCGGACGAGCCGGCCAAATCCTTCTGCCCGACGCTCGAGCCAAGGACCGATCCTCGAGGCGATCCCACTCGCCAGGATGATGCAAGCGATCGAATACAGGCCCTCAATCGTCAGGAGCAGGGTCAGGATAGCCATGCCGACGGGGAGCCGTAAAGCAGCCCACCGCGCAGGCCCTCGTCGAAATCTCGCGAGCAGAGCGATTGCAAAGCCGACCGCACTGAAGATCAGGACGTCGGCCACAGGGACCATCCAGACCATGTGCTGATTCGTGCGCAGCATTTTGACGGAGACGTGCGGATTGACGCTCCTCTGCACCATGACCAGGCCGAGTTCGAGACAGCCGGCCAGGAGACCAAACCACAGGGTTGTCCGGAACAGGGGATACGCGCGCGGTTGCGGCCCGGGGTCGGCCTCGATGCCTACGGTGGGGTGGGATTTCTTCCATATCATCGCGATCGCCATCGTATGCCCCTCTTGATCCATCGGGCCCGGGCGGATAAGGAGGAAAGGGCATCTGCGTCGGCAGCTATCGGCAACAGCAACGCGAACACGAGCGCTCCCTGCCTCTGGTCGAATCACCAGCGTGGTCAGTAACCCATTCGTTGAAGAATGCCGAAGGCTAACTCTGGGTGACACCGGTTGCTCACGACCGGGTTGGCGCAGACACGAGAGGCGTCAACTCGCACGGGGCTAAGTCCATGCCTCCCTCCGGCCGTGATCAAGCGATCCCGGTCAAGGATGGCTGGCCGCTTCGCGACCACAGTTGCCAACAACCGCGGCCATCCAGACGATTTTGAGTTGGTGAACAAATTGGCAAGTCTGGAAGCTAACGCGACTTGATCGGCGGTCGGCCGAGGGCCGAGCATGGGCACCGAGTCTGTGAGATCCAAGACATCCGCAACTCGAGGTCGACATGCGGCAAGTCATAGACGCAGGATGATAATCTTGCAAGACCAACTGAGATTCCCGTTCTTCGCAAACGGACTCGTCCTGAGCCAAGAGGATCATTCCCGGACCCAGTTCCGGGGCGATCTCGAGCATGGGATTCAGATCCCACGTGAAACACGCCGATGCGCCGAATGGGACTATGATCCGACTGTGAGCGCCGAAGCCGTGTGGGATTCCATTGGACCCGAGTTCGGCTTGGGAGTGACGAGCCTACTCGGTATCGAGTCAAGTTGTGTTCATTAGAGTAATTCCTCAGTCATTTAAAGGAGTTTTGCCAAATTAATCGGCATTCTAAGGAGGCGCGGGCGAAATACCCGGACGATCGAATCGGGCGACACCGATCGGTATCAATGAACGGTAGCAGAATTCACCGTCCCCGACGGCCTCCCTTGCACGGGGCTTGCGCTGGTGTGCTGAGTTGCAAGTTCGTTGAAGAATTCAGAAGTCTCAGTTCGGGGAACCGGCCGATCTCAACGTGTCACGGGGGGCTCCATCGTGGTTCGGTTGGACGTGGCACGACCGGGTGTCCTTTTGGGAAAACGAATTTAAACGAAAAAAATATAATGAGATTTTCGGTATTTGTCAAGATTCGAAACGCCATGAAGTCTTGTCAGAATAACCGGTTCATTTGATGTAAGATTTGCGATGATTGTCGGATCAATCAGTAGGCATCTGAGGAGATGACCTCGCTACCGCCGACGGTGCCGAGTGAGCGCCAGGTCTGGAAGTTGATCGAGTTTTTGATGAAGTGGACCGAGCCGTCGCCGAAGAGCGCGTTGACCCCGCCGGCGTGATAGCTCCTTGAGGTAACCGAGGCATAGCTTGGGCCTCCGTCTCCTTCGTTGATCGAGGCCATATCGCAGTTCGTGAAGGTTCCGCACGGGGACTTGGTGTTTGGAGGAAGTGCGGTCGTCATGGCGTCGTAGGTCGAATTCCCGTTGGCCCACTGCGAGTGGCCTCCGCCCGGCATGCCCGCAGGGGATGTAATGATGACGCATCCCGCGTTCGGCGACGCGGCAACGCTCGCCAGGACGGTCGGGATATCCGGGATCCCCGTCGGGGTGGACGGGCCTGGTGGCGGAACTGCGCCACAGTTATGGTAAGCGGGCGTGTATGTCTTGACCTCGGCACCGAGCAGCGTCTGGCTCAGACCATCGGTGAACGAGGAAAACGTCCGGCTCGCGTTCGGCCCGAAGGCGGCGCCGTTGGGGACGTTCGCCCCCGCGCCCCCGAAGGTGTACCAGAGCCCGACGCACCAACCGTAGTTCGAGACCCCGTACGTGGACGACGAGCCCGCCACCGTCCCCGGCTGGGGGTAGATTTCGCTTGGGCAGAGAAAGGTCTTGATCGATTTTGCGATCGCCGTGGCGTTCGAAGCGTCACTGGTCTTCGTTGTGTAATTGATCGCGTTGTATAGCGAGGAACCCTCGATGTAAGGCAAGATGCGGGATGAGACGCCCCACTGCGACTTCCAGGCCACAGCGTCAGCACTGTTGTAGAGCAGAGACATCTGTGGAGGGATCACGTTATGGGTCGACTCGTAGTTGTGGACGGCAAGCCCGAGCTGCTTCAGGTTGTTGGTACACTGGATGCGACGTGCAGCCTCCCGCGCCGCCTGTACGGCAGGCAACAACAGCGCGATCAAGACGGCAATAATGGCAATCACCACGAGCAATTCGATGAGCGTGAATCCTAGCGGTCGCTGAGCGGAAGCGTTGTTCTGGTGTCCGGTCATGGGTTCATGTGTCCTTGGAACAGCTTCGTCGCCGCGAATCTGTCAAGGGGGGTGCCCCCCACCTTAGCACCTGCCATGCCGTAACGAGAGAATCCCTAAGTTGTTGTGCAATAAATGGAATGTGGCAACGGCTGCCCGTGTGGCGTGAACTCGTCCGGACGGCAATGAACCGGCTCTGGCGAAGTTTTGTCCAAGCGATCGTTGGTCGATCGGCCCATCGAGCCAGTTCCTGGAGCTCCGTTCTCGATACGGTGGAACCACATGCCACCACGCTGGGGGAGGGGATTTGCTCATGGGAGCAACCGGCAAGTCCCCTTCGCGTAAAGCGGGCGCCGCCCACAAAGATGTCTTCTCGTAGGTCCTTGGACTACCAGCGCTGTTTGCTGGAGCCTCGGTAGGCCCTATAAGAATCACCAACGAGCTTGAACAGATCCGGAAAGAGATCGAGGAGGAACAGAGCTTCGTCCAGAGAGGCGGCGTCGAGGGCCGGCTCCAGGAGGCGGTCGGTCTGGTCGTACGCTGTCAGCTTCCTAGAGAGATGGCCTGGACGCTCAGGTCATGGGGTGCATGGTCCCTGAAGCGTGAGATCGTCGAGGTCGGCAAGCGGGAGGATCCACATTGGAGAGCCGAGTCCGACGCGCTGAAGTACCACCGCGTGTATCGGGAGCACGGGCATTACGGCATGAAGTATCCCGAGCTCATCGTCGACAAGACGTCGGGTTCTGAATTCCTCATCGACCTGGTCAGCGAGGAGCCGTTGGTTCTGTTCGACCGAACGGTGTTGATCGACAAGCGGCTCAAGGCGCAGGCCGAGAAGGCAAGGCGAAGAAGCCGAAGGCGTCCAAGAGGCAGAAAGTTTCGGCTTGTGAACTCAGATATCGTTTGAGAGCATGGCGAGGCGATGTGGATCACGTGCGTTCAGAAGGATTAGCCATGAAGAAAATCGATCTTCAGGAACGGGCTATAGCACTTTGGCTTGGCCGCATACTCATGACCATGTCTCCGTTTCTCCTGGCACTTAACGTCTGGACGGCCAACAGCCCTTACCAGATCTTGCTAGCCCCGGTCATACCTGCCTGTTGCTTGTACATGGGACTCCGAAGCATTAGAGCTGGATCGCGACCTTCGTCGACATGATCCTTGCTTTTGAGCCCTAATGGATGACCCGCTTGGCATGGAGCAAAGGATTTCGGTACTGACGACCCCTTCGTAGCGTCGGCGGAACCGACGTCATCGGTTCGAGCCAGAGGGGGGGCACTCAACGGACGCCCTTGGCCCAGTGCGAACGGTTATGCATTGGAGGTTCCCCGCACGTGTAGGGCGGTTGCAGGTATGGCGGCAAAATCTCGACAGACCCATTAGGATAGACGTTTTTAAGATCGGTACAAAGTTGCACGAATATAGCGAGCGATAACTAGATTATGCTCATAACGGTTGTCATGATAGCACTATTTAAAGAATATGTCGATTTCGCAATCTTGGAGGCTCTGGTGTTCATGCGAAGCTTCTCAGGGACGCGGAGAAAGGGATCAATGTCGACTTGACTCCAGGGAGGGAGGGTAAAGGCCACGGCGTTTCGATCCCCCAACGTAGATGGTCAGTTGTGCATTTTACAAGATAGTTAGGGGGGGATTATTGCCCGAGGGGGCATCATCACCATGGTGGACGATGCGATGGGTTAGGCGGCGCCCTCCTCGTACCAAACTGAAACGAACCAAAGTGTCTCTCCCATGCCGCTGCTGCTCGATTGCTTGATATCAATAATCTTGATCAGTGGATTCTCACTGAGCCAAGCATTGATCTGGCCCTCCAAGGTACGAGCATTTTTGTCGCCGACGCCCAACACCACTGGATGCATCATCCAGAAGAGTTTGACCTTCATCCAAAGAGTCCTCTTTGCCGTCTAACCTAGTACTTCTGCCGACCCGGAACTCTCCGTACTAGCCGCAGAACGCCCCGGCATTACGACCGACTTGTGGTTGTCACGGGATCGACTTTGAGGTTAGTCATAAGCAGCATCTCGAGGAAGTGTGTTTTGCCATCGACGTCGATCCGCTTCTGAGTCCGGATGAGGTTGTGCTCGGCGGTCCACTTGACGCTCAGCTTATCGGCTGGCGTTGCACCTACCTCCCGTTGATATCGCTCGACCTCGCCGCGGAACCAATCCCAAATCTTCAGCTCGTCTCGCTCGCCGATCGACCTGGACGCAACGACTTCACGCTTCCGCCCGTCGGCTCTCCGCACTCCAACGAATGCGTGCCAGCATTTTCGGGATGACGACCAATTGGATCTGGGGGGCGGAGAATGGCGGTGCTCTGTGTCGTGCTGTCGTGTCCGCTATAACGTGAACCGATACCGCCTTCCATCCTCTCTTTCAGCTTCGTAGTCCGACCGGAGCCTCTGAAAATATTCGCTTTCGTCGCTCTCGGCGCAACAAAAAACCCTTGGTTTCCCAAGGGTTTGCGTCGTCAGTACACCCGAAGGGATTCGAACCCCTAACCGTCGGTTCCGAAGACCGATGCTCTATCCAATTGAGCTACGGGTGCTTGAAGGCGGTGTCTGAGAAGCGGCTTCACTCTCAGTCACTGCGATATTCCACGGAGGCAGAGACCAAGTATAACCGCTTCCGGCGGAGATACAAGATTGCTGTGCGATAGATGTTGCAGACTTGGTGTAAACTGGGCGGGGATCGCATCACTCTGGGCCAGCGGGCGGGAATCAGGCTCCAATTGGTTGCGTGCGGTCTTCGACTTGTCGTCATCGGATTTGGACGATAACTTGGTTATCTCTTGTCGGCCAAGGCGTTACGATTTCGCGCTCTGGGAATGAATGAGTACGGGATGGAACGAATCGGCGTCGGTATTTTGGGCCTGGGAACGGTTGGTTCCGGGGTGGCGCGGCTCCTGATGGAGCAGGGGGATCGGATCACCCGCCGGGTCGGTCGGGGGATTGATTTGAAGTGGGCGGTCGTGCGCGATCGGTCCAAGCCGCGGGCGGTCGAGCTGCCTGAGAGTCGGATCACCACGGACCTGCGTCGGGTTGTGGATGATCCGGGGATTCAGGTGGTTATTGAAACGTTGGGAGGGATTGAACCGGCTCTCAGTCTCATTCTCGACGCCTTGGCCTCGGGTAAGGATATCGTCACGGCGAACAAGGCGCTACTGGCCGAGCATGGGCCCCGGATCTTCGCCCACGCGCGACGGTATGGCCGAGCGGTGGCGTTCGAGGGGAGTGTGGGAGGCGGGATCCCGATCATCCAGGCTCTCGGAGTCGGATTGGCGGCGAACCAGATTCAGAGTTTGGCCGCGATCGTGAATGGTACCTGTAACTTTATCCTCTCATCCATGACGAGCGAGGGGCTGTCCTACGCAACCGCTCTGAAACAAGCCCAGGAGCTGGGGTACGCCGAGGCCGACCCGACCCTCGACGTCGATGGGACCGACACCGCACACAAATTGGCGATCCTCGCGCAGCTCGCCTTTGGCGCGAATGTCCGCACGTCGCAGATTCCGCGTGAGGGGATCGACCGGCTGCAACTTGCGGATCTGAAGTATGCCGCCGAACTCGGATATACCATCAAACTGCTGGCGCTGGCCAAGTTGTCGGACGCAGGGCTGGAGCTGCGCGTGGCTCCCACGCTTGTGAAGCGAGGGACGCCGCTTGCCGAGGTTCGGGGACCCTATAATGCGATCCGGGTTGTCGGTGACGCCGTGGGAGACACGCTCTTCTACGGCCGAGGGGCCGGGATGATGCCGACGGCGTCGGCGGTTGTCGGCGACCTGATCGACGTGATCGTGGGACGCGCTGCGCTGACATCGCAGGCCCTTAATCTTTGGGCCGAGTCGGCGGCGACTCCTCGACTTTCTTCCCCCAGCCAGGTCAAGAGTCGATACTATCTTCGGTTCACGATCGCCGACCGGCCGGGGGTGCTCGCTGCGCTTGCCCAGGTGCTAGGGGAGCATTCGATCAGCATCGCGAGTGTGATCCAGCACGACCCGGGGGACGACGCTCCCGAAAACAGTCCGGTTCCGCTCGTGATCATGACGCATCTGGCCGTCGAGGCCGATATCACGGCCGCATTGGCTACGGTTGACGGACTCGACGTGGTTCGGGCGCCGAGTATCTGTCTCGGGGTGGAAGAGATGGGCTAGTCGCGCGAATTTTCAAGACAACGTTGGACGACGGGACGAAACCCCCATTTTCGAAATGAGCCTCGGCACAAGTGAGTTTTCCGCTCTGTGTCGGACGAGATGCAAGCATCAAGAGACGTGGCTATGGCGATGAAATATGCGATCGTGATTCCCGACGGAGCGGCGGATGAGCCTCAAGAGGCCCTGGGTGGGAAGACCCCCCTCCAAGCCGCGCGGACGCCCGAGATGGACCGTATTGCCCGGGAAGGGGTACTGGGGAGGTCGCGGAACGTGCCGGATCGTTTCGTGCCGGCCAGCGACGTCGCCACGCTCAGTCTCTTCGGCTACGACCCCGTCCTGTACTACACGGGACGCGCGCCCCTGGAAGCGGTGGCGATGGGGCATGCGTTGGGCCCGGACGATTGGGCGATCCGTTGCAACTTGATGACGATCCGGGACGGACGGCTCAGCGACTTCACGGCGGGGCATATCTCGAGCGAAGAGGGGGCTCAGCTCATGCACGCACTCGAAGCGAAGGTCGGGAGGCCGAACGTCGCCTTCTTCCCCGGGGTCAGCTACCGCAACCTGATGATCTACCGGGGGAACCCGGGGGAGATCCCGTTCGACGCGGCGACGCTCACAACACCCCCTCACGATCAGCCTGACCAACCCGCGGTGGATTTTCTGCCCAAGGGTCGCGGCTCGGAGCTGCTCCGCGAATTGATGGTGGAGGGGACGGCCGTTGTCCGTGATCATGCCGTGAATCAGCATCGGCTGACCGCGGGGAAGTCGCCGGCGAACGCCATCTGGCTTTGGGGACAGGGGAAGGCGCCCTCGCTGCCGAAATTTGCGGATGTGCACGGACTCAAAGGGGCGATCATCTCGGCCGTCGATCTGGTCCGAGGTGTGGGGATGCTTGCGGGTTGGAATCGGATCGACGTTCCCGGCGCGACCGGATATCTCGATACCGATTACGCGGCGAAAGGGCGGTATGGCGTGGAGGCCCTTCGCGATCACGATATCGTGTGCGTCCACGTCGAGGCCCCCGATGAAGCGAGCCACGAAGGGCGAGCCGACGCGAAGGTCGAGGCGCTCGAGCGGATGGATACCGAGATCGTGGGGCCGATGCGGCGGGCGCTCGAGGCCTATGGCGAGTGGCGGATCCTGATTTCTCCCGATCATGCCACGCTCTTGCGGACTCGGGCTCACGACCGAGACTGGGTTGCCTGGGCGATGGCCGGGACGGGACTCACGGCGTCCGGGCGACCCTACGATGAATCGTCTGCCCGAGAGGCCGGGGGACCAGCCCTCGAGCAGGGCTTTGAATTGATGAAATTGTTCTTGAATTCTTGAATTGCGTGGGCGAAGCACGCGACTCGTTGGCGTGACGCCGGCGCCCGAATCGGCGGATTTCGAAATGCCCTGACACAGGGCGGAGCCAAGCCAAGTGTCTCTCCTGGTTCAGAAGTTCGGCGGCACCAGCGTCGCCGATGCCGAAAAAATTCTCGCCGCCGCCCGCCGCGCTATCCAGGCGCACCAGCGGGGTCAGCAAGTGTTGGTCGTGGTTTCGGCCCGAGGTCACACCACCGACGAACTGATCGAGATGGCCAAGGAGATCTCGGCTTACCCCCCGGCGCGGGAGATGGACATGCTCCTTTCCACGGGGGAGCAGATCAGCGTCGCGCTCATGGCCATGGCCATCCAGGCCCTCGGCGTCCCGGCCATCAGTTTCACCGGAGCGCAGATCGGCCTGGTGACCGACAGCTTCCACACCAAGGCTCGGATCCGCAACATCTCGACCGAACGAGTTGTGCAAGCCCTCGACGAAGGCAAGATCGTGATCGTCGCAGGGTTCCAGGGGATCGACGAGAATTACAACATCACGACCTTGGGTCGAGGCGGGTCGGACACGACGGCCGTCGCTCTCGCCGCGGTGCTCGGCGCCGAGGCCTGCGAGATCTATACCGACGTGGATGGAGTCTACACCACGGACCCTCGCGTTGTGCCCGAAGCCCGCAAGATCGACCGCATCAGCTATGATGAGATGCTGGAGCTGGCCAGCCTCGGTGCAGGGGTGATGCACTCGCGTTCGATCGAGTTCGCTAAGAAGTATGACGTCCCGATCCATGTGCGCAGCTCGTTTTCGGATGCTCCCGGGACCTGGATCATCGCCGAGGCTGACGCCAGGCGGCTGGGGGTAACGGTCACGGGCGCCGCCCTGGCGAAGGATGAGGCCCGGATCACGATCCTCGGCGCTCCGGACCGGCCCGGAGTGGTGCACTCACTCTTCCATACGATCGCCGCGTCCAACATCGTCGTCGACATGATCGTTCAGAATGTGGCGACCGCGGGGACGACGGAGGTCAGCTTCACGGTGGCGACGGGGGATCTCGCCGAGACGATCCTGGCGGCCGAGACGGCGGCCAAGGCCATCGGCGCTGAAGCGATCACCCACAAGGCCGAGGCGGCCAAGGTCTCGGTCGTTGGCCTCGGGATGAGGACGCACACCGGGGTGGCGACCATGATGTTCGAGGCTCTGGCCCAGGCCGGGATCAACATCGAGATGATCACGACCAGCGAGATCAAGATCAGTGTGCTCGTCGATCGCTCCTTGGCGACTGACGCACTTCGCGCGGTGCACCGGGCCTTCGGCCTGGAGAGCTGGGACAATGCGGCGGAAGCTCCGTACTCAACCGAGCGCAGCAGAACCCGATCCAAGCGGCAGACCGCTGACGCCGTGAACGGAATCAGCCCGGCCCTTCCCGCCCCCGGTATGGAAGAGCTGGTCATCTCCGGTGTGGAACTCGATGAGAGCCAAGGTCGCGTCACGCTCTTCGACGTGCCCGACGAACCGGGTTACGCGGGCCATGTCTTCCGGCGCATTGCCGAGGCCGGAGTGTTCGTCGATATGATCGTGCAGAACATCAGCACTTCGGGTAAGACGCATCTTTCCTTCACCGTCCCCTCGAACATGGCCGAGGCCGCTGCGAAAGCCGCGAAGAGCGAAGGGCCAGGAGTCGTTTCCATCGAGCCGAGGATCGCCAAGCTATCCGTCCTCGGGGTCGGTATGCGCACGCATACGGGCGTGGCGACCCGGATGTTCGGGGCGTTGGCGGCAAAGGGGATCAACATCGCACTCATCAACACGAGCGAGGTGCGGATCAACGTAGCCACGGATATCACGCGAGGTCGCGAGGCGTTGCAATGTCTGCGCGAGACGTTCGCCCTACCCGAGGAATGAGGTCCATCACCTTCATGAACCGCGTTGAGCCTACGGCAACAGAGCGAAACGCGGACAAATGATGACTTTTTGGCTCGAAGATCCTCCCTCCCTTGACCGAGCCCGGAAGGCCCGTTTACAAGTGATTGGCATCAAGATCATGGCAGGGGGCCGATCCTGTCGGTGGTAGACCTCAAAGCCGGGGCTTGAGGTCTTCACAGATTAGGGCAAGGAGGTTCACTCGGTTCTGGACCGGAAGGGCGGACCGCTTGAATCCAGGTGTCGGAGGAGCTGTGGCCGAGGGTCGAGAGCACGAGGCGTTAAACGACGCACGCAGTCGCGTGATGCAGCAGCGGCAGGCGGTCGGGGAACGCCACCCGGACTATGCCTCGTCGTTAAACCAACTGGCTCTGCTCTTGATCATCGACGGCGATCTCGAACAGGCGGAAACCCTGCTTCAGGAATCCCTGGCGATTCGCCAGGAAGCTCTCGGGGAGGGCCACCCCGACTATGCGACGAACTTGAGCAGTCTCGGGGGGCTCCTTTGGGCTCGGGGTGATCTCGACGGGGCCGAGCCCATGCTGTGGCAAGCTTTCCAAATCCGCGATCAGGTGTTTGGGGCGACCCATCCCAAAACGCTTGCGAGTCGCCAAAGTCTCGAGCAATTGTTGCGGGCTCGAGGGGAAGGAAGCGTTGTCGACGACTCGGTACAAGAGGTCGCTGACGCGGTTCCAATCGCGATGTCGGCCGAGCCGCTGACGGCTCCATCCCACGACCAGGTCGAGCCGACCCAGGCGATCGCGGAACCGAGGGGGATGATTGCAGGCTCCTCGGCGCACGAGCGAGCCGCGCTGGTCATTCGGATCAAGACGTTGTCGGGCGACTTCTTGAGGGTAGGCGACCGTCTGGCGAGTGAAGTCGAGCGCTGGAAGACCGGTGGTGTGCCACCGACCGAGGCCTTGATTCTTGATCTGACGACCTGCGGTCAGGAGTTCGCTTCACTTCGCGACGAAACGCTGCGCCTGGCCGAGATCGCCGGGATATCCATACACGAGAGGTCGTTGGACAGCCTTCGCGAGATCGAGTCACTCTTTCGAGAGATAAGTGAGGCCGAAAGCCGTCGCGAGCAACTTGCCGCGGTTCAGGAGCGAGCGCTCGGGGTGCTCGATCGCGTCATGTCGCTGGAGCATCCCGACCTGAGCGAATTCGCTCCACTCGAGGTTTGCAAGTCGCAGGCGGAGGAATTGCGGTTCGAGATCTTGAACGCGAACCCCTTCGAGTTGCCCGAGACGGCGACTCGGCTTGCCGAAGGGGACCATCCGTTCTTTCGGCTACTCGCGCTGGTCGACGGTACCGAGAATTTGAGCGACGATCTCTGGGCCAATTCACTCGAAGTTGTGGAACACGCGTTCGGTAAGCCCTTGGCCGTGGCCGTTGCGCGCGCCAAGTTGATCTTGCCCACATAATGAAGAGCGGTCGGAGTCTTGCGATGATCCAGAGCAAGTGCAGTGAGCTCATGCATGAACTCGCCACGATGTCGGATCAGTTCTCCGAACTAGGCGATGAGTTGCTCAACGCAGCCCGACGGTTGCATTCGCCCGGATCGCCTCCACCCGACTCGTTGATCGCTGCCCTCACAGCCTCGCGTCGTAGCTTCTTCGAACTTCGCGATCGGGTCTGCGAACATGCGCAGTTGCTGGGGGTCGTGATTCCCCCCCAGGAGTCGCTCAAGACGCTCCAGGAGATTTCCGCCCTCATCGATGAGGCGACCGACATCGAAATGAGTCATGTTCGAGGTGAGGAAACTCGGCGTCGGTCGCTCGCCATTCTCGATCGTGTCGCGCATCTCTTTCACATCTCCGACCAGGAATTCGCGCCGCTGAACGAGTGCATTGATCAGGCGCGGCAATTGCAGCTAACAATTTCCGAGGCGGATCGGTTGCCGTTTTCGGATGAGATCGAAGCCCTCGCCGACGGCGACCATCCGTTTGCTCATCTCTTGACGCTCGTTGAAAACCGAGACGACCTGCTCGACGACCATTGGGCGAGCTTGCACGACTCCGTGGGAACGACGTTCGGGAAGGCGTTGGCCGCTGCCGCCGCGCGAGCCAAACTCGAGCTTTCCGCCGACGCCCCCTCGCTGCCGGACAACTTGCCGGCTGATCTTGCGGGGAGCCGAAGGAATCTCGGCTCGGCGAGTTCCAGCAGCATGTGATCAAGTAACGCTTCTGAGAATTGACCAGGGATTATCGCGGTCAATGCAGGGCTGCGGGTTTTGGCCTGGTCTTGCCACGTTGTGAAAGGTTCGGATGCCCAAAGGAGGCGGAGCCAATATCGAAGGGGGATTGTCGAACGGGGAGGCGAGCGATGCGCAAGTGGCGTTTCATCGTTCCGTACGTGGTGATTTTCGCAGGCTTCGTGGCTTCGGGATGGGGACAGGAGACAAAGCCCAAGCCCGAGCCTCCCAAGCGGCCGAACGTCGCTGACATTGCCGCGGTCGTCGACGTGCACAACCGAGAGCGTGCGAAGAACAATCTTCCCCCCTTGAAGTTGGATCCGAAGTTGGAGGCCGCCTCGCTCGTGCATGCGCGTGACATGGCCGAGCACGACAAGATGTCGCACGAGGGCAGCGACGGATCAACGCCCGCTCAGCGCATCGAACGGCAGGATTTCCATTACCGGGCGGCGGGTGAGAACGTGGCCGCGGGGCAGCCCTCGGTCAAGGAGGTGATGCAGGGCTGGCTCGAGAGTCCTCCCCACAAAAAGAATATCCTGGGCGATTTCACCGAGATCGGTGTGGCCTGCGTCAAGGCGGAGGATGGCAAACCCTACTGGTGCGTCACATTCGGTAAGTCCTGGCCGGTGTTCGAGCCCAGCGTGGCCGAAGCCTCGATCCTTGAAGGTTTGAACCAGGCACGCTCCAAAGCCGAGAAGCCCGCGCTCAGGATCGAGCGGAAATTGCAGGAGGTCGCCGAGCGGCATGCACGCGACACCGCGGCCCGCGGCTCCTATCGAGCCACTGACAACGAGGGCAAGACTCCGTTCCAAAGACTCGATAAAGCCGGCTACCGCTATCGACGGGTAGGGCAACTCGTCGCCGTAGGTCAAGCAACTCCTGAAGAAGCCGTTGAGTCGTGGCTCAAAGACTCGGCGAACCGAGAGAGTATCCTCGGTGATTTCACCGAGGTCGGGGTCGGATACGCCACGAGTGAGAAGGGGATCCCCTTTTGGGTCATCCTGATCGCCAAACCGCAGACCTAGAGCGGTTATCGCTTGGATAGCATAAACTCAGGCCAGGAAGTGACCACGTGGCTCGAAGTAAGTAAAGAGGCGGATGGGGTAGTACTGGCGGTTTGTCCACCGGTGGCGCGAGCCTGGGCCCGCTGGTGGACAAACCGCCTGTGCTACCCCATCCGCCCATCTACATGGCATTGGTTTACGGTGCGTCCAACACATAAGTCATCGTGATTTGAATCAGATCTTCCGGGGTTTTGTAGGCTATCCCATCGCAAACCGCTCTAGTGCTTTGTCAAGGTTCGATTGACGGGTAAGCGATTCCTTTTGGTAGGGTGGGCATTGCCCACCAAACTGTTGGCCTCAGCGAAGATCGGTGGGCAATGCCCACCCTACGGCAGGCCGTCTGCACCCGTTTTCTTA
>Ga0153954_1000775_pt1 | contig 21989 bp, 22 predicted proteins | sample TSFL038MetaG_FD_102277 | JGI IMG/M metagenome (GOLD analysis project Ga0153954, IMG submission 102277) | Attine ant fungus gardens microbial communities from Florida, USA - TSFL038 MetaG | ecosystem: Host-associated > Fungi > Mycelium > Unclassified | place: USA: Florida, Wekiwa Springs State... | reverse complement strand
CGCATGAACAACATCAGCTTCTGGCTGACGGTTGTCGCTTTCGTCATGCTGATGTCCTCGGCTTTCGTCGATGGCGGTGCGGGTACCGGCTGGACGCTCTATCCGCCGCTCTCTGATGAAGGTCAGCCCGGCCGCGCGGTCGACATGGCGATCTTCTCCATGCACTTGGCCGGCGCTTCGTCGATTCTGGGCGCCATCAACTTCATCACCACCATCTTCAACATGCGCGCGCCGGGCATGACCCTGCATCGCATGCCGCTGTTTGCCTGGTCGGTTCTGGTCACGGCCTTCCTGCTCGTGCTGTCGCTGCCGGTGCTCGCCGGCGCCATCACCATGCTGCTGACCGACCGTAACTTCGGCACGACCTTCTTCAAGCCCGAAGGTGGCGGCGATCCGCTGCTGTTCCAGCATCTGTTCTGGTTCTTCGGCCATCCCGAAGTCTACATTCTGATCCTGCCGGGCTTCGGCATCGTCAGCCACGTCATTTCGACCTTCTCCAAGAAGCCGATCTTCGGCTATCTTGGCATGGCCTATGCCATGGTCGCAATCGGCGTCGTCGGCTTCGTCGTCTGGGCGCATCACATGTATACGGTCGGCCTGTCGCTCGACACGCAGCGCTATTTCGTCTTCGCGACGATGGTGATCGCGGTGCCGACCGGCATCAAGGTCTTCTCGTGGATCGCGACGATGTGGGGCGGCTCGATCTCGTTCCGCGTGCCGATGCTGTGGGCGACGGGCTTCATCTTCCTGTTCACCGTCGGCGGCGTGACCGGCGTCGTGTTGGCCAATGCCGGCATCGATCGCGCCCTGCACGAGACCTATTACGTGGTGGCGCACTTCCACTACGTGTTGTCGCTCGGCGCGGTCTTCGCCATTTTCGCGGGCTTCTATTATTGGTTCCCGAAGATGAGCGGCTACATGTACAACGAGACGCTCGGTAAGATACACTTCTGGATGATGTTCATCGGCGTGAACGTCACCTTCTTCCCGCAGCATTTCCTCGGTCTCGCGGGCATGCCGCGCCGCTACGTCGACTATCCGGATGCGTACCGGCTGTGGAATGAGGTGTCGTCGTATGGCGCCTATCTCTCGGGCCTCAGCGTCATCCTGTTCCTCTACATCATCTTCGATGCCTTCGCGAAGAAGCGCATCGCCGGCAACAACCCGTGGGGTGTTGGCGCGACGACGCTCGAATGGACCGTCTCCTCGCCGCCGCCGTTCCACTCCTACGAGGTTCTGCCGCGGATTGTTGGCACGGATCATTGATAAACGGGGCGGCGCGCGAGCGCCGCTTCCATTCCCCGGGTAAGATCAGACAGGCATGAGCGTTATCGACGATAGCAGTGCAGGGGCATCCGGGTTCGCGGCGATTTCGGTCGCCGAGCCGCGGGATTATCTGGCGCTGGTCAAGCCGCGGGTGATGCAGCTTGTCGTCGTCACGGCGCTCGCTGGCATTCTGCTTGCGCCGCATCCGGTGAATTTCGTCATCGGGCTCTCGGCGCTCATTTGCATCGCGGTCGGCGCCGGCGCATCCGGCGCGCTCAATATGTGGTACGACGCCGATATTGACGCGCTGATGCGGCGCACCAGCAAAAGGCCGATCCCGACCGGCCGCGTCACGCGCACTGAGACCTTGACCTTCGGCCTGGTGCTTTCGTCTTTCGCCGTGGTGACGCTTTTTCTCGTCAGCAATGCTTTGGCCGCCGGGCTGCTGGCTTTCACCATCTTCTTCTATGTCGTCATCTACACGATGTGGCTGAAGCGCTCGACGCCGCAGAACATCGTCATCGGCGGGGCCGCCGGCGCGCTGCCGCCGATTGTCGGCTATGCGGCGGTGACCGGCCATATCGATATCGCGCCGCTTGTGCTCTTCGGCTTGATTTTCGCTTGGACCCCGCCGCATTTCTGGGCCTTGGCCCTGGCGCGCACCGGCGACTATGGCAACGCCGGCGTGCCGATGATGCCGAACGTCAAGGGTGCCGATCACACGCGACTTGAGATCCTTGTCTATAGCGTGATCCTCGCCGCCATCGGCCTGCTGCCTTATGCCTTCGGCTTCGCCTCGATTGTTTACGGCATTGTCAGCCTTGCGCTCGGCATCGAATTTATTCGCCGCGCCGTTCTTGTCTTCCGCGTGCGCGAGGGCGAGGCGGCGAACAAGACCGCGATGCGGCTCTTCTGGTTTTCGATCATCTATCTCTATGTGCTTTTCGCCGAATTGCTGATCGAGCGCGTGCTCTTCGTGATTGGAGCGATGCGATGATGCGCTACGAGATCGATCCTAAAGGCGTGACGCTGTGATTGGAGCGATGCGATGATGCGCTACGAGATCGATCCTAAAGGCGTGACGCTGACACCGGAGCAGGCCCGCAGCCGCCGTTTGCGTAATATCGCAATCGGCCTCGTCATCGGCGCGCTTGTGGTGCTGTTTTATGCCGTGACGATCGTCAAGTTCGGTCCTGGCGTGACCAAGCCGCCGATATAGGATCGAGAATGTCGGCAGCGCCTCAGACTCCCATGCCACGCCGCCCGAAAAGCCCGCGCCAGGGCCTCGTTGCCTTTTCCGTGTTCGCGGTCGTCGTCGGCATGCTCGGCATGTCCTTCGCCGCTGTGCCGCTCTATCGCGCCTTTTGCGCCGCGACGGGCTTTGCCGGCACGACGCAAGTGCGCCGCATCGCCCCGAAGGAAGAAGGCAAGCGCGTCCTCACAGCGCATCTCGACGCCAATGTCGCGGCGGGGCTTGCGCTCGATTTCGCGCCGGAGGTGCTGGGAGTCTCGGTGCGCACCGGCCAGACCGCGACCGTCTTCTTCAAGGTTACGAACCGCAGCGACAACGAAGTCGCGGCCCGCGCGGTCTACAACGTGGCTCCCGGCCAGGTCGGCGCCTATTTCGACAAGATCGCCTGCTTCTGCTTCAGCGAGCAGCATTTCGCGCCGCATCAGACGGTCGAAATGCCGGTCGTCTTCTTCCTCGATCCAGCCTTGGAGAAGGATGAGACGATGAACGACATCAACGAGGTTTCGCTGTCGTACACCTTCTATGGGGTGCGCGATCCGCGTGTCACTACGGCCCAGGCGGTCAGTCCGTCGCCGCGGCTCTAACGCATTGGGATGAAGAAACGCGGCACGGACAAGGGGGCCGCGGGGGTGTCAAAGCCCCGCAGAGACGAGAGGGAACGAAATGTCTGACGCGCACGCCAAGCCACCCCATCCATATCATCTCGTCGATCCGAGCCCGTGGCCGATTGTCGGCGCCTTTGGCGCTTTCGTCATGGCGGTCGGCGCCATCATGTGGATGAAGTCCATCCCGGTCGGTTCGGTCACGCCCGGCAGCTATATTTTCGGTGCCGGCCTCATCTGCGTGCTTTTCGTCATGGCCAATTGGTGGCTCGACGTCATCAAGGAGGCGCAGACCCCTGGCGTCCATACGCCCGTCGTCGCGCTTGGCCTGCGCTACGGCATGATCCTTTTCATCGCTTCGGAAGTGATGTTCTTCGTCGCCTGGTTCTGGGCCTTCTTCGATGCGGCTCTGTTTCCCAATGCGGCGATCGAATATGCGCGCACGACGTTCACCGGCGGTCATTGGCCGCCGAAGGGCATCGAATCGATCGATCCCTGGCACCTCCCGCTGCTCAATACGCTCCTTCTGTTGACCTCGGGCACGACGGTCACCTGGGCGCATCACGCGCTGCTGAACAACGATCGCAAGGGCCTCAGGAACGGCCTCATCCTGACGATCCTGCTCGGCCTCTCGTTCACCGCCGTCCAGGCCTTTGAATATGCCCACGCGCCTTTTGCCTTTAAGGGGTCGATCTATGGCGCGACCTTCTTCATGGCGACGGGCTTCCATGGCTTCCACGTCATCATCGGCTCGATCTTCCTGATCGTCTGCCTGCTGCGGGCACTCGCCGGTCAATTCACGCCCCAGCGTCATCTCGGCTTCGAATTCGCCGCTTGGTATTGGCATTTCGTCGACGTGGTCTGGCTGTTCCTCTTCTCCTGCATTTATGTCTGGGGATCTTGGGGCGGCCCGTTCGAACATTGAGCCACGCTTAATGCTTGCGCCCGGCCCAGGCCGGGCGCAATAAGCCGCCATGAGCAGTTTCGACTCCCGCGGCGCGGATCATCCGCAACCCTTATCCTCGGCGATTTCGCGTGGTGTCATTGGCCGTTGCCCCCGCTGCGGGCAGGGCAAGATGTTCTCCGGATTACTGAGGGTCGCGCCGGGCTGCGAAGCCTGCGGTCTCAGCTATGGATTTGCCGATGCGGGCGATGGCCCCGCCGTCTTCGTCATGCTGTTTGCCGGCTTTCTCATCGTCGGCCTCGCGCTCTTCCTGGAAGTCGCCTACGAGCCGCCCTATTGGGTCTATTTCGCCGTCTTTCCGCCGCTGACGATTCTCGTTTGCCTTGGCCTTCTGCGGCCGTTGAAGGGCATTCTGCTGTCGCTGCAATATCGCAATAAGGCCGAGCAGGGGCGCCTCGAGAGCCAGGGGCGCGATGGCTGAGGCACCCGCGCGCAAGGGGCTCGTCGTGCCCTTGCTCTTTGCCTTTGCCGTGACGGGCCTGCTTGTCTCGCTCGGCGTCTGGCAATTGCATCGCCTTGCCTGGAAAGAGGCGCTGATCGCCCGGATCACCGCGCGCAGCGCCGCGGCACCGCAGCCGATGCCGGCGCCCGCAGACTGGCCGGCCCTCAAGTCCGACGATTACGATTATCGCCGCATCGCGCTTCGTGGCCATTTCGACAATGCGCGTGAAGTACTGGTCTTCGAGACGGAGGGCCCGCGCGACCTCGGACCAGGCTATCTGGTGCTGACGCCTTTGGTTCTTGCTTCGGGCGAACAGATTATCGTCAATCGCGGCTATGTTCCTTCGTCGCTGGCGGCGAAAACCACCCGTCCGCAAAGCGAGATCGAGGGCGAGGTGACGCTGACCGGCCTGATGCGGCCGCCGCAGCCGCGCAATCTCTTCACCCCGGCCGACGACCCGTCGCACGGCCTTTATTTCAGCCGCGACCCAGCGCCGATCGCGGCGCATTTCGGCCTCGCGCATGTCGCCCCGTTCATCGTCGATGAAGACAAGACCGCGATTGCCGGCGGCTGGCCGGAAGGCGGCCTGACCAATATCGATATTCCCAATAATCATTTGGAATATGCGATGACCTGGTTCGGCCTCGCCGGCGGCCTGTGGATGGTCGTCGGCGCTTATATTTTCGGGGTGTTGCGTGAAAGGCGAGCCAAGGCAAAGGCTTAAGCAGCACCTTGGCGTTAAGTCTCGGCCAGCAAAAATCCCCGCTGCCCGGATTTTGTGCTAGATCATCTCCGGAATCGTGAAAAGTTCGGGCCCGAACGTGAAATATATCTCGACGCGGGGCACCGCGCCCTCATTGTCCTTTACCGATGCCCTAATCGCCGGCCTTGCCGACGACGGCGGCCTTTATCTGCCGCAGTCTTATCCGCAGCTCACGCCGGCCGAGATCGCGGGCTTTGCCGGCCAGCCCTATGCGGCCGTGGCCGAGGCGGTGATCTGGCCGTTCGTCGCCGGAACGCTTGATCGCGCCGCGCTGCGCGCGATGCTTGCCGATGCTTACGCCGGTTTCGATCACGTCGCGGTCGCGCCGCTCTCGCAGCTCGGCGATAATCTGTTCCTGCTCGAATTGTTTCACGGCCCGACCTTGGCCTTCAAGGATCTGGCCATGCAATTGCTCGGCCGGCTGATGCAGCACGTGCTCGCCGCACGCGGCCAGCGTGCAACGATTGTCGGTGCCACGTCGGGCGACACCGGCGCCGCCGCCATCGCGGCTTTTCAAGGTCTGCCCGAGGTCGATGTCTTCATCCTTTATCCAAATGGCCGCGTCTCCGACGTGCAGCGTCGGCAGATGACGACCATTGCCGCCGAGAACGTCCATACGATCGCGCTTGAGGGCACGTTCGACGACGCCCAGAACATGGTCAAAGGGCTTTTCGCCAACAAACGCTTCCGCCAGGATTATTCGCTCGCTGGGGTGAATTCGATCAATTGGGCGCGCGTGGTGGCGCAGGTCGTCTATTATTTCACGAGCGCGGTGGCGCTTGGCGCGCCGGGGCGGCCGGTCTCCTTTGCCGTGCCGACGGGCAATTTCGGCGACATTCTCGCCGGCTGGGTGGCGAAAAAAATGGGCCTGCCGATCGAGCGGCTCGTCATTGCCACCAATGCAAATGACATTCTTGTCAGGACGCTGAATAGCGGCCGTTACGAAACCGGCCGTGTCGAGGCCACACAATCGCCCTCAATGGACATTCAGGTGTCCTCGAATTTCGAGCGGCTTTTGTTCGAGGCCTGCGGCCGCGACGCGACGACCGTGAGCAGGCTGATGAATTCCCTGCAGCAATCCGGTGGTTTTACGCTCGACGCTGCGCCGCTTGCGGCGGTTCGCGCGGAATTCGATGCCGAACGCGTCGGTGAGACAGAAACGACTGAGGAGATCGCGCGCGTGTGGCGCGAGACCGAGAGATTGATTGATCCGCATACCGCTGTCGGCGTCAACGCGGCCCGCGCTGCGCTCAGCGCGCGCCCGCATATTCCGGCAGTTGTGCTTGGCACCGCGCATCCGGCGAAATTCCCCGCCGCGATCGAGCGCGCGACCGGCCAGCATCCGCGGTTGCCGCCGCATCTTGCCGATCTCGAATCGCGGCCGGAACATTTCGACGTGCTGCCGAACGATCAGAGCGCGGTCGAAGGCTTTATCCGCGCGCGTCTGCGTGGCGAAAGGGGCCTGTCGCGGAGGGCGGCGTCATGAGCGTCGAGGTCACGACTCTTCCGTCAGGCCTGCGCATCGTCACCGATCAAATGCCGCATCTTGAAACTGTCTCGCTCGGCGTTTGGGTGGCGGCAGGCTCGAGGCACGAGCGGCCACGCGAACGCGGCCTCTCGCATCTTCTCGAACATATGGCCTTCAAGGGCACGCGGCGGCGCTCGGCGCGCGACATTGCCGAGGAGATTGAAAACGCCGGCGGCGACCTCAATGCTGCAACGAGCGTCGAGCAGACCGCGTATTACGCACATGTTCTCGCGGGCGATGCCGGCCTCGCCCTCGATATTCTCGCCGATATTCTGACCGAAAGCGTCTTCGACAAGGAGGAACTCGAGCGCGAGAAAGAGGTCATCATTCAAGAGATCGGCGCAGTCGAAGACACACCCGACGATCTGGTCTTCGATCTCTTCAATGCGGCGGCCTTCCCCGAACAGCCGATCGGCTGGCCGATCCTTGGCACGCCGGAACATGTCAAAGCCTTCGATCGCTCGATGATCGCCAATTATCTCGAGAAGCATTATCGCAGCGGCGTGACGGCGGTCGGCGCTGCGGGCGCGCTCGATCATGCGCAAATCGTCGATGCGGCTGCGGCGCGGTTTGCTTCCATGCCGGCGCAGCCGGCCGAAGATGCCGCGCCGGCGCGTTATGTCGGCGGTGAGGCACGGGTGAGCCGGCGCCTCGAACAAGCGCAACTCGTGATCGGCTTCGAGGGCCTGTCCTATGCCGCATCGGCCTTTTATGCGCTGAGTGTTTTCGCCAATGCGGTTGGCGGCGGCATGTCCTCGCGGCTCTTCCAGGAAGTGCGCGAAAAGCGCGGTCTCGCTTACGCGGTCAATTCCTTCCACTGGGGTTATGCCGACACCGGCCTCTTCGGCTTTTACGCGGCGACGAGCAAGCAGCAGGTGCGCGAGCTTGTCCCGGTGGCGCTCGAATGCATCGCTGCGGCGGCGAATGATTTGTCGGAGGTCGAGATCAATCGCGCCAAGGCGCAGATGAAGGTCTCGCAACTTGCCGCGCTCGAATCGCCGACGGCACGGTCGGAGCAGATCGCCCGCCAGATGCTTGCCTTCGGCCGCGTGCTGACGCGCCAGGAAATTCTCGAAAAGATCGATGCGTTGACGGTCGCGGAAATTCGCGTCGCTGGCGCGGCCGCCTTGCGTTCGGCACCGACGGTTGCGGCCGTCGGGCCGGTCACGAAAGTTCACACGCCGGATCGCGTCCGCGAAATCATCGGCGGGACCTGAGGAGGATCGGGTGGCTCTGTTCCGGCTCGGCGGCCCGAGCGAGATCAGCAATTTCATTCGCGGCGAAGGCATACTGCTCCGCCCAGCGGAGCCGCGCGATTATGAAGCCTGGGCGGATCTGCGCGAAAAAAGCCGTGGCTTTCTCACGCCATGGGAGCCGACCTGGCCCGGCGACGACTTGACCCGTACCGCGTTCCGCCGCAGGCTGCGTCGGAATCTGCAGGAAATGACGAATGATGAGGCCTATCCATTCCTCATCTTTCGCGATGATGAAACGCTCGTCGGTGGCTTGACGCTTGGGCAAGTGAAGCGTGGCGTCGCACAATCGGCGACGCTCGGCTATTGGATGGGCATGCCCCACGCGGGCAAAGGATTCATGTCGCGGGCCGTGCGGGCGATGACAGGCTATGCCTTCACGTCATTGCATCTGCATCGCATCGAGGCGGCGTGTCTGCCGCATAACGAGGCGTCGATCCGGCTCCTCGAACGTGTCGGCTTCAAGCGGGAGGGATTCGCGCGGGCCTATTTGCGTATCAACGGGCTTTGGCAAGATCATCTTCTTTATGCACTTCTGGAAACCGATCCGCTGCCTTTGCGGGTTGCACGCCGCGATCGCGGCTGAGTGGAGAAAAATGTCGGCGGCTTCACGCGTAAGAATTTTGATGCGTCAATGCCCGGCATTGCTCGTTCTCGCGTTTTTGGTTCTGGGGATCGCACCGGCCCGCGCCATCGAATCGGTGCGCATCCCGCTTGACGCCACCGCAATCGATCTCACCAAGGCTGTCGAGAACTATGGTGCGCAAGGCGACCGGCTCTTGGTCTCAACCGCGCCGGGCTCGGACGGCATCGTGCGGCGCATCGAAGTGCGCGCGTTGGAGCCCGGCTCGCATCCCAATTGGATTGTCTTCGCGCTGACGAACGACACCGACGAACAGATCGAGCGTTTGATCGTGGCGCCGCATTTCCGGCTGGTCGGCTCGGGTGTGATCTGGCCGGATCTCGGCGCCTCGCGCATTTCCGCAATCACCGCGAGCCAAAGCTTTCCGCCGGAGCGCATCGAAAGCGCCGACGCCGATGTCTTCCGCCTGACGATCGATCCGGGCACGACCGTGACCTATGTCGCGGAATTGCGCGCCGCCGGCCTGCCGCAGCTCTATCTCTGGCAGCCCGACGCCTATAAGGACAAGCTCACCAGCCTGTCGCTCTATAAGGGCATCGTCATTGGCGTTGCCGGCCTGCTGGCGCTCTTTCTGACCATCGTCTTTGTCGTCAAAGGCGCCGTGATCTTCCCGGCGGCGGCCGCGCTCGCCTGGGCGGTGCTTGCCTATGTTTGTATCGACTTCGGCTTCTGGGACAAGATTTTCGACACCTCCGAGCAGGCCGACCGCATCTGGCGCGCCGGCGCCGAAACATCGCTCGCGGCGACGCTGCTCGTCTTCCTTTTCGCCTATCTCAATCTCAATCGCTGGCATGTGCGCGCCTCGCATGTCGCGATCGGCTGGCTGGCCTTCCTTCTCGCCCTGATCGGGCTTGCGGTCTTCGATGCGCCGATCGCCGCCGGCGTCGCACGCATTTCGCTGGCGACCATTGCGGCGGTGGGCTTCATCCTCGTCCTTTATCTTTCGACGCACGGCTATGACCGCGCGGTGATGCTGATCCCGACTTGGTTCTTGCTGCTCGTTTGGGTGATCGCCGCGGGCTTCACGGTGACCGGCACGCTCACCAACGATCTTGTTTCGCCGGCGCTGATCGGCGGCCTCGTGCTGATCGTCATGCTGATCGGTTTCACCGTCATGCAGAACGCCTTCGCCGGCGGCGGTCTGGGCTATGGCGCGATCAACGATTCCGAGCGCAAGGCCCTGGCGCTGACCGGCTGCGGCGATACGATCTTCGACTGGGATGTGGCCTCCGACCGCGTCTTCGTCAGCCCCGAGGTCGAAACCCAGCTCGGCCTTTATCGCGGCGAGCTCGAAGGCCCGGCCTCGAAATGGCTCGAAATCCTGCACCCGTTCGAGCGCGACCGCTATCGCGCGAGCCTCGACACGATGCTCGAACAAAGACGCGGCCGCATCAATCAGGAATTCCGCCTGCGCGCCGCCGATGGGCATTATTTCTGGTATCTGCTTAAGGCGCGGCCGGTCGTCGGCCCGGAAGGCGAGGTGATCCGCGTCATCGGAACGCTCTCCGACGTCACCGAGCAGAAGACGGCGCAGACGCGCCTTCTGCATGATGCGGTGCACGACAATCTGACCGGCCTGCCGAACCGCGAATTGTTCTTCGACCGGCTCGATGCGGCGCTCAAACTTTCGCAGACCGACGCGCAAATCCGCCCGACCGTCATCTGCATCGACATCGACCGCTTCAAGCAGATCAACGAGACGATCGGCTTTTCGGCGGGGGATTCGATCCTGCTGACCGTCGCGCGCCGCCTCGGCCGCATCTTGAAGCCGCAGGACACGCTGGCGCGGCTGAGCAGCGACCAATTCGCCGCCGTGGTGATTTCTGAAAGCGAGACCGACCATATCATCGCCATCGCCAATGTCGTGCGCCGCGCGGTTTCGACGCCGGTGGCGTTTGGCGAAACCGAAGTGCCGCTTACGGCCTCGATCGGCCTGGCGCTCTTCGATCCGCAATTGCACGCCAACCGCGAAGACATGCTGAACGATGCCGAGATCGCCGTACGCCACGGCAAGCGCATCGGCGGCAATCGTATCGAAGTCTTCCGCCCGTCGATGCGGACGGTGCGCTCCGACCGGCTGACGCTTGAGGCGGATCTCCGCCGCGCGCTTGATCGCGGCGAAATGCAAATCCTGTTTCAGCCTATCATCCGGCTTGAGGACCGCACCGTCGCGGGCTTCGAGGCGCTGCTGCGCTGGGACCATCCGCGGCTCGGCCGCCTCAGCCCGGCGGAATTCATTCCCGTCGCGGAAGAGACGGGCAGCATTGTCGATCTCGGCATTTTCGCGATGGAGCGCACGGCGCGCGAACTCTCCGCCTGGCAGGCGGCGCTCGATCTCGATCCGCCGCTCTTTGCCAGCGTCAATATCTCGTCACGGCAATTGCTGCGCCACGATCTGTTGCAGGACGTGCGCGCCGTGCTTTCGCGCTGGAAGGTTGCGCGCGGCACGTTGAAGCTTGAATTGACCGAAAGCCTGGTGATGGAAAACCCGGAATATGCGGCGCAGCTTTTGAGCCGGATTCACGAGTTCGGCGCCGGCCTCTCGCTCGACGATTTCGGCACCGGCTATTCCTCGCTCGCCTATTTGCAGCGCTTCCCGTTCGATACGATCAAGATCGACCGCTCCTTCGTGCATCACAACCGCAAGGGCGCGCGGCCGGTCATCCTGCGCTCCATCGTGACGCTGGCGCATGATCTCGGCATGGATATTGTCGCCGAAGGCGCCGAGACCGAGTCCGATGCGATCGAGCTTTACCAACTCGGTTGCGAATTCGCGCAGGGCTATATTTTCGGCCATCCGATGAGCGCCGGCGAGGCGCGCAAACTCGTCGGCGCGGCGCAGGCCGCGGCCTAAAGCCGTTTGATGCGTTTTCCTTATGCGACGCGCTTATGCGCGGCCGGCCTCACTCGAGAGAAAGGCCGGATCGATGCCGATCTTGCGCATTGCAACATCGTAACGCGATTCAAGCGGCGTATCGAAGATGAGCGCGGCATCGGCCGGGCAGGTGAGCCAGCCGTTGTTTTGCATCTCGTCTTCCAACTGGCCGGGCGACCAGCCAGCGTAGCCAAGCGCGAGGATCGCCCGATCCGGGCCCGCGCCCTTGGCGATCGCCCGCAGGATATCGATCGTCGCGGTCAGCGACACGCCGCCGTCGATCGGCAATGTCGAATTGTCGATATAGAAATCGTTCGAATGCAACACGAAGCCGCGCCCGGCCTCGACTGGGCCGCCGCGCAAAACGGGGACCGCGCCAGCCTGCATTGGCAGGCGGATCGCCTCGTCCGGCTTGATGACCTCAAGTTGAATCAGAAGCTCGGAGAAATTCAGGCTCGGCGCGCGACGGTTGATGACAATGCCCATCGCACCTTCGTCGGAATGCGCGCATAAATAGACGACACTGCGGGCGAAGCGGTCGTCGCTCATGCCGGGCATGGCAAGCAGGAACTGCCCGTCAAGATATTCGCTGTTTTCGCCCTTCTGTTTCGCCGTTGCCATCATGAGACCCTTGCGTGATAGGGAACAAATGGGTTCCGAAGGCCACAATTTCATCTCTCGCCGGTGCGAAAATTGATGAAAAGGAAGACGCACAGGTGATTGCCACAATCTTACGCAATCTTCGTTCCGGGTGTTCCGCATTCATGTTGGCGCAGGTGCGGAGCTTTGACCATCCTCTTTTTTGGAGCCGGCTTTGCCTGGGGATAGGTTTTGGCCTTGTCGCGCTCGCAGCGAAGTCAGATCCGTTTACAACCCTCTGGGCAGGGTCTGGCAGTGATAAGGCACAAATGCGGCTGATCGCTGGCACGCCGCATGGCAATGGCCTTTATCCAGCCGCCGCGGAGATAAAGCTTGCCGGGGCGGCGATCACCTATTGGCGCGCGCCCGGCGATGCCGGTGTGCCGCCGACCTTTTCCTTCCAGGGGTCGGAAAATCTCGCGTCAGCCACGGTCGCTTATCCGGCACCGCAGCGGATCAACGAGCAGGGGCTCGAAGCTTTCGGCTATCGCGGCGGCGTCACGTTTCCCATCGCGGTCGCGGCGCGCGATCCGGCAAAGCCGGTGCGTCTGCGGCTCACGCTCGATTATGCCGTCTGTGACAACATTTGTTTGCCGGCGAAAAGCGTCGCGACGCTTGAACTGCCGCAGAAAGGCACAAGCGCGGCGGAAAAATTAATCGCGCAGGCTGCGGCAAGCGTGCCGATTGCGCTCACGAAGGCCGCCGTCGAGAAAGAAATCGTGATCACCGCGGACCCTGCCGCGCAGCGGCCGCGCTGGATTTTAACCTGGAACGGCGCGGCAACGCCGATCGATCTTTTTGCCGAAGCACCGGATGGCTGGGACCTCGAGACCAAAAAACTTACAGACCGGCGGTTTTCACTCGTCGCCGCGCAGCAGCCTTTGAAGGGACTGCCTGCGCGCGTCGCGGCGCAACTGACGTTGACGACCGCACAGCAATCTTATGTCTTTGCCGTCGACCTTGATCTGCCGGCGCAAGCGTCGTCCGCCGGGACCAAATAAAACTGCGGCCTGAAACAGCGCGGCAGCCAAGACTTGGATCCCGACTGCCTTCGCTGCAACACGACCCTCGTTCAGATTTTAGCGACGGCCGCCATGTGAAGCCTGACCCCCGTGGCGGCCGGCTTCTGAGGCGCGCTCGCGATCGTTCGCAAAATTGCCGCCGGACGCCTGGCCGCCTTTACGGCCAGCCTCTGAGGCGCGCTGCGGATCGTTGGCGAAATTGCCGCCGGAGACATGGCCGCCCTTCCGTCCTGCTTCCGCTGCGAGCTCGTGGTCCTGCGAGAAGCTGCGCTTCTCATCCGGAACACTGGCGCCGCCCTTGCGGCCGGCCTCGGAGGCGAGTTCGTGGTCGCGCGAAAAGCTGCGTTCTTCGGCTGGAACGCTCGCGCCGCCCTTGCGTGCGATCTCGCGTTGCTTCTCTTCGTCCATCGAAGCGAAGCCTCGGTTCGAGGTCGAATTAGCCATAGGTTTCTCCCATTGTCTCAATGGATTACTTTAACGCCGGTGCGGTCCGGCTGCCTCTGGAATGCCTGCCGGGCGCGGGTTGTTCCGACCTTAATGAAGCTTAATCTTGTTACTGCGGCGCCGGTGGCGTTGCGCTTGTCGGCTTGCGATGCGGACGAGCAGACGTTAGTTAGCTGCCACGAAAGACGGGGACCACAATATGGCAATTCAAGTTGGTGAGGCGCTGCCGCACGTCGCCTTTACGGTAATGACGGCCGAAGGTCTGCAGCCGCGCACGACGGACGAGATTTTCAAGGGGCGCAAGGTTGTGCTCGTCGGCGTGCCGGGCGCTTTCACGCCGACGTGCACGCTCAATCACGTGCCGGGCTTTATCGAGAAGGCGGACGAATTTCGCGCCAAGGGCGTCGCCGTTATCGCGGTCACAGCCGTCAATGATGTTTTCGTCATGAATGCCTGGGCGAAGTCGCTCGGCGCCACGAGCGACGAATTCATTTTTCTCGCCGATGGAAGCGCCACCTTTGCCAAGGCCATCGGGCTGACACTCGATTTGACCGACCGCGGACTTGGCTTGCGGTCGCAGCGCTATGTCATGCTCGTCGATGACGGTGTTGTCACAAAGCTCAACATCGAACCGGCCTCCGGCAAGGCCGAAGTGTCGAGCGCCGAGGCACTCCTGCAACAAATTTAAGTGAAGCAGCCTTCGGGCTTTTGTTGCGTTCAAGCTGGATGCAATGGCGTCCAGCTTACGTCCTCATTCTTTTCTTTTTTGAATTGTCTGCCAGCCCGGCCTTGGCGCGGCGCGCGCCACGGATTCCGTTGCCGCCGCGGCGTCCCGCCGATCTTGCCGCGCCGCTGCCGCCAGTCGAGCCATCGGTGACGGAAACTACGCCGTTGCCGCCACCGCGCCCCGCCGATCTTGCCGCGCCCAAGCCGTTGGTCGAGCTGCCGGTGACGCCGCCCACCAAACCGCCGGTGCCGGTCAGCACGCCGATGCCGCCGACGCCGGACCTTGCCTGTCCGCGCGTCCTCGCCAGCAAGATACTTGTCGTCGCCGCGGCGCCGCCGGTCACGGATGCCAACGGCTGCGGCATCGCCGCGCCCGTCACTTTGTCGGCCGTTGTCCTGACCGATGGCACGAAAGTGCCATTCGAGCCGCCGTCGCTGATCCGCTGCGACCTTGCCGAGGCGCTGGGCGCCTGGTTCCGCGAGGACGTCGCCCCCGCGGTCCAACAGGCCGGCGGTCTCGCCAAAATTCTCGGCTCCAACGGCTACGAATGCCGCACCCGCAACCGCGTCCCTGGCGGCAAGCTCAGCGAACACGCCAAGGGCAATGCCCTCGATTTGCGTGGTATCGTGTTGCGCAACGGGCAAACGATCTTGATCCGGAAAGATGCGCCGCAAAAACCGGCCTTTCTCTTACGGATGAAGGCCGCCGCTTGTGCGCGCTTCACCACCGTGCTCGGGCCAGGTGCCGACGCGGCGCATGAGGCGCATCTCCACGTCGATCTCGAACAGCGCCACCATGGCTTTCGCATCTGCGAATGGGACGCAAACTGATGCCAAATGGCCGGCAAGTGGCCGGCAAGTGGCTGGCAAGTGGCCCGGGTTGACGTTCTCAGGCCGCGCCCATAAGGAAAAGGCAAAAAGGAGAGGCGCTCGTGGCCGAGACACCGCATTACAACATTGTTTTCCTGGATCGTGCGACCCTTGGCGTGCCGCTGCGCAAGCCGAATTTTCCGCATAGCTACAAAGAATACGAGGAGACGGTCGCCGATCAGGTCGTCGAGCGTCTGGCGGATGCCGATATCGCCGTCATCAATAAGGTGCCGTTGCGTGCGGCGAGCCTCGAGAAACTGCCGAAGCTGAAATTGATCGCCGTTGCGGCGACCGGCACCGATGTCGTGGACAAGGCCTATTGCAAGGCGCACAACATCCCGGTTTCGAACATCCGCAATTACGCCGACAATACCGTGCCGGAACATACGCTGGCGCTGATCTTCGCCTTGCGCCGCAACCTCCTCCCTTATGTCGCCGACGTGCGCCGCGGCAAATGGCAGACGATCAACCAATTCTGCTATTTCGATCATCCGATCCACGACATTTCCGGCTCGACGCTTGGTCTCATCGGCTATGGCGCGCTCGGCAAGTCGGTCGGCGCGCGTGCTCAAGCGCTGGGCATGAAGGTGATCGCCACCGACGTCTACGATTTCCCCGGCAAGGTCGATCTCGACACGATCTTGCGGGAGAGCGACGTCATCTCGCTGCATTGCCCGCTGACGGACCAGACGCGCAATATCATCGGCGCCGCCGAGCTGAAGAAAATGAAGAAGGACGCGATCCTCATCAACACCGCGCGTGGCGGCCTTGTTGAGGAAAAGGCGCTGGCCGAGGCGCTGAAATCCGGCGAGATCGCTGGCGCCGGCTTCGACGTGCTGACCGTCGAGCCGCCGAAGAACGGCAATGTCCTGCTCGATGTCGATCTGCCGAACCTGCTGATCACGCCGCATGTCGCTTGGGCAAGCGTCGAGGCGATGACGGGGCTGTCGAACCAGCTCGTCGACAATATCGAGGCCTGGGTTGCCGGCAAGCCGCGCAACCTCGTGCTCGAATAGGCTGTTTGATCCGAGCGGCGCGTTATCTGCGTCGCGTTTCCTTCCGCACCGCTTGCGCCAGAATCGGGAACGATTTCTGGCGCTTTGCGTAAGTCGTGGAGCCGATCGGTGCGCTCGCCGCAAGGTTCGAGGCGCGTTGATCGCCTGAAGGAAAGGAGGATCGAATGCTCCGTAACGCGAAGAGTAGATTGGCAAGCCTGGCGCTTGCCGGCGCGCTGACGGCCGCCTTCGGTGGCGCGGCGCTCGCACAGGAATGGTCAAATTCACCCGAGACCGACATCAGCTATCGCGTCCACCATCGCTATTATGGGCCGCATGCGTATGGTTACGGCTACGCGCCCTATGGCTACTACCACGGTGGCTATTATCGTGATGGCTATTACGACGCTGGCCCGTTGGGTCTCCCCGGTGCGATCGTCGGTTCGGCGCTTGGCATCGCCGACACGGTCGCGACCGGCGGCTATCCTTACGGCTATTACCACTACGGGTATGGTCCGTACGACGGCCCCTACGATGGCTACGGCTATTGGTAAGCCCAAACCCTAAGCCCGATGGCGCGGCCGCTTTCGCGGCGGCCGCGTCCTTTCTTTAAGCCTGTTTGCCTTTAGGCCAGCTTGTTTTCGACTGCGATACGCACGAGATCGAGCGGCGTGCGGGCGCCGAGCTTGCGCTTCAGCACAGCGCAGGAATTGGCGACGGTCTTGTAAGAGACGTTGATGATGCCGGCGATCTCGGCCATGCTCTTGCCGCTGCGCAGAAGCCGCAAAATCTCCAATTCGCGCGCGTTGAGCCCGGTCAGAAAGTCTCGCCGGCCGGGATCGAGAAAAGCCAGCTTCTGCGCCATTTCCGGCAGCAGGAACGTCTGGCCGGTGGCGACCGCGCGGATCGCGGTGACGAAGCGGGCAGGGTCCTCGCATTTGCCGATATAGCCCTTGGCGCCGTTCTCGATCGCGCGCGCCGCGAAAATCGGATCATCGTTCATCGTGAAGATGATGATGCGCGCCTGCGGGTCGAAATCGAGAATCCGGCGCGTTAGGGCAAAGCCCGACGTGCCCGGCAGATTGACGTCGATGACCGCCACATCGGGCCGCGTCTCGACATACTTGTCGTAGGCCAGCGTCGAATCCAACGCATCGATCACTTCAATGTCCGAATAGGGCGAAAGCATTGCCCGGCATCCGGAGAGAATGACCGGATGATCGTCGACGATTAAAACCTGCATCTTCCCCGACCCGCGCAGCAATGAGGGCTCATTTTTCAATTTTTGATCCCTCGCTGTCAATGATTTTACCTGATATCATAGAGAGTTACTGCTGCAGTGCGAGCCTAATTCTTCGCGCGGTAGAAAATTTCACAGGCACGAGAGATAACATCCCGATTTATGGGTGAACTTTTGAACTTGCAGGGGCCGGACGTGGCGGCAAGGTCGCGGCGCGGCAGGCGTGGGACGTGATGATGCGAAGGCTTTCCTTGCGCTGGCGTTTGAACCTGTTGCTCAGCGCGCTGCTGTTTCTCTCGCTACTCGTCAATTTCGCGTTGATCGGCTGGAATGCCGGGCCGCGCGTCGCGGCCGAAAGCGAAAGCGATGAGACGCTCGCGCGTGAGCTGGTCGAGACGGCACTTGCGAGCTTGCAGGAAACGCCCGATCCCGAGCCGCCGCTGCGGAGCCTCCTCGCGCAATTGCAGAATTTGCGGCATGTGCGCATCACGGTGACGACCGATGACGCTCAGGCGCGCAAGCTGCCTCTCGCCTCTTACGCAAGCCAGGCGGACGGCGTGCCGGGCTGGTTCGTGAGTCTCTTCCAGCAGCGCCCGAGCGTCACCATCGTTCCGGCGACGATCCACGGCCGCAACTACGGCAACATTGTCATCGCCGCCAATCCCACGGGCGAGGTCGCCGAAATCTGGACCGAAGTCTGGTCCATTGCCGCAACGACGCTCGCCTTCGGCATCTGCCTTTTCGTGCTCATTCTCATCCTCGTCGGCCGCGCCATCGCGCCGATTGCCGACGTCGGCCGCGCCATCACGCGGCTTGCGCGGGGCGACACCGATATCAAGCTCGTGCCGCGCGGGCCGCCGGAATTCGTCGATATCGGTGCCAAGATCAACGGGCTTGCGGCCAACCTCGCCAAGGTCAGCGCCGAGAACCATCGGCTCATGCATCAGATGATGCGATTGCAGGACGAGGAGCGCGGGCAGATCGCCCGCGATCTTCACGATGAGATGGGACCGCCTTTGTTTTGCATCCGCGCCAATGTCAGCGCGCTGAGCGAGGGCGCCCCGGGGCCGGCCGTCATCCGGCAGAATGTCGCCGCGATCGGCGAACAGGCGGAGGCGATCCAGACGCTGTTGCGCCGGCTGCTGCAGAGGCTTCGGCCGCCGGGCCTCGACGAATTGGGGCTTGCCGAAGCGCTGCGCACGCTTGTCGGCTCATGGCGTGCGGCGCATCCGGAGCTCGAGATTTCGCTCGCGCTCACCGATGATTTCGACCTTGTCGGCGAGGCGGTCGAACTTGCCGCCTATCGCGTCGTGCAGGAAAGCCTCACCAATGTTTTCCGCCACGCGCGCGCAAGCAAGGCGCGGGTCAGCGTCGATTATGTCCCGCTCGACGGCGAAAACGCGGCCGAGGCGCTACGCGTTGTCGTCGAGGACGATGGCATCGGCATTCGCGACACGGCCACGCGCGGCCTTGGTCTCACCGGCATGAACGAGCGCGTTCAAGGCTGCGGCGGCAAGCTTGAGGTGACGCCGCTTGCCGGGCGCGGGACGCGCGTCGAAGCCATCTTTCCGCTGACGCCGGCGCCCGATCTCGTGCTGGGCATGGCCTAGAGATTGTTCAGCCGGTCGAGCGCGCCCTGCAGGATGTAGGCTGCCGCCATCCGGTCGACGACTTCGGCGCGTTTTGCCCGCGAGGCGTCCTGCTCGATCAGGGCGCGGGTGACGGCGGCGGTCGAAAGCCGCTCGTCCCAGAAGATGAAGGGGATTTGCGTCAGCCGGCCGATATTGCGGACGAAGGCGCGCGTTGCCTGCACGCGCGGGCCTTCGCTGCCGTCCATATTGAGCGGCAGGCCGATGACAAAGCCGGCGACATCGAATTTTTCCGCGCGCTGAAGCAAAGTCGCGGCGTCGGCGGAAAACTTGACGCGCTTCAACGTTTCGAGGGGCGTTGCGAGCCGCCGTTCGACATCGGAGAGCGCGAGGCCGATCGTCTTCGTGCCGAGGTCAAGGCCCATCAATCGCTGCCCGCGAGCGAGCCGTGCGGCCAAGTTCTCAAGGGTGATTTCGGCGAGGCTCATGCGCGGGACGCGGACCGCGGCTGTGGCCGTGCGGCGCGGATTGGGCTATGTCCCCGCAGGCGCGCGGGGCGGCGCCGCGGCGTGCATCTCGTCCTGGAGTAACCCATGAAAATCACCTGGCTCGGCCATTCGGCTTTCCGGATCGAAACGCGATCCTCGGTTATCCTCGTCGATCCCTTTTTACGCGGCAATCCGAAATTCCAGCTCGACTTTGCCGCCGTCACCGCCGGCGCGACCCATATCCTTCTGACGCATGGACACGACGACCATCTCGGCGACACCGTGGAGATCGCCAAGGCGACCGGCGCGCAGCTTCTTTCAAGCTTCGAGGTCTGCCTCTATCTCGCCGGGCAGGGCGCCGCCAATATCAATCCCGGCAATCCCGGCGGCACGATCGCGCTCGGCGATTTCGCGGTGAGCTTCACCCCGGCCTTACACTCCTCCAGCACGTTTGTTGACGGCAAGCCCATCTATCTCGGCAATCCGATGGGAATCGTCATTACGCCCGAGGCAGGGCCGGTTGTCTATCATATGGGCGATACCGCCATTTTCTCCGATATGGCGCTGGTCCATGAGTTTTATCGGCCGAAGATCGGTATCGTTCCGGTGGGCGACCGTTTCACCATGGGCGGTAAGATCGCCGCTGAGGCCGTGCACCGCTATTTTGACTTCGAGACCGTTATTCCCTGCCATTACGGGACGTTCGACCTGCTGGCGCAGGACCCAAGCGCCTTTGTCGCGGCGCTCGGCGGCAAGCCGAAGGCTTTTGTGCCGGCCATTGGCGGGACGCTTGAGGTTTGACTTCGTTGCCGGGAGCGGCGGCCGGGTGCTATAGGCTCGGCCCTTGCTTGGGAGCGTAGCTGAGGAGACATTATGGCTGTCGATCAGGCGACCGTCCGCCGCATCGCGCATCTGGCCCGGATCAAGCTCGCCGAGGCGGATGTGCCGCATCTGGCGGATGAGCTGAATTCGATCCTCGCCTTTGTCGAGGAATTGAGCACCGTCGACGTGAGCGGCGTCGAGCCGATGACCTCGGTGATGCCGATGCATCTCTACGAGCGGCAGGATGTCGTCAATGACGGCAATATCGCCGATAAGATCGTCGCCAATGCGCCGGCGAGCGAAGACCATTTCTTCGTCGTGCCGAAGGTCGTGGAATAACGGCCGTCCGGAGGCCGATAGAGATTTAGAGAGCCGATTTGACCGATTTGACCGAACTGACCCTCGCTGCGGCGCGCGATGCGCTGGCGAAGAAAAAGGTTTCCGCCGTCGAGCTTGCAGAGGCGCAGATCGCGGCGATCGCGCAGAGCCGGGCGCTCAATTGCTACATCGTCGAGACCCCGGAATTGGCGCTGACGATGGCGGCTGCGGCCGACAAGCGGCTTGCGGCTGGCTCCGCGCGGCCGCTCGAAGGCATTCCGCTCGGCATCAAGGATCTTTATTGCACCGACGGCGTACAGACGACGGCGGCAAGCCACATTCTCGAAGGTTTCGTGCCGACCTATGAATCGACCGTCTCGGCCAATCTGTGGCGCGATGGCGCGGTGATGCTCGGCAAGCTCAATCTCGACGAATTCGCCATGGGCTCGTCGAATGAGACCTCCTATTTCGGTCCGGTCGTGTCGCCGTGGCAGCGGCCCGGCTCGAATGTGAAGATCGTGCCGGGCGGCTCGTCCGGTGGTTCGGCGGCGGCGGTCGCGGCGCGGCTCTGCTATGGCGCCACGGCAACCGACACGGGCGGCTCGATCCGCCAGCCGGCGGCTTTCACCGGCACTGTCGGCATCAAGCCGACTTATGGCCGCTGCTCGCGCTGGGGCATTGTCGCCTTCGCCTCCTCACTCGATCAGGCCGGACCGATTGCGCGCGATGTGCGCGACTCGGCCATCCTGCTGCGTTCGATGGCGGGCTACGATCCGAAGGATTCAACCTCGGTGAACCGGCCGGTGCCGGACTATGAGGCGTCGGTCGGCACGTCGATCAAGGGCAAGACGATCGGCATCCCGAAGGAATATCGTCTCGATGGCATGCCCGCGGAGATCGCCAAGCTCTGGGATGATGGTGTGGCCTGGCTGAAAGCCGCCGGCGCCAAGATTGTCGAGATTTCGCTGCCGCACACGCGCTATGCGCTGCCGGCCTATTATATCGTCGCGCCCGCCGAAGCCTCGTCCAATCTCGCCCGCTATGACGGCGTGCGCTATGGGCTGCGCGTGCCCGGCAAGGATATTATCGAGCTTTACGAGAACACCCGCGCCGCGGGCTTCGGCAAGGAAGTGCGCCGGCGCATCATGATCGGCACCTATGTGCTTTCCGCCGGCTATTACGATGCGTATTATCTGCGGGCGCAGAAGGTGCGCACGCTGATCAAGCGCGATTTCGAATTGTGCTTCG
>Ga0153954_1000774_pt1 | contig 21997 bp, 24 predicted proteins | sample TSFL038MetaG_FD_102277 | JGI IMG/M metagenome (GOLD analysis project Ga0153954, IMG submission 102277) | Attine ant fungus gardens microbial communities from Florida, USA - TSFL038 MetaG | ecosystem: Host-associated > Fungi > Mycelium > Unclassified | place: USA: Florida, Wekiwa Springs State... | reverse complement strand
GGTCTGGGCAGATTCATGACCGCCTGCAGGCACTTTCGTGTCCGCCGGTGGGCAGTTCTTATTGGCCGCTACTGGGCACTTTCATGTCCGCCAGTGGGCAGTTTTTCATGTCCGCCGACAGACTGGATTGCAGATGGGACGAACTGGGCCTCCGTGCCCGGAATGTTCTACTCCCGGGTTCGTCCTGCCGATGGACCCGAGCCCCATGGTGTTGGCTCCGTTCGAGAATTCGCCAGCGTGGGATCCAAGGTGACCGAAGTAGTCACCGCATTCGAGCGGCCGCGTTTCATGGCCTACGAGGCGCTGGCGACGATTTCCCGCATTCAACACGTCGGGGGATCGATAACCTTCCAAGAGATTCCTGGCGGCACAGAAGTATTTTGGACCTCAACGTTCCAGCTGAAAACTCCAGTGCTGAGCAATTTCCTCACGAGGCTGTTTGCGTCACTTGTCCGAACTGGGATGGTGAGTGTGACCCGCGCTGCGGAACGCGCTTTGACGCGCTGATCCGCGCCATTCCTAGCCGATTGTGGCTCGGGCCCGCATCGCCAGCCCGTCGATCAGCAACCCCAGCCCGAATGCGAACGCACTGCTCGGGTCGGCCTCGGGCGTGATCTCGGCGGCCCCGGCGGCATCCCACTGCAGGCGGGACTGCTCGTCGGCGGTGAACCCCAAGACGTAGTAGACGACGGTGCGGGCGACCTGCCCGGCCTGATCAGGGTGCACTCCGGCTGCCGTAGCGGACCGCGCCAGCAGCGCCACGATGTCGGTGGCCGCCCGGGACTGGCCCGCCGCCATGCTGGCCGACACCAGTTCGGCGCCGTCGGTGTGGGACAGCAGCGCATCGCGCAGGCGTTCACCTACGGTCTGGATCCGCCACTGCCAGCCGCCCGGCCCGGGGTCTGCGCAGGCGGGCGCCAAGACGTGGTCGGCGACCGCCCCCAGTAGCTGCTGCTTATTGGCGAAATGCCAGTACAGCGCGCTGGGGCTGACATTGAGCTCGCGCGCCAGCCGGCGCATCGACAGATCGGCGATGCCGTAGTCGTCCAGGATGGTGGTCGCCGCGGCGACCACGTCAGGTTTGTGCAGCTGCACCCCGCTAGCCTAACCTGAACACCGTTCAAGTCTTGAGGAGGAGCGGCGCGCATGACTGACGACATCCTGGCGCTGGCGCGGGAACAGGTACTGGAGCGCGGCGAGGCGTTGCGGCGGGATCAGGTTCTCGAGGTGCTGCAGTTGCCCGACGACCGCCTCGATGAGTTGCTGGCGTTGGCCCACGAGGTGCGGATGCGCTGGTGCGGTCCGGAGATCGAGGTCGAGGGCATCATCAGCCTGAAAACCGGTGGCTGCCCAGAGGATTGCCACTTCTGCTCGCAGTCGGGACTGTTCTCCTCACCCGTGCGCAGCGCTTGGCTGGACATTCCCAGCCTGGTCGAGGCCGCCAAGCAGACCGCCAAGACCGGCGCCACCGAATTCTGCATCGTCGCCGCGGTGCGCGGGCCCGACGAGCGACTGCTCGCCCAGGTCGCCGCGGGCATCGAAGCCATCCGCAACGAGGTCGACATCCAGATCGCCTGTTCGCTGGGCATGCTGACCCAGGAGCAGGTGGACCAGCTGGCCGCCATGGGCGTGCACCGCTACAACCACAACCTGGAGACCGCCCGGTCGCACTTCCCCAACGTCGTCACCACCCACACCTGGGAAGAGCGGTGGGAGACGCTGCGGATGGTGGCCAAGGCCGGCATGGAGGTCTGCTCCGGCGGCATCCTCGGCATGGGTGAGACGCTGGAGCAGCGCGCGGAGTTCGCCGCCGATCTGGCTGAGCTGAACCCTGACGAGGTACCGCTGAATTTCCTCAACCCGCGCCCGGGCACCCCGTTCGGTGACTTGGAGGTGCTGCCGGCCGCCGACGCGCTGCGGGCCGTCGCCGCGTTCCGATTGGCGCTGCCGCGCACCATGCTGCGCTTCGCGGGCGGCCGGGAGATAACCCTGGGCGACTTGGGTGCCAAGCAGGGCATCCTGGGCGGCATTAACGCCATCATCGTCGGCAACTACCTGACCACCCTGGGTCGGCCGGCCGAGACCGACCTGGAACTGCTCGACGACCTGCAGATGCCGATCAAGGCACTCAACGCCACCCTGTGATGGTCCGCGACCTGCCCGTTCCGGTGGGAGCCGGCGTCTACAACGTCTACACCGGCGTCCAGATCGACGATCCGGCCGGCGCATCGCTGCCCACCGCCGCCCAGTTGGGTCTGGAACCGCCGCGGTTCTGCGCCTCCTGCGGACGCCGGATGATGGTGCAGGTCCGCCCTGACGGCTGGTGGGCCAAGTGTTCGCGGCACGGCCTGGTCGATTCGACCGACCTGGACAGTCAACGGTGACCACGCCCGGCGCCCCGCGGATCACGCGGGGACGCGCGTATCTGACCATTGCGGCCGGACTGACCGCCCTGGGCCTGCCGATCGGCGCCTTGTGGGCGTGGATCGCCCCGCCTATCAACGGTGTGGTGGCACTGACCCGTAGCGGTGAACGAGTGCAGGCCTATCTGGGCAACGAGGCTGAACACTTCTTCATCGCGCCCTTTCTGCTGCTCGGTCTACTGACCGCGGCGGCGGTGGTCGCGGCCACCCTGGCCTGGCAGTGGCGGGCGCATCGGGGGCCGGGCATGATCGCCGCGCTGTTGGTGGGTCACAGTGCCGGGGCGGCGCTGGCCATCCTGACCGGCACCGTCCTCGTGCAGCGCCGCTACGGCGCCATCGACGTGGATGCCGCACCGGTGAGTCCCGAACACCGGGTGCACTACGTCGCCGAGGGGCCACCGGTGTTCTTCGGGCACTCGCCGCTACAGATCGCGGCGACACTGTTGTTGCCGGCGGCCACCGCGGCGCTGGTGTACGGCCTGTGCGCCACGTGGAGCACCCGTGACGACCTCGGCGGCTATCCGCCAGAACCGGTACGGCGACCGCAGCCTGCGGTCACAGCGGAAGGCGTCGTACCGCCCCGCCGGTGATGACCCGGCCCGCGACCACACCCAGGCGCAGCAGCCCGAGGTAGGTCTTGGGATTCAGCAGCGCCGGCCACCCCGTGCTCACCGGGGCCTGCGGCAACGGCCGATTGGCGAACCGGTCCCGCAACCAGTCCAGCACCATCGGTGCCGACAGTGGATGCAGTGTCACGTGCTCGCTGAGCGGATCGCGGTGATAAGTGATCCGCACGCCGCCGGCTGCGTAGGTGTCGGCAAGGGTGTCGATGTCGTCGACCGAGATCACCTGATCGTGAATGGCCTGCAGCATCAGCACCGGAACCGCCGGGATCTCGGCGCCGAGGCGGGTGTCGTCGAAAACCTGCTGGACGACGGGGTGTTCGATCAGCTGCGTCAGCGGCCGGTCGATGAAGGTGTCCAGGGCGCGGTGGTGCAGGCGCAGCACCGCGCTCGCGGTGGTGACCGACTCCAGCGAGTGCAGCAGCGCACGGCCTTCGACGGTGGCGTGCTCCTCGATGACTTTGTCGAGGTCGGGGTACACCCGGGCCAGCGCGGAGATCATGATGGCTGGCAGGCCGGACCAGAACGAGCCGTTGAGGCGCTGCAAGGTGTTCCCCAGGTCGCCCACGGGTGAGCCCAGTGCGGCGCCGACGATGTTGAGGTCGGGCGCGTAGTCGCCGCAGACCTGAGCCGCCCACGCCGTGGACAGGCCGCCGCCCGAGTAGCCCCACAGACCCACCGGGGCGTCGGGAGACAGCCCCAGCAGCTCGGTGCCCAGCGCGGCCCGCAGCCCGTCGAGCACGTAGTAGCCGGGTTCGTTCGGCGCCCCCCAGTGGCCGAATCGGCCCTCATGGTCGGGGATCGACACCGCCCATCCCTGCGACAGGATGGCTGCGATCAGCACGAACTCGAGCTGGGTGAACGACCCGTGCGCCCGGGCGCGGCGGCGCAACGCGAAGGACGGGAAGCACCGGCCGTCCACCGCGTCGATCGCGCACTGGTACGACACGATCGGACACGGCCGGGTCCGGTCCCGGTCGGTGGGCACCACCACGGTGGTCACCGACACCTGCGGGACGTTGTTGCGGTCGACGGTGCGGTAGAGCAGCTGGGTGGCCTGCAGTTGCTGCGGGATCAGGCCCAAAAAGGCCAGCTCAACGTCGCGGGAGCGGAGAACGGTGCCGGCCACCGCGTGCTGGAAGCCGGCCGGCGGCTCATAGAACGGGTCCGCGTCCACCGGCAAGGGGCGTTCGCCCGATCGCAGCGGCTGGTGCGGGGCTTGCCCGATCCACTCGACAGATGTTTCGCGGGCCAGACTGTCGACGTCCATCCCGGCATTGTTACTTAAGAAGGCGTTAAGATTCCAGTCGACTCACCCGGGCGGGCGCAACGCCGCGAATTCGTCGGTGACGCGAAGTTCGGAATCGGTGAACCGATATCGGGCCGCCGGACGGCCCCCGCTCCGCCCCGAACGGGCGGTGGTACCGGTGCGGGTGATCACCCCACGGCGCACCAGCACCCGCTGCAGATTGGTCGCATCGACCTGGTAGCCCAACACGACGCTGTAGATGTCGCGCAGCGTTGACAAGATGAATTCCGTTGGCGCCAAGCCGAATCCAATGTTCGTGTACGACATTTTGGCGACCAGGCGGCTGTGTGCGTGCGCCACCATCGGTCCGTGATCGAACGCCATCGGCGGCAAGTCGTCGACCGGATGCCAGTGGGTGTCACTCGGCAGCTCCGGGTCGGCGGGGGAGGGCACCAAGCCCAGAAACGTCGAGGCGATGGTGCGCACGTCGGGCACTCGGCCCGGGTCGGAAAACACAGCCAGCTGCTCAAGGTGGGCGATCTCACGTAGATCGACCTTTTCGGCCAGCTGGCGGCGGGCCGATGCCGTGACATCCTCGTCATTGCGCAGCAGGCCACCGGGCAGTGACCAGCGCCCCGACTGCGGTTCGCGAGCGCGTTCCCACAGCAGCACGTTGAGTCGGGGTCTGCGCTGGTCAAGGCCACCGACCTGGAAGACCACGGTGAGCACTTCGTGCGCGGTGCTAGTATAGACCACGTTTTCGATTATAAGTCGAAAACCTGTTTTGAGAAGGAGTCACTCATGACCACTCTCACCGACAGCGGTGTGCAGGCGGGCAGCCTGGCCGACCGCATCGTGAACTCGCCGGCCGGCTACAGCGGTATCGAACCCGACGCGGAGTGGGTGGCCGAAGTTCTGCGGCTCAAGAACGAACGCAACGCGACGATCCTGGCCCACAACTATCAGCTGCCGGAGATCCAGGACATCGCCGACCACGTCGGGGACTCGCTGGCGCTGGCCCGGATCGCGGCCACCGCGGACGAGGACACCATCGTGTTCTGCGGTGTGCACTTCATGGCCGAGACGGCCAAGATCCTGTCCCCGGACAAGACGGTGCTGCTGCCCGACACCCGGGCGGGCTGTTCACTCGCCGACTCGATCACCGCCGAGGAACTGCAGGCCTGGCGCGAGGAATACCCGGACGCGGTCGTGGTGTCCTACGTCAACACCACCGCGGCGGTCAAGGCACTGACCGACTACTGCTGCACGTCCTCGAATGCAGTCGACGTGGTCAACGCGATCGACCCGGACCGCGAGGTGCTGTTTCTTCCGGACCAGTTCCTGGGCCAGCACGTCAAACGCGTCACCGGCCGCGACAACATCCACATCTGGGCCGGCGAATGCCATGTGCACGCCGCCATCAACGGCGACGAACTGGCCGAGAAGGCGCGGGCCAACCCCAACGCCGAACTGTTCGTGCACCCGGAGTGCGGCTGCGCGACGTCGTCGCTGTACCTGGTCGGCGAGGGGCATTTCCCGGCGGAGCAGGTCAAGATCCTGTCCACCGGCGGCATGCTCGAGGAGGCCGCCCGCACCGGGGCCCGCAAGGTCCTGGTCGCCACCGAGATCGGCATGATTCACCAGCTGCGCAAGGCCGCACCGCAGGTCGACTTCGAGGCGGTCAACCGCAAGGCGGCCTGCAAGTACATGAAGATGATCACCCCGGCGGCCCTGCTGCGCAGCCTGACCGAGGGCGCCGACGAGATCCACGTCGACCCCGAGACTGCGCGCCTGGCAGCCCGCAGCGTGCAGCGGATGATCGCGATCGGACACTCCGTCCCGGTCAGCAAGTGACCCCTGGTCCCAGCTGGCAGCAGCGGGCCGATGTCGTCGTCATCGGCACGGGTGTCGGCGGGCTGGCGGCGGCGCGAGCCGCGCACCGCGCCGGGCGCGCGGTCGTGGTGCTCAGCAAGTCCGCTGCGGGCTCTGCGGCAACGGCGACGCACTACGCCCAGGGCGGGATCGCGGTGGTCCTGCCGGGCAATGACGACTCGGTGGCGGCACACGTCGCCGACACCCTGGCCGCCGGCGGCGGCTTGTGCGACCGAGACGCAGTGACCTCGATCGTGGCCGACGGCTATCGCGCGGTCTCCGACCTTGCCGGTGCGGGCGCGGTGTTCGACCAGGGCGCGGACGGGAACTGGGCGCTCACTCGCGAAGGCGGACACTCCCGGCGTCGCATCATTCACGCCGGCGGCGACGCCACCGGAGCCGAGGTGCAACGTGCCCTGGACCAGGCCGCCGCCGAACTCGATGTTCGCTGCGGCCAGGTGGTCCTGCAGATCCTGCGTGACGCCGATCGCGTCACCGGCGTGCTGGTGGCCAATGCCGACGGAATCGGCGTGATCCACACCCCGTCCGTGGTGCTGGCGACCGGCGGTCTGGGGCACCTGTACCGGGCGACCACCAATCCCGGTGTGGCGACCGGCGACGGCGTGGCCCTGGCGCTGTGGGCCGGCGTCACGGTCAGCGACCTGGAATTCATCCAGTTCCATCCGACCATGCTGTTCTCCGGAGCCGGCAACGGCGGCGCCACCGGTGGGCGCCGGCCGCTGATCACCGAAGCCGTGCGCGGAGAAGGTGCCAAGCTGATCGACGCTCGCGGCGCCTCGATCACCGAAGGGGTGCACCCGATGGGGGATTTGGCTCCGCGCGACGTGGTCGCGGGGGCTATCGACGCGCGCCTGCGCGAGACCGGCGACGAGTGCGCATATCTCGACGCGCGCGGGATCGACGGTTTCGCAGAACGCTTCCCGACCGTCACCGCAGCCTGCCGCGACGCCGGTATCGACCCTGTGCGCCAACCGATTCCGGTGGTTCCGGGCGCGCACTACAGCTGTGGTGGCGTAATCACCGACGTAACCGGCCGCACCGAGTTGCCCGGCCTGTTCGCCGCGGGCGAGGTGGCGCGAACCGGGATGCACGGCGCCAACCGATTGGCTTCCAACAGCCTGCTGGAAGGCTTGGTGGTCGGCGACCGCGCGGGCGCCGCGGCTGCGGCACACGCCGCTGCGGTGGGTCAGTCCGACGCCGCGGTACCCGAGCCTGCCCGGCACACGGCACTGGACCGGCAGACACTGCAGGACGCGATGTCGCGCGACGCCTCGGTGGTCCGCGACGCGCACGGTCTCACCCGACTGCAGGAGCTGCTGGCCGGCGCCGGTACACGCCAGGTCGCCGACCGGGCCGGCGTCGAGGCCGCCGCACTGACCTTGGCCGCCCGGGTCGTCGCGGCGGCGGCGTCGGCGCGCGGCGAAAGCCGAGGCTGCCACCACCGGGCCGACTGGCCGGCCGCCGACCCCGGTCAGGCCCGCAGTTCCACCATCCGGCTGCGCGACGGGATTGTCGCGCTCGAGACACCCGCGGGAGTCGCATCGTGATGCTGTCCGAGACCGAACTCGACGAGGCGCGCCAGGTCATCGCCCGCGCGCTCGACGAGGATCTGCGCTACGGGCCCGATGTCACCACCGCCGCGACGGTTCCCGCCGGGGTGACCGCCAAAGCGGCCATGGTCACTCGGGTGCCCGGGGTGATCGCCGGGGTCGACCTGGCGCTCCTGGTGCTCGACGAAGTCCTCGGATCCGACGGCTACCAGGTGTTGGACAAGGTGGCCGACGGCGCCCGGCTGCCGGCCGGTGCACCGGTGCTGAGCCTGAAGGCCGACACTCGTGGCCTGCTGACCGCCGAACGCACCATGCTCAACCTGGTGTGCCACCTGTCCGGGATCGCTACGGCCACCGCGGCCTGGGTCGATGCCGTCAACGGAATCGCCGGCGCGTCGGCGCGCATCCGCGACACCCGCAAGACGCTGCCCGGACTGCGGGTGCTGCAGAAGTACGCGGTACGCGTCGGCGGTGGGGTGAATCACCGGATGGGCCTGGGCGACGCCGCGCTGATCAAGGACAACCATGTGGCCGCGGCGGGTTCGGTCGCCGCGGCGCTGCGGGCAGTGCGGGCAGCGGCGCCCGACGTTCCCTGCGAGGTCGAAGTGGATTCGCTCGAGCAGTTCGACGAGGTGCTCGCCGAGGGGCCCGAGCTGGTGCTGCTGGACAACTTCGAGGTCTGGCAGACCCAGATGGCGGTGCAGCGGCGCGACTCCCGCGCCCCCGGCGTACTGCTGGAGTCATCGGGCGGACTCACCCTGGACTGTGCCGGCGCCTACGCTGCCACCGGTGTCGACTACCTGGCCGTGGGAGGCCTTACCCATTCGGTGCAGGTGCTCGACATCGGCTTAGACATGTAAGACATGTAGCGCCGGTGTCAGCTGATATCGGTGACGAGCACCGCCACCTTGCGGTTCTGCACCCGCAGCAGGAATGGCAGCGAGCTGTCACCCGAGCCGGCCGGCAGGATCCGCGGGTTGACCACATGCAGCTGTCGGCGGGACAGCTGGACGTCGGCCTCGCCGGCGGTCACCACGTTCTTGACCCAGTCGGTCTTGCCGTGACCGAGCGCGATCGCCAGCATGTTGCCCTTGCGGTAGGTGGTCACCACCGTCTGGTACGCCTTGCCGGACTTACGCCCCCGATGGGTGATCACCGATGTGCCGGGAACGTACTTGGACAGCGGTTTGAGCACCGGGTTGATGTATTTGATCTGCAACCTGTCGAACCACGCCGGAAACACCGCCGGCAGCGTGGACGGATCGGCAGCACCCTTGTCGGAAGCCATGGCAACTCCGTTCTTCATGGGTCAGGACCGGGACGTTGGCGATGGGCATTCGCCGACGTCACACTGCGCCCCACCTTAGCTGTGAGCCGGTGCGCAGCGGGTCGTCCCGGCGCTGCGATATTGACTTGAGCCCCTCTGGGAGAATGGACCGTGTGAACACCGGCCTGATGGCACGCATCGACCTGCGCGGCACCGAACAGTCGGACCTATCTTCGGATCTTTCGAGGGCCCGATTGCGCTCCGTCCTGCCGCGCGGCGGTGTGGACGTGGAGGCGGTGTTGCCGCGGGTGCGCCCGATCGTCGAGGCGGTCGCCGAACGTGGGGCCGCGGCCGCATTGGAGTTCGGCGAATCGTTTGACCGAATACGCCCGGAGACGATCCGGGTGCCGGATGCGGCGCTGGAGCGTGCGCTGGCCGAATTGGACCCCGCCGTACGCGCCGCCCTGGAGGTGGCGATCAGCCGCGCGCGGGCGGTCCACTCCGATCAGCGGCGCACCGATACCACCACCACGCTGGCCCCAGGCGCCACCGTCACCGAACGCTGGCTTCCGGTCGAGCGGGTGGGCCTGTACGTGCCGGGCGGTAACGCGGTCTACCCGTCCAGCGTGGTGATGAACGTGGTCCCGGCCCAGATCGCCGGCGTCGAGTCCCTGGTGATCGCCAGCCCGCCGCAGGCCGCCTTTGACGGTCTACCGCACCCCACGATCCTGGCCGCGGCCCGGTTGCTCGGTGTCGACGAGGTCTGGGCGGTCGGCGGCGCACAGGCGGTGGCGTTGCTGGCGTACGGCGGCACCGACACCGATGGGGGCGAGCTGGCGCCGGTCGATATGGTCACCGGCCCCGGCAACATCTACGTCACCGCCGCCAAGCGGTTGTGCCGCTCGCAGGTGGGGATCGACGCGGAAGCCGGACCCACCGAGATCGCCATCTTGGCGGACAACACCGCGCACCCGGCGCACCTGGCCGCGGACCTGATCAGTCAGGCCGAGCACGACGAGCTGGCCGCCAGTGTGCTGGTCACCACCAGCGTCGAGCTGGCCGATGCCACCGACCGTGAGGTGACCGCCCAGTTGCAGACCACCGTGCACCGCGAGCGGGTGACCACCGCACTGTCTGGACCGCAGTCGGCGATCGTCCTGGTCGACGACCTGGACGCCGGTATCCGCGTGGTGAACGCCTACGCCGCCGAACACCTCGAAATCCAGACCGCCGACGCCGCGGCCGTGGCGGCCCGAATCCGTTCAGCGGGTGCGATTTTCGTCGGACCGTATGCACCGGTCAGCCTCGGTGACTACTGCGCCGGGTCCAACCACGTGCTGCCCACCGCGGGCAGTGCACGGCACTCCAGTGGGCTGTCGGTACAGACGTTCCTGCGCGGCATCCACGTGGTGGACTACACCGAGGCCGCGCTCAAAGATGTCAGCGGACACGTGATCGCGCTGGCCACGGCCGAAGATCTTCCCTCACACGGCGAAGCGGTTCGACGGAGGTTCGAGCAGTGAGCGGCACACCAGCACGCCCGGGCGCGCAGATCACCCTGGCGGATCTGCCGCTGCGCGACGATCTACGCGGCAAGTCGCCCTATGGTGCGCCGCAGCTGGAAGTTCCGGTGCGGCTCAACACCAATGAGAATCCGCACCCGCCGAGCCAGGCGCTCATCGACGACGTGGCACGTTCGGTGCGTGAGGCCGCTGCCGAGCTGCACCGCTATCCCGATCGCGATGCGGTGGCGCTGCGCACCGATCTGGCCGCCTATCTGACGGCCCAGCTCGGCGTTGAGGTGGGGCCGGACAATGTGTGGGCCGCCAACGGTTCCAATGAGATCTTGCAGCAGTTGCTGCAGGCATTCGGTGGCCCGGGCCGCAGCGCGATCGGATTCGTTCCGTCGTACTCGATGCACCCGATCATCTCCGACGGCACCCAGACGCGGTGGCTGGCCGCCAACCGGACCTCGGACTTCGGGCTGGACGTCGATGTGGCCCGCGCCGCCATCGCCGAGCACCACCCCGACGTGGTGTTTGTCGCGTCTCCGAACAACCCGTCCGGACAGAGCATTCCGCTGCAGGATCTGCGGAGCCTGCTCGAAGCGTCGCCGGGGATCGTGATCGTCGACGAGGCCTACGGTGAGTTCTCGTCGCAGCCCAGCGCGATCGCGTTGATCGATGACTACCCGGCGAAGCTGATCGTCAGCCGCACGATGAGCAAGGCGTTCGCGTTCGCCGGTGGTCGGCTCGGCTACCTGATCGCGGCCCCGGCGGTGATCGATGCGATGTTGCTGGTTCGCCTGCCGTATCACCTGTCAGTGGTCACGCAGGCAGCCGCTCGTGCCGCGCTCCGGCACGCCGACGACACCCTGGGCAGCGTCGCGCAGTTGATCGCCGAACGGGACCGCGTCTCAACTGAGCTGTCCGCCATGGGGTTTCGGGTCATTCCCAGCGACGCCAATTTCGTGCTGTTCGGCCGGTTCGCCGACGCGCCCGCTACCTGGCAGCGTTACCTGGACGCCGGCATCCTCATCCGCGACGTCGGCATCCCCGGCTATCTGCGGGCCACCACCGGACTTCCGGAGGAGAACGACGCGCTGCTCGCCGCCAGCAAGCAGCTTGCGGCCACCGAACTCGCCCAACCGTCATTAGGAGCATCATGACCCGCCGCGCCCGGGTGCAACGCGCCACCCGCGAATCCGACATCACGGTCGAACTCGACCTCGACGGCACCGGCATCGTTGACATCGACACCGGCGTGCCGTTCTTCGATCACATGCTGACCGCACTGGGCAGTCACGCCAGCTTCGATCTGACGGTGCGCGCGCGCGGCGACGTCGAGATCGAAGCGCACCACACCGTCGAAGACACCGCGATCGTGCTCGGGCAGGCGCTGGGCGAGGCACTCGGTGACAAGAAGGGCATTCGCCGATTCGGCGACGCGTTCATCCCGATGGACGGGACGCTGGCCCACGCTGCCGTCGACGTGTCCGGCCGACCGTACTGCGTGCACACCGGGGAGCCGGATCACATGATGCACACCACGATTGCTGGAACACAGGCGCCGTATCACACGGTGATCAACCGGCACGTGTTCGAGACGCTGGCGTCGAACGCACGCATCGCACTGCACGTGCGGGTGCTCTACGGACGCGATCCGCACCACATCACCGAGGCCCAGTACAAGGCGGTCGCGCGTGCGCTGCGCCAGGCGGTGGAGCCCGACCCCCGCGTGACCGGGGTGCCGTCCACCAAGGGAGCCCTGTGAGCGGCTCTCCCAGGGTGGTGATCCTGGACTACGGTTCCGGCAACCTGCGCTCCGCTCAGCGGGCCCTGCAACGGGTCGGCGCCCAGGTCGAGGTGACCGCCGACGCCGACGCTGCCGCCGATGCCGACGGTCTGCTGGTGCCGGGTGTCGGGGCGTACGCGGCGTGCATGCGTGGCCTGCGCGAGGTCAACGGAGACAAGATCATTGCCGAACGTGTGCAGGCAGGCCGGCCGGTTCTCGGAGTGTGCGTCGGCATGCAGATCCTGTTCACCCACGGAGTCGAATTCGGGGTGGACACCGCCGGCTGCGGCCAGTGGCCGGGCGCCGTCACCAGGCTGGACGCCCCGGTGATCCCGCACATGGGCTGGAACGTCGTCGACGCCGCAGCCGGCAGCACCCTGTTCGCCGGTCTGGACGCCGACACCCGGTTCTACTTCGTGCACTCCTATGCCGCTCAGCAGTGGGAAGGGCGCCCGGAGGCTTTGGTGACCTGGGCGACCCATCAGGTACCGTTCGTGGCGGCTGTCGAGGATGGGCCGTTGGCCGCCACCCAGTTTCACCCCGAAAAGAGTGGGGATGCCGGGGCGACACTGTTGAGCAATTGGGTGGAGGCACTGTGAGTACTGCTGTGAATAAGGCATTGGTTCTGTTGCCGGCCGTCGACGTGGTCGATGGCCGTGCCGTGCGTCTGGTGCAGGGCAAGGCCGGCAGCGAGACCGAATACGGTTCGGCGCTGGACGCCGCGCTGGGCTGGCAGCGCGACGGCGCGGAATGGATCCACCTGGTCGATCTGGATGCCGCGTTCGGACGCGGATCGAACCGCGAGCTGCTTGCCGATGTTGTTGGGCGCCTTGATGTGAAGGTCGAGCTGTCCGGTGGCATCCGCGACGACGAGACGCTGGCGGCGGCCCTGGCCACCGGCTGCGCCCGGGTGAACCTGGGCACCGCGGCCTTGGAGCACCCGCAGTGGTGCGCGCGGGTGATCGCTGAACACGGCGACAAGGTCGCGATCGGGTTGGACGTGCAGATCGACCCCAATCACCCCGACGGCATCCACCGTCTACGGGGCCGCGGCTGGGAAACCGACGGTGGCGACCTCTGGCCGGTTCTGGAACGTCTTGACCGAGAAGGCTGTTCACGCTACGTGGTCACCGACGTGACCAAAGACGGCACGCTGGGCGGACCCAACCTGGAGCTGCTCGGCGCAGTCGCCGACCGCACCGACGCCCCGGTGATCGCCTCCGGGGGAGTGTCGAGTCTGGATGACCTACGGGCGATCTCCACACTGGTCGGCCGCGGCGTCGAAGGCGCCATCGTCGGCAAGGCACTCTACGCGGGCCGCTTCACCCTGCCCGAGGCGCTGTCCACGGTGCAGGAGTAGGCCGACATGGCGCTGGACACCGCGGATTTGGACGTGCTGGTCGCAGCGGCATCGCAGATCCTCGATGTCGCCGCCGAGCCTTTCCTCGCCGGTCACCGGGCCGACTCCGCAGTCCGCAAGGGCGCCAACGACTTCGCCACCGAGGTCGATCTGGCCCTGGAACGGCAGATCACCGAGGCGCTGGTGGCGGCAACCGGAATCGGCGTGCACGGCGAGGAATTCGGTGGGCCACCGATCGATTCGCCACTGGTGTGGGTGCTGGATCCCATTGACGGGACCTTCAACTACGCCGCCGGATCACCGATGTCCGCGATCCTGCTGGGACTGCTGCGCGACGGTGAGCCGGTCGCGGGATTGACCTGGCTGCCCTTCGCCGACCAGCGCTACACCGCGGTCGCCGGCGGCCCGCTGATCCGCAACGGAGTGGCGCAGCCGCCGCTGCAACCCGTCGACCTGGCCGATTCGTTGGTCGGCATCGGCACCTTCAATGTCGAGTGGCGGGGCCGGTTCCCCGGCCGCTACCGGCTCGCTGTGCTCGAAGGGCTGACCCGAGTGACCTCGCGGACCCGGATGCACGGCGCGACCGGAATCGACCTGGCCTACGTCGCCGATGGAACCCTCGGCGGTGCGATCAGTTTCGGCGACCACATCTGGGACCACGCCGCCGGCGTGGCCATGGTGCGCGCAGCCGGCGGCATCGTCACCGACCTGGCGGGCGCACCGTGGACGGCCCATTCGGACTCGGCGCTGGTCGCCGCACCGGGAGTACACGATCAGATTCTCGACATCCTCAAGCGAGTCGGCGCACCGGGGGACTACTGACATGGAACAACAACACAGCGGTTCAGCGAGGCTCGACGCAGGAGAGGCGAAGCTGGGACCGATGCATAAGCTCAGCGGTTCAGCGAGGCTCGACGCAGGAGAGGCGAAGCTGGGACCGATGCATACGCGCAGTGATGTTGCGGTACGGGTCATTCCGTGTCTGGACGTCGACGGCGGCCGGGTCGTCAAGGGCGTCAACTTCGCGAACCTGCGCGATGCCGGCGACCCGGTCGAGCTGGCCGCGGCCTACGACGCCGAGGGCGCCGACGAGCTGACCTTTCTCGACGTGACGGCGTCGTCGTCGGGCCGGGCCACCATGCTCGAGGTCGTCGCGCGCACCGCCGATCAGGTGTTCATCCCACTCACCGTCGGCGGCGGAGTGCGCACGGTCGCCGACGTCGACGTGTTGCTGCGGGCCGGCGCGGACAAGGTGTCGGTGAACACCGCCGCGATCGCCCGCCCGGAACTGTTGGCCGAGTTGTCCCGCCAATTCGGCTCTCAGTGCATCGTGTTGTCGGTCGACGCCCGTACCGTCCCGGCCGGCTCGCCGCCCACCGCCTCGGGATGGGAGGTGACCACCCACGGCGGCCGACAGGGCACCGGTATCGACGCGGTCGAATGGGCCATCCGCGGTGTGGAGCTCGGTGTGGGGGAGATCCTGCTGAACTCGATGGATGCCGACGGCACCAAGGCCGGATTCGATCTAGCGATGCTGCGCGCAGTTCGGGCCGCGGTAAGTGTGCCGGTGATCGCCAGTGGGGGAGCCGGTGCGGCCGAGCATTTCGCCCCGGCAGTCGCGGCTGGTGCCGATGCGGTCTTGGCCGCCAGCGTGTTTCACTTCCGGGAGCTGACTATCGGCCAGGTCAAGGCCGCGATGGCAGCCGAGGGGATCGTGGTCCGATGACCGGCGGCGTCGACCAGGCAGTGGGGGTGCACCCACCCGCGCAGCGGCGAGCGCCATGCAGTGATGAAGGAGCGAAACGCCGATGACCCAGCTCAATCCAGCGGTAGCGGCCCGGCTCAAGCGCAATGCCGAAGGCCTGATCGCGGCCGTCGCGCAGCAGCGGGGAACGGGGGAGGTGCTGATGGTGGCCTGGATGGACGACGACGCATTGGCTCGCACGTTAGCAACTCGTGAGGCTACCTATTTTTCTCGGTCCCGGAATCAGCAATGGGTTAAAGGGGCGACTTCCGGTCATACCCAGTACGTCCATTCGGTGCGGTTGGACTGTGACGGTGACACTGTCCTGCTGGAAGTCGATCAGACCGGCGTGGCCTGCCACACCGGAGCCCGGACCTGTTTCGAAGATGACGCGTTGTTGGAGCCTGCCGATTGATTGACCGATGGTTGCTCACCGCCGGTGCGGTGAGGGCGCCCGACTACCCGCATGCCAGCGGGATGCGGAACGGTCAGATTATTTCCTCGACTGTGTAAGCGTAGGCCCCCGCCGTGGTCACACGCTGCTGAACTGGCCCGAATTCCGCTCGGGTCCCAGGCGGTCGAATCCAGCAGACCGAACGGGCAGCTTCCCGTCGCGGAGCACTGCCCGGCTGGCGCAGCCGGGGCTGTTGTGACGTGACGCGCGTCTGCTGCAATGGCCTGACCCGCCTGGCAACGCTAGCGGATGCGCGAGCCACCGGAACTCGCGATTAATTCCGCCTAATGTCGCCGAAATACAGTTTTTCTATCTATCCGTCTATACGTTTATCCGCAGCGCAACCGGAAATAATGATTAACAAAAAGGACGGATCTCGGCATCGCTCAAGAAATAGTTGTTAACAAAGGAGCCGCCATCCGAGATTGCTCGCCATCCAGCTGAAACATGAGTTACCCCAACTGCTTACGTGGGGTCTTACGTCAATGTCAAAAAACTCTATATAGTGTCGTGCGTGACGGGAGACCAAGCGAGGATCATCAGTCAACGCGTCGACGTCCAAGCCGCTGCCATCTACGCCCGCATTTCTGCAGATATGGAGCGGTTGAATTATCGCCATACCGAGGCGCACGACAAGGAACTCTCCGAGCTGCATACCTTGATCCGTCGCAGTGAGACGCGGATTGCTGCACTCGGCGACCAGGTCGACAAGTCCCGGTACGAGCTCGCCTCAACCTCGGCGCAGTACACCGAGCTGGCTCGGGCGATCCCCGGTGATATCGCCAATCTCAGTGACCAATTGACCTCGATTTTGTCCTCGGCCACAGCCGAAGCCGATCGGATCCGCAACAACGCGCATGACCACGCCGCCGAGATCATTGCCGAGGCGCAGAAGGAACATGACGCGATTGCGGCGATGCGCGTAAGTCTGGAGGAACAGACCAGCCAACTGCACGCCGGTCTGGCGCTGCTTCGCCAGAAGGCCTGCCAGGACGCCGCCGAGATCGTGCGCGACGCTGAGGGTGCAGCCCAGGAATTACTGGCCCAGGTCCGGCTCGATATTGAGGCACAGCAGGCCGCGGCACAGGCGAAGTTGCAGGAACTCCTGACGGTTCGCGCCATCATCACCGAACAACTGCGCGACTTCTACGCCAAGTTCACCGAGCTCGAGCAGGGGGAGGACCCGATGGACCAGGCTCTCACCGTCACCGTCACCTCGCACCGGATTCACGACTCCGACGAGCGCGAGGACTGGGACACCCTGTTCCAGCAGCCCCCGCGGGCGAAACGGTTGGCGTGGCCGACCCCTGACCCCCAACTCTCTGACCCAACACATCTCAGCTAGGAGCCCACTGGTGAGCACAGCGATTTCTGTCTTTGAACCGCAATTGCCCAACTTCACGACGCAACTGCGCGGCCTCGACCGAGGTCAGGTGCTGGAGTACATCCACGGCCTGCATCAGGAAGTCGAAGCGCTACAGCAACGCATCCCGGCCCTTGAAAGCCAGCTCTCCGACGCCCAGCGCGATCTCGCCAAGACCGAAGAAGATCGCACCCGGCTGCGCACTGAGATCGATGCGCTGCGCGGTGACATCGCTCGGTTATCGGGTCCGATCGACTCCGTGGAGGGGATGTCCGACCGCATCGCACGGATGATGCGGGTGGCATCCGATGAGGCCAGGCGTACCAAGGCGATGGCGCAGGAAGAAGCCGAAGCGCTCACGCGCGACCTGCGTGACGAGCTTGAGGCAGCCCGCCAGGACCGTGCCGCGGCCAGTGCCGCTTTGGCCGAGCTTCAAGAATCCACGTCGCAACGGCGCGAGCAGATTCTGACCGACGCCAAGACCGAGGCTGAAGAGCTGCTGCGCGCCGCGCAGGCCGAATGCGCTCGCCTTATCAGCGAAACCGAAGAAGCTGAGCGCTCCCGCCGTGAAGCCGCGCAGCGACTCGCCGAAGAGGACGAGCGGCGCCGCCGAGAAAGCGAACGCGAACAGGCTAAGCAGGTCAGCGCGGCGTGGGAGCAGGCACAGATCCAGATCGCGAACATGGAAAAGGACAGCCGCCTCAAGGCTGCGGCCCTGATCGCCACTGCCGAACGTGAAGCCAAGCTCGTCATCGAGCGCACCGATGCCGAGGTCATGCAGTTAATTCACGTCCGCGGCGATGTGGTCGGCGCGCTGAGCGAGATCCAAAGTCGGATCGAGTCAGCGATCCGCCGAGACCGGATGAGCGTGGTGAAGCGATCCGGGGATTCTGGGCAGGCATAGTCGGCTCGTTTTCGGAGGCGAGATGAGCCGCAGCTCTGGCCGATGAAGGACAAGCGCTGCTCGATGTCGGCTGCGGATTCGGCGGAACCATCCGCCAGATGAATGCCACACCTTCCGACATGGATCTCACCGCTAGGCCGACGAGCGCGCCCGCAGTACTTCCAGCGCCTTGTCGGCGTGGGTGTCCATCGAGAATTCGCTGGCGATCACGTCCAACACGGTGCGGTCGGTGTCGATGACGAACGTGGTGCGCTTCACCGGGATGAGCTTGCCCAGCATGCCGCGCTTGACGCCGAACTGGCTGGCCACCGTGCCTTCGGTGTCTGAGAGCAGGGGATAGTCGAAGCCCTGCTGGTCGGCGAACTTGGCCTGCTTGGCCACCGCATCGGCGCTGATGCCGACCCGGGTGGCCCCGACGGCGGCGAACTCGCCGGCCAGGTCGCGGAAGTGGCAGGCTTCCTTGGTGCACCCGGGCGTCATGGCGGCCGGGTAGAAGAACAGCACCACCGGCCCGGCGGCCAGCAGGTCGCTGAGTTTGCGCGGCGCCCCGGTCTGGTCGGGGAGCTCGAAGTCGGCCACGATGTCACCGGTTTTCATGGCGACCACGCTACTCCGGGTGCGCCTGCGGTGGCGGCGATGGTGGCGGGTGCGCTTGGGCGCTGCGCTCCGCCGCATTCGTACTCGCCGGGGTCTGGGAAGATGGGCGCGTGCAAATCACGAGCACTTCTAGCGCCGGCGTCACATCCCGGGCGGACTTCCGGGCACTGGCGGCTGAGCACCGCGTGGTCCCGGTGACCCGCAAGGTGCTGGCCGACGCCGAAACGCCGCTGTCGGCATACCGCAAGCTCGCCGCCAACCGCCCCGGCACCTTCCTGCTGGAGTCGGCCGAGAACGGCCGGTCGTGGTCGCGGTGGTCGTTCATCGGAGCCGGCACGACCTCGGCGCTGACGGTGCGCGACGGCGAAGCGGTGTGGCTGGGCGCTGCTCCGCAGGACGCACCCACCGGTGGGGACCCGTTGCAGGCCCTGAGCCAGACGCTGACGCTGCTGGAGACGGCCGCCATCCCCGGGCTGCCGCCGCTGTCGAGCGGCCTGGTGGGTTTCTTCACCTACGACCTGGTGCGCCGTCTGGAGCGGCTGCCCGAGCTGGCCGTCGACGACTTGCAGCTACCCGACATGTTGCTGCTGCTGGCCACCGACATGGCCGCTGTGGACCACCACGAGGGCACCATCACGCTGATCGCCAACGCGGTCAACTGGAACGGCACCGACGAGCACGTCGATGAGGCCTACGACGACGCGGTCGCCCGCCTCGATGTGATGGCCGCGGCACTGAGCCAGCCGCTCGAGTCCAGCGTCGCCACCTTCGACCGGCCCGACCCGGTCTACCGCGGTCAGCGCACTCCCGAGGAGTACGGGGAGATCGTCGAGCGGCTGGTCGGCGAGATCGAGGCCGGTGAGGCGTTTCAGGTGGTGCCCTCGCAGCGTTTCGAGATGACGACACCGGCAGACCCCCTCGATGTCTACCGAATGCTGCGGGTGTCCAATCCGAGCCCGTACATGTACCTGCTGCAGGTGCCCGCTGAAGACGGGGGTCTGGCCTTTTCGATCGTGGGCTCCAGCCCCGAGGCGCTGGTGACCGTCCAGGACGGCCGCGCGACCACCCACCCGATCGCCGGAACCCGGTGGCGCGGGGCGACCGAGGACGAAGACCAGCTGCTGGCCAAGGATCTGTTGAACGACGAGAAGGAACTCGCCGAGCACCTGATGCTGGTCGATCTCGGCCGCAACGACCTGGGCCGGGTGTGTGTACCGGGAACCGTGCGGGTCTCTGACTACAGCCATATCGAGCGCTACAGCCACGTCATGCACCTGGTATCTACGGTCACCGGCGAACTCGCCGAGAACCGGACGGCGCTGGACGCCGTGACGGCGTGCTTCCCGGCGGGCACGCTGTCCGGGGCTCCCAAAGTGCGCGCTATGGAGCTCATCGAGGAGGTCGAGAAGACCCGGCGCGGCCTCTACGGCGGCGTGGTCGGCTACCTGGACTTCGCCGGCAATGCCGACTTCGCGATCGCGATCCGCACGGCTCTGATGCGGAACGGCACCGCCTACGTGCAGGCGGGTGGCGGCGTGGTGGCCGACTCCAACGGCCCCTACGAATACACCGAGGCTTCGAATAAGGCCCGGGCCGTGCTGGCCGCGATCGCCGCCGCCGAGACATTGGCGGCGCCCGGGACCGATGGCTGACCGTCGCGAAGGCAACGACGCCCGCGCGCTACGCGGGGCGCAACTGCTGCTGGTGGCGGCGGCCGGCGGACTGTGGGGCGCCTCACGGCTGCCGTGGGTGCTGATCCGCTCGTTCGACGGGCTCGGGCAACCCAAGCAGATCACCCTCACCGGCGCGTCCTGGTCGACGGCGCTGGTGCCCCTGGCGTTGCTGTGCCTGGCCGCCGCCGTCGCCGCGATGGCGGTGCGCGGGTGGCAGCTGCGGGTGCTGGCGGTGATGTTGGCCGCGGTGAGCCTGGCGTGCGGATATCTGGCCACCAGCATGTGGGCGGCCCGCGCCATCACCCTGCGGGCCCTGGACATCGCCGAGATTCCGTTGACCTCGCTGCTGGGCACCGAGCGCCGTCTCACCGGCGCCGTGTTGAGCCTGGTCGCGGCCCTGGGCGTGCTGGCTGCGGCGGTGCTGTTGATGCGCGTCGCCGCACACAGCGCCGGCCGGGTGACCAAATACTCGGCGCCGGCGGAGCGGCGCGCGGCTGCGCGTGACGTCGAATCAGGCAACAGCGCCGGTCCGGACGGCCCGCACGTATCGGAACGCATGATGTGGGACGCGCTCGACGAGGGGCGCGACCCCACCGGAGATGCGGATAATGGAGCGTCGGGCCCGGCCGGCTAGGTGTTCTTGACGGGCCGGTGACACCGCGGACCGCGACGGTCGTTACCCTTCGATATAGGTCTTCGACGAAGGTCCACCGGACGCGGGAGAGGAAGCGGCAGTCATGACTTCGGCATCCGTTCTCGACTCCATCATCGAGGGAGTCTGCGCCGACCTTGACGCCCGAGAGGCCCTCGTCCCGCTCGCGGAAGTCAAGGCAGCGGCCGAGGCCATGCCGGCGCCACGGGACGTGATGGCGGCGCTGCGTGAGCCCGGCATCGCAGTCATCGCTGAGGTGAAGCGCGCCAGCCCGTCCAAGGGCCAATTGGCGCCCATCGCCGACCCGGCGGAGCTGGCCGGCTCGTACGCAGATGGCGGCGCCCGCGCTATCAGCGTGTTGACTGAACAGCGCCGGTTCAACGGTTCGCTGGCCGACCTCGACGCGGTACGTGCTGCGGTGTCGATTCCGGTGCTGCGCAAGGATTTTATCGTGCGGCCGTACCAGATTCACGAGGCCCGCGCCCACGGTGCGGACATGCTGCTGCTGATCGTGGCGGCACTTGAGCAAAAGGCCCTGGAGTCCCTGCTGGACCGCACGGAGTCGCTCGGCATGACGGCACTGGTCGAGGTGCACACCGAAGAAGAGGCCGATCGTGCCTTGACCGCTGGCGCCAAGGTGATCGGTGTCAATGCGCGTGACCTGACCACGTTGGAGGTCGACCGCGACTGCTTCGCGCGGATCGCACCCGGGCTGCCCACCGAGGTGGTCAAGATCGCCGAGTCTGGGGTGCGGGGCACCGCGGACCTGCTGGCCTACGCCGGTGCCGGCGCGGACGCTGTCCTGGTCGGCGAGGGACTCGTCACCAGTGGCGACCCGCGGGCGGCCGTTGCCGATTTGGTCAGTGCGGGTAAACATCCGTCCTGCCCGAAGTCGGCTCGCTAAATGTCGGACGCCTCGCACCTGAACCTTCCGCGTGCCAGCGCCGGAGT
>Ga0153954_1000773_pt1 | contig 22007 bp, 32 predicted proteins | sample TSFL038MetaG_FD_102277 | JGI IMG/M metagenome (GOLD analysis project Ga0153954, IMG submission 102277) | Attine ant fungus gardens microbial communities from Florida, USA - TSFL038 MetaG | ecosystem: Host-associated > Fungi > Mycelium > Unclassified | place: USA: Florida, Wekiwa Springs State... | reverse complement strand
GCGCGTTACTGTATAATGCGTTAACGTCCGGTCGGGCCGAGGCGATCGTCGTCCCGATGCTCACTTCCGCGCGAATCGGCCAAAGTGTGGGTGATTTGTGTGGATCAGGATGTAGTATCGAAGGCAAAAGGTCTATCAAACTTCGTTTGGCAGATTGCCGAAACCCTTCGCGGTGACTTCAAACAATCGGAATACGGCAAGGTTATATTGCCGTTTGTTGTTTTGCGTCGCCTCGATTGCATCCTTGAACCCACCAAAGATGCTGTCCTGAAAGCCCAGGACGGATTGCCGTCAGGCATAGACGAACAGACCCGTGACATGATGCTGTATTGAGCCATCGGCGGTGGCATCCGTGTTTACAACACCAGCCCGCTGACATTCGCCAAAATCAGAGCTCAGAATCCCAGCGACGTTCACAAGAACCTCATCGCCTACATCACAGCCTTCTCGGACTCGGTTCGGGATGTCTTTCTCGACAAGTTCCTCTTCACGGACCAACTGAAGCGACTCACCGATGCCAGCATCTTGTGGCAGGTGTTCGAGCAGATCGCCTCGCTCGACCTGCGCCCGGAAGCCGTCTCCACGCTGGCGATGGGCTATCTGTTTGAAGACCTGATTCGCCGCTTCTCGGAAATTTCCAACGAAACCGCCGGTGAGCATTTCACACCGCGCGAGGTGATCCGGCTGATCGTGGACCTCATCATCGTCAACGACGACGAGAAGCTCCGGGGCCAGGGGATCATCCGGCAGATTTACGACCCGGCGTGCGGCACGGGCGGAATGCTCGCGCTCGCCGAGGAGGCCTTGAAGGAGTTCAATCCCGATATTCGCGTCGAGCTTTTCGGCCAGGAGTTGAACGGCGAGTCTTTTGGCATCTGCAAGTCCGACATGCTGGTGACGGGTCACGACCCGGAAAACATCGCCTTCGGTAACACGTTGACCCAGGACGCCCACAAGGACCGGCGCTTTCACTACATGCTGTCCAATCCGCCCTATGGCGTGGATTGGAAGAAATATCAGGAGTCGATCCGGGAAGAAGCCGCGACCTTGGGCAAGGAAGGCCGCTTCGGCGCGGGCTTGCCGCACATTTCGGACGGCCAGCTCCTCTTTCTTCAGCATATGATTTCCAAGATGCGGATCGACGAAATCGGTTCACGTATCGGCATCGTCATGAACGGCTCGCCGCTGTTCACCGCGGAGCCGGATCGGGCGAGAGCGAAATCCGCCGCTGGATGCTGGAAAACGATTGGATCGAGGCCATCGTCGCGCTGCCGACCGATCTTTTCTACAACACCGGTATCCAAACCTATGTTTGGCTGCTGACCAACCGCAAGGAACAGAAGCGGCGCGGTAAAGTCCAACTCATCGACGCATCGAGCGATCGCTTCTGGGCACCCATGCGCAAAAACCTCGGCTCCAAACGCCGGGAAATCCGCGACGACGGGCGCGAGACCATCACGCATATCTTCTATGAGATGGCGAATGGCGGTGGGCCGTGGAGCGCGGTATCGAAGATTTTCGACACTAGCGATTTCGGCTTCCGTGAGATCAGGATTGAACGCCCGCTTCGGCTGAATTTCCAATCCAGCCCCAAACGCATCGAGCGGCTAAAGCTTGCCAAGCCGTTCCTGAAGCTGGACCCCGCCGAGCAGGGTGACGTGTTGGACGTCGTCGCCGATCGCCTGCCGACCACCTTGTTCAAGGACCGCCCCGCCTTCGAAGCCACCTTGACCAAGGCGCTCAAGGGCGCGGGCGTGAAGATCGGCGCGCCGGTCAGGAAAGCCATCCTTTCCGCGCTGTCGGAGCGGGACGAGTCCGTCGCCATCTGCCTCGATGGCGACGGCAGGCCGGAGCCGGACCCGGAACTGCGCGACCATGAGCTTGTGCCGCTCAAGGAGGATTGGAAGGACTATATCGCCCGCGAGGTGACGCCCTTCGTGCCGGACGCATGGGTGGACGAGACCTATAGGGATGACGCCGACAAGGGCGTGGGTCGCGTCGGCTACGAGATCAATTTCAACCGTTACTTCTACCGCTATGTCGCCCCGCGCCCGTTGGCCGAGATCGACGCCGAATTGAAAACGCTGGAAACGGACATCGCCAACCTCCTGAAAGAGGTGGCGGGATGAGTTTCTGGTCAACGAAAGAAACAACGGAACTGAGACCGCTCAAATACCTGGCGCGGCCGTCGATTCGATTTTCACAGCGCAGGACCAGGGCGGCAGGGCCAGTCCCGATCAGGTCAGGGAATTGCAGGAGGCGCGCCAGCGATTCGAGGAGGTGCGTCCCTACGGCTCGCATGATGCCGAAGCAGCCTACAAGAAGAACCCGGCGCTTGCAGCAGAGGCGGCATCCGGCAACGCCCGGCGCGCAATCCGCGCCCTGCAACTGGAAACCGAGCTGCGCACCGATCCCGGCCTGCGCGCCGACCGTTTCGTGGAACGCTGGCAAAATCTTCACCGGGCCAGTGAGCAACGCTATGCGGCGGGCGACTATGCCGGTCACAGGGCCGCGCGGGCAGAGATGGGCAACATGGCGCACAGTCTGGAACGCGACCCGCAGATGGAATCCCTGCTCGCCAGCCGCAAGCGCGAACTCGGCATTTCATTCGATTCGGGAATGGGCGTCGGCCGCGACCTCACCCTCACGTTCGGGCTTAGCCGGAGCCGGGGTCTCGGGCTGTAGAACCATCCTATTTGCCGCCGTCTCTTCGCCACAGCCCTACGACGACTAACTCTCTATTGCACAACAACAAATCCTTGCCTTTGCCTGTTCTGGCAGTCCCACAAACAGCCAGCAGGAGGCATCGCGGCCATGCGCCAACCAGACCGTATCATCCGCCTGGACACCGTCCGCGACCGGACGGGTCTCTCAAGGTCCACCATCTACCGCAAGATCGCCGAGGGCACGTTCCCGCCCCAGATCAAGATCAGCGTCAACGGCGCGGGCTGGCGGGAATCCGACATCGACCGTTGGGTCGCTGATCCCGTGGCGTGGCGCGCCGGAAGTGGGCTCGACCTCAATGGCGTCTGATCGCGCGTTGTCCCGCTCCCGGCGCGTCAGGCCGCCCACGGCGTCGGAACAGCTTGAGGCGCTGTTAGGATACCGTGTTCCTATGGGCCGACCGCCCAAACACGACGTGTCCACCTGGACCGTCACCGACGATTGGCCGCGCCCCGTTCCGGTCACGCAGGCCGAGATCGAGGTGTTCGAGCAATGGTTCGGCGACCTGTTCGATGAACTGTTCGGCCGATCTCATTCTTGATAAATCCGGCAATATGCCGTATATAATCTTGGCAAGGAGATCAGCCATGCCCAGACCAGCCAGTGAAGTCGAAACCGCCCGCCTTGAAGCGCGCGTGCCCGTCAATGTCTATGAGCAGATGCAGCGCGCCGCGCGGCTGCGCGGCCTGACGCTGACCGGCTATCTGATTGCTACGGCGGGCGAGGATGCCCGCCGCACGGTCGAGGAAGCCGACGTGCTGCGTCTGGCTGCTGAGGATCAGGTGCGCTTTGCGAAGGCGCTGATCGATCCGCCTGCGCCCAATGCCCGTCTGGCTCGTGCCGCCAAGCGTCATGCCGATCTGATCGCGCCCCGGTGAGCGCACGATTCGCCATAGAGCCGCTGGGCAAAGGACACCAGCGCAAGGCATTCTCATGCGGCAATGAACGGATTGACCGATATTTCCGTGAGACTGTCACGCAGGACATTAAACGCCGATACGCGACCTGCTTTGTCGCTCGCGACCTTGAGACGGACCGTATAGCGGGCTTTTACACGCTCTCATCAAGCAACGTGCCGCTGACAGCCGTGCCGGAGCCATTGGCGAGTCGGTTGCCGCGCTATCCGACCGTTCCGGCGGTGCTGATCGGCTGGCTTGGGCGCGATAACTCCTATGCTGGATTTGGACTCGGCGAAGCGCTGTTGTTCGACGCCATCAAAACAATCGCCGAAGCGCCGATAGGTGCTCATGCCATCTTCGCCGACGCCATCGACGAGAAGGCGGCGGCTTTCTACGCCGCTTTCGGGTTCACGGCGCTGATTGATCGGCCCAATACGCTGTATCTGCCTGTTGCGACGGCGCAACGCCTTTTGTCGGGAGAAACGCCATGACATCCCCGAGCGAGGGCAAATCTTTGCCTCATGTAGCGCTGCGCGCTGCCCTTTACCTGCGCGTCTCGACGGCCCGGCAGGCCGAGCATGATGTTTCATTCCCGACCAGAAGCGGCAGGGCGAAGCTTATTGCGAGGCGCGCGGCCTGCAACTGGTCGAAACCTTTGTGGAACCCGGCGCATCGGCGACCAATGACCGCCGCCCGGAGTTCCAGCGCATGATCGAGGCGGCCACGTGGAAGCCCGCACCCTTCGATGTGGTCGTGGTCCATTCGTTCAGCCGGTTCTTTCGCGATCATTTCGAGCTTGAGTTCTATGTCCGCAAGCTGGCGAAGAACGGCGTGAAGCTGGTTTCGATCACACAGGAAATGGGGGATGACCCCATGCACGTCATGATGCGGCAGATCATGGCGCTGTTCGATGAATACCAACCCAAGGAAAACGCCAAGCACGTCATGCGGGCCTTGAAGGAGAACGCCCGGCAAGGTTTTTGGAACGGCTCGCTTCCTCCTATCGGCTATCGCACCGTTGCCGCTGAGACACGTGGCGCAAAGGTCAAGAAGAAGATCGAGATCGACCCGTTGCACGCCGACACGGTGCGATTGATCTACCGCCTTGCCTTGGAGGGCGACGGCGCCACCGGCCAGATGGGCGTGAAGAACATCGTCTCGTATCTCAACAGCCGCCGCATCTTCACCCGCGATGGCGGGCGCTGGGGCATCGGACAGGTTCACCGCATCCTGACCCGCCGCACCTATATGGGCGAGCACGAGTTCAACAAGCGCACCAAGACCAAGGAATTGAAGCCGGTCAGCGAGATCGTGACGGTCCCGGTGCCGCCGATCATCGACAAAGGCACATTCGAGGCGGTTCAGAAGCTGCTCAAGGCCCGTAATCCCAAGGTCATGCCTGCCCGCGTCATAAGCGGCCCGACCATGCTGACCGGTCTGATCCATTGCGCCAAGTGTGGCGGAGCCATGACCATCCGCACCGGCAAGGGCGGGCGTTATCGTTACTACGCCTGCTCGATGAAAGCGCGGCAGGGACCGACCGCCTGCGAGGGCATGGCGGTGCCGATGGAGAAGCTGGACGATCTGGTCGCCAACCATCTTGAAAGCCAGCTTATCCAGCCAGAGCGGCTGGAAACCGTCCTTGCCGCTGCGCTCGACCGCAGGGAGGAACATGCCGAGCGCCGCCGCGAGCATATCGCCGAGTTGAACAAGCGCGCCGCCGAATCGGAATTGCGCCTCAAACGCCTCTATGACGCCATTGAGGCAGGCGTCGCCGATCTGAATGACCCGGCGCTGAAAGACCAGATAGAGGGTCTCAAGGCGATCCGGGATCAGGCCAAGGCCGATGCTGATCGGGCGCAGGCCATGCTCCAGAACTCAGGGCAGAAGGCTGTAACGCCGCAGATGCTGCGCAAGTTCGCTACGACCGCCCGCGAGCGCATCCGGCTGGAAGGCGGCGGCTATCGCCGCGACCACCTGCGCGCGCTGGCACAGCGCGTCGAGGTTGCCGAGGGCGAGGTTCGGATCATGGGATCGAAGTCCCGGCTGCTACAGACGCTGGTGGCGGGAAGTGGCGTAAACTCAGTGCCCACTCAGGGACTGAAGTGGCGGAGGGGGCGTCCGCCTCGGCGAGGTCCGCCCATGTCCGGGATTGTCCAGAAAACCATGAAGAATCAGTCAACTAATATCGGGGGGACAGTCCATCAATGTACATTGACAGCCGACAACATCCGACTCATACTTGTGTGTAGATCACACAGTCGCGCGAGTTCGACTTCGGATGAAACGGCAGATCAACAGGCTGACGGCGACGCAGGTTCGCAACGCAACGAAGGACGTCTGCGACGGCTACGGTCTTTGGCTTCAAGTCAGCGCTTTCGACACGAAGTCTTGGCTCTACCGGTTCACGTGTCCGATCACCGGCAAAGCAGACAGTATGGGGCTTGGCCCTCTCGCGACAACCTCGCTCCTGAAGGCCCGGGAGAGAGCCCAGGCGGCTCGCGATCTACGGGCCGAGGGGATTAATCCTCGACAGGCACGGGACGATGCTCGCCAGCAGAGGAAGGATGAAGCAGAGAAGGCGATGACCTTCAAGGCGTGCGCCGACGCGTACATCAAAGCAAACCGCCCATCTTGGAAGAACGACAAGCATATCGGGCAGTGGGAAGCGACGTTCAACGAGACGAAGCGCGGCAAGCGGCTCTTTCCGGCCGCCACGGCCTCTATCAATGGTCTGCCAGTAGCGGCGATAGATACCGGCCTTGTGCATAAACTCCTGGAGCCGATCTGGTATTCTACGCCGGAGACAGCGTCGCGCGTCCGGGGACGCGTCGAACGGGTGTTGGCTTGGGCAACGGTCGCTGGCTATCGCTCGGGAGACAATCCCGCCAGGTGGACAGGCAATCTAAAAGAACTTCTGCCCTCGCCGACGAAGGTCGCTGCTGTCGAGCACCATAATGCGCTCCCCTACAGCGACATCCCTGCTTTCATGAGCGAGCTTCGGGCCAAGGAGAGCGTATCTGCCCGGGCTCTCGAGTTTACGATTCTCTGCGCCGCTCGCACCGGTGAAGCAATCGGCGCCAAATGGGGCGAGATCGATCTCGAAGGCAAACTTTGGACGGTCCCTCCCGAACGGATGAAGGCAGGGAAGGAACACAGAGTCCCCCTGTCAGCCCGCGCCATCGCTATTCTAACAGCGCTGCCCTGCGATGGTGACTACGTCTTCATGGGCGCCACGAGGGATCGACCGCTGTCGAATATGGCGATGCTGGAGCTCGTGCGCGGTATGCACAATGGACTGACGGTCCATGGCTTCCGGTCGACGTTTCGTGATTGGGCGGCGGAGCAAACCGCCTACCCGCATGAGATGTGCGAGATCGCATTGGCTCACGCCGTTGGGAACAAGGTTGAGGCCGCTTACCGCCGCGGCGACATGATGGAGAAGCGCCGGCGGCTCATGGCCGATTGGGCGAAATACTGTGCGCAAGAGCAGGCGTCGGCAACGCGTACCAACGTGCGAGCGATTCGGTGAGCCCTGACGAAGTCCGGAAGGCTGCCGATACCTTTGACCCAATGAAGGCCATTCGCTGGACCGTCTGGCAAGCGCTTGCTTGGATTGTTCATCGCCATGCGGATAGGGTTCGGGAATGCACTGAGATGTGGAGGGACATTGGACCGCGCTTCGCAGTCGTGGGCGCGGCGCTAGGACCGTTTAGACCGATTTGGGAAGAGGTTTCTGGCTCCATAGGCTTGGTGAGAATTGACGTCAACGACGTGATTGAGGGCTGGCACGAGCTTCAGCGTGCGCTCGGATCGGGAAGGGTGGAATCGTCTGGCCGAGAGGGAGCGACTGGGACCACGTGCGAGATATCGCGATTGGCTTGGGATGACCTCAGATTCCACAATCCTCACGTCATCGAGAATGGTGGATATCGATCGGTTTTCTGTGAGCCCCAGCCATATTGGGAGAAAGACATAGGAAAGTGTTGGAGAGGTTCGGCTCCAGCGTTTCTGGACGTCCGCGTTGGAGTTGCTGACATGTTGAAGGAGTTTCCCGCAAAAGCCGGCGACCACGCTGCCGCGGCGTCCAGGCCTCCGGTGTCCCAAGCCAGACTGGCTAGCTTTCTCCAGGAAACATCCACACTCGAGCAAACCAAACCGGAGCTACGAAAGCTTGCCGAGGCAAAGTTTCCGGGCAACCACGTTTCGCACCGCGCCTTCAATGAAGCTTACAAAGCGATTCATTCTAGTCAGCGACGAGGAAGAGGCGACACCGGGCGCACCTTGAAGAAAGACAATCGCACAAAAGGATAATAGTGCGCTTTATTATAGTGCGCCATTATCTCATTATGTAAGATCCAGTAACACGCAGCTATATCCGGCATAGCCCTAAGCATTCCGCTGGGGACTATGTTGGAGAGGGTCGCAAATGGCTCAAGAGCCTCGGAAGGTTATGCGCCTTCCGGATGTGATGCGCGCCACCGGTTGGTCTCGCAGCACGGTCTACGAAAAGATTAAAGCCGGCAAATGTCCCAAGCCCTTCAAGCCTGACCCAGACGGGCGCGTTGCGGGGTGGTTTGAGGACGAAATTGCAGAGCTTCAGCAACGCGCCATCGCTCGAAGCGTGGCTGCGTGATCAATGGCCACAAAGAAAGGCCCGGCTGCTTGCGACAGTCGGGCCTTCAAGGCGAATACGAATATCCAGTCCGCGCAAGATAGCGCCCTCGCCTTCAAATCGCAAACGTTTCTCCTTGTGCGGCGCTTTGGCTTGGCGCCTTCGATCGCGCGGCTTGTCGCATCTCTCGCATTCGGGGAGGTGCGGCAATGATCGCCTTCCAGATCCCAGGCGAACCCGTCGCATTTGCCCGTTCAGGCGGCAAGGGCGTCATCCGCTTCACGCCGAAGAGGCAGCGCGATTTCATGGCGCTGGTTCGGCTCGCGGCGTCGAACGCCATGGAGAACCAGGTCCCCTTCACGGGTCCTGTCGAGATGGTGGTTCGGGCGGTCTACCTCATTCCGCGGTCGTGGCCGAAGAAGAAAGCCGACGCGGCGTGGTGGCGGACATCGAAACCCGACGCCGACAATCTAGCGAAGATCATATCTGACGCGATCAACACGATTGTCTTCGAGGATGACGCGCAGGTTGCAAGCCTGACGGTCAAGGCCGGCAAGCCCTATGTCCTGGCGACGATTCGCGAAGGCAAAGGCGACGGCGTGCGCTGGTGGAAAGCTTTCGTCTTCGCCGAAGACGCGATGGCGGAGGCCCTACGCCTTAGCGACGGTGCGCCGATCGCCGTTAGCGGCGAGTTCGATTGCCAGGCGTACAAAACTGAAACGGGCGAGGACCGGTTGAGCTGGTCCATCATGGTCGACGGCGTTCTTTCTGCGCGGAAGTCGAAGCGTGGAGAGGGCCGTCACCATGACTGACCTCGAACGCCAGATAACAGCCGGCGCTGTGGTTGCGCTTCGGAAGCGTGCCGAGAGGCAGCGCCGAATCGCCGAGGACTGGACGGTCCGCGGCGAACGCAGCGCGATTGTCCGAAGTGGCGAGGGTGCAATCGCCTTGAGGATCGCCGCAGCGCTCGACCAAGCGGCGGATGAACTCGAGGCGGAGGGGCGGTCGTGATCCCCGCGCATGTCATCGAAAGGGCGCGCGGCGCTGACATCATGCGCGTGCTTGAACGTCTCGGATTGAACTACAAGAAAGTCGCCACGCACGAACTCGCGGGCCCATGCCCGGCCTGCGGCGGAAACGATCGGTTTCGCATCAACCCGTCCAAAGGGACGTTCTTCTGTCGTCAATGCGACGCCAAAGGCGGCGGCGCGATAGACCTGATGCGCCTCGCCCGAAGCTGCGACTTCCGCGGCGCCGTCGGGGAACTGACCGGCGAGAGCGGCCCGGCGCTGCTGCGGCCACAGGCGAAGCCAAAGCCCGACTTGGCCTCGCGACAGGCCTTCGTTCGTCGCACGGCCGAAAACATCATCGGCGAGCTCGTTCCTCTCGCTGGCACCCCCGGCGAGGCCTATTTATGCGACGCTCGCTGCATCGACACAGGCGCACTAAGCGACGTTCTTAGCACAACAGACGCGATCGGCTGGCACCCTGAATGCCTCTTCCGCGGGGAAGGCCACCGCCTCGATGGCAGACGGCTCGGCTGCGTCGTCGGGATCATGACGGACCCGGTAACAGCGGAGCGGACAGGCGGCATCAGCCGAACTTACGTCCACGAAGGCCGTAAGGTCGCAAAGGCAAAGAGCCTAGGCCCGGCTGGCGTTGTGCGGCTTACGCCGGATGCCGATACGCTCTGCGGCTTGCACCTCGCGGAAGGGCTTGAGACTTCGCTCTCCCGGATGGCGTGCGGCTATCGTCCGATGTGGTCGACGGGCTCGACTTCGATCATGAGCACGTTCCCGCTCCTGAGCGGCATCACGTCGTTGACGATTTTCGCGGACAACGACGAGAATGGCGCGGGTGAGCAGGCCGCTCTCACAGTCGGGCGGCGCTGGCTCAATGCTGGGCGCGAGGTGCGCGTGCGGAAGCCGCGCGCCATCGGCGATTTCAACGACCTCGACCTGAGGGCGTCGGCATGAATGACCGATTCGCCGACGATACGGTTGACGTGCCCTTGGATGAGCCGGCCCGGGATGAGCGCGATCGGGCACCCGCCGCTAAGGCCGCCTCCGTCTCGACACGAGCCCTCAGCATTGGCGCGCCGGACGATCGGTTCAAACTGACATGGCTGCACGAGGTCGTCATCGACTTCGATCAGCAATGGCTCGTCAAAAAGCTGTTCCCACGCGTCGGCGTCATCAGCCTGTACGGCGACTCCCAAAGCTTCAAGACGTTCGTCGCCATTCATCTTTGCTACTGCATCGCCCTCGGAAAGGAATTCGCTGGCCGCAAGGTCAAGGTCAGTTTGCCGTGCGTGTACATCGCGGCTGAGGATAGCGAGGGCGTAAAAAAGCGCCTGGTCGCCTATCACATGTCGAACAAAGACCATCTGCCCACGCGTGATCAAATCCCGATCGCAGTTATGGAGGCGACGCCGAATCTCGGAAGCCTGAAGGGGACCTCAATAAGCTCATCGCGACAGTGCGCGAGGCCCTCCAGGCGATGGGTAAAACCGATGTGGCGCTGATCGTTGTCGATACCCTCTCGCAAACACTCGGCGACGCCGAAGAAAGCACGATTGGAATGCAGGCGTTCATGCACAACGCCACAAAGCTCTCGAGACACTTTGGGTGCTGTGTCGTCGCCATTCATCACGTAGGTCACAACGAAAAAGACCGCGAGCGCGGCGGCTCGCAAATCAAGGGCAATGCCGACGGTCGCATTTGGGTCGAGCGCGCCGAGACGACGCCTTTCGTCCCGATCGAGGGGTCAAAGACATTCGAGACCACGCTTCACGTGATGAAGGTGAAAAATGGGCCCGACGGTTTCGACCTGAAGGCGAAGCTGTTCGAATACAAGATGGGGAAGGACAGCGATGGCGACGACGTCACGACGCTAGTCGTCGACCGCATTGAGGAGGCCTCAAACTCCAAACCGGTCGAAGCGGCCCCCGCCGCCAAAGAGCTGACGAAAGTTGAGAAACTGCGCCGGGGCTTTATCGATGTCTTCGACAAAAAGGCCGACGGCAAGCCAACAGAGATAGGCCTGGATGGAAAGACCTTGGTCCGAAAAGTGCCCCTCGCTGAAATCCGCGAGGGGATGAAAGCCGCGGGTCATCTGCCCACCGACGACAAAGGCAACATCCCGCGTGAGTGGATCAACAAGCTCCATGAAGCCAAGACGTCAATGACCATGTCCGGGAAAAAGCAGACCCTCGTCGAAAAGGACGGAATGGTTTGGCGAATCTACGGCGAGAAAGGCTGACAGATTAGAGGCTTACCGGCATGTCCGGTTCATGTCCGTACCGGACATTGGGTGCCACCTCGCCAGGATGTCCGGATGTCCGGCCCCCCCTTAAGGGGGCCGACCGGACCCAACATGGCCGGACATGGTTTGGACCCGGACGCGGGGGAGGGCCATCTCGTAGGCGCGTATTTTTCTCCCAGCGTAGCTTTTCCGATAGGCCCGGCGGACTTGTCCATCGACGTCCAACAACATACGACTCTACACACAAATTAAAAAAGACGCGGGGCTGAATCCGTGAGATACTCGCACGCATGGATATCGCTGCGCCGTCTCTAGTCCCGTCTTCGTACGCAATCCGCTCCGCTTCCGTCCGTGAAGCGTTCGGCAAGCTGCGCGGCGTGAATGGCAACAGCCTCGCTGCCCGCCGGTTTCGCGAGATCGTCGGCAACCTCGCCGACGACGTGGGCGGCCCGGATAAAGTGAGCGAGCCTCAGAAGATCGCAATTCGGCAGATCGCGACGATGACGATGAGGATTGAGGCGCTTCAGGCGCAGGTCCTCACCGGGGAGTTTGTCGACGACGAAGAGCTTGTGAGGCTCAGCAACGCGGTTGCTCGGCTGCTGCATCGCCTCGGCCTGAAGAAGCGCCCCGAACGGAAGCTCAGCGTTCCGGAATACCTCGCTCGTCGAGATGCCATGAGGGCGAACGGTGGCTAAGTCGCCGGCAAAGCGCGCCAAGGTGGGGCAGGGAAGCCCGCGGGCGGCTGGGGCGGCAACCGAGCTTCAGCCGAAGTGGAAGGCCGCCAGGCCCCTGTCTAAGTCCATCCTCGAGGCCCTCGAGGATCCGGACCTATTCGGCGGCATGTTCGATGCTCCGTCGTGGGAGCCATGGAAGGCATTCCTCGCCGCCCTGCAGGCCCTGCCGATGACCGCGGAGCAGTTGGACCGCTATCGGCACCACACGGGGCGGTTCGAGCCGCCTGCGAAGCCTGCGCGTTACGCTGAGCTTGTCGTCGGGCGCCGCGGAGGGAAGTCCCGCATCTTGGCGCTGATAGCCGCGTATATGGCAGCCGTCATTGACCATCGCCCACACCTCGTCGTTGGCGAGGTGGGCGTGATCGCAGTGATTGCGAAGGACCGGCAAACAGGCGCGGGTTATCCTGTCGTACATCGTCGGGTTTTTGCGCTCTATCCCTCTGTTTGCGGAACTCATCGAAGACGAACTCGCCGAGACGGTACGGCTCTCGAACGGCGTCGTGATTGAAGTTCACACAGCATCAATCGGCGCTCCTCGCGGGCGTACCTTCCTCGCAGTCTTGTGCGACGAAATCGCCTTTTGGCCGACCGACGGCGACAGTGCGAACGTGGACTCCGAGGTCATCACCGCCATCAGGCCAGGCCTTTCGACCATACCATATTCGTTGCTTCTCATCGCCTCGTCGCCGTATGCCAAACGCGGCGTCTTGTACGCGAATTACGCGAAATACTTCGGCAAGGATGACGCGCCGGTCCTGGTTTGGCAGGGCACGACGGAGGAGATGAATTCCTCACTCGTTGGCGATCCCCTCATTGCCGAGATGTTTGCCGAGGACTTCGAGCGCGCCCTCGCAGAATTTGGGGCTCAATACCGCAATGATATCGTAGCGTGGATTACCCGCGAGGCAGTTGAGGCGGTCATCGCGCGCGGCATTCGTGAACTGCCCCCAGGCGAGGGGATCACGTATGCGGCCTTCTGTGACCCCTCGGGCGGCTCCGCTGACAGCATGACGCTGGCGATCGGTCACTGTGAGGCGAGCGGCGTCGCGGTACTCGATTGTGTCCGCGAGATCCGGCCGCCATTTTCGCCCGATGCGGTCGTTGAGGAGTTTTCGGCGCTCATCAAGAGCTACAACATTTCCCGAATCACTTCCGATTTTTACGGAGGGGAGTGGCCTCGAGAGAGGTTCGCTTCACACGGTATCACGCTTGACGTGTCGACCAGGAACAAGAGCCAGATCTACACGGAGTTTCTCCCAGCGCTGAACGGCCAGCGTGTTCGGCTGCTCGACCATCCTCGGTTGATCGGCCAGCTCGTGAACCTTGAGCGGCGCACTGCTCGCGGCGGGCGGGATTCGATTGACCATGCGCCTGGCGCTCATGATGACTTTGCGAATGCGGTCTGCGGGGCGCTCGTCAATCTGATCGCCGATCGGCGGCCTGCACTAGTTCGGCCCTCGGATATGTCGGCGCCATCTCATCGCGAGGCCTGGTCTCCTCCTCTCAAGGCTGCGTATGTGATCGCGCTCATCGTTGTCGGCGATCTCGGAACGGGCGCGGTTGTTTACGGCGCGCAGGATGCGACGAGCCCTGCGCTGTTCATTTGCGACTTCGACGTCGAACCGGTGTCCGCGGGATCGTTTGCTTCGATTGCGGCGAAGCTCGAGGCGCTCCGGTCTCAATGCCGCACTGCTAACAGCGCGATTTGGGCCGACGAGTCGCTTCTGCTCTTCGCTCGCTCGACGGGCTCGAACGCTCATCCGATTCCGAAGGAATTCCGAGGAGAGGATCGCCTGCTGAGCGTTGCCGGCCATGTCGCCAGCGGGACTGTGAAGATCGCGGGGCTCGTCGCTGAGAAGGCGAAGTCGAGCCCGTTTGCCGGGGCTCTGGATGTGCGCGCCGGTGAGAACGTCGATGATCCCTTGAGGAATGCGCTGGTGAGCTTGGTCGCGCTTTGTTTGGACGATGAGAGGCTCGCGGCATGAACTTCGCCCACATCGGCAATCTCGTGTTTCAGCGCGCCGACGATGAGAGCGTTCCGGCCTTTCGCGTGCGCGAGGGCGTGGCGGAGCTTGGTGGCGGCGTCGTGGGGTGGGGCGCGCCAGAAGGCATCGAGTTGATTGAACCTGCCGCAGACGCGGCCATGAACGAAGGAGACTGTTGTGACTTACGCGGACACGCTTGAACTACTGCAGCGGAAGCGCGCCGAGCTTCGAGATCTGGAGCGACAGGCCGAGCGCGAGGCCAAGCGAATGCAACCGCTTACGGTGGATGACGAGCGCAGGATGGTCGACCTGCAGGCGCGAGCCGACAGCGCTTACATCGCCGCGAATCGAAGGGCACCGCCTCCGCATGCTTATGAGCGACCGGACGAGTATGGTCGGCGGCTGGCTGTCGGTCTGCAGCCGTTGTCTCCGCAATGGAGCAAAGTCGATCTCGATAAGCTTTCGGACAGCGTTTTCGAGGTCGCGCGCAAGGACATCTACGCCGACGCCGTTGCCAACGGGCGGACGTTTGGGCTGCGGCCGGGCGAAATGCGCGAGATCGACAGGAGTAACGGCGTTCATCGGATCACCGAGTTCGTGGGCGATCCCGACACCGTCTGGTTCGGCAGCGTGTTCACTCGCCCACCCAAGAAAGCGCAGTTTTTCGACCGCGATAGCTACATGCGCATGTCGAGAGACGCGAACGCGGCGCGCGTCGAGGAAATCATTAGAGGTTACCAGCGTCCGCAGGTGAGGGTGCCAGCGGCGGCATTTTGATCTTGCCGGGCTGTGTCTCGTTCAGCCCGGCGAGCGCGGAGCAATACCCTGGGCCGGGTCACACTACGCGGCCCCACACACGGATCCTTTTTCTTGGACCATGGCGGGCCAACCCTGGCAGGCGAGCGGCGAGTGGCTCAGCGAAGTCATCATGTGGCTCGTATTCCGTGTCGCGGGATGGAGCGGAGTTGTCGTCCTCGCCGCTGTGTCGATGGCGTCCGCTATGCTGATCGTCGGTTTAACGAGCTCTCGAAAGCTTGGAGGCCTGCCTCTCCTTATCGTCCTCGCTCTCAGCGCAAGCGTGTTCAGCCACTTCGGACCATCGGCCCGCCCCTTTTGCTTCGTTCTGCCCGTCACTGTTGGATTCGTCGGGGGACGTGTTGTTGCAAGAGACCGCAATCAAGCGCCGTCGCTATGGCTTGCGGCGTTGATGGTCGCTTGGGTGAATATGCATGGCTCGTTCGTCTTGGGCCTTGCGCTGATTGGGCCGTTCGCGCTTGAGGCAGTCATTGAAGCCTCCCCGGGAGAGCGGCGGCGGGCGGCTGTCCAGTGGGGCTTGTTCGCCATCGTGGCCCTGCTGGCGGCGCTTTGCAATCCCTATGGCGTCGATGCGCTCACGTACCCTTTTCGACTGACGAGCATTCAAGCGCTGAGGTCGATAGAGGAGTGGAGTGTCACGGATTTGGGGCAGTTCTACAATTTTGATGCGTTTCTAGTAGCGTGGCTCTTGAGCGCGTTTGCGCTTCCCATTCGCATGCCACTTGGGAGGGCGATCATCGTCATCCTGCTCGGCGGCATGGCCCTGACACACATCCGCCACGTGGCGCTTCTCGTACTGATCGTCCCAATGGTGCTGGCGGGACCTCTGGCAAAAGCGATCGAGCAGGGTAGACGGGTTGTCGACTGGAGGCGCGTCACCGCCGTTGCGACAGTCGCCCTTGGGATCGTCGCGGTCTGTTTTGGCGCAGAGCGTCTCGTGGTGCCGTTTGAGCGCGGCGATAGTCCCATGTGGCCGGGGTCAGCCGTCAAAGCTGTGCCGGCGGAGATTCGCGCGCGTCGCGTCATCAACGAAGTGAACTTCGGTGGCTACCTCATTTTCGAGGGCATCGCCCCAAGCTTTGATGCCCGCCTGGAGCTGTACGGGAATGCCCTACAACTGACCATAGATTATGACTGGCTGGACGAAAGCTACGTGGACTGGACGCTGACGGTTCCCGACTCGCCCGTGAATTCCCTACTCGACCACGATCCGAAGTGGGTCCGCATCTACGCGGATCAACTCGCCGTCGTGCACGTGCGCAAATCAGTGTGGGACGTCTACAGGGCGGGCGCGAAGTCACGAGCCGCCGATGCCCATAAAAACGCGCATCGACGTCGAGACGAGCCCGGAAAAGTTCAAGGCGTCGCTCGCGCTTTTCGCGCGCTATCGGGCCGCCATGGCTGAGCTCTACGGTGGCGCCGTCCTTCAAGCTCCCTACCTCAAGGCCGCGAATGCTGCAGCCGACGACGTCTCGAAGTTCGTCGACTCTCTCGAGCGCGCCTCGCAGGCACAGTCTCGGTTCACCGTAGCCGCGGACAAGTCGGCTCGGGCCTTTCAGCATGTCGGCGTCAGCGTGAAGTCCACGCTCGAAGGCTTCGCCCGGGTCGCGCTATCGCCGCTGCAGATCCTCTTCCCTGCCGGCCTCGCAGTCGGTCTGTTCGGCCTGGGGGCTGGGCTCGCTGGCGTCGGCACGCTGTATGGCCTCGAGCGAGCCTCTGCCGGTGTCACTGATCGTCGTAGGCGCGCATTGAGTTTGGGCGTCGATTACGGGGCCGTGAGTGCCTTCGATTTGAACTTCGCGAGGTTCGGCGCGCAGGGCGCGCTCCAGTCGGCTGCAGCCGCTTCTTATGACTTCACCTCGCCGGCGTTCATGGGGTTTCGAGGGGCCGGCGCGGCGCGAGGGAGCGCAGACGAATCCGCCATCGCATTGATGCGCTCTATTCCGACGCTCCTCCAGGGTGTCCCCGACGCGATGGTCGGGCCTGTGGCGCGTAGCCGCAACCTGACGAGCATTCTCGATCTGCCGACCATTCTCCGGTTGCGGGCGCATCCCGAGGAGGTTGAGGACCAGGTCAAGCGGTTCCGCGAGGACCGGCAGAAGTTTGAGATCCCGCCAGAAGCCGCGGAGAGATGGGCATCGTTCAACGCGGCGCTCGAGCGCGCCGGACAGAACATCGAGTCGTCGCTGGGCAGGACCTTGGTAGGTCTCACGCCCGGGTTGACGAAGTTCTCTGACGACGTCGTCGGGTTCATCGATGCCTTTGTCGATTCGGGCGCGATGACGGAGGCGCTCAAGGGCATCGAGGGCGGCCTACGCTGGCTCGAGGCCAGCATCGGAAGCAGCGAGTTCAAGCACGGGGCGAGAGAGTTTCTACGAGGCTTGGAGACGCTTGGGCCCTATGTCGCGCGCTTCGTCGACGTCGCAGGGCGCGGTATCTATTACGCGGGCCGCGGAGCCTACTACGGCGCCAAGCTCGCCGGCGATGATAGCTACAACCCGACGCTTGGCGGGCTCATCGGCGATGTAGGCGGCATCAAGGGGCAAGACGCTCCGGTCGGCGCGGCGAGCAACCGCCTGCCCTCGATTCGCTACTACGCGGGCCATGGAAGCGCGCGGCCGCTCTATCCCTCCGGCGTCGTCGACGAGTCGACGGGCAAGCTGACCACGAGTCCCGGGTTTCGGTACAGCCCCCGGCTATGCGCCCAAGGCGCAGGCTCCGTCAGAGGTCAAGAGCGAGAACGGCAACATCGTTCTGCCCGCGGTCACGGACCAGGACAGGGCTTATCGGAACACCGGGACCATCACCCTCCCCGGACAGGACGGGAAACCGCACACCTACACCTTCGTCACCGGGGGTGGCGGCCGCGGTTCGGCGCCGACAGGCGAGTATGATGTCGGCGAGTTCGCGACGGGCGGCGCGATTGGAGATCGCTGGACGCTGACGCAGGTCGGGCAACCGCATGACACGGCGTTCGACCCAGCCATCAATGCGGAGCGGTCCGCGCTGCGCATCCACATGGCGCATGGCGACCGGACGCTGGGCTGCATCGGGATCTTGGGCGGCGACCAGGTCTTCGCCGACTTCGAGAACAACCTGATGTACGTCATCAAGAAGAACGGCGGTCATGTCCGGCTCAGGCTCGGGTCGCCGGACGCCGCATCGATAGTCAAGCGGATGACGCCGACCGCTAACACGCCGCCGGCGCTAAAGCATCCGCCATCGACGGGACGGATGCCAATCGGCGAGCCTCTGCAACTGCCCGGGGCCGCGCCGGGCATGAAGATTGGCGACACGCTGCACTTCGACAACCACGTCGGGCTTTGGAACAAGGCGCTCCGGATGCGGGGGCATATCTTGGACCACATGGATAATGGACCGCCGCCGGGACCGATTGTGGTTCACGACATGACGGGCGGATCGGCTACCGTGACGCTCTCGCGCCATCAGGTCACGCAATGAGCTCGAGGCGCAGGAAGCTCGATGAGCAGCAGGCCGCCGAGTTCGAGCGCATGTTCGCGATTTACAACGCGGCGATCGAGAAGCTGCCGGCTAATTGGCGCGAGGTGGCGGAAGGCAAGGCCAAGCTGCCGGAGACCTTGGACGAGATGCGGGCGCAGCTCGGAGACGCGTTCTCTGGCGTGGCGGGAACGGTGCAGTGAGCCGACGACATTGCCAAACATTGCTGCGAATGCGCGGCTCATTGACAAGTCTGTCAATCAAGGTTATCAAGTAACCGCTCGCTTGGCGGAATGGTAGACGCAACAGTCTTTAAAACTGAAGTCCTCTCCGGGGCGTGCGGGTTCGAATCCCGTAGCGAGCACCATCACAACCAGAAGGCATCAACTCTCATGAGCGCGAACGGGAAGAAAATGAAGCCATTAGACGAGGAGATTGCCCGGATCGAAGGGCAAATCGCGCGCCTTCAGGGGATAAGAGAGGGGCTTCTCCAAGCAAAGGCGCTTATGCAGGGAGGCGCACCGCAATCAAGTGACTCCGTGTCGGAGCCGCGCAAGCGTTCTCCAAACATCAAGCCGTTAATTTTAGACATAATGACGGCCGCCGGAGCGGAAGGAGCCACGTCAGCGATTGTGTCAGCTCGTGTCAAGGAGGCAGTCCCCAGCGTAGCGAAGGACACAGTTGGGTCGACTCTTTCGCGTCTGAAGGCGGACGGCGCTCTGGCCTTCGACGGCGAGCGCTACTACGAATCCCGGTTCGCGCCGAAGGGAGAGCACCGCCCTTTCGAACCTAAGGTAGTGAGAGCGTCCTAAGAATGAGAAACCCCAGGAGGTTAGCCCTGGGGTTTCTTAGATGTGGCCACGTAGCTCAGTGGAGTCCGTTGAGGGCCTTGAGAGCACCGCTCTGGTACAGCGGAGGGCGCGAGTTCGAGTCTCGCCGTGGCCGCCATCCACCGGAATTGATCGAAGCCTCTCCGGGGCGTTTCCATCACTTCCGATTTGCATCATATGCAAAATTATCCCCGATGCCCTAATCAATTCTGTTCAGACTCTCAATATAAATTAATTGATACGTGTTGCGCGTTGCGTGGCGGCGCTAATATCAATTGCTGATTGCGATGGTGGTGAGGCTGCTTGCCGGGCTGTCGCAGAAGCGAAGTCTGCCGATGAGGCGAAGGGCATCCGCGATAAGGCCGTTGCGCTGGCCGCCTATGCCCGTCAGGCCAAGAACCGAGACCTTGAGCAGGATGCGATTGAAATCCGGATGCGCGCCACGCGCCGGATTGACGAGCTCCGCGTTGAGCAAAAGGAGACGGTCGGGTTGGCTTCTGGAGGGAAGCCGTACCAGTCTACTGGGGTAGCGGTTACCCCGGTAGCTCCTACCCTCGCGTCCCAAGGAATCGACAAGAACCTCGCCAAGGAAGCGCGCGCGCTCGGGTCTATGGATGACGAGGTTCCTTACGGATGTGTGGCGACGCCCGTTGAGAGGGCACCCAAAAGCCACAAAACGAGCAGGACGACAATAACGAGGCCCAGCGCCCCACCGAGACCAGTGCCGCCATAGGTGTTGTATCCGTAATATCCTCCGCCGCCTCCCAGAAGAATGATGACAAGCAGGATGATGAGAATCGTCGTCATGGGTGGGAACGCTCCGCTCGCGGCCACAAATACGCCGCGATCCGATAACTCCCACAGCGGCTTGGCGTTCCAGTCTCGCGGTGCGGTCCCCAAATGGAAAACGCCCCGCGCAGACGTCCCCGCGCGGGGCAAGTCAAAGCGCGTCCCGGTGCTACAGGCGCGCTACGCTAGCACCACGATTACAACCTATTAAAATTGTCGTTAGTCTGCAACTCGACTAATTGTAGTTTCGGGTGCGCGTCAAGTCCGCGAGGCGTTCATCACCTGCTTCAATTGTCTCACGAACTCGGATGAAGGCGATGGGCGCAATCGGAGCCTTTTGACGAGGTCGCGCGTTATCGGCAAGGGGGATCTTCGGAGGCGCAGATGTTCAAAGCAATCGCCATTGTGGCTTTAGGCGCGGCTTTCGCGCTGCCCTCTGTGGGAGCCGTCGCTCAGACAGGGTACGGGACGAGGCCTCATTCGCATCCAAATTCGTCCTTCGAGCGCAATTGGAACCATAACAATCAAAGCAAGGACCGGGCGCGCCGGAGCGCCGACTGGGTGCGCCAGCATCGCAGGAATCCGTTCTAAATGCGGGCCGAAAAGCGCGTCAGGGCTTCCTCAGCTTGCGCATGCGGGACGATACCGGCGTGCCTGTGGTCAACTCGCGCGATGTCGCCGAGACCTTCAAAGGCGAGGACCGGCGGGCCTTTGATTTGACTTCTCGCCAATTGGCGAAAGGTCGCGTGACGCGCGACGGCTTCACGCTGCTCGTCATGGGCTTCACCGGCGAGCGCGCCATGGCGCCCCCCCGGGCTACCGCTTGAGCCCCTTCTCAACCAGGCGGCGCACCGCTTCGGGTCGTTTCGGCGAATCCTCTTCTCTGCCAGCCCATTGATCCACTCGATCCAAGAGCTCAACTGGCAGGCGAAGCGCTGCTGTTTCGGGCCGGACGCGCCCCTGCGGCCTGCCTCTCTTTTTTTGTACGGAAAACTCTTGACCGCTCATACAATATCTTGTACATAAAAATCGGCCCGATGGAAAGCGCCAACTTTCGCACCGGGCCTGACCGAAGCAACCTTCATCGGAGGCCGCTATGGCTGAGCAAAAGTATACCCCGACTCCCTTCGCGCCGGAACCACTCCTGCGCGTTTCCCACCTCTTCCGTGATCCGGTTCTCCGCGCGGTCTTCGCCGCCGGCGAGCGCGATGACGGGCCCGCGCCTGTTCTGACCACACCGCGGCCGCACACCCTCGATGGTGGCGCCGCGCGCGTCCTCGAGCTCGCTTAGCCCTACCTTCCTCGCCTCAAACTGAACCGGAGAATGATAATGACCGACCCGACCATCGGGGCGCATAGCCCCCGTTTGACTGACTTAACCAACTGCGCTGTCCCGGGCGGCAAGGACGCCAGTGGCGACGCCGACCAAGGCCTCTCGAAAAACGCGAAAACTGGGATCGCCGGGTTGATTGAAGTGCACTACGCAAGCCTCCTAACCCAGCTCCACATGGCCTCTCCCGAACGGCGCCCGATCTATCTGGCGGCCATCGCCGAATTCAAAGAACGAATTCGCGGGGTTTCCGAGCGCCTGGGTCTTGGTCTTGATTTCTCGGCCGCGGACGCCGTCGTGCATCTGCCGATCAAGCGAGCAAAGAGACGGCCCTCGGGTTCGCCGGTCAAGCTCCGCCTTGTGAAGAATGAGGCGCGCTCATGAGCGCGCCCATGTCACCCGCCGATCAGCGCGCCGAGCTGAACTGGCTCAAATATCGCGAGGAGAAGGACCTGTGGAACAGCCTGAAAGATGATGGTCCGCACCGGGAGGCTGCATGGAAGTCGATGTCAGCCTTTGAGCATGTTCTCCAAGCAGACCTCGCCACCTCGGTCTATGCGCT
>Ga0153954_1000772_pt1 | contig 22034 bp, 15 predicted proteins | sample TSFL038MetaG_FD_102277 | JGI IMG/M metagenome (GOLD analysis project Ga0153954, IMG submission 102277) | Attine ant fungus gardens microbial communities from Florida, USA - TSFL038 MetaG | ecosystem: Host-associated > Fungi > Mycelium > Unclassified | place: USA: Florida, Wekiwa Springs State... | reverse complement strand
TTAGTCGCCGTCGCCAACATTGCCGACGACACGGCGGTTCGTTCGATGGTCGAACGAACCACACGTGAATTCGGAGGACTCGACCTGCTGGTGAATAATGCGGCCACGACACATTTTATCCCCCATGATGATCTAGAGGCGGTCACCGGGGAGGTCTGGGACGTCATCCTCAACGTGAATGTCAAAGGGACGTTCTTCGCCTGCCGCGCCGCCATGCCGTTTCTGAAGACGCGGAAGGGGAACATCGTGAATATCGCCTCGACCGCGGGGGTTGGCGGCTCGGGCAGCTCAATTCCCTACGCGGCGAGCAAAGGGGCGGTCATCACCCTGACCAAGAGCCTGGCGAAGGCCTTCGCGCCCGAAGTGCGGGTCAATGCCGTCGCTCCCGGTCCCGTGCAGACACGTTGGCTTGCCGATCATCAAGATATGATTGAAGATTCTGTGAAGCAGACCCCCATGAAGCGTCCGGCAACCGCCGAGGACATCGCGGCCGTGACGATTTTCCTCGCGTGCGAGACCACCTTGATGACCGGCCAGGTCTTGATCGCGGATGGCGGTCGGACGATCTGAGAGAAAACTTTAAGCGTTCTGCTCGAGCGGCTCGGATCTGCTCTTGCGGGGATCGGCCTCGCGGAGTACCTTTCCGCTCGCCCAGACACCTACGTAGACGCACCGGTTCAGGATGGGCCTCACATTTAGGAGGGGAACCGATGCAAAGCAGGTCATGGATGGCCGCTTCTGCTCTCTCTGCTCTCGTGGTAAGCACCCTGGCACTCGTTGTTCTTCCTGCACGCGCCGCAGACAATCCCGCGCCCCAAGAGGTCCGGCTTGACCTCAGGATCGCCGGATTGGGTTCGGGCGGATGCGAGATCGAAGTCAAGCCCGCGTATGCCGGATGTCGATTCACTCCGGTGAGAGGTCGTGTCGGCTCGGAAGGAAACAAGGTCGTCAAGCTCGACGACGTCCGTACCAACAGCGCCGACCGCGAATGTGCCTTCGCGATCACGATCCGAGAACCGGGTCAGGCGGCCAGGACCATCAAACGAGGCCTTCGACTGTCGACTCCGAAGACCCCGAAGAGCCCTGCGACCTTGACCTGCTTCATCAACTCGCCGTCGAGCATCGCTCGCGCCGAGGAGCGCGGTCGACTTCGGCGATAATGTTCGGTCATTAGTCTCCAGTCGACCCTAACGAAAGAACGCATCGAATCGCAAGGACGAGCGAATCGGTGCGTTCTTTTGTTGTATTCCTTCGTTTTGATCTCAGGCCAGGATGCCTTCGATCAGGCGGCCGCCGTTGACGGTCAGCCGTTCCTCGCGACCGTCGCGCAAGAAGGTGAGCTTGAGATGATCGAGGCCCATCAAATGGAGGATCGTGGCATGTAGGTCGTGAACGTGCACCCGATTCTCGACGCCGCGGAGGCCGAATTCATCGGTGGTACCGAAGGTTGTCCCCCCCTTGATGCCTCCGCCCGCAAAAAACATGCTGAAGCCATAGGGGTTGTGGTCCCGGCCATCGCTCTTTTCGCTCATCGGGGTCCGGCCGAACTCGCCTCCCCAGACCACGAGTGTGTCGTCGAGCAACCCGCGCCGCTTGAGGTCGGTGATGAGCCCGGCGACCGGCTGGTCGCTTCGGGCGCAGAGCTTCGTGTGGTTGCCTTCGAGGTCTCGATGCGCATCCCACTGGCTGCCTGAGCCGCAGTAGAGCTGGACGAAACGGACACCCCGCTCGACCAGGCGACGCGCCCTTAGGCACATCGCGCCGAAGTCGCGACAACGAGAGTCATCCATGCCATAGAGCTTTTGGGTCTCGGCGGTCTCGCTCGCCAGATCGATGGCTTCGGGCGCGTACGACTGCATCCGATAGGCGAGCTCGTAGGCGGCAACGCGCGCCGCGAGTCTTGTATCGTCGCTCCGTGCTTCGGCATGATGCCGATCAAGACCCGCGAGCAGGTCCAGCTTGGCGCGCTGCTGCCCATCCGAAACCGAACGTGGTGGGCTCAAATGAAGGATCGGGGGCCCATCTTTGCGGAAGGTGGTTCCTTGGAACGTGGCCGGGAGCCAGGCATTGCCCCAATTCTTGGGCCCACCGACCGGTTCGGCAGCGTCGGTCATCACGACAAACGCGGGCAAGTCCTGGTTCTCGGTGCCGAGACCGTAACTGACCCACGAACCCAGGCTGGGACGTCCGGCCAGAATGCTTCCCGTGTTCATCTGGCAGACGCTGCCGACGTGATTGACGCCGTCGGCCCAGCACGACCGCACGAGCGCGATATCGTCGACGATTTTGGCAACGTGTGGGTACCAGTCGGAAACCCAGGTGCCACTCTCACCGTACTGAGCGAACGTCCGCTGGCTCCCCAACAGCGTATTGCCGCCCACTCCCATCGGGGTGAAGACCTTGCCGAAGCTAGGCGGTAACGGCTTGCCGTGATGCTTCGTCAGCTCGGGCTTGGGATCGAACAAGTCGATATGGCTCGGTCCCCCTTCCATGAAGAGGAAGATGCAGCTTTTCGCCTTCGCCGGAAAGTGCGTCGGCCGAACCGCGAGCGGGCTCAGCGGGTCGATCGCGGGTCCCTCGGCTTGCGCTTGGGGAACGAATCCGTCTTCCGCAAGCAGTGAGGCCAGAGCCAAACCACCAAAACCAAGTCCAGCCTTCGCGAGAAACTCGCGGCGCGAACTTACCCACTCGACGTGCCGGGGATTCATCAAAATCCACTCCCCTCTCTTATGGTTCTATCCGAGCCGACTGCCTCGATCGGGTCTGAGGTACGGGTCTACCGATCACCTCTCGGGCTGTCTCGGCGGACCAAGTAAGGCCTGCGCTCACATGTTCAGCAATACCTTAATCCACGAACACAAATTCGTTGAGATTGAGGAGCACGTGACAGTAGTCGACCAGGGTTGCCCCCTGAGCAGGATCGTAACCATCCGGCATCGGGGAGGGGAGGGTGACGGTTGGCTCACCGGCTCCATGTCCGCTGGTCAAAGCCGGACCTTCCTCGAGGAAAGTCGTACCGCGCTTCAGCTCGAGCTCGTCCGGAGTGCGTCCGTAGGCCAAACGGTAGGCGGTGGTGACCAGGTCGCGCGCCTCGTTCCGGGCGCGGCATTCACTCAGCAAACGGCCGGCGAAGTGGCGGGCGTAGTCGACAACCATCTCCGAGTTCAAGAGCATCAGCGCTTGCGGCGCGTTCACGGAGATGTTTCGCTCAGGACACGTCACGTTGGAGTCGGGAGCGTCGAACACGTCAAAGAGCGGATATTTCAAGTTGCGTCGGACAAACACGTAGACGCTGCGTCGGTTACGCTCGGCGGCCGAGGCCGAACGTGCCCAGCCACCCCGGGTCTCGATGCCTGGGGGAAGGTCGGGAAAGACGCTCCGGCCACCGAACTTCGATTCGAGTTGCCCCGAAACCGCCAGGAGGGCATCGCGGACGGCCTCCCCTTCGAGCCGGCGTCGCGGCATTCGACCGAAGAGCGTGTTGTCCGGATCTTCCTTCAGCGCCTTGGCCGAGGGGACACTTGCCTGCATGTAAGTCGCGCTCGTCACCATCAGACGATGAATGGCCTTCATGCTCCAGCCGCGAGCGATGAACTCGGTCGCCAGCCAGTCCAGGAGTTCCGGATGCGTCGGTTCGATCCCCTGGGTTCCAAAGTCACTGGGAGTCGCCACGATCCCTCGGCCGAAATGATGCTGCCAGAGTCGGTTCACCATGACTCGGGCGGTGAGGGGATGGTCGGGCCGGGTCAACCAGTCCGCGAGGGCACTCCGGCGGCCAGCCGTCGGCGCAGCCTGATGGGGAGCGCGTTCCAGTCGCGTTGAGCCGAAGACCGACAGAAAACCAGGCTCGACCACTTCGCCGGGGTTGGCGAAGTTTCCCTTCTGGAGAAGGTGAACCGGAGGAGCGACCGGTCCCGTATCCGTCATGCCGCTGGCCTGGTCGGGGCGGGTCGGGGCTCCCTTGATGAGTCGCGCCATCCTCTCACCGGCCTGACTCCAGGTGCGGCGGATTGCCGGCGCCATCGCCTTCTCGAGCTGCTCCGGCGGGACCTTCATCTCCTTCGCGTAGCGACGCAGTAGATCTTCCTGAAGTGCGGTGCGAGCCTTGGGATCCGTCTCGTAGGCGATCTGTGCGTCGCGAGGGATATACTTGAGTTTCGACTTCACGAGTTCCCGCATGTAAGGCTGCTCGAGCTGATCGCGCTCAGTCCGCACGACGTCGACCCGCGCCTCGTGCTCCGCCTCGATGACCGACTGCATCGACTGCTCGACCGGGGTCAAGAGCGGGTAATCATCCTTGGCAGCACTCGCGGCGAACAGGGCCTGAAAACGATAGTAGTCTTTCTGGCTGATGGCGTCGTACTTATGGTCGTGACACCGAGCACACCCCACGGTCAGTCCGAGAAAGACCGAGGCCGTGGTGTCGGTCATGTCGTCGAGCATCAACTGGCGATTCAGGCCGGGGATATTGTTGTTGTCCTCGTACGGCCAATTTCGGTTGAAGCCGGTGGCAACGAAAGCATCCGCATTGCCAGGTTCCGTTTCGTCGCCGGCAAGCTGCAACCGAACGAACGTGTCGTACGGCATGTCGTTGTTGAGCGCACGGATCACCCAGTCGCGGTATCGCCAGGCATTAGGACGAGTGACGTCACTCTTAAAACCATCACTTTCCGCGAACCGAGCCAAATCGAGCCAGAACCGAGACCAGCGCTCACCATATCGAGGCGATCCCAGCAGACGGTCAACCACTCGCTCATACGCGTCCACGGACTTATCGGCGAGAAAGGCGTCAACCTCCTCGGGAGTGGGGGGCAACCCGGTCAGGTCGAACGTCACGCGGCGAATCAATGTGGTGCGATCGGCTTCGGGTGTCGGTTCGAGGCCGAACGATTCCAACTCCTGAAGAATGAAGGCATCGATGGAGTTGTGCGGCCAGCTCGCTCGCTCCACCTGTGGGACAGACGGTCGTTTGGGGGGGAGGAATGACCAGTGATTGGTCTGCTCGCTCGTCCACGACGGCTCCGAAGGCCGGGTTTGAGCCGACAGTTCGCCGCCCGAAATGAGGGAGAGGCAAATGATCATGCCCAAAGAAGGCAAAAAACGATTTTCCGCCATCAGTATTTCCCCCGTATTCGTGGTTTACGACCGCGCCAGAAGGACGAGTCAACCCAAGTGGTTAGATTAGGCAAACTCTTTGGACGGAAGCGGAAGGAGGCGGCAGATTAGCGTACTGACGTTCTGCGAAATCTCAAGCAAACAGGAAGCTCTATAAGCAACTATGGAAGCTCAAATCACAATAAGGGCGTTGAATCGCCCGTGGGTCAAGATAATTTTTGAGATCCTCGTCATTGAGTTTAGCGTCAGTTGCGGCTGCGTTCAGCAGAATTTCTTTGAGAACTGAGTCCAATTTTCTCGTAACCCCAAAAAGGGTCGAGACTCTTCGAGACCGACCGAGCGAGCACAACTGTGGCTCACATGTCATTGAAGCGGGGCATGCGGAGTCGAAACCAAAAAAGAAAGGCGACCTGAGACGATGTGTCTCAGGTCGCCTGAAAACTTGACTCGGCAACCATTTGCGAGCGATTAATAAGCGTCGGAGGAGACGACTTCGCCCCCCTTCAGCGTGACGATCGACCGGAGGGTCAACACGTTGACGCTGTCTTTGATGAACCGGACGCTGCCGTCGCCGAAGAGGCAGTTCACGCCACCGCTGTGGAACGAGAAGAGTTCGTCATTCGCACCGGCGTTGTTGCCCGCGGTAATGCCGGTCGTCGGGAAGCTGCTCGTCTCGTACATGGGACGATATTTGTTATTGGGCTGGCCCGAGACACCGAAGGCGGCGTCTGGTTCCGCCCAGCGCCAGTATCGACGGAAGGCCGTCGAGGACATGGGGCCGCCCCAACGCTGGTCTCCGCCCGCCGAGATCTCGGTATAGGGGCTCAAGAAGCGCTCGTCACGTCCCGCATCTTCACCGATGGCAATCGTGTTGCTCGTACCGTCGGTGACTTCGGCGATGCGCGTCTGACCCATCTTGAGGAGACCGTCGGCACGCGACCCCTTAAAGCGATACGGGGTCATCACGGAAAACCCAGTGGCCGCTCCTGCCGGATTGATGTCGGTGTAGACGGTCGGACCATAGTCGCCATAGCCATAGCCTTGACCCCGTTGGGTCGCCAGGGTGTCGGCGGGGTCGGCACCGTCGCGGTCGGATCCGACGCGGGTTGCGGAGGGGCAGATGAAGACACGGATGACCGAAGATGCACCCGTGTAATTTCCGCCCGAGATATGCCAGTATCCGTACTGGAAGTTCAGAGCGTTGTACTGCGCGCCACCCTCCATGTACGAAAGCAGACGAGCGAGCGTGCTGAAGTCGTTGTCGACGAACTGGGTGGCAGGACCGTTCTGAGCATCCAGCGTGCCGGTGTAGTTGAAGTTCGTCGACTCACCGCCCGGAGGAAAGCAGCCGTTGCTGCTCTCATAGTTGTGCAGGGCCAATCCGAGCTGCTTCAAGTTGTTGACGCACTGCGAACGACGTGCGGCCTCGCGAGCGGCCTGGACCGCCGGGAGCAGCAGGGCAATCAGGACGGCGATGATCGCGATCACCACCAGCAGTTCAATCAGCGTAAAACCTGCGTATCGGACACGCGCCCGATGGGACGAAGACTTCATCATCTTGACACTTTCTCCGACTCAAGAAGAAGCGGCGAGTTCAAACTCCACGATCTCCCAAGATCGCGAGCATACGTGCGGCAAAGGAATCGTTGAGTCTCAGTTCTTGCCTCTCCCAGATGCCCGGGAGATGTTGGATTGGAGTTGAATGGTGATGCTGTCATTCCCACTCGATTTGATCGTTGCCGTCAGCCCCGAGGTCTCATCATTGGCGTAACCGGCTGGGTAAGGGAATTTCAGTGTATTCGTTCCCTTGGGAAACGGAGGGGGGTCGATCCGGATCCGATAATCCCCAGGCAGGGCACCGTCGCCCTCGTTCTGGGTCGTCAGCACGAAGCTTCCGTCGTCCCCTGTTGTGCCGCGAGCCGGCATCCCGGGGTCTTTGGCCGGAACTAAAACCACCGTCGCACCGGCCAACGGTTTCCCACCTGGAAGCAGAACCTTTCCCTTCGCCGCTACCGGAGACCCTTCGGGCTTGGGGATTTCCACCGTCTTCTCACCGCAGCCGGAGAGCAAAATCAGTGCGGCCGTTAACGCGCAAACGAGAGGCGGAACTGGGCTGAGCAAGAAAGCAGAACGTCGTCGCATCAAAGATAACACTCTTGTTCTCAGTCCTCTGGGAGACGATCCTTGGCCGACGAACGTACCCGGCCAAATAGTGATTGAGGATCCCGTCCGTGACGAAGGCCCCTTCCCCAAGGGGCTCGACGGAGGGGCGCCGATCCCCAGCAAGAGATGGGCATCTCTGTGCACGGCTGACTACGTCGTCACCGTCACGCTTTTCCTAGCCTACATTGCATTATAACGAGGAAGGTAAATCATGCCAAATGAAGGATAAATAAATATTGTGTTTATCGAAAATGAAAGTAAAAAATTGTTTTTTTGCATTATCTATTTTCTTTTCTGCGAATGAGTTTGGAGTCGAGGTAGGAAGGCATCGTCAAGCAGGTGTGAAGACCGACACTTGGGGGGTTGGGGTTAGAGGAGAGCTTGATGGGGTGTGATTGAGGCAACACCCATTGGTATTTACCTCAACAATCCTTCTAATTGAGGCATGCCACCACTCGCACGATGAAACTATAGAAGACGAAGCCGATTATCCATAGTAAATGTTTTGTGAATTTTTCGCGGAGGCTAAATTAACATGGGTGGGAGTCAGCGCTTTCTCGATGTCGGTTGACCCGTTCTTAACTGTTGAGGCATAAGGACGTATGTGAAGCTTCGTGGGGCCGTTTTCACACTGGAGCCGATGGCCGTCGCGTCTGAGGAGGCCTTCGAAAATGTTGGTTCCAAGAGTTCCGGAAGTCGCGAATTCCGCTGTTGTTGGCCCTCAGGTTTTTGCTGTGTTTATGTTTTGTTTAAATTGAGTTTGAGAAGGGATCGCCGCTCACCCGTAGCGAAGCTTCGGGTCCTCTCGGCCGCCCGCTCGCCAGGTTGATCGCAGGGTTGGATCACGCTACCCGGTCAGAATCAAACGCGCGGTAGGCGCGGAATCACGAGGATTGAGGAGGTTTGGTCGCATGCTCGATTTGATGGCGATAGAATTGATGTGTTCGCGAGACAAGGCCTTAAGGTTTTTGCGATTTTTCTAACTCGTCCAGGGCTTGTCTTAACTCACGGCTTTCCGGTTCGAGGCGAAGCCCCTCCCGAAATTGCTGGGCCGCTTCGGCATCGTGGCCACGCTGGGCCTGGGCTGACCCTAGCAAGGCCCGATTCTCGACACGATCGGGCTCGAGTCGAACCGCCGCGGAATAGTGGCGAATGGCTTCGTCAAGACGCCCCCGCTGCTCGAGAGCCAACCCCAGGTTTCGTTCGAGGTCGGCCGAGTTCGGGCGAAGGGTCATGGCCTTGGAAAACGCCTCGATGGCCTCGTCCATGCGACCGAGCCTGGCTTGATTCACGGCAAAGACCTGCCAAAGCTCGACATCTCTGGGATTGAGACGAACCGCCTCCGCAAGCGCGGTGGACGCTTCACGCAAACGACCCAGCCGGGACAAAGCGAGTCCCAGATTTTTTCTGGCCAGCGGGAAATTAGGATGCTGCCGCACAGCCTCGGAGAACTGCGCGACGGCCTCTCGGAGATTTCCTTGGCGTGCCAGTGCGGAGCCCAGGTTGTTGCGGGCACCCGGGTAGATCGGTTCGAGTCGAACGGCAGCTCGGTAGTAGGAAAAGGCCTCATCGGCCTGCCCGAGGGCGTCTAAGGAGGCTCCCATCAAGTTGTTGGCGTCCGGTGACTTCGGGTCGACTCGCAAAGCCTCACGATAGTTCGACAGAGCTTCCGAATGTCGACCGAGTCGGGCCTTGTCCGCTCCCAGATTAAAGTGAGGCGTGGCGTTATTCCGTTCTCCGTGATCGAGGACGTTGGTCCAGAGCGATTCGGTCGTTCGCCAGGTGCGACACTGCCGCCAGGTCCATGGGATGAGCGCCACCAACGCGAGGATTCCCGGAAGCAAAACGGCCCAACGTCGAACGTTGGTGTTGGTGGCGTTGCCGGTAACACCTCGGAGCAGGAGACAGGCTCCGGCCACGACCCATGGCAAGGTCGGAAGATAGCCGTAGCGGTCGGCGACGAGCTGATTGCCGATCGTCACCAACCCCAGGTTAGGCGCCAGGCTGACCACGTAGGCGAGCCACACCCCGAGCCATCCAGGATGAGCTCGCCTCTGTCGAAGTACGACGGCGAAGACCGAGGCCGTCATCACGACCGCCACGATATACAGCGGGCCCCGAAAATCGGCGAGCCGGGGCAAAGGGTAGTAAGCGACGAGGTTGCCAGGGACGACGGTCTTCGCCAGGTAAAACCAAAGGCCGTAGCCTGACTGAGCGACGCGAGCCCACAGGCCCGTGTGCTCGACCGTTCGGAGTGATTCGTTCGACTGCTTTCCCAAGACCGCGACGAGGATGAACACGACCGAGGCCACGAAAAAGAACGATTTCTCGCGCAGGGCCTTCACGAACCCGGAGCTACTTTCCAGCCGGCGCAGGGGATAGAGATCGAGAAGGATCAATACGAAGGGCAGACTGACGGCAACCGCCTTGGATAACAAGGCACAGATGAACCATCCCCAGGAAACGAAGAGCCAGCGTCGATCCACCACTCCGGCATCGTCGCAGGCTCTCAAATAGGCCAAGATCGATAACATGTAGAAGAGAACACAGGGAAGATATGGCTGGCACGAAGCCCACGCGACAACTTCGACCCGAAGCGGGTGAATTGCATAAAGGGCCACCGCCAATGCTGAACAGCCATAAGCCATCCAAGGATGATTTCGAGCCAAACTGGGAACGGAGCGGCAAACTAATGCATGAGTGAGAGACAAGGCCACGACGCTGTTGACCGCATGGAGCAAGAGGCTTGCCAGATGATAGCCCCGGGGGTCGAGGCCAAAGAGGACGAACTGGAATTCCAAAAAGATCCAGGCGAGAGGCTGGTAGACGCCAAGCAGCAAGGTGCTCCAGGCCCAGCCAAGCTGCGACCACCCCAGACCCCGGTAATCCAGATTCTCGAGAAAGTTCTCATTGTCGTCGAAGTAGACGAAGCCGTTCCCGAGGATCGGTAGAAATGCCAGCACGACGACGAAGAAAAGTGGCGCGGCAAACACCCAGAATCGAGGATCTCTCCAACGAACTCCAGACGGCTTCGGGGCCTCCATTCCGAAGGACGAAGCGGTCGAGGCTTGATCGACTTCGTTGGTTAACATGAAGGGTTCGTGAAGTGCTTGTGTGTGGGGAGTTCCGGCAGGCAATCGCGACGAGCCTCATCCTAACGAGGCCTGTTCCATGCCGTCAATCATCGCCGGGTTGGGACAGGGAACGGGGGACGAGTGGGAACAGAAAAAGGGAACTGGTGAGCCTGATCGGCTCTAGCCCAGTTCCCTTTCGATTCTCACCCGTCTTCGCTGAGTCTGCTATCAGTCGTCTGAGTCAGAGGGGCCCTCAAGGAGTTCGGCATCGGGGTCGGGTCCCGAGCGGGATCCTACGGGGGCAGGGGTGGGAGACTCGACGCGGGCCGTGGCCCCGCGCTGACCGAGGAGCCGGACATTTCCGGAATCGACGGCCGCTTCCAGATCCGGAATGAGGCGATCGTCGTAGCGGATCTTGAGTGCCGAGCCCGCTTTGTAAATGGCGCGGCGGAACCCTTCGAGGCCCAGAACTTCGAGGTAAACGTCCAGGTTGCCGGGGCGGATCCGGCATTGGCGCAGGAGGCGTTGGATCTGCTCCTCCTGCGTGACCCCTTTGCGGAGCGTGATCACGACCCCTTTGGAGAGCTCCGCGGGGCCTCGGGCCAGAGGGATGATCCGCGAGATGATGAACTCGGCCGGGTCGCGAGTGCGGTTAAGCGTCCCTTTGACGAAGCCGATGAGGTCGTTCTTGACCAGCTCTTCGAGCTTCGCGAATTCCTCGGGCCAGAGCATCGCGGGGACCGATCCGGTGAGGTCCTCGAAGGTCAGCTTGGCCATCCGGGTGAGGCCGGAGCGGCTCTTCTGCACGTTCTTCACCTGAACCGAGGCGATCATACCTCCGAGGATCACTTCGCTTTTCTCAGGCACAGAACCGAGGTCCGCAACGCGATGCGTGGCCAGCGCTTGCAATAGGCTGGCCTGACGGGTCAGGGGGTGGCTCGACATGTAGAAGCCGAGCACCTTCTTTTCTTCGGCGAGTCGCTCGACGTCGGGAAGCTCGGGAATATCGGGCAGGCTGAGTGTTGCCTGTGGCTTGCTGGGGTTGGACCCGTTCGCCGGCGCCTCCGCAAAGGCGTCGAAGAGGCTCCGTTGCCCCCGCTTGCGATCCTCCTGGACGGCCTGCCCTGCCTGGGCGGCACGGGGGAGCACGGTCAACCATTGGCTCCGCTTGCCCCCCAACGGATCGAAGGCCCCTGCCTTGATCAAGGCTTCCACGCAGGATTGGCTCACGACTTGAAGTGGAACGCGCTCGAACAGGTCGTCGAGACCCGAGAATCGTCCCCCTTTCTCGCGAGCGTTCACGATGGCCTCGAGCGCTTTCGTCCCCACCCCTTTGATCGCACCGAGGCCGAAGTGGACTTGCCCTTCTTTGGCGACTTTAAAGTTGACCTCCCCCTCATTGATATTCGGGGAGAGCACCTCCACGCCCATCTTGCGGCAGTCGTCGATATGTTCGACGAAGTATTTTTCGCGTTCCGCTCCGTCCATCTCGGAGGAGAGCAGGGCGGCCATGAATTCCGTCGGGTAATGCGTTTTGAGCCAGGCCGTTTGGAAAGCGACCAAGGCATAGGCTGTGGTGTGCGACTTGTTGAAGCCGTAACCGCCGAAGAACTCGATGAGGTCGAAGATCTTCGCCGCCCGGTCTTTCTCCAGCCCGCGCTCGACCGCCCCGTCGATGAATTGCTTGCGCCCCTGGGCGATCGTCTCCATCTTCTTCTTGGAGATCGCTTTGATGCAGGCATACGCCTGGGAGAGCTCGATTCCTCCCAAACGATTCAAAATCCGCATGACTTGTTCCTGGTAGACCATGACTCCGTAGGTCTCTTCCAGGACTTCCTTCATCACCGGGTGCGGATATGAGGGCTGCTTGCGACCGTGTTTCACGTCGACATATTCGTCGACCATGCCGCCGTTGAGCGGTCCCGGGCGATAGAGGGCCAAGATGGCGATGAGGTCGGCGAAGCGGTCGGGTTTCATTTTGACCAGGAGGTCGCGAATCCCGGCACCGTCGAGCTGGAACACCCCCTTAGCGTCGCCGCGTTGCAGGAGCTTATAGGTCGGCTCGTCATCCAGGGGGAGGGCGAAGAGATCGAAGGGTTTTCCTAGCTTCTGCTCGACGAGCTTGGTCGCCGAGGCCAAGCTCGTGAGGTTACGGAGTCCCAAGAAGTCCATCTTGAGGAGTCCGGCCTTCTCGACGTCTCCCATCTCCCACTGGGTGCTGACGACTTCCTTTTCCTTGTCTTTGTTCGGCAGCCGCTGGAGCGGGACGAGGTCGCTGAGCGGGCGGTCGGCGATGACCACGCCTGCCGCGTGCGTGCCGACGTTGCGTGCGGTCCCTTCGAGGCGCTGGGCGTACTCGAGCAGCTTGCCGATTTCGGGATCTTCCTGGGTCAGCCGCGCCAGGGCCGGCTCTTCCTTGAGTGCCTCTTCTAGCGTGATATTGAGACGGGTCGGGATGAGTTTGGTGACCTGATCGACGCGAGCCAGCGGAATGTTGAGCGCGCGGCCGACGTCCTTGAGTGCGGCCTTCGCAGCCATGGTGCCGAACGTGCCGATCTGGGCCACGTTGGCCGCCCCATATTTCTGGCGAACGTACTCGATGACCTCGTAGCGGCGATCCCTACAAAGGTCGATATCGATATCAGGAGCTTCGGATCGGTTGGGATCGAGGAATCGTTCGAACAGGAGGTCGTATTTCAGCGGATCGACATGACTTAGGTATAAGAGATAACTGACGAGTGCCCCGCACGCCGAACCGCGCGCCGAGTTGGGAATCCCGGCCTCGCGCGCAAAGCGCACGAAATCCCAGACGATCAGGAAGTAGGACGCGAACCCCATTCGGTTGATGATGCCGAGCTCGTGATCGAGTCGTTCCAACACGGCTGGGGATGGATTTTCACCGAAGCGGTCTCGGAGCCCCTGCTCGCAAAGTTCCCGCAGATAATCTTCCGGCGTCTTTTGGCCAGGGGGCTGGAAGGAGGGGAACTGCCGTTTGCCGAGGTTCAGGCTCTTGTAGTTCTCTTCGACGAGTTCGGCGATCCGCACCGAGGTGGCCAGGGCTTCCTCGTGCCCCGGCATCGCTGCATACATTTCCTCGGGGGAGCGGACATGGAACTGGTCGTTCTCGAACTTCATCCGGTTCGGGTCGTCGACCGTCTTACCGGTGTTGATGCAAAGCAGGATGTCGTGAGCCTGTGCGTCGTCCTGGGTCAGGTAGTGAGCGTCGCTTGTCGCCACCAGCGGCAGACCCATGCGGCGGGCGATGTCGATGGCGCCCTCGGCACAGTCACGTTGAATCTGGATCCCGTTATCCTGGATTTCGACGTAGAAGTTCTCTTCGCCAAAGACTTTCTGATACCAGGCGCAAAGCTTCTCGGCGTCGGTCGTCTTGCCGTGGAGGATGTGATCCGAGAATTCGGAGGATGCGCAACCCGAGAGGCAGATTAAACCCTCGGAATGGCGCTCGAGAATCTCGCGGTCGATACGGGGTTTGTAGTAGAAACCCTCGAGAAACGAGGCCGAGGACAACCGCATCAGGTTGCGCACACCCTCGCCGTTGCGGGCGAGCAAGGTCAGGTGGAAGGCGTATTCGTTTCCGGAGCCACCCCCCATCGCGCGTTCGGTGCGATGGCGGGGTGCCACGTAGGCCTCGAGCCCGACGATCGGCTTCACGTTGGCCGCTTTGGCCTCGCGCAAAAACTCGACGGCCCCATACAGGTTCCCGTGATCCGTGACCGCCAGGGCGGGCATCCCCAGAGAGGAGGCTCGCTTCACCAGCGCCGGGATCTTGCTCGCTCCGTCCAACAAGCTGTAATGACTGTGGCAATGCAGGTGGACGAAGGGGCGGCTCGACATCTTTCACCTCGGGCGAAACACGCTCAGATAGAGCTTGGCTTGCGACCAAGCTTCTGAACTTACGAACAGCGGTATTTTACCAAACGGGCCCCGATCCGTAGAGAGGCTCTTCGGCAAATCCCACGATGGCCGCCACCTTGAGGGCTTGAGGAAAGTCGAAACCGACCTCAGGACCTTGGAAGAAGGAAAACCTGGGTCGGATGAAACGCACAGTTCCCCATGGCCGTCAGGCTGCACGAGCATCTCGGTGCGGCTTTCTGTTAATAGCCGATGGAAGCCAAGAGGCAAGCCGTTCTCTTGGAGATCCGAAATGTGGCTCGCGCAAAAAACAAAGAAAATGTGGCTCGCGCAAAAAACAAAGAGATCGCCCCCTCGAGGCGGCAAAACCTCAGGGTCGATCTCAAAGTATCCGCCATCGTCTGGCCGGAAAGGCAAAGAAAGAGCCGAAGACGGCTCGGCCTTACCGCGCCTGTACCAACGAACCGAATGGCCGTGGAGTCGAAAACCTGTCGCGATGCCAATTAAACGCCGAGGAGCGCTTCCTGTGGCTCCTGCACTTCTTCCGAGTCGTCCGCAGGATTCGTGGATTCGAGGCCTTGAACGAGCGCTCCCAACTGAAGTGCGAGCAAGCGGTCTTCCGGGCTGTGTCCGCGGAGAAGCTTGAGGAACGCCTCTGCGCCAATAATCACGGCCTTGGGCTTGCTGTGAATCGTCAAGACATATCGAGCGTTGGGATCTTCCAATGAATCCAGAACCTTCGGCAAGTCGCGGTGGAGTTCTCGGCTACCAATGAAGCGTACGCGGGACTGAGGCATCTCCATCCTCGGGGCCGTGAATGGCCAAATGCTTAGGGAAATCGAGGAAAGCAGACGGGCTAACCTCGTGCTTTGATAGGTAAAACCTAGAGTACCGCACCAGAGGCCTGTCGTCAACAACCCAAATGCGTCATCCTCACAATTCAACCAATTACTTCGGATCTTCCGAATTCCTTTTCGATCTCCTCATCATCAAAGCTGCCAAGGAGATGGGGATCGGCTGTCACGCAAACCCGGTCTGGGCCCTCGTGAGCATCCGTTGAGCAAGAATTCTTATGCGTTAAGGACGCCTTTCTGTGCGTCCGTAGGAATGTCCCCTTCGATTCGCCAACCCCCAGGAGGTCTCTACCAAGGGAAAGCCTCAGGGTTTCGGATTCGCCTGCCCCAACTCGTGTATCGCTCGCACACATCCGGGGCGAGGCACCCGCGTACTTCGGAGGTTTCGGACCTTTCTCTGATGTCCCGGACCTTCAATTCCGATAACTACTGGTGGATGGAGAACGGAGCAAAATGGAGCGGGCACGAGGGATCGCCGCTCGCACTTAACACCTTTTGCTTCTTCCACTTAAATAAAGGCCGCCGCGGCCATTGGCCACCAGCCACTCGTGCCCGAGGAACTTAGTTCCTCGGGCCGTTTTCTTTGGATCATGATAACCTGATCTTACCCAAGCGAACTTGCGGTCTCTTGACGATCGCCTCGGAGCATAGGCCGCGATGAAAGGTGAAAATCAATCACCAGTGGGAGATGATCGGAAGCCAGCTTGGCGAGCCTCGATTGCACGATTCGAGCTTGTCGAATCTCGATGCCATCGCACGAAAACGCCTTATCAAGCGAGATGACGGCGAAATAAGCGGGGAACGAGCGAAAGCGTTGGTGCGGGATCGTCACCTGGGTGAATCCGTGGCGAGCGAACGGTCCGTGGGCCAAGGTATTTCGCCAGTCGTTGAAGTCGCCGACGATGAGCGAGGGCAGGGGAGCCTCGGTTCGGAACAAGGTGTGTTCCAAAAGATGCCGCGCCTGCCAATGGCGTTCGCGCTCCGCGAGACCGAGGTGCCAGTTGACGAGGCGGAACGGCCCTTCGGGACTGTCGACGACCGTGAGGACGGCTCCTCGAGGTTTGCGCCGGCCTTTGCGCAGTGAGATTTGGTGAGTTTCGCGAAATGGCCAGCGCGACACGACGAGGTTTCCGTACCCTCCCGCGCCGAGATGAACATTGAGCTGATAGCTCGTCGCGACGGCGTCGAGGGCTTCGCAGAAGCGCTGCGGCTGGTCATCATGTCGCGAGCGCCGCACGTTGCAATCGACTTCCTGGAGACAGACGAGGTCGGCGTCTTGCTCCTGGATGACCCGGATGATGCGATCCAAGGCGTAGCGCCGATCGCGCCCGCCGATTCCCTTATGAATGTTGTAGCTGATCAAGCGCATTGGGACCGCACCTCGAGCAACCCCCAACGTCAGGGATCGAGCGGCCGCGGTGACGGCGCTCGATGCCACAAAACCGTGATCCGCCTTAACCGTTCCACTCCCCGGAGAAGACCTCCGTGGCGGGGCCCGTCATGAACACCGATTTCCCCTCACCGGGCCATTCGAGTTTGAGGTCGCCGCCGGGTAGGTGGGCCAGGATCGCAGGGCTCGTTTTTCCCGTAAGCACACCGGCAACACAGACCGCGCAGGCTCCGGTGCCGCACGCCAGCGTGATCCCCGAGCCTCGTTCCCAGGTCCGCATCTTGACTTCGCCCGGGCCGAGCACTTCCACGAAGTGGACGTTGACCCTTCTCGGGAAGCTGGGATGGTGCTCGAAAACCGGTCCGAGTGCTTCGACCGGGAAGGCCGCGACATCCGGGACGTAGATGACAGCGTGGGGATTCCCCATGGAAACCGCGGTCACGGCGTAGGTTTGTCCTTCGACGACCAAGGGAGCGTTCACGGGAGGATTTCCCGGGAGTTTGGTCGGGATGTCCGAGCCTTGCAGGATCGGCGTCCCCATATCGACCCGAATGCGCCGGGCCTTTCCCGCCTCGACCTCCACGTCGAGCGTCAGGACTCCACGTCCGGTTTCGACGGTCACCCGATCTCGGGGTGCGATGCCGTGGTCGTAAATGTACTTGGCGACACAGCGCACCCCGTTGCCGCACATCTCCGATTCCGAGCCGTCCGCGTTAAACATACGCATCCGAGCATCGGCACTCTCCGAGGGACCAATCAGAATCAAGCCGTCGGAGCCGACGCCAAAATGTCGGTCGCTGATTGAGATGGCTAACTTTGCCGGGTCCGCAGGAGCCTTCTGGTCGAAGGTGTTGACGTAAACATAATCATTCCCGAGACCGTGCATTTTCGTAAACTTCATGGCGTTTTCAGACCTCCGCTTCGAACCATTCGACCCCATTCGGAAGTGGTTCGGCCGCATACTCCAAATGGATGACCCGTCGTCGCTTGGGCATGATCGCCGGAGATGAGGCATGGAGCAGCAAGGGTCTCATGAGCAGTACCCCTCCCCGATCCACCCAACATTCTGTCGGCCCAATGCGTTCGAGCCATTCGCGGGTTTCTTCCGCACCCAGGCGTCCGCTTGCATGGGAGCCGGGGACGACGCGCAGCGGCCCTCGGTCGGCAGAGCTTTCATCGAGGTGAACACGAAGTGTCACCATACGTTCGAGCACGGCGACCGGCGGTTGGACATGGGGGACGTCCCCTTTGCGGGTCCAGGGGCCGTATCCGTCCGCCTCGATCCTCGCCTTGACTGCGATCGTGAGATCCTGGTGCCAGGGGACCAGCCAGTTGGCCTCGGGGGTCTTGTCAAAGAGAAGTCCTCGGACGACGAAAGCCCCATCCCCAAGCACTTCTCGGGCCAATCTCAACAAAGGCTCGGACCGAGCGAACTCTCGGATTTCCGGGACTTGCTGAAGCAGGTTGCGCACGGCGTAGATTTGACCGTCCCGCTCCAGGGCGGTCGAGCTGGCCTGTAATTTCCCCAACGCCTGGCTCAGCCGTTCGATCTCAGCGCCAGCGACCACGTTCGGGACAATGGCATATCCATCGCGGTCGAAACTGGCCGTCCAATCCACCGTCTTTCCTCGTTTACTGTGTCGGCCGGTTGCTCTCGAGTGCGCGATCGACCCGGAAAATGGCCTTTTGAACGGTATCATGAAGCGCGGGCGTGACGCAATCTTCAGCCGGGGAGCGGCGACCGAAAGGCTTTCGTTCCAAAGGCCTTGTTTCTCGGGGCGGGGTAGGTCTACTCTGGACGAGACGATCGACTTGTTCCCTTTTGAGGTGCCCCATGCTGGGTACGGCTGCGCCGACTGCTTATGATTTGCGGTTCCGGATTCTGGACATCCCTGTACGGGTCCATCCCTTGTTCTGGCTGGTCATGGCGATCCTTGCCAGCGGGAGCAACGACCTGAGCAGGATCCTCGTTTTCATCGGTTGCGCTTTCATCTCCATTCTGGTCCATGAATTCGGCCATGGCCTGATGGCCAAATATTTCGGATATCGGCCCCAGGAGATCGTGCTCTACGGCATGGGGGGGTACTGCCAATGCGATTTGGAAAGGCAGACGCCCAGGGAACAGTTGGCGGTCCTTTTTCTGGGGCCTGGGGCCGGCTTTCTTCTCCTGGGTACGACGTTATTGCTCGGGGCGGTGCTTTTCGGCATCACCTTGGATGATGACATTACCCTGGTTCGCGCTCTGTTCGGCCTGCAAATGGACCGTCTCCCGAGCCCGGCTTTCTTCCGGCTTGCGCCGGTGGCGCAGCATATTTACTTCCTCATGATCGAAATTAATCTTATTTGGGGACTTCTCAACCTCTTGCCGATTTGGCCACTCGACGGCGGACGAATCTCGGAGGTACTTTTCGGGCTCGTCAATCGCGGTCATGGAAGACGTTGGGCTCATGTCCTGTCTCTGTTGACTGCGGGGATGCTTGCCGTCATTTTCTTGAGGGCACAGCAAACTTTTATGGCCATTTGGTTTGCGTACTTCGGATTCATCAATTACCAGGTCCTGCAAGCCATCTCTCAATCAAGCCGATACCGTACCTACGACGATGACGGCGACTGGTGGAAACGTTGACGCAGCACCGATGACCACCCACGGGCATTCCCCGCTCGAAAATCGGCCTTGACGCGGATCAAAATCGGGTGGTCGCAACGGACCAAGATCACGAATTTTACGCCAAACGAGCCGGAGATGCGGCTAGGCTCTTTCCTTCCGGCTCGGTGTGGGAAACAATCTACCTTGAATTTCGCGATACCGAGCGGGTCGCCCCACATGATTCCTGCCGAGGCATTTCGGACACGCAAATATCCATGAGTTCCAAGAAGAAAACTAACCGACCCTCTCGGCCGGAAAGCCCCTCTTCTCCTCCGACCGTGCAGGATCCGGAGTCGGCAGCCGACGATGCCGCGGCGACCGGCCGTGTCCTGGTTCTAGCCGAACGGAGCGAAACCGGCGCGGCCGCGCCCGATCGCCTGCCGCTGCTTCCGCTGCGCTCGGACGTCGTTTTCCCGCAAACCGTCGTTCCCTTGGTCGTGAATCGATCGAGTGGGATTCGGCTCATCGATGAAGTGCTCGTCGGCGACAAGATGATCGGCCTGGTGACCCAGCGCCATCCTGACGCAGAAGAACCGGGGATGGAGGAGCTCTACCCGACCATCTGCGTCGGGACGGTCCTCAAGATGCTCAAATTCCCCGACGGCTCGACACGCATCGTTTGCCAGGGGCTTTTCCGGGCCCGGCTGCTCGAGGTGACGCGAACCGAACCCTATCTCATCGGTCGCATCGAGCCCTGCGATGACGTGGTGGAGGAAGGGGTCGAGCTTGACGCCCTCGTGCATCATGTCAATCGTCTCTTCCAGCGCATGGTCGATCAGAGCCAGCAGGTTCCCGAGGAGCTTCAGGTTGCCGCGATGAACACGCGGGAGCCGGGCCGCTTGGCCGACCTCTTGGGCTCGAGCTTGCCCTTTTCGATCGAGGAAAAGCAGCGCCTGCTTGCGGAGATCAACGTCCGGACCCGGCTCGAGAAGCTGGGGCAGTTTCTGACCCGGCAACTCGCCGTCCTGGAGCTTTCGAGCAAAATCCAGGAGCAGGTGGGATCCGAAATCACGAAGGCCCAGCGCGATCACTTCCTTCGCCAGCAGATCAAGGCGATCCAGGAAGAGTTGGGGGAAGGCGAAGCTGAGAATACGGAGATCGATGAGCTCTGGAAGCGTTTGAGGGGAGCCAAGCCCCCGGACGAAGTGCTTCGCGAAGCCGAACGAGAGATCGAACGCCTTGCCGGGATGCATCCGAGCTCGGCCGAATACTCGATCGTCCGAACCTACCTCGATTGGCTGGCCATGTTGCCGTGGGCCAACGCGAGTCGAGACCGCCTCGACCTCCGCAGGGCCAAGAAGGTTCTCGATGCCGACCACTACGACCTCGAGAAGATCAAGGAGCGGATCCTTGAATATCTCGCCGTGCGGAAGCTCAAGAAGGATATGAAAGGGCCGATCCTCTGCTTCGCCGGCCCTCCGGGAACGGGGAAAACGTCGCTGGGGAAGAGCATCGCCAAAGCCCTGGGGCGTGAGTTCGTACGGATCAGCCTGGGCGGTGTGCACGACGAAGCCGAAATCCGAGGTCATCGCCGCACCTACGTTGCCGCCATGCCCGGCCGAATCATCCAGGGAATTCGCAAAGGGGGAACCAATAACCCCGTTTTCATGCTTGACGAAGTCGACAAACTCGGCGCCGATTTCCGCGGTGATCCCTCCGCCGCGCTCCTGGAGGTTCTGGACCCCGAGCAAAACTCGAATTTCCGAGACCACTACCTGGATGTCGACTTCGATCTCTCACGAGTCATGTTCATCGCCACGGCGAACATGCTCGAGACCATTCCCGCCCCGTTGCTCGACCGGATGGAAGTCCTCCAGCTCCCCGGGTACAGCGAAGAAGAGAAGACGCTGATCGCCCAACGCTACATCATTCCCAAGCAACTTGAAGCGCATGGTCTGGCGCCGAAGGATGTCACGTTCGACGATGACTCTGTCCGAAAGGTCATCGCCGACTATACGCGCGAAGCCGGCCTTCGAAACCTTGAACGCGAGATCGCTTCGATCTGTCGCAAGGTGGCGCGCAAGCACGCCGAAGGGCAGCGAAGTGCCACCACCGTGCATCCCGATCAGGTGCCCGGGTTGCTGGGACCGCCGCGCTACTTCCGCGAGGTGGCCGATCGCACGGGAACGCCCGGGGTGGCGACCGGACTCGCCTGGACTCCCACGGGCGGCGAGATCCTCTTCATCGAGGCGACGGCGATGCCCGGCAAAGGGGGACTGACGCTCACCGGACTCCTCGGCGAATCGATGCGCGAAAGTGCCCAGGCCGCGCTCAGCTATCTGCGGAGCCATGCCAAACCCCTCGAGATCGAGCCTTCCTGGTTCACCAAGACCGACGTGCACATTCACGTTCCCGCCGGGGCGGTGCCGAAGGATGGTCCCTCCGCCGGAGTCGCCATCGCGGCGGCCCTGATGAGCCTGGTTCGAGGCAAAGCCGTCCATCAAAACCTCGCCATGACGGGCGAGGTCACGCTCACGGGGCGCGTGTTGCCGGTCGGGGGAGTGCGCGAGAAGATCCTTGCCGCTCGACGCGCGGGGATCGACTCGGTGCTGATTCCGCGTCACAACGAGAAAGATCTCGTGGAACTCCCTCCCGAGGTCAAAGCCGATATGACGTTCTGTTCCGTCGACACGCTCGACGACGTGGTTCCTCGCCTATTCCCGGAGACCCAGGCACCCAAGAGTTCAAAGTCGACCCCCAAGCGCGGGAAGGCGGAGAAAACGCCTCAGCTCCTACCATCGTCTCGTGAAAACAAGCGAGCGGCCGGAGAAAAACCCTCACGCCGGGTTGGCCCTTAACCCGGATTATTCAAGCGAGATAGAATAAAGAGGCCTCTGATTGCGTCTAATGTGTTACTACACAAGCACATTCGACGCCACCAAAGGCCTCCCTATGATTCTACACGACGTTCCGCCTTT
>Ga0153954_1000771_pt1 | contig 22046 bp, 20 predicted proteins | sample TSFL038MetaG_FD_102277 | JGI IMG/M metagenome (GOLD analysis project Ga0153954, IMG submission 102277) | Attine ant fungus gardens microbial communities from Florida, USA - TSFL038 MetaG | ecosystem: Host-associated > Fungi > Mycelium > Unclassified | place: USA: Florida, Wekiwa Springs State... | reverse complement strand
GGAGCGGATGAGATGTCTCACCTGCGTGCCTTCTTCTGTAGTGGCGAAAAACAGTGGGATGCCTACTGGCACCCCAGTCGAAACTGAACGGACGCTCTACCCACAGAAGTGCTACCTACCCGCGATCCCCCACAAAGTAGCGGCCGTACTGCCTCAGGATTTCGACCACATCCATGTCCGGGTCCCACCCCAGGGCGGTCCAGACGATCTTGTTCACGTCATCATTGCAGCCTTCCGAGTAAGTGATGAACCCGATCGTTTCTGGCTGCATGGCGCGGAAGATGGTCGCGTATTCGGTCGGCCGTGGATTGATCGGCTCACGTCCCTCGGTGGACGCAAAAGCAAGATCCCAGTTCGGGACGGGGAACTGGCACTCGCGCGTGTGGGTGATGTCGGGATAGTGCCGGATCGGATAGCGACTTGGGATGGCCGCACGGGTCGTGTGGAGATCATCCCTCGTGTGCGGACCGTAGACAATGCCGCTCAGCCAGGCCGGCTCCTGGCGCACGAGTGCGTAGAACTCGTCGAGCCAGGTCTTATCGAACCCTTGGGCTGAGACCCACATCTGCGCCTTGGGATGGTAACGATGGAGCAGCTCCGTCTCTTTCTCCAGCAACTCCATGAGGACCTTGGGGCGCGTGTGACCGGGATCTCCCCCAGGGACGAAGACCGCATCGATCCGAGGCAAGGCCTGGAAGATACGGCTCCACTCTTCGAGCGACTGCTTCACCACCCGGGGATCGGTGTAGTCCGCGTCGAGCGCCGGGTTCCAGATCCAGACGTCGAGTCCGTACTGATCGACGATCTTGGCCATGCCGACCATCATCTCGAGCGGAGGCCGAGGAAAGTGCGGGCTATCGAGGTCGTCGTCGGTCCTGGGAGGAAGCAGCTCGATCGCATTGGTCCCAAAAACGGCGAGGTCGCGAATGTACTGTTCCCACTGAGGAAGATCCCAGGCGTCGTACGAGTTGGTCTTGGGACGGTATCCCAGTTGATGGCCACGTAGCGGGAATCGGGGAGTTGCGCTCACATGAACGTTTCGTGGCAATCCCACCCGACCGCGTTCCATCCGGAGCTCGCGCAACAACCTCCCGACCCCAAAGAGCACACCCCGCTCGTCTCTCCCGGCCACCACGGCCGATCCGTTGGGGAGCGTGCGAACCTCGTAGCTCTCGGGATGCGCCGGAAGGATTTCTACGGCCGATCCCGTCGGAGTCGCCGAAGTGAGCTTCTCCAGCGCGGAACCGCGCCCGACGAGAATCGCGGACTTCCCTGCGTCGCGTTTCAAGGGACGAACCTGCCAGCGAACCTGGGTCCGCTTCTCGACCTCGGTAACCAGCAATTCAACGGCCTTCTTCTCGGGTCCCGTGAGGTCTTCAGGAACGACGACTTGCGCCGTCGTCAGGTCGAGGAGCCCATCGGGAGCGGAATCGGAAAGGGCTTCGCGACTCCCGTACGCCAACTCACAGGCCACCCAGAGCACCGCGACACCGGCCCACCGGCTCAGACGACCCCTTGATTTCAAACCATCACTCTTAGATAAGCTCATTATTTTCACCGCTCCTCCGTAATTCACGAGCGCAATCCCCGAAACCAGAGCAGGCTACGCCGCGCGTGCGAAGCGGGCAAGCCCCTCTTGAGCGTCGGGAAATCTGTGCACGCACGATCGGCTCTTGTGGGGTGGCCCCTACCCACAAGCGTCGGGAATCGTGATTGTTAAGAAGTGCGAGGGTGCATAAGAGAAGGCCGGTCCCGAAGCCAAGGGCTTCGAGACCGGCCTGACGTTGTCTTCGACGCGAGGACCAACGAATCGACGGAGGTTAGAGCGGTTTGCGATGGGATCGCCTACAAAATCCCGGGAGATCAGGGTGAAATCTCTGAGATTTCTATGTGGGACGCACCATCAACCGATGCCATGTAGATGGCCGTATGGGTGGCACTGGTGGCTTGTCCACCAGTGGGCCCAGGCTGGTGCCACCCAACCGGCCTCTTGACTTCCTTCGAGCCACAGGACCACTCTCTGGCCTGAGTGTGGGCTATCCAAGCGATTTCCGCTCTAGATCGGTTCGTAACAGGAACGCGAGGCGTTACGGCAATCCTCACCCGCGACGTACTCGTCATCGGGGCCGAATCCCTTCATGGTCTTCAGGCACCAATAGATCGTGTTGTCGTAGTCGTCATGCGCGTCGGTAGCTCGGCCGTCGGTATAGACGTACATTCCCTTGCTGCGAAGGTGGCGGCAAGGTTCGGAGAGTTCGACGACGGGTAGTTCGTCAGAGGTATCCCCGGCCATAGCGTCTCAGACCTCCTCCCAATAGCGGTTGCCCACCGCGGCGAGCAGAGCCCGTTTGACGACGGTCTTGGTGAGGGCCACCTTGTAACCGTTCATCGACAGCGGCTTGGCTCCCTGGGCCGCGGCTTCGCCGGCGGCCTCGGCCGTTTCGAGGGTAACCGCCTTACCGACGATCGCCTGCTCGGCGGCCCCGCTCTGCCAGGGGATCGGAGCCACGCTTCCGAGCACCACGCGAGCTTGCCGCACCTTGTCTCCGTCCAGGTCGAGATTGACCGAGGCGATGACGAGGGGCCAGTCGTGAGCCTGCTTCTGCCTGGCCTCGTACGAGGCGTTTTTCCCCTTCGCGGCAGGAACGGTGATCTTCGACAGCAGCTCGCCATGGGCCAGGGTGAGCTCACGGTCACCGGTCTTCTTGGGAACCTGGTACAGTTCCTCGACCTTGACGGTCCTCTCCCCCTTCGGCCCGACGATCGTCGCCTTGGCACCGAGCGCGATCAAGGGGACGGCCAGGCTCGACGGATTGACGAAAAGCGCATCGCCGTCGGTGAGGAAGATCGCGTGGTAGCGGTTATCCCCCTCGCGGATGATGCTCTTGCCATCCTTAACCGCCAGCAGGCCATTGCCCGCCCGGTAGTACCAGCAACGGGGACGCTGGAGCAGGTTCCCGCCGATGGTCGCCATGTTGCGGAGCTGCGGCGTGCCGACCTCCAAGGCCGCTTGCCAGAGCGCGGGGTACGCCTCGCGGAGCGCCTTGTTGGCGACGATATGGGCGAGCAGCGTGCCCGCGCCGATCGTCAAGCCGCTCGAGGAATCGCCCGAGATCCCAGCGAGTGCCTTGATATCCTTCAGGTAGACGACGCGATCGGGATGAGCGACATCGTCCTTGATCCGGCTGATCAGGTCGGTTCCCCCCGAGAGCGCCGCGCTATGTGGCACCTCGAGGAGCTTGAGCGCGTCGTCGACGCTCGATGGGCCGGCGTATTCAAAGGCTTTCATCGGTCACGCCTCCCCATTCTTTTGGGACTTGCTGGCCAGGGCGTTGAGCACGTTTCGCGGAGACATGGGCCATTCGGGAACGCGGACGCCGATGGCGTTGGTGACGGCATTGCCGATCGCCGCGGCAGTCGAGATCGTGGGAGGTTCGCCCACGCCGATCACCCCTCGCTTCCTCTGTTCGGGGGGGTCATACGACCGGACGATGATCTCGGGGATATCGGAGGCTCCGGCGAGCTTGTAGAGCTCCATGTCCGGGTTGAGCATCACGCCCGTGACCGGGTCCATGATCCGCTCCTCGAACAGGCCGTAGTTCAGGCCGCCAATCACACCACCGTAGACCTGGCTCTCCCAGGTGAGCTTGTCGAGGATCAAGCCCGTGTCCTGGATGGCCACGATCTTCTTGACCCGGACCACACCAGTTTCAGTATCGACCAGCACTTCGGCGAACTGGCAGCCAGCCACGCCCGTGGAAGCCAGGCCAGGTTGGTGCTTGCCAAGCTCGGAGATCGGCATCAACCCCAGCTTGCGGCAGGCCTCCTTCCAGGTCAGCTTGGGCTCACCCTTCACAAGAACGTGACCGTCCTGCAAGGAAAGGTCTTCGGGAGCCGCCTTCAAGGAAGGTGCGATCTTGGCGAAGAAGGCATCACGTGCTTGAGTGACGGCGCTGTACGCCGGGGGACTCATCGACGGAGTGGTCGTCGAACCACCCGAAGGCTGGCCGACCGGGAACGTCGAGTTACCGATGTTGGAGTTGATGTCGTTAACTTCCAGCCCGAGGATCTCGGCCGCGATGATCGCCAGGATGGTGCGGGCACCGGTGCCGATGTCTTGCGTGGCGCTGCGGATTTCGACGGAACCATCAGGGTTGATGGTGCAGCTCACCTGCTTATCGTCCTGGCCGCCGCCACCCCACTGGTGCAAGGCGACTCCAAAACCACGCTTGATCGGCCCTTTACTTCCCTGTCCGCGAGGCTTGCGGTTCTGGTGCCAGCCGATGAGTTCGGCTCCGAGCTTGACCTCGGCCTCATAGACCGGGCTGCGGGGGTCGCTACTCGGCAGATTCTTGAGGCGGAGTTCGACGGGGTCGATACCCAGCTCGTCGGCCAGGTCGTCCATCGCGGCTTCCATGATCGCACACCCTTGCGGGTGGCCGGGCGCACGCATCGCACGAGCGCCACCGCCGTTGACGAAGACCTCGGCATGGCTTCGCGACGACGCCGGGACGTCGTAAACATAGGGCAAGGGGAACTGTGAACCGCCTCGGCTACCACCCGTGCCGTGAGTCTCGGCGATCATCCCCAGGAGTTTTCCCTCCTTGGTTGCGCCGAGTTTGATATGCCCCGTCGCGCTGGGGCGATTACCGGCGGCCAGGTGCTCCTGGACACGGTCGAGGAACATCTTGACCGGTCGTCCCCCGGCCTTCTTCGAGAGATGGGCCGCGGCGATGCCCCAGACGTCGGGTCCGAACTTCGAGCCGAACCCGCCCCCCATCACCTCGGTCAGCACGGTCACGTTGCCGACCGGAATCGAGAAGCTCTGAGCCAGTTCGTTCGCGGTCGCCCCCACGGCCTGAGTACTTGCCCAGGCAACCAGTTTGTCGTCGCCTTCCCACTTCGCGGTCAGGCCGTGCGTCTCGAGGCAGACGTGCGTGATCACGGGGAGTGAGTAAGTGGCTTCGATCGTGACGGCATCCCCTGACAGCGCCTCCTCGGGCTTGCCTTTGACGATAGCCCGTCCCTGACGGACGTTGCTGGGCTTCGCGATCAAGGGGGCACCCTTGGCCATCGCCTGCGGTTCGGTGACGACGTGCGGCAAGACCTCGTACTCGACCTTGATCGCACGAGCGCCGTCGCGTGCCTGCTCTTCGGTCTCCGCGGCTACTGCGGCGATGTCGTCACCGTGGTAGCGAAGGGTCGCTCCCTCCTTGGCAATCACGTACACGGCCTTGACCCCCGGCACCTTCTCGGCGGCCGAAGTGTCGATCGACTTGATTTTGGCATGTGCGTGCGGGCTGTAGAGAATCACCCCGAAGAGGGTTCCCTCCGGACGCATATCGGACGGATACTTGGCGCGTCCCGCCGCTTTCGCCAGGCCATCGAGACGCGTGATCCGACTGCCGATCAGACGGGGATTTTCGGGCCAAGAGGCCATGGGTCAGGCTCCTTTCATGGCTTTGGCCGCGGCAAGTGCCGCCTGGAAAACACCAACATAGGTTCCGCAACGGCAAATGTTACCGTCAAGCCCGCGCTTGATCTCTTCAAGGGTCGGCTCTTTGCCCTTGTTCTGATCGAGATACGCCTTACACGCCGTGACGAATCCAGGCGTGCAGTAGCCGCACATGAGACCGTCATTCTGGTGGAATGCGTAGGGGACGCTGCCCTCTCCTGTCTCGAAGCTCTCGAGGGTCTCGATCGTCTTCCCCTGGCAGGAAACGGCGAGCGTCGTGCAGGAATAGATGGGCACGCCATCAACGATGGCCGTGCAAGCGCCGCAGCTCGCGCGATCGCAAACGCGTTTGGGCCCGGTCACGTCCAAGCGATGACGGAGCGTATCGAGGAGTGTGCTCCGAGGCTCGACCGTGCAGCTTTTCGCTTCGCCGTTGACCTGAAGTGTGAGCTTGACCTCGCCGGAAAGGACCTTCGGCGCAGCCTCAGCGGCCTTGGCTTCGTCAAGCGCGGCCGTGGCCGGAGCGGTCAGCACGGCCGAGGCCGCCGCTAGGCCCGACCCCCGCAGAAAGTCGCGGCGGCTCGGTCCGGCCGGAGACCCCTTGGGTTTCGGTTCGTGTTCTGACATCGAGCGCTTCTCCCAAGATCGTGGCAACGTCTCGTCCCAAGTCGACTCCTGCGGATCCCGCTTCGATCGAGTTGGTAACGTTGCACTATCCTCGGAGGAGCGCCGATTGACAAGATCCAACCACCCCCGCCTATCGACGAATCTCGTCTAATGGCAAGAGCTTGCGATTTGAGCCTCTCTTCGCCGGAGAGGAAAACCGATCAGCCATACAAGCAAATATCTGCTCGCCGACGGATCAAGCTTCGATGGGAAGGTCAGGCCGTTCTCCCCACTCGTTCCACGAACCGTCGTAATTCGTAAGTCGGGTGTATCCCAGACGATGAAGATTGAAGAGTAGGACCGTCGCTGCCACGCCACCGTTGCAGTAGGCGATCACGGGACGATCGGGCCGGACCTGCCGCTCCTCGAGCCGACGCTTAACCTCCTCTTCCGGCAGGAACCCTCCTCCTTCGGCGAAGAAGAGTTCGCGGGGCAGATGTTGCGCTCGGGGAATATGCCCGCCGCGCAGTCCCCGGCGGCGCTCGGCCGTGTATTGGCCACGGTCGCGCGCGTCGAGAAGCTGAAGGTCGGGATCACCCAATCTTGCAAGCAACTCGCTGGCGGTTGCTCGTAACTCAGGCCGGGGACGGGCATGGAAAAGAGCCCGAGGGACCTCGACGTCCCCCGCTTCCACCTCACGTTCTTCTTCGACCCAACGGTTCCAACCACCGTCGAGGATGCTCACGTTGTCGTGCCCATAGTAGGCCAGGGCCCACCAGAGCCGGGTGGCGAACTGGCCCCCCATGTGGTCGACGGCGATGACTCGGGTCTCGTCGCCGATCCCTCGCACCTCCATGGCTTCGGTGAACGATTTCGGGTCGGCGATCTGGGCGGGCACCGGATCGCTGAGATCAACAATGTCCTTCGTCCAATCGACGTAGACGGCCCCCGGAATGTGCCCCGCCCGATACTCTTCCAGGGCACCGCGGTACGTGGCCTCGTCGACTCCCGGCGCAACGGGTCGAGTCGTCACATAGCCTCGCATGTCGACCACCCGGACGTTGGGGTCGCGAAGGTGCGCCTCCAGCCAGTCCGTGGAAACGATAAGGTCGTGAGGCATGGCTGGTTCCTTCTCCATGGGCGATATTGTGGAGTGAGGTATAACATAGGCAAGGACAGAGAAGTTCACAATCGCATCGTAGGGTCGAGGTCGAGAAGCGATGAGGCTTTGGGAAGCATGCGGACGAATTGTCGCGGGAGATCCGATCCCGAAAATCATGGGGGTCGTGAACGTCACCCCCGACAGCTTCTCCGACGGCGGCCGGAACCTGGCGCACGATGATGCCGTAGCTCATGCCCTGGAACTTGTGGCTCAGGGAGCCGACCTGCTCGACATCGGCGGCGAGTCAACCCGCCCGGGCTCCGAGCCGGTCACCGTCGAAGTCGAACTGGGGCGAGTGATCCCGGTCGTCGAATCCCTCGCGAAGATGGTCTCGGTGCCGATCTCGGTCGATACCACCAAGGCGGACGTCGCCAGACGAGCGATCGCCGCGGGAGCCTCCATCATCAATGATATCGCGGGACTGGCCGGCGATCCTGCCCTGCCCGAACTCATCGCCGAGACCGGCGCAGGGGTTGTGATCATGCACATGCTGGGAACCCCGCGAACGATGCAGATCGATCCCCGTTACGACGATGTCGTACGTGAGGTCCGAGACTACCTCGCGCGTCGCGTTGATGCGGCCGAGGCCCTCGGGATCCCTCGGTCGCGCATCGCCATTGACCCCGGAATCGGCTTCGGCAAGACGGGCGAGCACAACCTCTTGATCTTGCGTAACCTCGATCAGTTTGCCACCTTGGGTTGTAGCATCCTGATCGGAACCTCACGCAAAAACTTCCTCGGCCTGTTGACCGGCCGCGCGATTGGTGAACGTGCCACCGCCTCGGTGGTGTCCTCACTTGCGGCCGCCGTGCAAGGAGCGAACGTCGTCCGGGTCCACGACGTCGCGGGCATGGCCGACGCCATCAAAGTTTGGACCGCGACCCAAGGCTGGGACAAAACGTCATGAGCCAGGTGCTTGAGGCCAACGATCTTCTCACGGAATGCCGCGCCCTCGCCGATCGCGCCAAGACGGCCTCGAGAGCGATGGCCGTCGCCTCGGGCAAAGCCAAGAACACCTGGCTCACTCGGTCGGCCCAGGCACTCAAAGAGCGAGCTTCCGAAATCCTCGAGGCCAACGCCCTCGACGTCGAGGCCGCACCGGGGCTGGGTCTCAACGCAGCGGCGATCGACCGGCTGACCTTGAACCCCAAGCGCATCGACCAGATGGCCACGGGACTCCTCGAAGTGGCCGCGCTTCCGGATCCGTTGGGCGAAGTCATCCAATCGAGCCGGCGTCCCAACGGACTCGAGGTCACCCAGATCCGGGTCCCGCTCGGCGTCGTGTTCATGATCTACGAGAGCCGTCCCAACGTCACGCTCGACGCCGCCGCCCTCTGCGTCAAAAGTGGCAACGCCGCGATCCTGCGCGGGGGCAAGGAAGCGATCCACTCCAACCGCGCCTTGCATCGCATCCTGGCCGATGAACTCGCCCGCGCCGGCCTTCCCGCCGATGCCGTGCAGCTCGTCCAGACGACCGACCGCGAGGCCGTCGGCCACCTGCTCCGCATGCCCGATCGCATCGACCTGGCCATCCCCCGAGGCGGCGAAGGCTTGATCCGGCGCGTCGCCGAAGAGGCGGAAATGCCCGTCCTCAAGCACTATCAGGGCAACTGCCACATCTATGTCGATGCCAACGTCGATCAGGAGCGGGCGATCCCGATCATCGTCAACGCCAAGGTTCAGCGTCCGGGGGTCTGCAACGCCGCCGAAACCCTTTTGGTCCATCGTGACGTGGCTACCGAATTCCTGCCCAAAGTCGCCGGCGTCTTGACCGGTCTTGGAGTCGAGCTCCGCGGCGACGAGTCGAGCCGACGCCTGGTCCCCTCCATGGTGCCTGCGAAAGCGAGCGACTGGGACACCGAGTATCTCGACAAGATCTTGGCCGTGGCCGTCGTCGACTCGCTCGAAGAAGCGATCGCACATATCACGCGGCACTCCTCCGGACATACCGAGGCCATCCTCAGCCGCGACCTCGCGTCGGCACGCCGGTTCGTAGCCGAGGTCGACAGTTCCGCCGTCATTGTCAACGCCAGCACGCGCTTCAACGACGGCGGCGAACTTGGCCTCGGCGCCGAGATCGGGATCAGCACCGATAAGTTCCACGCCCGAGGCCCCTGCGGCCTCCGCGAGCTGACCAGCACCAAGTGGGTCGTCTACGGCGACGGCCAAGTCCGTGAATAACGGGCTCCTCGACCGTTATCGCAAGTCAGAAACATCAAGCTCGCGCACCAACCAGAGCCCTGTATCAGGACTTGTTCCTACAAGACCGGCCTTGACCTGAAAAGGCTCTTGCGAAGGGCCTCGACAGGACAAGGTCGGTCTCCACGAACTTGCCGGATGCTCCGCTCAGCGATTGGGTCCATGGCCGAACTCTTCCGCCGTGCGAACCAGGGCGAGGAACTCCCGGCGATAGCCGGACGGATCCTTGCCAACGCACGCGCCGGCGAGTTCGAGGACACCGGCGTAGGTCAGGCTCCCTTTGAAGGGAGAGTCGCGCAGGGGCATCCCAAAGCCGGCCACGGAGCTCGCGAATTTCAAGTCGTCCGTGGCCCGAGCGTACTCGGTTCCCTTGTCCACGACGGGGAGCTTGAGCAGTTTGCTGGTCTCACCGTCCGGCTCTTTGTATGGCATCGGAGAACGGCTTCGGCCGCTCCTGTTCCGTCGGGTCGGGTTCGACAGGGAGCCAGGGATAACGGCTGGCATACTGATACTTCTTGGCCAGCACCGCATGCCACGCCATCACACGCCCACTCCGATCCGTGAGCCGTTTGCGTTCGGACTAGGGAGTTACAAGTAGTCCGGAGAAAGCGAGCAGCGGGAAGACCCCGGAGTGCTGCCACGCAATCCGAGCGAATCGATCCCTTATCTCCATGGGGAGGACCGTCGTGGCGCAGGCGATGACCAACGGCGATCACCGCGACCATCCACCGCCGCGTCGTACAGTGCAGTCGCACGGTGTGGCCTCAGTGCCGCCGACCTGGGGAGGCTGACCTCGACTTCGCGTGAGACACGCCTATCGTCGAAATAGGCCCCCCGACAAGCCTCTCACGCCCGTTCTCTGTTCCATTTCTACTCACTCCCCTTTCGAGGAGATGGGGAATGTCGGCGGGTTGGCAATCGTCGAGATCGTGAGTGTCCCACTCATTGTCATGATGCTCATGGCGATGCTTACTGTGCAACTGAAATACGGCAGAACTGGGTTGTGCCCAAAGCAGCGATGTGGGCTTCACTCCCACTTTTCTACACAACGGAGTGTCCGAAAGCGACAGATCAAGCTTCTCATTAACTTTTAGATACCATGGGTCATCGTGATATTAAGCAATACTTCAGTCGCCATAAGTTTCGCTCCAATGGCTCGTTCTGTCGATCTCAAAACATTCGTTTAATTTCGCACTTGCCAAGATAACGAGATTTTGATTGAATTTCCATCCATACAGCACCAACGACCTGCACGGAATCAGCCACGAATGCCTATAGCTTTATTGTCGCGTGCGTCTGTGATGCTATTGACAGTCTCCACCATGCTTGTGAATGGCTGCGGGCACAAGAATGACTACAAACCTCCCTTCACACTCGGGGCGATCGCCTATCACCCTCCGATTCCCCCTCGGATCAGGCTCTCGAAGCCAACTCGGTCAGTATCAGTGAAGAGGCTCGGCAAGGTCGAATGCGACGTCGAGATCATGATTCCTGAAGGTGGACAACTTCCATCGAATATGCGAGTTGGCTTTTTCCACGGGGATGACGAGATCTCAGCAACGTCCCTTCAGCCTCGTGGGATCAAAGACCACGTTTACACGCTGGCGGCGAAATCGCGAGCACCTAAAAAGGTTGGTAGGTACCAATTGATGGTCGTCGCAGAATACACGGTGGCACAACCGCCACCCACAGATTGGACGAGCATTCAAAAGGTTGTTTATAGAGAAACTGGGCCTTGTGTTGAGGTTAAATGATGAGAACCCCATTTGTACGCAAGACGTACCCTGGCTTCACTCTGATCGAAGTGCTCGTCACAGTTTCGATTATTGGCCTTTTAATTGCCTTGTTGCTCCCGGCTGTCCAAGCTGCGCGGGAGGCCGCTCGTCGATCACAATGCTCAAATCATCTTCGACAATTTGGAATCGCTTTAAACGCGTACGCAAAAGATTATCACGTATTTCCAAAAGGAAACAACGGCGTTCTTTACTCGTTTCACGCAATGCTGTTGCCCTATCTCGATCAAACCACGTTGTATTCCGCCATTAATTTTAGCGTCGATGGAACGCTCATTGTAGGCCGGGGCGATCCGAATGGAACTGCCGCATTCACTCGTGTTGAGACTTTTCTCTGCCCATCTGACCCAGATGAGACAGAATTTGCAATTCCAGGAAGCCGGGCGAGAACGAGCTACGCTGGCAATGGGGGTTATGGACATCAACTTTATGGTTTTAATGGACTGTTTGATATCAACTCTAGCCAGTCAATCGGCTTTGCTGGCATTCTCGATGGAACGAGTAACACCGCTGCCGTTTCTGAATGGGCGTTAGGGCCAGGCTTACCCAACAATAATGATCCTCTGAGGGATGTCTATAATGTAGAAGAGGACTTCACACAGCCTAATGAGTTTAATGATTTCGTAAACGCATGTCGTACTCTCAAGCCACAGTCCGCCTCACTTATGGGCGTGAAATACTGTTTCTGGCTTCCTGGAAGCTATGGGACAACGTTGCTCAACCACATTCTTGGTCCTCGAGAAAACTCCTGCTTGAATAGCAACTCAGTCACTGACGGTGCATTTTCCGCCGGTAGTTTTCATCCGTCAGGAATCAATGTCCTCTTTGTTGATGGACACGCAAGTCAAGTGTCCAATACGATTCCACTGGTTCTCTGGCGGGCATTAAGCACTCGCGGCGGTGGAGAAGTCATTTCAGATTCCGATTACTGAAAGAATCTTGGCTCATTTAATCAGTCAGATCGGCATCATACATTCGATGCATGCGATTTCGAGTATACAAGTGAAGTCACTATTATTCTTTTGAGGTGCACCCTATGAGTCAGTCTCGCTTTGTCTCAATCACTTTCGCTGTTGTCTGCATCATTGGGTTGGCAAACGCAGGCGACGCGCGAGCGGACGGTGAATTGGAGATCAACAATTTCACGCCCTTGCCTAACATACCCATCAGGACTGCGACGCCTCTGAACGTCTCGGCAATGATTGTGGGATGCACACCAAATACCCCGGTCTCGGTCAGCGTGGTTATTCTCAACAAAGCGACGGGAGTCAACGTCATCAAGACGGCCACGGTCGTGGCAGATCAATTTGGCAATGCCCAATTCGGCCAAAATATTCTGCCTCCGCCTGGCACGAAAGGTGATCCCGCCAGTGTCACCCTTGAGGCCATCCAAGGAAAGACCAAAGAGGGCAAGGCAACAAGTCAACTTACATATCAATGATTTGTAAATTTTTTATTCGCATTACACATACTGATTACACAGAGATCACGTTGCGGTGGAGAGCGTGGGCTCTCCACCGTCATTTTTCATCCATTTACATTCTCAAAATACAACTTATTTCATACATATTCGTTATGCAGAGCACTACGGCAGGGGGCCCTTGGATTTCGGCAAAATGGCTGAGCGTCGCACCCGGAATGGCTCCAGGACATGCAAAGTAGGTGGGCCTTCCGATTCAGCCGCTACGCGACTGCGTCGTGGATTGAGTTGGCTCGGAGTTGATCGGGTGTTGCGTTCCCACGATCCTAAACTCTCCGCTCTGGGGTGATGCTTTCGGGATAGGCACGGAAATCCGGGAGGGGACACAACGCAGGAGCCTGGGGCGTTGCCAAGTGACAACTCGAGGAGAGAACAGGGCCGATCGTCCGTGAGCCGGTTCTTTAGCGGGCCGGGCACCCGCTCAGGTTCGGCACGCGCCGGAGGCCGAGACGCTCGGACACCTCGCGCAGACGCTGACGGCTCGACGCCAGGAAGCGGCCCAGCAACCGCCTCTTCCTCAATCTTTCCAGCCGCGATTGCCAACTCCCCCCGTTCGATCCCAGGCGATCGAGAAACTCTGACACTTCCCGCGCCAGCGCGGCCTTGCCGTCCCGGAAGAGGCGGGCCGTGTGATCGACCAGGAGCCGATAGCTTCCCAGCGCGAACCCTGGAGCATCCCTTCCCGCGACGAATCCAGGCCCCGCCGGTCCTCAAGGGGACAGAGCCAGAGCGCTTCCTCCAGTCCCGACGTCCAAGCCGAACCCGCCACACTCCCGTTCCGCGCCGCTTCGAGATCGTCGCACCGAGCCTGGGCCTTGACGTGATCGACGCGCTCTTTGATCGAGGTATGGGCGTTGGCTTCAGGAACCCTGCCCAGACCGACGGCGAGCGGGTTGAGATCGATGGAGACACACGTGGCCAGCAGCGCTTCTTCGTCGAGAATGGCGACGCTCTTGAAGCGTCCCTCGAAAAACGCCCCCCGGGTTTGGTCCTGACGATTCGCCAGACGCGCCAGGGATTCCTTGAGACACTTCATGAACCAACTGAGGCTTTGCTGCCGCAGGCGAGCGGTGCCCACCCACTTGGGTCCGGGAGCCGCGCTTGGACCCAGTCAGCGGCGACGGGGGTCGCCGAGTTGGCGAGCTTTCCGCGTCGGAAACCCTATTCTGGCTCTTCCAGGATGGTGGCGATGTCGCGGGCGGCATGCAGGACGCGGATGACGTCAATCCCGCCGTCGATGGGCCGGTAGAAGATCAGGTGATTGCGGAATCGCCGGACGCGGGCACAGCGAAGGCCTTGCAGGCGGGGATTGCAGACTTCATAGGGGGCACCGACCTGGAGCATTCGGGCCAGGACGTCGAAGGTCGCCTCGGCGGCGAGGCGGAAACGGTGGGCGGCTTCCGGACTCCGCTCGGCGATATAGGCCCAGCATGCGGCCAGGTCGAGGCGGGCGAGCGGCGTCTTGAGGATGGAGGGCTGGCTCATCGAGCCGGGCGGCCACGGCGGCTGGCGAGGATGCGTTGGCCGTCGCGTTCGATGTCGTCCCAGTCCTGGGACGTCATGGGAGTGGAAGGCCCGGACTCCAGGCCTGCGATCAGGAGGGCTTCGACTCGTTCCTGCTGCTGGGCGTGCGTCCGATCGCGCTGTTCAAGTAAGCGCAGCGCCTCTTCGATCACCTCGGCTTCGGAGGCGTAGCGGCCGCCTTGCACGAGGGACCGGATGAACTGCTCCCGCTCGTCGGATAAATGAATTGTCATAATACAGAAACTCCTTGAGATTCCAGCCTAGCACAGAGGGGCGGGGTTGCCAAGGCGGAGTCTGTGGGGTGGGTATGCGGCAGAGCGTCGCAAAGTGCCGAGGGGGCACGACGCAATCAGCCAAAGGCACAGCAACCAGCCGTTCTCCGGTTTGCAACGCGGGATCAAGCGGCTTTCCTTGTCGCTATTCAACAGCAGGTCGTGAACTATGCTTTCCCTTTGGCCAGCGCTGTGCGGCGTTCATAGCATGGCTCCAAGACATGCAAAGTAAGTGGGCCTTCCGATTCAACCACCACGCGACTGCGTCGTGGATTGAGTTGGCTCGGAGTTGATCGGGTGTTGCGTTCCCACGATCCTAAACTCTCCGCCCTGGGGTGATGCCTTCGGGAATCGCTGCCAACGATTGGCTCCTGACCCTTTTTTCGGCCCGGCCATTCGTCGGCACCGGTTGAATTGTTACCGAAGATCATTTTCCCTATAATGATGGGACGAAACCACTCAAGGCTCAGATCCGTTGGGAAAAGAACAAAGGCAGAACTCGTATGGGAAGGATCTTCGAGAAGCGCAAAGCGTCGATCTTCAAAACCGCCGCTCAGAAATCAAAGCTCTACTCCAAGTACGGTAGACAATTATACATGGCGGCCAAGAATGGTGTGCCCGACCCGGAAGCCAATCCGACTCTTCGCAACCTCGTCGAAAAAGCCAAGCGCGAAAACGTAGCGAGCCATGTGATCGAAAAGGCGATCCAGAAAGCGGCTGGCACGGGGGGCGAGGACTTCCAATCCGCGCGTTATGAGGGATTTGGTCCCGGCGGCGCCTTAGTCATTGTCGATTGCTTGACCGACAACAGTACACGTACCATCTCCGACGTCCGCAGTTGTTTCAACAAGACTGGGTCCAAATTGGCTGCCAATGGATCCGTTGTGATGTCTTTTGATCACTTGGCGGTACTTTCTTTCCATGGTGACGACGAGGAGAAAGTGATCGAGGCGATGTTCGCTGCGGACGTTGCCGTCGAAGAGGTCGAATGCGAGGGTGGCACCATTACGATCTTCGCCCCTCCCGTCGAGTTCTACAAAGCGAAAACCGCCTTGCTCGAGGCGTTCCCTGGCCTTGAGCTGGAACTCCAGGAAATCACTTTTCTTCCGCAGACAAGCAAGATTCTCAGCGCGGAAGATTTGGGCTTGTTCGAAAGATTACTAGGCATGCTAAACGATTGCGATGACGTGCAGGAAATCTACCACAATGTTGCCCTTCCCAGCTAACCCACGTCCAGGTAGGCCCCTCGCCCGCTGTGTTCGATCGGATGGGATGGAGCGCGACCGCTGGGCACCCGGCGGCTGAAGGGAGAAAAGGGGATGGAGCGAATTACCGGCCATCCTCCTCTTTCTGCGGCCGACCCCGTGAGCTAAGCGTCGACTCCAACCCCAGTTGCTTGACCGTCTCGCCCGTCCACGATTCGTCGCCGTACGGACGCCCTCGCTCGGCCGACTGGCGAACACGCGACAGGTCCCCTGCCAACAGCCGTGTGTTCACTCGCTCCATCCAGTCCTTGTCATTTACTGGTTCGTCCAACAAGTGGCTTTCCCGTAGGATGGGCACTACCCACCCATCACGTGGCTTCGACCAGGGCCAAATCCCTGGTGGGCAATGCCCACTGATCGAACCATGTTCAGATCTCGATAATCGATTAACGATTAGGCGGTCGGCTGAGTTCTTCCGCCGTGCGAACCAGGGCGAGGAACTCCCGGCGATAGCCGGACGGATCCTTGCCGACGCACGCGCCGGCGAGTTCGAGGACGCCGGCGTAGGTCAGGCTTCCTTTGAAGGGGGAGTCGCGTAGGAGCATCCCGAAGCTGGCCACGGAGGTCGCGAATTTCAAGTCGTCCGTGGCTCGAGCGTAGTCGGTCCCCTTGTCCACGACGGGGAACTTGAGCAGCTTGCTGGTCTCACCGTCCGGCTCTTTGTAACGCAGCTTCACCAGGAGCGACTCGTCGCGCAACGGGTCGGGAGCGGGAGCCTTCTGAAGCTCGAGAGGATCGACGGCTGGCACATCCTGCTCTTTGCCGGCGGGGACGATTTCATACAGAGCCGTGACGTGGTGCCCTGCCCCGATATCGCCGGCATCCTTGGCGTCGTTGTTGAAGTCGGCCTTGGCCAGCAACCGGTTTTCGTAGCCGATCAGCCGATATGCCCCAACCTTCAGCGGGTTGAATTCCACCTGGATCTTCACGTCCTTGGCGATCGTCACCAGGGTCGCCCCCATCTCCTCAACGAGCTGCTTTTGAGCCTCGCGAAGGTCGTCGATGTAGGCGTAGTGTCCATTTCCCTTGTCGGCCAGCATCTCGAGCTTGGCATCCTTGATGTTCCCCTTGCCAAACCCAAGGACACTCAAGAAGACCTGCGTCTTCGCTTCGTCACGGATCAGGCGCGTCAACTCGGTGTCGTCCGTGATCCCAACGTTGAAGTCGCCGTCGGTGGCGAGGATGACCCGGTTCGTCCCCCCTTTGATGAAACTCGAGCGGGCCGTCTGGTAGGCGAGCTTGATCCCGGCCCCACCGTTGGTCGATCCTCCCGCTTGAAGCTGGTCGATCGCCGACAGGATCTCGGCCTTGTGAAGGCACGAGGTCGACCGGAGGTGGAGTCCCGACTCTCCGGCATACTTCACGATCGCCACTCGGTCGTTCTCACCGAGCTGTTCAACAAGCTTGTGCAATGAGGCCTTCAGAAGCGGCAGCTTGTTCTCGGCCTCCATCGACCCCGAGACGTCGATCAGGAAGACGAGGTTGCTCGCCGGGCGCTTGTCCTGACCGATCGGTCTCCCCTGAAGGCCGATACGTGCGAGTCGATGATCAGCATTCCAGGGACAGCCGGCGACCTCAACCCGAACCGAGAACGGTCCACTACCACTCGGGGGCGGATCGTCATAAGGAAAATAGTTGAGCATTTCCTCAATGCGTACGGCATCTCGCGGAGGCAACTGTCCCTGGGTCAGGTAACGTCGAACTTGAGAGTAACTCGCCGTGTCGACATCGATGGAAAAGGTGGAGAGTGGCTCGGCGACCACACGCACAAACGGATTATCAATAATGGGTGCAAAAATCTCCTGGTTCTGTTTCTGTAAAGCAGGCAGAGTATCCTGCTGCGCGTCCAACACTTGATTCTTGGCGTTTGCGTTGATTCCGCGGCCAGCAGACGTCTTGGACTCTGCCTGGAAATAGGAGATCGAGGCCTCACGTGGAGTAGCGTTTGATGAGGCCAACTTTTTTTGCGCGATGTTGGCTTTGCCCGTGCCAGCTCGAAGCGCGTAGTTGATCTGCCCTTGCCGACTCTGGCTCAATAAAGCTTCCGTTTTTGACTGATGGCGAGCTTCTTGAACGGCTTGCGCGTTGGGAACAGCCATCCCTCGAAATGCTTGAGCCTGAAGCTGCTCCTTCAGTTGGATGGGAGCGGAGGCATTGGTCGGTGCCGGCGATGGGGGCGGAACTTCGGCGTTCGCTTTGAAGGCTTGTTCGCCTGAGTCCTTCCCATTCGATGCCGACATCCCGGAATTCGAACGACTACCCGTCTTCGAGAACTGCCGAAACGCCTGATCCTCAGACTGGCCACTGGAATCAAAAGGCGTCGCGGCACGCGCACGCATTAGCGGTTGTTGTTTGGGATCCGACGGCTGCACCCCGAAGGAGGTCGCGTCACCCTTCTGAGCAAGCTCGGGCGAAATCGCTCGTTTTTGGTCCGTGAGAGACTCAGCAGGGGATCGGGAGTCGGTGGAGAAAGCGAGCTCGTGAGCCAGCGAGGGCGGCGGGCTGGAGTTCATCTCCAGTGGCCCCAGGGCTTGACTTGCACCCGGCTTTGGCGCCTCCGCTAGAGCCGCTCCCTTTTCCTCAAGGCCCAGTGACTTCCTGCTACGATCGGCCTGATCCGCTCCCGCCGCAGCGACGACGTCAGGTCGAGTCCCCACTCCGACCTGGTCGCTCTCGAAGCGAGTCGCGATTTTCGTCGGCTCCGCGGGCTCCGGGGTCGCTACGCCCTCGAAATTGCTCCGTAGCGAGGTCCCCAAACCCACCATCGGCGCGGGTGGTGGAGCCGCTTGTGCAGGCGGGACCGGTTCATGCAAAGGCCCCGATGGCGCAGACAAATCCGGTGACACCTTGGCTGCCATGGGGCCCACGACCTTCGTGTCGTGGTCGCTCAGAGTGACTCTCAAGGCCAGCGCCCCCGCGACGAGCAGACTCGCCGCCACGGCGAATGGCTTCCAGCGCAGCCGACGAGCAGGCATCGCGGGTGAAAGCTTCAAGGTCGTCGCAATGGCCTCATGATGCGAGGGCGAAAGGCCGGGTCCGAGTTCGCGCTGAAGCTGCTCGGTGAGAAGCGATGCGGTCGCTCGAATCTCGTCGACGAACTGCCGAGCTTCCCCATCGTCGGCGAGCAATGCTTCGACTTCCGCCTGCTCGGAACCGGCAAGCTCGCCCAGCACGTAGGCGGTCAGCCGGGGATCACTGGCGTCGAAAGTCATCACGCGTCTCCTTCGATTCACGAGGTCGCTTCGGCCGGCCGGCCGTCGAGCAGTTGTTGGCGGAGGGATTTGAGCCCGACGTGTAGCAGGTAGCCGACGTTGGTGACGCTGTATCCGCTGATCCGGCTGATCTCTTGGTAAGTAAAGCCGTTCTGAAACTTCAGCCGAATCACTTCACGCTGATTGGGGGGGAGCGTTTCGAGAAGGTCGAGGACCCGCTCGGCGGAGTCGCGTCGTTCGGCAAGCTCGGTCGGGGAGGGGTCGGGGCTGGTGCAGTGGTGAACCTGCTCGTCGCTCAACCGGGTCATGCGACTCTCCTTCCTCAAGACGTCGAGAGCCCGGTTGCGGCAGACCGTGAACAGCCATTCGGCAAGCCGGGAGTCGATGGTCGCCTGATCTTGGGAACAGAGACGCAAGAACGTCTCCTGAACGACGTCGCGCGCAGCGTCAGCGTCACCCAAGAGCCGCGCGGCGTAAAGCGTCAGCGGCCCCTCGAACCGGGCGACGGCCGCAAGGACCCACGGACCATTGTCGGTGGCATTCGAAAGCCCTGGCATTCGGCTCGCTCGGAGAGGAACAATGTCGAGTACACTCCAGTCAACGCTCGACGAGCCGGTTTCTTAGAAATTATTTTCGGCGGCGCTCCCTCGCCCCCGAAAGCGCCAGGAAGATCATTCCCAGTTCGAATTTCGTATAGGGCGGACACCGTCCACCAGGACTTCCCGATGTTCGCATGAGCGGGGTATTGCCCAGCGTCATCGGAAAAACCTGGTGGACGGTGCCCACCCTACGAATTGATCACGCGACCATGACCTTTATTAGATCGCGGCGGCCGTGTAGAGGGGAGACATCATTTCGCCCGAGCAGAGCCGAAGCGGACGACCAAGGCGGTCGCGCAGTTCGGTGGCGGGGTCGATCCCGAGGGCGTGATAGATCGTGGCGGCCAGGTCCGGAGGACCGAAGGTGCGGGAGAGAGGATAGGCCCCCAGCCGGTCGGACTTGCCGATGAGTTGGCCCCCGACGACGCCGGCTCCGGCAAAAACGGCCGGGAAGACAGCGGGCCAGTGATCTCGGCCCGGGACAGCGCCCGGCGTCAGCGGGGCGATTCTCGGAGTTCGTCCGAACTCTCCAAGCATGACCACCAGCGTCTCATCGAGCAGTCCGCGCACCTCGAGGTCATCCAGCAAGGCCGAGACCGCTCGGTCGAGCGGAGGCAAAAGGTCATTCTTGAGCCGAGGGAAATTGGCCACGTGGGTGTCCCAGGTCTGCACGATCCCCATCGTCGCTTGAACGATCGGTACACCGGCCTCGACGAGCCTGCGGGCCATCAGTAAGGATCGGCCGAAGAGGTGTCGTCCATAGCGATCGATCAGACGCGGGTCCTCGCGATCAAGATCGAGGGCCTTCCCCACCCGTCCATTGCTGAGGAGCGCGAGAGCCGCATCCTGCTGATCCACGAAGGCATCCCCGGGCGCAGGAACCGCGGCCTGGCTCAGGAGGTGACGGCGACGATGGAGGCGTTCCGTGTCCAGCCCCTCGGGTAAGGAGAGGCTATCGTCGCGAGCGTCAGGTCGGTTCGGATCGAGGCGAAGTTGCCAGGGGTCATGCCTCGGACCAAGGAAACCGGCATCCTGCCCCGGCCACGTGAGCGGTCCTTCCACCAGCCGCAGGGGCAAAGCCACACCGTTCGGAATCCCATCCTTACGACGATGCAGGTGGTCCAGGACCGCCGCATAGCATGGGAAATCATCGCGCGAGGCTACTCGGTCGAGGTCGCTCGCCCCCCTTGGGTTGGAAGGATGCCCCGTCAAAACGTGGTGCACCGCAACCAGGTGATTCCCCTCGGGATGCGACATCGAGCGGACAATCGCCAGCCGTCCCACCCGTGCGGCCAAGCCGGGAAAGTGCTCGCAAATCTGAATGCCGGGGACCGCCGTATCGATCGGCTTGAACTCGCCCCGGATCCCTTCCGGCGCTTCCGGCTTCATATCGAACGAGTCGTGCTGCCCGAGGCCGCCACTCAGCAGAATGACGATCACCGACTTCGCCCGACCCGTCGTCGTCGCAGTCGCCGCCGCTCCCCGCGCTGCCAGCACGCCCGGCAACCCCAGCCCCAACAGGCCAGAGTAGCCCACCTGGAGAAACGACCGCCGCTTCAACAGGCCCCCGCCCCCCACTCTCCGATCCGGCAGGCTCATCACAAATCTCCTGGTCTCGAGATCCCAGGTTGGTCGGGACAACACCGGCCCCGATCAGCTTCGGCGACTAAGACCGCCCAAAAAAGTTTAACATTTGCCGGCAGTATTTCCAAGTCTTCTTTGGGACATCAGCCCGTTCCGATCAACAACTCAGGCAAAAAGCTATGAATCGAACAAAAATGACTATTCCAAGCCGTGGCCACGACCCCAAGTAGTGTCCAACCCGTATACAGTCTTCGACTCCCTAGGCCACTTCCAACCCCGAGGCGAGCGGAAACCGGCGCCAAGAGATATCGAGGTATGGGCTTGAAACTAGCCGCTTAGCTGGAGAAGAACGCCCAGGAAAGCTAGCGGCATTTGCCCTGTCACCAGAACAATTGTCTGTTTTCGCGATTTTGCAATCCTGAAAGACGCTCTTTTCAATCAAACAGCATGAAACCATAGATTAATTTATCAATTTTTCTGGCCAATTTTTTAATAAATCTTTTAAACTCCGTTCGTATCATTACAACGCTCAAAATCACGATTCATACCCACATCGAAATAATGCGATTATGCTAAATATCCCAAAAAAAAGACACCACTCTTCTATTGAAATAAACTTCCATCAATTCGACCTTCAAAAACGCTCTGACTGTGATCGATGGCGTTGGTCCAATTTCGCCGACAGCCATGAGTGCCCATGGCGATCACCCCGGCAGAATGCATTGCATTTTAGATTCCGAAAGGCTGATGAAGCCAGAGCAGATCGCCTATTTAAGTAGGGTGACGAAAATTCTTGGACTCAAAGTGGCTCAGGCGAAGAGGCACCGTTGACGGAAAGGTCAAGAATCTGCTGGTTTTTTGCTGCCGGTGTTGGAAGCCCATTGCCCACACGCTC
>Ga0153954_1000769_pt1 | contig 22051 bp, 20 predicted proteins | sample TSFL038MetaG_FD_102277 | JGI IMG/M metagenome (GOLD analysis project Ga0153954, IMG submission 102277) | Attine ant fungus gardens microbial communities from Florida, USA - TSFL038 MetaG | ecosystem: Host-associated > Fungi > Mycelium > Unclassified | place: USA: Florida, Wekiwa Springs State... | reverse complement strand
TCGAAGGAGAGGATCATCGTGATCAACAGAGAAGAAAGCACCGACGGCAGGATGAGTGGCAGCGTGATGCGCCGGAAGGTGGCCCAGGGCGGCGCGCCCAAGGTCGAGGCCGCCTGCTCCAAGCGCTCGTCCTGGACGCGCAGAGAGGATGACACGGTCGCCACCACGTATGGCAGGCCAAGGATCGTATGGCCGATCACGAGTCCCGTCAGCGTTCCGTTCAGGCCTAATCCGCGATAGATGCCAAACAACGCCACAGCCGTGATCATGCCGGGGACGATTAGAGGCAGCATCAAACAAGCCAGGAAAAGCCGAGCGCCAGGAATGCGGCCGCGCACCAGCGCATAGGCTGCCGCCGTACCCATTCCCGTGGCGAGCAGTGCCGAGGGCACGAAGATCTCGGCGCTTACCTGCAGCGCATTCGTCCAGGCAGGCGTCGAGAAGAGCTGCTCATACCAGCGCAGCGAGAAGCCGGGCGGTGGAAACTGAAGGAAGGACGCGGAGCTGAAGGAGATGATCACCACGACAGCGAGCGGCGCCAATAGGAAGATGGCCATTAATACGACCATGGCGCCGCGCAGCAGACGCCACGGCCGCATGCCGTCGGCACTCATCGCGCGATCTCCCGGAGACCGACCGTGAATTGCAGCAACAACAGAACCGTGCCGGTAGCGGCCAACAGCACGATCGAGAGAGCGCCCGCCAGGCCCCAATTGCCGAAAGTCGCGATCTGGTCCTGGATAAGCTGTGAGATCATTTGCTGGCGTGCGCCGCCCAGCAGCGCCGGGATGATGTAATAGCCGAGCGTGCTGATGAACACGAGCGTGGCGCCAGTCAGCAGGCCCGGCAGCGTCAGCGGCAGGTAGACGCGCAGGAAGGCGCGCATCGGCGGTGCACCAAGCGTCGAGGCGGCCCGCATATAGGCCGGATCGATGCGCGACATCGACGAATAAAGCGGGAAGATCACGAACGGCAGCAGGGCCTGAACGCAGCCAACCAGTAGGCCGGCGAAGTTGTAGAGCAGCGGCAGCGGCTCCTCGATCAGGCCGAATCCCATGAGAAAGGAATTCAGCACGCCATGGCGCTGCAGCAGGATAGCCATGGCGAAGCTCCGTACTAGGAGGCTCGTCCAGAACGGCACTAGCACGAGGAAGATCAGCCAGCGCCGCAGGCGCGGCGAGCCGTGCGCCATGAGGTGCGCAACCGGAAAGGCTAGCAGTACCGTGACCGGCGTCACGACCGCGGCAATCCAGAGCGTATTGCCCATGACGTGGAGATAGACTGGCTTCTCCCACAACAGGATGAAGTTCTGCAACCCCGGCTTGGGGAAGGTGAAGGCGCTCGCCAGCAGCCAGCCTACCGGCAGCAGGAACGCCACGGCGAGCAGCACGAACGCCGGCAGGAGAAGCCAGGCCTTGCCGTCGATGGCCTTCATCGAGGCATCAGGCGAGCTTCCATGCCGTCCAGCGCTCGGTCAGATCCTTCAGATGATCCCGCCAGTAGACCTGGCTCAGCACGAAGCCCTTCTTGATGTTCTCGGGGGTGGTGCAGAGCCACGGCGTGACCTTGGGATCGATTCCCTTCAGCGCCTCGGGATTGGTCGGTGAGTAGGCGATCAGGTTCGCGACCTTGGTCTGGTTCTCCGGCACCGTCATGGTGTCGATCAGGCGCATCGCGGCATCGCGGTTCCTGCTGCCCTTGGGCACGACCAGATAGTCGACCTGCTGGATGTTCTGCTCCCAGGACAGGGCGATCTTGGCGCCCTTCTGTGCCGCGTCATAGACGCGGCCGTTCAGGATGATGCCAGCCACTACCTCGCGATCGACGAAGAGCTGCTGGCTCTGCGAGTTGGTCGACCAGAAGACGATCTGGGCCTTGATTTCACTCAGCTTCTTGAAGGCGCGATCGGCGTCGAGCGGATAGAGCTTGTCCGGCGCCACGCCATCGGCCAGCAGCGCGGCCTCGAGCGAGGCGACCGGCGAGTCCTGCAGCGTGCGCTTGCCCGGGAACTTCTTGAGATCGAACAGGTCGGCCCAAGTCTGCGGCGCACCGTTCGGGAACGCCGCGGTGCTGTAGCCAAGGTTCGAGGACCAGACGATGCAGCCCACGCCATATTCATGGACGAAGCGCGGATCGATGCGGTCGAGGTGGATCAGCTGGGGATCGACCTTCTCCAGCAGGCCGTCCTTGGCCGCGACTTCGATGAAGCCGCCAGTGATGTCGACCACGTCCCAGTCGGGCGTGCCGCTGGCCGCCATCGCCCGGAACTTGGCCGGATTGACCGGCCCGTCCTGCACCACCTTGGCGCCCGTCGCCTTTTCGAAAGGCTCGCAATAGGCGACCTTTTCGGCGTCCTGGTAGGCTCCGCCCCAGCTCGTGAACACGATGGTCGTACCCTTGAGGTCGTTGGCGCCCTGGGCGCGCGCCGACAGCGGCATCGCTGCCGAGGCAGCTCCGGCCAGCACGGTGCGGCGATTGATCGATCCAGCCATGAAAGCCCTCTTCTTCCCCTTCAGCTCCTCAGGTTCTCACGCAGCGTGCGGCCGGTATAGTCTTTGCGGAACAGGCCCCGGCGCTGCAGCTCGGGCACGACGCTGCGGCAGAACTGCTCGAACATCCCCGGATGGTTGATCGGCGACACAACGAAGCCGTCGCAGGCACCCGACTCGAAGGTCTCCTGAAGACGGTCGGCGATCATCTCCGGCGTGCCGACCAGCTCGCGCTTGCGGCCGCGATTGGCCGCGACCTCGGCGAAAGTCATGTTCTGCGCCTTCATGTGCTGGTTCAGCACATCCTCCGAACCCTTCATTCCCTGGTTGCCCTGCAGGCTGGCAAGCGTCACGCCCTCCTTGAGCTTGGTGATGTCGGCGCCGAGGTTGCTCGAGGTCGCCGCGCGATTGAGCTCGGGATCGATCAGGCTGTCGAGATAGTCGGCACGCTCACGGGCGATCGATTCGGTCTCGCCCAACACGACCGAGACATTCGGCAGGATGGCGCACTCCTCCGGCCGGCGGCCGCGCGCGGCCATGCGTGACTTGATGTCGTTGTAGAACTCGAGCATCTCGTCCTTGCCGCGCTGAATGGTGAAGATCACCTCGGCCCAGCGCGCCGCGAACTCGCGACCACGGTCGGAGCTGCCCGCCTGCATGATCACCGGATGCCCCTGCGGGCTGCGCGGGATCGAAAGCGGTCCGCGCGTCTTGATCCAGCGGCCCTTGTAGTTCGCGTAATGCACTTTCGACGGGTCCGCCAGCATGCCCGCTTTCTTGTCGAGCATGAAGGCGCCCTCTTCCCAGCCGTTCCAGAGCGCGAAGCAGGCCTCCAGCACCTCGTCGGCACGGTCGTAGCGCTGCTCGCGCGGCGGCAGTTCGTCGAGGCCGGCATTCTGCGCCTCCAGATCGGTCGCCGAGGTGACGACGTTCCAGGCGACCCGCCCTTTGCTCATGACATCGAGCGAAGCGAGCCAGCGTGCGAGGTGATAGGCCGAATGGAAGCTTGTCGAGAGTGTAGCGCCCAGGCCGAGATGCCGTGTCGCCGCCGCCATGACCGGCAGTACGACCGTGGGATCGAGGAAGCTGATCTGGCCGCCGCGGCGCAGATAGGCGTCGTAGCTGCCTTCATGGATGTCGTAGAGGCCGAATAGATCGGCGAAGAAACAACCGTCGAACTTTCCGGCCTCCAACACGCGGGCGATGTGCTCGTAGCGGCTGGGCTCCAGGATATCGTCGAGCGTCGATTCAGGGTGGCGCCAGCCGCCCGTATGCTGGGCAGTCGGCCCGGTCTTGAGGTAGGCAACGAGATGCATCTGGCGTCTGGTCATCGCGGCCGGATCCCTCCCGAATATTCGCGACACAACGTTTTTCGTACGTGCACGAACAATACGCGTGGATTGTGCCCGACGCTCATACACTCCGCCAGCCCGTGCTCTGTTTGAGCACGGACCTAATCTCTGTGGCGAGGAACCGGCATTTCCGCCGGCGCCCTACTCAGGCCGTCTTCGCCTTGAGCTCCTCGAGCTGCGCCTTCGCGCCCGCGACCATGCAGGAGATGTCGGACGTCAGCATGACCATGTCGAAGCCGCGCTTCACCGCGCCGGCCGCGAAGGCGGCGCTGGCACAATGCATGACACACTTGATGCCGGCCTTATGCGCTGCGTCCCGGATCTTGTCGCAAGTCGACATGTGCAGCGGGTCCGGATTATCGGCGCGCGGCGGCATGCCCAGTGCGAAGGACAGGTCGGCCGGACCGATATAGACGGCGTCGAGGCCGGGCGTGGCGCAGATCGCGTCGAGGTTGGCGATGCCTTCCTTGGTCTCGATCATGGCCATGACGACGATCTCGTCGTTGGCATTGGCGACATAATCTGAGCCGCCGTACTGGGCGGCGCGGATCGGTCCGTTGGAACGGAAGCCGACGGGCGGGAAACGGCACGCGGCGACCGCGGCAGCGGCTTCCTTCGCGTTGTTGATCAGCGGCACGATGATGCCATAGGCGCCAAGATCAAGCGCCCGCATGATGTCGTTGGGATTATTCCAGTTGACGCGCACGAAGGGTGTCACGTCGGTCTGCGAGATGGCCTGCAGCATCGGCAGCACATCCTTCATCTCGTTGGTACCATGCTGGAGGTCGACACACAGCGCGTCGAAGCCGCCCAGCCGTGCCATGACCTCCGCGGTGAAACTGTGGGACACTGAAAGCCAGCCCAGCGTCGGGCACTTCTTGGCCCGCCACATTTCCTTGATCTTGTTCTTCCGCATAGCCGTCTCTCCCATTCGTTCATCAGTCCAACGAAGGCTCGGATTGAGCCCCATCAAGCAGGCTTTTTCAACGTCTACCCGCTTTGCACAAAACGCGGCTCGGCCGTTGCCCCCGACCTCCCGCCGCTGCAGAATCGGCCCATGAACCTCGATGCAATCAAAATCGGAAACAATCCCCCCGACGACATCAACTGCATCATCGAAGTGCCGATCGGCGGGGAGCCCATCAAATACGAAATGGACAAGAAGGCCGGCGCGCTTGTCGTCGACCGCTTCCTCTACACCCCCATGCGCTATCCGGGGAATTACGGCTTCGTACCGCATACGCTTTCGGAGGACGGCGACCCCATCGACGTGCTGATCGCCAACACGCGGCCGATCATCCCGGGCGCGATCATGAGCGTGCGCCCGATCGGCGTGCTACGCATGGAGGACGATGGCGGCGGCGACGAGAAGATCATCGCCGTACCGACGTCGAAGATCACCCAGCGCTACGTCAACGTGAAAAGTCACGCCGACCTGCCCGAGATCACGCGACAGCAGATCGAGCACTTTTTCGTGCACTACAAGGATCTGGAACCCGGCAAGTGGGTGAAACTGCTGGGCTGGGGCGGCGTCGACGAGGCGCGCAGGCTGATCAACGAGGCCATCACGCGCGCCGCCAACAAGAGCGGGTAACGCCCGCTAGCGGCGAGGCCTCTTGCGGCCGGGCAGCACTTCATCTCGGCTGAGATTGTCGTGCTGATCGTCCATGCGGCGGTAGTCAATCGTCACTTCCACGCCGGGCCTGATGTCCCCGAGCGCGAAGTACGTGATGTCGCCGTCGTTGGAGCCGAGGTTCGGTGCCTCGGAATGGTTCATGTACCAGCCTACAGAGATGCGCAGGAAGTCGATCGGCGCCCAATAGCCGCCGGCAGTGCGGATGCCGAAACGCTTGATGAGCTTCTTCTGGGGCGAAGCGTTCGCCTTGTTCAGGGGAATCCAGCGGCTGTCCTCGGGCGACCAGACCCTCACATACTCGCCCTTCCTGATCTTGATGTCCGAGAAGCAGCCGATGCCATGGATCTTCGACGGCCCGAGATAGAGCAGAGCCTTGCTCCAGATACGCTTACCCATCGTGTCACAAACTCATGCGCGAGAGACGGCGCGCGCGTTCTGCCCTCTCTCGATGCGGAGCGCAACCCCGACTTCACGCCGAAGGAAAGCATCGCTTGTGAATTGGCCGCCCCCGTATCGTGCGATCGCGGGCGGCCGATATCACTAGTCGAAGAAGACGAGGCAACGTGCCTCGATGCTTTCGCGCGGCGGGGCGCCGACCGCGAGGGGATTATCGAAGGACGTATGGAAGGACAGGCGAGCGCGGCCGTCGTCGGCGCTGTCGTGGACGCGGATGAGGATCGCCTCGTCGGGCTGCATGTCGGAGAAATAGAACCAGCGATGTTGGGACTTGTATTCGACAGATGACGTCTCGCCGCGAACGTGCGGATAGACAAGATCGCTGGCGATGAGATCGTCGTCGGTGAAGGTGCGCGCGTCGCACAGCGCCAACGGCGAGTCCAGCACAGGGCCGCGAATAGGCCGCCAGACATTGACGATGCCGAAACGGTGCTTGAGCAAATCGGCCGCGTCGGGACCGAGATGATCGCGAACGCGCCGGGGCGCCGAGTTAACAGTATGGTCGTTGTGCACGCGCCGTGATGGCTCGCGCGCACCCGAACGGCCCGCATTGCGCACCGTGTGATCGAAGACGAAAACCCGGCTCGCGCCAAGCTCCTTCCGCAGGAGCTGCTCGAGCTCGGGATAGTAGGTCCGCTTCACTTCTTCGTCTGCATAGAAATCGCGGACCTGTGAGGGTGACTTCACGAGAGCGAAGCCGTTGCGGTCCAGAGTGAACTCAGCCTCGCGGCCGCGCCCGTCCTCGATCCGGATCTGGTGCGGATCGTCGATGCCGTTCCACTGGGGAACGTCGGCGGGTGGGTCGCTGACATAGCGTACCGGCTTTTCCGGCCCACGCTTCAGGTAGTGTAGCGTTGCAGTAAGTGGCTTGGTTTGTACGGTGGCATCGAGCGGCATGATGACCTCCAGCTAAGAGTGTTGATATTCCATCTCGTGATTAGCGCCGGGCTTGCCAGCGAGATTCGTTCATCGGTCGGATAAGTTCTGCTTCGGGGGCGCTTCCCGTCAGGAGCACGCTGTGTGCCGGCCGGCCGCCGATCGACAGCCATCCCTTCGCCGAAGCGAAGGCAAGCGCCGCATCGACCATCCCCACGTCGTCGAGGCGCAGGAATTCGTTCAGGCAATCGATGCCGATCCAGGCTTGGTCCTCGACCCGGACCTCACGCACAGCCTGGCAGACACGCATCGCCAGCGCATCTATGCCGGACGATATGGCCATGACATCCCTCCATAGTCGCAGGATTGCGCGATGGCTGCCTTCCGCCGCTCGTGACGTTCGCGCTGCGCGATGGCTTCTAGTTCGGGCGCGCTGATTGGTCTCTCGTCGCCCCGACGAAGGTCCAGAATTTGTTCCACGCGGATCCGGCTGCGAGCCAGGCGCTGGCAAATGGAGAAGGCATCGGTGGCCGATTCGCATTCGCTGTAACCGGGAATCCCGCGAGATCCCGGCAATCGCACGATGATGCGGAAGGATATGGGGCGCTCTGCCGCCCCGATGAAAGTATCCGGCATCACTCGCCTCCCGCGATCCGTCGCTCGGTGGCGATCTCGGCGAAGACCTTCACCGTGTCATCGAACAGGTGCGCAAAGGCGACATCCGACAGACCGGCGAATTCGAAGCCGAGATCGCCCAGCCGCCTCACAACACGCTCGTCCTTCAGCGCCGCCAGGACTGCGGCATGCACACGCTGCCGAATCTCCACGGGCGTTCCCTTGGGGGCGAAGAAACCCATCCAGGTTGGTTGCTCTAATCCCGGTGCGATGGACTCGCCGACAGTCGGAACGTCGGGAAACGTCGGCGTGCGCTTGGCACTGGTCACCGCGAGCGCCACCAATTGGCCAGCCTTCACCTGCGCCGCGCCGGCAGCGAACGTCACGGTGGCGGCATCGATATTGCCCGCGATCAGATCCTGAATCGCCGGTCCACCGCCGCGATAGGGAACGTGCGTTACGCGGAGATCGCCGGCCGCACGCAGCAGAAGCTCGCTGGTGAGGTGCTGTGAGCTGCCGATCCCTGGTACGCCGACATTGAGCTTGCCCGGTCTGGCGCCCGCGGCCGCAGCATATTCCGCGATCGACCGGATGCCGGATTTCGGATGGGTGAACACACCCTGCGGCCCGGAAATCGCGAGCGTGACGGGATCGAAAGCAGGCCGCAACGCGGGCGTACCGGCAACCGGCAGGGCTTCGGTAGCGGCAAAGGTGTCGTTGGCGAGCAGCGGTGTGTAGCCGTCGGGTGCCGTATGGGCCGCGGCCTGCGTGCCGATGCGTCCCGCTCCACCGCCGATATTGTCGATAACAACGGTCTGGCCGAGCTTCTCGCCAAGGGCGGCCTGAATGACGCGGCCGAATGCATCGACACCGCCGCCGGGCGGCCATGGCACGATCAGGCGAATTGGCCGCGCCGGATACTCCTCGCGCGCCCGAACGACGGAGGGCGCAGCGACGATGGCTGCGGACAGAAGCGTGGTGAATCGACGACGCCCAGGCATGCAGGTACTCCAACGAGAAACGCGATCGACGAGAGAAACTGAACAGGGCGCAGGCGCGCCACGCGGCTTCAGCCGCGACAGCAACAGCCGGAAATCGACATAATGAAGTTGCTCGCCATGCTCGAAGCATCGGCCGATCGACGGCACAGGTAAATAATCTGGAAAACCAAAGAAGATGCCGATCGCGAAAAAGCCTTTTGTTGTCAGCGATTCACAGAGAAGGATCGTCCCAAAGCAAAAGAGGCCGTCACCCTGCGGGACGACCTCTTCAGTTCGGTATGAATGACCGAGCGGCGCGCTAGTCACCAGCGCCGATCGTGTGGCCGTACCGCAGCTTCGGTCCCTTGAAACTGCGAGTCGTGGGTACCGGCAGGCCGCCCGATTTGAATTCCTCCAGGAGCTCCTCCTTTCGTACCTTCAGGCGCTCGGCCAGCTCGTTCAGATCGACGCCACTATCGCGGATCTGCGCGAAGACTCCCTTGCCAGGCTTCTCCTCCTCCTTGACGTGATGTTTGATCTCCTCGCTGAGCACGGTCATCTTCGCGTCGTAGAATTCGTCGCTCGGCTCGCTCTCCATAAGCTCGGCGATCATCACTTTCGCGCCATCATGCTCAACATACGACTCGTGCAACAAGTCGTCCTCCACCTTGCCCTGACAAGCCGGGTAGAAGATCTCCTCCTCGATGGTCGTATGGACGGAAAGCTCGGTGCAGATCTGTTCCGCCAGCTCTTTCTTGTGCTGATCACCGGTTGCCTTCTCGAATTTCTCGAACAGTTCCTCGACCTTACGGTGATCGGCCTTGAGCAGAGCGATCGCATCGGGGTTCTTTGAAGCCATGTCGTACCTCTCCTCTTCCAGAATGGGACTGGCTGTAGAACGTGCGGCGACGACCCGTCGTTGCATCCGGGCTCGCTTCCCCCTGGGAAGGGCTACATTTCATTTCGTCACTTTGTCACGCAGGCGGTGCTATTCTTGACTCACCCAGGTCTTGTCTAGAATAATTCTAAACTATATGAAGGATTGAGTGGACCACAATCGGAGGAACATCATGGCCGATGGAAGCAAGTGCCCCTTCAGCGGCAATCGCCCTACTCACTCGAATCGTGACTGGTGGCCCAACCAGCTGAACCTCCAGATGTTGAACCACCACTCGCCCCGGTCCAATCCGATGGGCGAGGCTTTCGACTACACCAAGGAATTCAAGAGTCTCGACCTCGATGCCGTAGTCAAGGACCTGCATGCCCTGATGACGGATTCGCAGGATTGGTGGCCCGCCGACTTCGGCCACTATGGCGGCCTGTTCATCCGCATGGCGTGGCACAGCGCCGGCACCTATCGCATCGCCGATGGCCGCGGCGGCGCTGGCGGTGGCCAGCAACGCTTCGCACCGCTCAACAGCTGGCCCGACAATGCCAATCTCGACAAGGCGCGTCGGCTCCTGTGGCCGGTCAAGCAGAAATACGGCCGCAAGATCTCGTGGGCGGATCTCTACATTCTTGCCGGCAATGTCGCGCTCGAGTCGATGGGCTTCAAGACCTTCGGCTTCGCCGGCGGACGCGCCGACCAGTGGGAGCCGGAAGAACTCTACTGGGGTCCGGAAGGCACGTGGCTGGGTGACGAGCGCTACAGCGGCGAACGCCAGCTCGCCAATCCACTGGGTGCCGTGCAAATGGGCCTGATCTACGTCAACCCGGAGGGGCCGAACGGCAAGCCCGATCCCATCGCGGCGGCGCACGACATCCGCGAGACCTTCGCGCGCATGGCGATGAACGACGAGGAGACGGTCGCACTGATCGCAGGCGGCCACACCTTTGGCAAGACTCACGGCGCGGGCGATCCCTCGCTGATCGGGCCGGAGCCGGAAGGCGGCGCGATCGAAAACCAGGGTCTCGGCTGGAAGAGCACGTACAAGACCGGCACCGGTGCCGACGCCATCACCGGTGGTCCGGAAGTCACCTGGTCGCAAACGCCGACCAAGTGGAGCAATCACTTCTTCGACAATCTCTTCAAGTACGAGTGGGAGTTGACCAAGAGCCCGGCTGGCGCCCAGCAGTGGAAGGCCAAGAATGCCGAGGCCACGATCCCCGACGCCTTCGACAAATCGAAAAAGCATGTGCCGACCATGCTGACCACCGACCTGTCGCTGCGTATGGATCCGGCGTACGAGAAGATCTCGCGGCGTTTCTACGAGCATCCCGACCAGTTCGCCGACGCCTTCGCCCGCGCCTGGTTCAAGCTCACCCATCGCGACATGGGCCCGATCGAGCGCTATCTCGGTCCGCTCGTGCCTAATGAGCAGTTGATCTGGCAGGACCCGATTCCGAAGGCCGGTCATCCGCTGATCGGCGATTCCGAAGCGGCGTCGCTCAAGCAGAAGATCCTGGCCTCCGGCCTGTCGGTACCTGAGTTGGTGGGCGCGGCCTGGGCCTCGGCCTCGACCTTCCGCGGTTCCGACAAGCGTGGCGGTGCCAACGGCGCGCGCATTCGTCTGGCCCCCCAGAAAGATTGGGAAGTCAACGAGCCCGCTCAGCTCAAGAAGGTCCTCGAGAAGCTGGAGGCGATCCGGAAAGAGTTCAACGCCGGGGCTGCGAAAGTGTCGCTGGCCGATCTGATCGTGCTGGCCGGCAACGCCGCAGTCGAGAAGGCGGCAAAGGACGCCGGCGTCGACTTGAAGGTTCGCTTCACGCCCGGTCGCATGGATGCCACCGCCGAACAGACGGATGCACATTCCTTCGAGCCGCTGGAGCCACGTGCCGACGGCTTCCGCAACTATCTGAGCGGCAAGCAGTTCATGGCGCCCGAGGAAGCGCTCGTGGATCGTGCTCAGCAGCTAACGCTTTCCGCTCCCGAGATGACGGCGCTCGTGGGCGGGCTGCGCGTGCTCGGCATCAACGCGGCCAAGTCGCCGCATGGCGTCTTCACCAAGAAGGTCGGCACGCTGACGAACGATTTCTTCATCAACCTGCTCGACATGGACACCGAGTGGAAGCTCACCGGCACAGAGGGGGTGTACGAAGGCCACGACCGCAAGACCGGCGCGGCCAAGTGGACAGGCACCCGTGTCGACCTGATCTTCGGCTCGCACTCCGTCCTGCGGGCGCTGGCCGAAGTCTATGGCTCGGCGGATGCGAAGGAGAAATTCGCCAAGGACTTCGCCGCGGCCTGGGCCAAGGTGATGGAGCTGGACCGCTTCGATCTCCACTGAAGTCTGTCGCGAACCGGTCAAGCGGGGCCGACGTCCGCTTGACCGTCCTGCACATTGACGACTACCGCGCGGCCGGGAATGGTGGGCGTGTCGATGGCCCCCTGAGCCGGATCGTGCTTGCAGCATGCATGGTGATGCAATGGCCGGCCTGCGCCGGTCCGCCGCTTGGCGCTTCCCGTAAAGTGTGAGACAGTCGCCGCAAGTCATCCCGCAACAAGATTCGTTGCCGGCTTTCGCCAGGCTGAGACATCAGCGGGCGGCCGGCGAGACGTACCTCTCCTTGGTCCTCGCCTCCCGCTCTTCTCCCTCCTCCGTCGACCAGCGGGGCTGGCTCGCCGACTGCGCGCTGCTCGCCATAGGCGGCAGCGCGCTGTTGATTGCGGTCGTGTTGTGGTTCGACAACGCCCAGGGCGGCCTCACCGGCAACGGCGTGTTCAAGAGCATCGAGCTCAAGCCCTGGGTTGTCGATCCGGCCCAGGCCCCGCTCTACCCCTCGAACTATCTGTTCTATCCGGTCTACGGCCTGCTTTGCCGATTTCTCGACCTCCTGGGCGTGTTCGCGGGTGATCCGCGCCGCCAACTCACGATCCTGAATTCAGTCAGCGCGAGCCTCTGCCTTTGCGCCGTCTACAGCCTGGTGCGCAACCTGACAGGTGATCGGCTGATCGCGCTGACCGCCGCGGGCTTCCACATCGCCTCGATGTTCGTGCTGTTCCTCGCCATCACCAACGAGGACATCATGCCGAGCTACTCGGTGATGTACGCCTCGATGGCGCTGGCGGCTCTCTGGTTTGCACGGCCCACCACGGCACGCGTGCTCGCCGTCTCTGTCCTGTTCAGCCTGGGCTGGCTGTTCGAATGGCGGCTGATGTTCCCGACCCTACCCGCCATGCTGCTGGCCCTCTGGCTTTGCGAACCCAGGCTCGGTCGGCGCGTGGCCTGGATCGCGCTCTTTCTCGCGGGCATCGTCGCGACGGCGACTGTCATGGCGCTCGCTTGGTCGGGCCACAAGAATGCCGTCGGCCCGTTCGACCTGATCTGGACGGGCAAGGCGGTCCATTCGGTGTGGGCCGGCTTCACCTGGGCCAAAGTCGGCTATCTGCGCGACGGCATTGCCGCCTACTGGCTCGGCACCGGTATCACGACGCTTCCCCACATTCCGGGCTGGGACCTATGGCGCTACCTTTCCCTGCTCACCGAGCTTGCGATCGCGGCCACGGCGCTCGTGATCTTGTGGCCCGAGCGCGACGACGGGCGCGCGCGGGCCCTGGTGGCTGTGTTCGGCGGCACCTTCGTGGCAGGCGAGGTATTCAACCTCTACTCCCAGCCGCAGGACCCGCAGATGCAGATCAACGTCATGGCCTGGCTGACGGCGGCCTGGGCCATCGTGCTGGTGGCGGCACGGCAGCGCTGGGGCCGCCGTGGTCTTGCCACGTGCGCCGGCCTTACCGTCGCACTGTTTGCCTACAATGTCTGGAGCCTGGAGCCAGAACGCGGGCTCGACACCCGCTGGAAGCAGGCGCTGGATCGCATCGAGCAGCATGCCAATCCCGCACGCACCGTCTTCCTGTTGCACGATTTCGATTGGGCGATGATCTACGCCTCTCTGCATTGGGGCGTGACCGAGCCCGGCACCGATTCGCTCGGTCCCGCGCCGCAAGCGACGCCCAAGTTCAAGTGGATCGGCTTCGCGGGCCAGGTCATGCGGCATCCCGACTGGACCGTCGAGCATCACGTCGCCGACCTCGAGCACGAGATCAACCGCGCTCTCGACCTCGGCTACGACGTGATGGTCGTGCGGCTCTGGGACCTGAACCAGCCCGAGCTTGAGACGGCGACGGGCATGATCGTCGACAGCGAGCGACTGGCCGCGCTGCGCGGGATGCTGCATCGCGAGTACACCGCGACGCCGGTCTACGACGACCCGATCGCCGGTCCCGTCGTGAAGCTGCAGAAGGCGCGCTAGGCCGCCAACTTACGCAGACATCGCCTGCTGGATGCGCCGCTCGTCGACGCCGACCGAACGGGCGGTCTCGACAATGGCGGCCCAGGTGTCGTCTGGCAGCGGAACGCCGTCGGCCAGACGCTGGGCGCGCATCCGGACCTCGGGCTCACCTGGGACAAGGATCTCGGCGCCCGGCGTGGTCGGCCGCGAACTCTTCACGAAGGCCACGTACTTGGCGATGTCCTTGGGAAAGAAGCCCTCGGGATCGAACACCTTCGGGTCGAGGTAGAACGAGAGCATGCCGTTGGCGAACTTGGCCCGCTTGGGGTCGGTCGCCCCATTGCCCGAGAAGGAGCCGCCCAGCATCTCGCACATGAAGGCGAGGCCGGAGCCCTTGTGATCGCCGAAGGCGCGAATGGCGCCGGCGCCATGCGCATGGTTGCGCGGACCGGTTGGCGTGTAGTCACCATAGAGCAGGTGCGGATCGTTGCTCGGCTGACCGTCGGGGCCGATCAATGCGCCCTCGGGCACCTTCTTGCCGCCCTGGCTCGCCACCAGCACCTTGCCCTCGGCCACGATGGAGGTGGCGAAGTCGAGCACCAGCGGGTCCTCACCCGGCCGCGGGATGCCGACGCAATAGGGCGCCGTCGAGAAGCGCCGGTCGACGCCGCCATAGGGAGCGACCAGCACGCTGCCGCCGGCATTCACGAAGTGCACCGACACCAGTCCCTCGGCTGCCGCCATCTCGGCCCAGTCGCCGACGCGGCCGACATGACCCGCGTTGCGCAGGGTCACGGCGGAAAGACCGTTCTTCTTCGCCTTGTGGATGCCGATCTGCACGGCCTGAGGCGTCACCGTCTGGCCGAAGCCGTACTTGCCCTCGACGACGGCGATCACCGGCGTGTCGACCACCACGTCAACGGTGACATCGGCTATCACCGTGCCGTTCTTCTTCTGCGTCGCATAGCGCGGCACGCGCACGACGCCGTGGCTGTCATGGCCCGAGAGGTTGGCGCTCACGAGATAGCGGCCGATGCGGCCGCCCTCCTCTTTCGAGCAACCGGCGGTCGCAAAGATATCCGCGACGAAAGCTTCCAAAGCCTTCGCCTTGATGGTGACTGTCATGGTCAGGACTTGCCGCGGCTGAGGCTGGCGACGTAGCCGCGATTCCAGGTCGGCGTGATCCAGACCTCGTTGATGCAGATGTGCGACGGCAGGCAGGCGACGTAGCGGATGAGGTCGCCGACATCCTCCGACTGCGCCATGCGCTTGCGCTCAGCGGACGTGATCGGCACGGGGCGCTTGTCGAGGATGGGCGTCGCCACCTCGCCCGGCAGCACCACGCTGGAGCGGATGCCGTTCACGCATTCCTCCATATTGATCGTGTGGCTCATCGCCACCACACCATGCTTGGCAGCCGAATAGGCCGGACCGCTCAGGAGGCTCGCGTGGCGGCCGGCCATGGAGGAGGTGTGGATCAGCACGCCATCCTTCTTCTTGCGCATCATCGGCAGCACCGCCGTCGTGCAATAGAAGGCGCTGGAGAGGTTGCCCTCGATCACCTGCTCGGCGTTGGCCGGCGTAAGCTTGGCCCATTGGCGCTCGAGGATGTTGAGGCCCGCGTTGTTCACCAGGATGTCGCAGCGGCCGTACTTCTTCTCGATGCCCTTGGCGATCTTGGTGACGGCCGAGGCCTTCATCAGATCGCCCGGCTGTACCTCCGCCTTGCCGCCGGCCTTCTTGATGGTCGCCGCGGTCTCGCTGAGCGGCGCGCGACGCCGGCCGGTCAGCACGACGGTGGCGCCTTCCTTGGCGAGCGCGATCGCCGCTGCCTGACCAATACCCGAGCCAGCACCGGTCACCCAGGCGACCTTGCCCGTCAACGAAGCCATCTATGTCTCCTCCGAATGCTGAACGACGAAGGTGTTACTAAAGCACCTTACCCGTGGTGTCGTCGATCAGATGCATGTTGCTGAGATCTGCCCGCAGCTTCATCGCGCGGCCGGCAGCGGCGCCGGCGTTGGGGTTGACGCGGCCGCACACCTCGCCCCCCAGGATCGTGAAATAGACCAGGGTCTCCATGCCCATCGGCTCGACGACTTCGATCATTTGCTCGAAATCGTGCTGGTCGGGCTCGCTGTGCGGCCGGGTTTCGGTGATGTGCTCCGGCCGCAGTCCCAGCACCAGGTTGGGCTTGCCGACATGAGCGGTGTAGCGCGCCGTTCGATTCGACGGCACCGGAAAGGAGAGCTTGTCGCCCAGCCGGACCGTCAGCGCGCCCGCCGACTGGTCGAGTTGGCAGGGGATGAAATTCATCGCTGGCGAGCCGATGAAGCCCGCCACGAACTTGGTGGCCGGCGAGTGGTAGAGGTCGTTGGGAGAGCCGACCTGCTCGATCAGGCCCTGATTCATCACCACGACGCGGTCGGCGAGAGTCATCGCCTCGACCTGATCGTGCGTGACGTAGACCGTCGTGGTGCGCACCTTCTGATGCACTTTCTTGATCTCGGTGCGCATCTGCACGCGGAGCTTGGCATCGAGGTTGGAAAGCGGCTCGTCGAACAGGAACACCTTGGGATCGCGCACGATGGCGCGACCCATGGCGACGCGCTGACGCTGGCCGCCAGAGAGCTGCTTGGGCTTGCGATCCAGGAGATCGGTGATGTCGAGGATCTGTGCCGCCTGCTTCACGCGACGGTCGATCTCGTCCCGCGGCCGGTGCTTCAGCTTCAGGCCGAACGACATGTTCTCGTAGACGTTCATGTGCGGATAGAGCGCGTAGTTCTGGAACACCATGGCGATGTCCCGATCCTTGGGCGGCACGTCGTTGACGACGTCGCCGCCGATCGCGATGTCCCCGCCCGAGATCTCTTCGAGCCCTGCGATCATGCGCAGGGTCGTGCTCTTGCCGCAGCCGGAGGGACCGACCAGGACAATGAATTCCTTGTCGGCGATGTCGAGATCGACGCCGCGCACGGCCAGGACCTCATCGTACTTCTTGACGACCTTACGCAACGTGACCTGAGCCATGATTCCCTGCCTTTAGCCTTTGGTGGCGCCCGCGGTGAGGCCCGCGACATAGTAATCCATGAGGAAGGCGTAGATGATGAGAGGCGGTGCGGCCCCTAGCAAAGCGCCGGTCATGATCTGGCCCCAGTTGAACACGTCGCCCTTGATGAGGGTCGTGACGATACCGACCGGCAACAGCAACTCGCTGGACGAGGTCGTGAAGGCCAGCGGATAGAGGAATTGCGCCCACGACACAGTGAAGCTGAAGATCATCGCCGCGATGATGCCGGGCATCGCCACCGGAATGAAGATCTTGGTCAGGGTTTGGAACCAGCTCGCACCGTCGATCAGGGCGGCCTCGTCGAGCTCCTTGGGGATCGAGGCGAAGTAGCCGATCATGATCCAGGTGGCGAAGGGCACCGAAAGCGTCGGGTAGAGGATGATCATCGTCCACCAGTGATTGATCAGCTCGATGCCGGTCACATCGCGGATCCAGGCGAACATCTTGAACAACGGGATGAAGAGCAGCGTGTCCGGGATCAGGTAGGTGAGGAACACGCCCGTCGCGAGAGTAGCCGAGCCCCAGAACTTCATGCGGGCGAGCGCAAAGGCCGCCAGCACGCTGATTACCATGGTCACCGATACGACGCAGACGGAGACCAGTGCGGAGTTGCGGAAGAAGATCAGGAACTCGTTCTTGGTCAGCAACGCGATGTAGTTCTCGAGCGTGGGCGACTTAACCCACCATGGATTTGTCGCCGCCGAAATCTCCGCGCTGCTCTTCAACGAGGTCAGCAGCATGTAGAACGGCGGCATCAGGAAGAAGATCGCGAACAGCACCAGGAAGACGTATGACCAGCGCATCGCCCACCGGCGATCGGCGCTCATGCTGCGGTACTTCACGCGCCCCGGCGTGGTGGCGATTGCGGCATCGGCCATCAGACCTCACTCCCGCGCTTGCTGATGTCACGGAGGATGAAAGCGGCAGCCACGGCCAGGATCGGCACCATGAACAGGGACACGGCCGCACCTTGCGGGATGTCGCCGCTCTCGATGCCGACCTTGAAGGCCCAGGTCGCGAACAGGTGCGTAGCGGTGAGCGGACCACCCGCCGTCAACACGCGCACGATATCGAAGTTGGCGAACGTCACGATGGTCGAGAACAGCGCCGTGATGGCGATGATGTTGCGCATCATCGGCAAGGTCACGTACCAGATGCGTTGCCACCAGGTCGCGCCGTCAATGGCGGCGGCCTCGTAAAGCTGTTCGGGCACCGACTTCAGCGCGGCGAGGTACATGATCATGAAGAATGGCGCGCCCGCCCAGATATTGACCAGGATGACGGAGAAGCGCGCCCAGCCGGCCTCACCCAGCCATGAGATCGAGCCGAACCCGAACTGATGGAAGATCCAGTTGAAAGCCGAATAGGACGGATCGAACAGCCACAGCCAGGCGAGCGTGCTCATGGCGGGCGGGATAACCCACGGCACCAGCAGCATGCCGCGCCACTTGCGCTGGCCCTTGGCCGGGATGTTGTGCACGAGGTGTGCTACCACGAAGCCGATGATCGCCTTGAAGATGACTGCCGTGATGGCGAACAGGCACGACTGGAAGACGATGTCCCAGAAGGTCTGTCGGCTGACGACGAATTGGAAGGTTCCCAGGCCGACGAACTTGGTCATCGATTTGTTGAGCATCGACAGCCAGATCGCATAGCCCGCCGGATAGGCCACGAGGATGGTGATCAACAGGATCAGCGGCAACGCCATCAGGAAGGCGACGGTCGACCGGCGCTGCATCAGCCTATGCAGGCCGCTGCGCTTGTCGCCCGCGACGACGGCAGCGTTGGGGGCGGCGATATCTGCCATGAATTGCTCCGTGCGAGTGTGGCTAGTATCGATAGCCAGTGCCGATAGAACGAGGACGCCGCCCGGGGGCAACGTCCTCTTTTTCCACTGCTAGTTACGCATGAAGCCTTCGATTTCGCCGGACGCCCAGTCCAGCGTCTTGTCCATGGCCTCGCCCTTGAAGTAGCGAACGGCCATCTGGGTCTGGATGCCCTGGTTATAGATCTGCTCGGCGATCTTGTGCGGCGCGGGCGCTGCGGCAACCGAGAGGATCTGGTGGTTGTACGGGTTGGGATAGTGATAGAGCGTGCCCTTCGGCGGCCCCGCCTCTTCCCAGATCTTGAACGTCGTGAGCTTCTCGAACGACGGGAGATCGTATCCGCCCGAGGCATTCACCATCTTCTCCGCCGCCGCAGCCGTGGAGAGGTGCATCAAGAGGCTCTTGGCTGCCGGAACATTCTTGCTGAAGTTCCAGATGCCCCAGAAGTACGGCAGGAACGGCGCATAGCGGCCCTTTGGACCGACCGGGAAGCCGTGCGTCCAGCACTGTTCGGCGACCTGCGGTGCGTCGCGCTTGGCGACTGCCCAGGCCGACGGCGGGTTCATGATCAACGAAGCCTGGCCCGAGACCAGGAACTTGTTGTTCGAAGCATCGTCCCATGCCGCCACGTCGGGCGGCAGGAAAGCCATCAGCTTCTTGTAGTAGTCGAGCGCCTGGCGAACCTGGTCGTTCTTGATGACGATGTCGCCCTTCTCGTTCACCAGCACGGCGCCGAACGAGTGAAAGATCGCGCCGATCGTGTCGACATTGTCCGACGTCGTGCCGAGACCGATGCCGAACGGATGGCCGCCTTTGTGGCAGGCCTCTGCCGCCGCCAGGAAGGCGTCGAGCGTCCAGGCGTCCGCCTTGGGCTTCTCGCCGGCCGGATACATTGCCTGCACATCGATGTTGGCGAATTGCTTCATGAAGTCGATGCGCGAGCACGGGCCCTTGATCTGGCTGCCCGCGGTCGCCGGGATGCAGAGCCACTTGCCGCCGATCTTGCCGAGATATTCGACGGTGTCGTTGACCTTGCCGTGATCCTTGATGAGCTGGTCCATCTCGGCGTTCATCGGCACCAGCTGGTCGGCGTAGCGCGCCGGCAGGAAGGTGTTGATCGCCAGGATGTCGTGGCCCGACTTGGCCTGCGATTCGGCGGCCGTCGTCAGCAGCAGCTTGTTGCCGTTCGAGGTGATGTAGTCGATCTGGACCTCGACCTTTTCCTTTTCACCCCACTCCTTGCAGAGCGCCTCGGTCGCCTTGTTGGCGTCGGGCACCCAGTGATCCCAGAAGCCGATGGAGACTTTGCCTGCGGCGTACGCACCACGCACGAAGGGGGCAGCGACCATTGCAGTCGAAAGTGCAGCCGTACCGGCCACAAAACGACGACGACTGACCTTTCTCGAAGCCATACGAAATTCCTCCTCTGAGCCGCCCGCAGGCCGACTATTCATTTTCTGGTCACCGCGTTGCCGCAGCGCCATGACTCTCAACGGAGCCTTGTGCTGATGCTATGCATAAGCATTCGGGCAGGCAATGCATTTTCAGTTGAATGGCACCCTGCGTCGTTTGACACCCTTGATCCGGCCAGCCAAACCGGCGGAGAGCAATCGTGCGTCAAATCAGTGTGAAATCGACCCAAGATGCGTGACGTTCCTACCGCCAATCCCTGGCTCGCCGCCGTCGAACCCTCGCCAATCGGCGAGACCCGTCGCTGGGTGACCGGCCGTACCTTTCCCGCCGACCGCCCGCTGATCGACGTCAGCCAGGCCGTGCCCGGCTACCCCCCGGCGCTGGAGCTTCGCCAACATTTGGGCGAGTTGCTGCTCGATCCGACCATGCACGGCTACACACCCATCCTCGGCCTGCCGGCACTGCGCGAGGCCTATGCCGAGCACCTTTCCGGCTTCTACGGCGCCCCGATCGGCGCGACCGAGGTCGGCATCACCTCCGGCTGCAATCAGGCGTTCTGCCTCGCGCTGATGAGCATCGCCAAGGCGGGCGACCAGGTGATCGTGCCGCGGCCGCACTACTTCAACCACGACATGTGGATGCGCATGCAGGGCGTCGAGCCGGTGCCGCTCGACTTCCGACCCGGCTCGGGCGCGGTGCCCAATGCCGAGGACGCTGCCCGGCTGATCACGCCCAAGACACGCGCGATCATCCTGATCTCGCCCAACAACCCGACGGGCGCAGTCTACCCGCCCGCCATCATCCGTGCCTTCTTCGAGCTCTGCCGCAAGCACGGCATCGCGCTGCTGCTCGACGAGACCTACAAGGACTTCCTGCCGGAGGGCACGAAACCGCACGATCTCTTCAGCGATCCGACGTGGCGCGGCACGCTGGTGCATCTCTACAGCTTCTCCAAGGTCTTCGCGCTGACGGGCTACCGCGTCGGCGGCGTCACCGCTGGCGCTGCGCTGATGGCCGAAATCGAGAAGGCGATGGACTGCGTCTCGATCTGCCCGCCGCGACTCGGCCAGGAAGCGGCACTCTATGGCCTGCGCAAGCTCCTGCCTTGGGCGCGAAAGAACACCGAAGGACTGAAGGCGCGCGCCGATCTGTTGGGGAACGGCCTTGCCCGCTCCAACCGCTGGCGGCTGGTCAGCATCGGCGCCTACTTCGCCTATGTGGAGCATCCCTTCGCCGGCGAGCGCTCGACCGTCGTCTCCAAGCGGCTCGCCGACGAGGAGAACCTGTTGAGCATCCCCGGCGACATGTTCGGGGCGGGCCAGGAACGCTTCGTGCGCATCGCCTTCGCCAATGTGACCGACGACAAGATCCCGACTGTGCTGGAGCGGCTGGAGCGGTTCGGCGCCTGAGCTCTCGTTAAAAAACGGGAAATTTAACGGGGCGGCGGACCATACCGGTTTGTTCGGCCGCGCCCGAGCCGCCCCACCTGCGCGTCCGCTGTGCTTTCGATCGATCCGAAAAACGGTCGTTAATGTGGACTTCCATCTTGCCGATGGAGTTTACGCTCTTCTTCCGTAGCCTCGCATTTTGAACAATGGAAGCGCCTATCGGTCATCCCGACGGTTTCACCGTCACCGCGTGATTGAGCGGACCGTGTCCCTGGCCAAATCCGGGCGCCGTCTCGATGGCCTGGCGCACATAAGTTCGCGCCCGCGCAACAGCATCGCGCAGGCCCATCTTCTGGGCGAGGCCGGCGGCAATCGCCGAGGCGAGCGTGCACCCCGTGCCGTGCGTGCTGCGGCTGGCAATCCGGGAATCCTCGAAGCGATCGACGCGATCGGCCTGGACCAGCAGATCGACGACCCGATCGCCTTCGAGATGCTCCCCCTTCATCAGCACGGCCCTGGCGCCGAAGGACATCAGCTTGTCAGCCGCGCGCTTCATGTCGGCCTCGACGCGCACCGGGAAACCCACAAGCACCTCGGCCTCGGGCAGGTTGGGGGTCAGCAGCGCGGCCATGGGCAGGAGGACGTCGCGCAACGCCGTCTCCGCCTCGGTGAGCAGCAGGCGATGGCCCCCCTTGGCCACCATGACCGGATCGACGACCAGCGGCACGCCTGGTGCATGCTTCTTGAGCGTGGCCGCCACGGTCGCGATCACCTCGGC